>ULZV01032550.1_pt1 | contig 14721 bp, 8 predicted proteins | sample 1963471 | NCBI WGS metagenome assembly ULZV01 (sample SAMEA4835899, study PRJEB28245) | human gut metagenome | biome: gut microbiome; material: fecal sample | place: Denmark | collected 2008 | reverse complement strand
GGCCTTCTTCACGCTCTTTTAGTAAAAAGTCAAGAACCCCATTGTCAATATAACGGTCATGGAAAGTCTTTATCCCTTCCCCTCCACCTACGGAATGAAGCAAATAATAATCCAAATAATCCGTCTGCAATTCTTTCATCGACTGATGATACATCTTGATGGAATTCTCACGAGTATAGTTTTGGAAATTGGACATCTTTGTCGCAATCAAGAGCTTTTCGCGGGGATAACGTTTCAAGGCCGCACCGGTGGCTCTTTCAGAAAACCCTTGGCAATAGACAGGAGATGTATCGAAATAATTCACTCCGTGAGCGATAGCATAATCCACCAGTTCATTCACCGCATCCTGATCTATCACATTTCCATCGCTGTCCGGTGCAGGTTTCAACGGCCAGCGCATACATCCATATCCTAAAAGTGAGACACGCTCCCCTTTGGGAGAAACGCGATACGTCATTTTATCCACAGGCACTTCGCCCAACACAGAAGCCTCGGATGAAGCCGGTTTCCCTTCGGATGCACAACCATACAGGGCTGCCGCCGATGCAGCCGCACTGACGCCTACTATCTTCAGAAACTTCCTGCGGCTCATTTCCTCTTTATCTCTCTTTTCCATAACCTTTTTTTATACTTAAGCACTGATTACCAATATTCGCAAAGATAAAAAGATTCCTTGATATTTATTGCGGAAAAGCACCTCATAATTACATAAAATGCGCACATAGTGCCACATGAATAATATTCTATCATAAAATGCCAAAAACTTCTTTCATTTTTGCATAATTCCAAACATACAGATCATTATTCTTCAAAAAAATACCATCCCATGAAAAAACTACTTCCGGCAAACTTATGCCTCTTCTCTTCCTTTCCGCTCCGGGTATAGGAACAAGATATTCTGATAGCTACTCCGAACACCTCCCTGCCGTTGTCCGTTCCCGAAAACGTGAAGCCATTATTACCTACAAGAAAATCCCTCCGATGATACAGCTGGGCAATTTATCATACCGTCTCATCTCGCCTTACAATGATAGAGGTGCTTTCTCACTGATGCTCTACACCCCACAGAAAAAACATGCCGTGTTCTTGCCTACAAGATTCAGCATTATTGCAATCAGATTATTCCCCGTTTCCGCATGGACAGGCTGAAAGCCGACAAGCAATACCGCATCACGGAACTAAACCGGAAAAGATGCCCGTCCGCTGCCACTGGACAACAAAATGTTCTCCGGAAGAATACTGATGAAACAAGGTGTCGAGCTACCGCTACAACATGAGTACGCCAGCCGCATACTGGAGCCGCCCGAAGTGAGCTAAACCTTCCGGTTGATATTGACAGACAAAAAGAGGATGTCAAAACTCTGTTTTTGAAAATATGAACTTATAATCTGGCATTTGAACATCCTAAAAGGCTAAAGAAAGGGCCGTATCATTACTCAATACAGAGCTTGATACGACCCTTTTTTAAGTGTTATAAATACGATCTGTAACTTTGCGGGGTAGCCATTTTAGTTTTGACACATTTACCCTTTTTTGTCTATCAGTCCATTCCGATACGTTTCATCAACTCATCATATTCCTTCTCTTCCCTGCACAACGGCCTGTACCAGGTATATTTCAACACCACGGTGGTCACCACCAGCAGCAACACCGACGCAATGAGTCCCCCCGTACCGCGCACCACCAGATACATGGGTACAATAGTGAGACAGCACTGCCACACGATACCAATCGCCACATTGAACATATCCCGCTTGAAATGGCGGTTGCGCGTCACCTGCGGATAGCGTGCTACCGCCTTGGCCGCCACCGGTTTCCACCACCCCCACGGACGTACCCGGATATAGAAGTTCACCAGCGTCTCCTCGTCAGTAGGAGGTGCCGAGTACGTACCCACGATACAACCCACCAGCGAAATGCCGAACAACACGGGGAAAAAATAAAGTACCAACGAATCGGGCACCGTGAACTTCATCACAATGGCAGCCACCACACCCGAAGTCATTCCCCAGAAATACCCTTCACCATTAAACCGCCACCAGTGCCACTTCAACACATTGGCGGCAATATATCCGCCGAACAACGCGCCCACAATCCACTGGAAAATCTCGTTGATGTCCTTCAGAAAAAAGCCCATCACCGTACTGATAACCACCACCAGTACCGAAACGAGGTAACTCGCCCGTATCTGTGTCCTGACGGAAGCCCTTGGGTTGATATACTTCAGATAAATATCATTCACCACATAGGCCGGTGCCGCATTCACCGTAGAAGCGAATGTAGACATGAATGCCGACAGCAATCCTGCCAGTAACAAACCCGCCAGCCCCACCGGCACATACTTCGTAATCAGGTGAGGAAGAATTGTTTCGAAATCCGTGTGGACAGCCGTCATCTGTTCCAGTCCTCCATCCACTTTAAAGAAATAGATAGCCAGCAACGCAAACCCCATAATCATCAGATAACGCGGAATCAGCAGAATGACCGATACCGAACCGCTCATCAGCGCCGCCTCCTTGGGTGACTTGCACGACAGAATCTTCTGCATGTCATAGTTCGGAGCAGGTCCCGCCATGCTCATAAAAATCCCTTTCAGCAACGCCATCATCACAAAGACACCCATCAGGCTGTAAGGCTCGTCCGCCATGCGTTCCGTCAGCAAACTCATCCGTTCACTCCAGTCAATGTCCAGCGTCCAGCCGAAGAAAGGCGACTCCCACCCTGCAGGCACAAACTCCCGGATCATTTCAGGAGCCACCATGTTCATCCCGATAATGGCAATGACCACACCCGCCACCGTCATGATGAGGAACTGCACCACATCCGTCCACACAATGCTGAGCATACCGCCCAGCATCACATAGAAGGTAGCAATGGCCGTAAAGAAAATGCCGTAAAAATGAGGCACATATTGTACCGGAATATCCCAGGGCACATACTGCGACACTACCTCCCACGGAAAAAAGATCTCCATGAACTTGCCGATTCCGATAAACCCGTAGCTCAAGAAGCCCAGCACGCTGAGCAGAGCAAAGACAATGACAATAGTATGCGAGAGCGTCGCCCCCCGCCCCTGCCCGAAACGGGTCTTTATCCATTCGGCGCCCGTCAGCACATTGCTCCGGCGGAGCCACACCGACAGATAGACCATCAGGAAAATTTGATTGAACACGGGCCACAACCATGGAATCCACAGACTTTTGAACCCATAAGCAAAAGCCCAATACACCATCAGCATGGTGCCGGTAATATCAAACATGCCCGATGCATTCGACAGCCCCAACATATAAAACGGCAACGACTTTCCGCCCAAAAAATAAGAATCCATATTCTTTGCCGCCTTCTTTTTCAAAAACAACCCGATGGCGACAATAACCATCAGATAAGCACAAATAATCAGAATATCAACGATATGCAATTTCATAGTATCCGCTTCATCTTTTATTCAAACACCTGTGTCATGGGGCGTCCTATCCACACCTGCGGTTGCTCCAGATTGAAAACAGATGCTATAGTAGACGCGCAGTCAAACTGCATCATGCTCTCTTCGAAAGCTCCCCCCTTCTTGATGTTCTTTCCGGCGATAATGAACGGCGTTTCCATCTCCTCCATGGTCTTTCCGCCATGTCCCTTATTGATTCCCCCATGATCAGCGGTGACAATAATGATGCTGTTTTCATAAATACCCGCTTCCTTGATGGCATCCACAATACGGCCCACATAGCCGTCCAGTTCTTTCAGTTTGGCATAATAAGCCGGAGTATCGTGTCCGTCACCGTGCCCCACGTGGTCAGGGTTGTCGAAACAAAAAGCACTCAACACCGGTTTCTTCTGCGTAATATACTCACAGGCCATGTCACACAAAGCCGTAGGATGCGTGTTATAGTCGGGTGCCTGCGCATGATGGTTCAAAGCCAGCGTATCTACCAGATACTTGATGCCATCCCATTCATACAGTACGCCCATCTCGGCATCGGGAGCCGCCTTGCGCAACTCGCTGAACACGGTGGGGAAAATGCCATGCTCGTTCAGCACACGCGAGGGTAGTTCGGGCGTTCTTGATCCCCACTCCGTGTACCCGTGCAGTTCAGGACCTGCCCCCATAAACATGGAAGCCCAATTTACAGCACTGGATGAAGGAAGTACACTGCGTTTTTTCAACGTGTAGCATCCGGCATCCATCAACGCCTTCACGTTCGGCATATCCGCCTTTTCCACACTGTAGGCGCCCCATCCGTCCAAACCGATGACAAACACATGTTCCGCTTTCCATTCCGGAGCCTTCCGGCAACCCGACAACACCATTACGGCTATGCACATAGCCCATAAAGCAATCTTTTTCATACAATATCTATTTTGGGTTTATAATTACAAAATTAGCCATTTATTCCCTTTCGACAAGAAAATAAATGGCATTATCCACTTCTCTTTCCACCTAAAAAACAGCCATTCCGCATTAAAAACGACTTTATCTTATCAATGCCTTTATATTCCTTCTAGTTTACCCGTTCAGAAATGCCTCGTTGCGATCTATCAGCGCGTTCACCGCTGCCACTGAAGCTGCGGAACGCAATCCGTCGGCAGGCGTGTGCAGACAGTAGTCCACCAAGCGATCCACCGTAGAAACCGCCACGTGCATCCGCGTGTCGCTGGAGGCATAATAGATGTATACCGTACCGTCGTCATCGGCTATCCATCCGTTCGAGAAAAGCACATTGGACACATCGCCCACCCTTTCCCCCGCCAGCGGAGCCAGCAGATAGCCGGCTGGTTCAGCTATGACGCGCCACGGTTCATCGGCTGCGGTCATATACAGATAGAGCACATAGCGCAGTCCGGCGGCACATCCGCGTACTCCGTGCGCCAGGTGCAGCCACCCTTGGGAGGTGCGGATGGGGTGCGGTCCCTCTCCGTTCTTCACCTCTTTGATCGTGTGATAATAACGGTGGTTTATTATCATTTCGTCCTTCACCTCCGCCCGGGTGATGTCGTCTATCAACGCCCATCCTATTCCTCCCCCATTTCCGGCATTAATAAAATCATCCTGCGGACGGGTGTAGAGGGCATATTTCCCATTCACAAATTCGGGATGCAACACCACATTGCGCTGTTGGCTCGCCGCTTTCAAGTCGGGCAACCGTTCCCAGTCCACCAGATTGCGCGTGCGTACGATTCCCGCCTTTGCCACCGCCGCCGACAGATCTCCCGCCGGTGCCTTGTCATCATGGCGTTCGCTGCAAAAGATACCATAAATCCATCCATCCTGGTGAGCGGTAAGACGCATATCGTACACATTGGTTTCCGCCGGATCCACATCGGGCAATACCAGCGGACGTTTCCAAAAGTGGAAATTGTCCACCCCGTTAGGGCTTTCGGCTATGGCAAAGAACGACTTCCGGTCTGCTCCCTCCACACGCACCACCATCAGATACTTTCCGTTCCATTTCAGGGCACCACTGTTCATGGTAGCATTAAAGCCGATACGCTCCATACAACAAGGGTTGGTGGCAGGGTTGAAGTCATAACGCCATTCCAGGGGAATATGCTGGCGTGTCAGTACCGGATAAACATAACGGTGGATGACACCGTTCGTTTCTTCCTGCATTTCATTAGGACGTTGCAACAACGCTTCATGGCGTTGGCGCAATGCTTCTATTTGTTTTTTGAAATATCCGTTCATATCTTATTTTCTTTTCATTGTTATCAATCCATCTTTTACAGTAAAAGAATGCTATCCAAGCATCTAGAATTATACTATTTTATCAAAAATCAATCATATTCTATACAGTGTTGTTATTGGTTCTCAGGATAAAGAGACATACGGTAAACCCGCTGGTAAATCGCATCTTCCAATTCCAACTCAAACACAACATCCTGTGTTTCAGGATCTACTTCTGTCACGCGTGCACCACGATTGCCATTGCTAAGCACATTGCTCATTCCCGGACAAATTAATCTGTTACCCGTTTGTTCCAAATATTGCACCCCGGAACGGGCCGGAGTAAAATACGCGGCACCACGCTCTTTTCCATACTGCCAAACTTGGCGAACCGTACGGTTCACTTCATCCACTTCATATTCTATGCCGCAAGTATAAATATTTTTCCTGTCTGTAAAATCCAGTTTGAAGTTACGCCCATAACCATTATTGAAATAAAGAATGTGTCCATTAGGTAATGGGACAGCTGTATGACATCCCCAAGGCCATTCAAAATCATCACAAGTCTTCGTTCCGGCTATCACCTCAGGATCAGTAATAGGAGTTCCGTCGGCATGAAGAGGATTCAATAATAATTTCAAGTATTTATCTCTCCAATACCCATGAGGCGATATAATCCACTCAATACCTCCAGCTTTATTAAACTTAAAGATTCCTTGATAACGGGCTGTAGCCAGATAATCATCTCCCCACTCTACTATACCATTATTATGCGCCCAATTACTGGCACTTTGTGCAAAAGGGTCTGAGGTTAGATCATAATCGGTCATTCCATAGCGAGCCGAATCCAACATGTGCACCAAATCCCATTCTTGCAATATCTCCCCTTTTTCGGGATCCATCATAATAATAAAATCATTTATCCGTACATCTTTCCCATTGGCGATTTTAGCGGAAGTCTTGCTCACAGTCGCTAATATATTGCCTTGCTTATCTTGAGATATGGCATGATGCATAGTGTATCCCCTTTCCAGCATATCCCAATTATGAATTGTATTTCCCATCATATCCACCTCCACCATCCGATGATGGTTTCCGTCACCGGTCATATAATGTCCGTTCTGCATCCGGATCAATCCGCACCCGATTCCGATATATCGATGTTCATCCGACTTCTCCCAATCAAGAATCCAACGGATTTCTCCGTCAGCATCTATCATATAAGGGATAGAAGTGTCTGTTTCATCCTGTCCGGGGGAGTTTACCAAATTCATGCCTGGCTCCATTCGGTCATATTGAGCCTTTACCACTCTGATTTCCTTAGGCAGCCTTCTGCTTTCCAATGTTTTCGTCTGAAGCTTTAGATTGGACCGAGCACGTTCATTTCCTTGCAAATCTGTATAAATTAAAGTGATCTGGTTATTATAATTGGGATAAAGTCCCAATACCGGAATATTCTGTTTTAATCCCACATCTTTAAATGTATATTCCACGTCAGGCGTATGCTTTCCCGGTTTGCTGTGTACAATCAGTTTAATGCGTCCCAATACAGGTAATTTTACAACTACACTGGCCGATAATGGATTGCAACCGGAAGGATTGACTGTAGAACTCAATATCAAGTTGTCAATCGAAGTACCTAAGGTAGGTATAACATAAGTGCTTCCATTGGCAAATGTCAAAGTCGTTTTCCAGTTTTCCGCATCCACATCTACACTTTGGATTAACTCTTGCGGAAAAATTATCTTATTGGACTCGAATAACAAAACACATTGTTCACGTTCTTGAGAAACAGATTTCAATAAATCATTTTCCTTCAACTGGTTTTGTATATCCTGCATAGCTTGGGTACAATCCTGTTCTTCATCACGACATGACAAAAATACAAATATCATAACCAACAAAGAGCATAAATAATATCCTTTCCTTTTCATTTGGCTTCATTGTTTTTATAGAGGGAGAGATCCCCCTCCCTCTCATACTTTTTAATTATCAGTTCAATGCAATCATCTCCATTCCGGCTTTTGCTCCAAATTCAAATTAGCGTCCACCTCTGCCTGAGGTATCGGGAAGTACAAGAATTTAGCTTCAAAATGGTCAAATCCTTGTGTATCCGAAATGCGGTCTGTCGGTTTATATCCTACCAATTCCTTTTCACCACTTTCATTTTCTTCGTAAAGCAATTCATAATGTTGAGAATCGGTCTTGCGTTCGTGCATGATAGCTTTCAACTTAGCAGGATCATTTCCGTACCAACGAACCATATCATCCCAACGTATATTCTCTCCGGCAAATTCCAGCAATTTCTGTTTCTGGAGTTCTGTCATTATAGCATTTTTTCCACTCAAGTTTTTCTCCGGCAGCCCGGCACGTACACGAATCCGGTTAATATCTTTCATTGCTCCGCTTTCATCATTGGTTTCCAGACAAGCCTCAGCGTGGAGCAACAAAACTTCTGCAAAGCGCATAATACGTAAATTGTTGATACGTCCGGCATCGTTAGAATACATCGTACATCCTGTGGGAACCCACCAAGCTGCAAACTTCTTCATCATGAAACGCCCTTGAACACCCTCGATAACCGGATAAGCAGGAGCATATCCTTGCTTGGCAATACCATATTTGCCATCGCCTTCGGGCAGTACCGTCCATTTAAACATATCATCAAATTCCACTTTACCACCATAGAATTTTTCATCCGGCTTCACATCACCGAAATCAGAATATTTAAAGAAGCACGTAGTGTACAAACGCTTATCCCATTTGGAATCAGATCCTTCCGGACGCTGTTCGGAAATGAATTCTTTTATCAAATAGGGAGAAGGCTGCATCTTATACCAACCACCGCCAATATTCTCACCTTTCAGTGTCGGGCCAAAATAATGAGCAAGGTTGTTTCCCATAAACGAGTCGTCACTAGTGCCATTGCCCCAAGCGTCACCCGAATTACCTTTGGCATCATAATTGATTTCCCAAATAGATTCAGCATTAAATTCCGTATCGTCACGGAAGTTGTCCTCATACTTTTGAGTCAAATCGTAACCATAACCATTCATTATAATTTCAAACTCATCCTTAGCGGCCTGATAATCCCCTTTCCAGATATAAGCTTTACCCAACATAGCAATAGCCGCACCTTGAGTTACACGACCGTTCTCATCGCTTGAACGAAGCTTAGGCAAACGAGACTTGGCTTCCTTAAAGTCTGAAATAGCCTGTTCCAGCACTTCATCACCGCTAGACAGTCCATGAGTTTCCGGATCTGCATCCTGCGGGAGAGTACGGATAACCGCATCACGATAATCAGTACGCAAACGGAAGTACCAGAATCCACGTAAGAAATAAGCCTCACCTATCATTTGCTCACGTTTGGTTTCGTCCATATCAACCGTAGCCGCACGATATATGAATTCGTTTGCCATCTGAATGCCTTCATAGATGTTTCCCCAGCTCAAATCCTTTGTATTCGTTGTGTTGACAAACGACAAATATTCCCAAATATAAGGTTCTTCTCCACGAGTGGGGTAAAGGTCGTCACCGCGCATCTGAAGATGCATGATGCCTTCCAACCCACCATAATATCCACTGGTCATACGGCGGAAAGGATTATAAACTGCGGACAAGCCTTTCATCACATTATCCTCGGATGTCCAGAAAGTGGTCGGAGTCTGACGGTTAGGATCAATCTCATTCAGAAAGTCATCACTACAAGAAGACAACAACATTGGAGCTACAGCCAATGCAGCTATGTATTTTATAAAATTCTTTTTCATATTCTGCAAATATTACTTATTCCTAATTAGAAATTTACTTGTAAACCAAAGGTGATAGTACGTGCCATCGGATAACGACCGTCATCACAACCACGGGTCATTACACCCGAACCACCTGATGTACCGGCACCATCGGCATCTACCATACCCAAGTCAGGAGTATATCCTTTATAATCGGTTATAGTGAAAAGGTTTTCCATAGCCGTATAAACACGCACATTCTGCAAACCGGCTTTAGATACCCATACTTTGGGCAACGTATAACCTAATTCCAAAGTCTTCAAGCGCAAGAATGAACCATTTTCCAACCAACGGTCCGTATAGCCCCAGTTTGTACCATTAGGATCGCTAGTACCAAACAAACAGCGAGGAATGTCAGAATGATTGTTTTCAGTCCAGCTGTTCATGCGTTCTGCATATTGGTTTCCTGTTGATTCATTATAAACCGTAGTATAATACTGGGCATTGTAAATCTTGTTGCCAAAGTTTCCGTCAAAGAACATATTCAAATCCAAACCTTTCCATTCAGCACCTAGACTTACACCCAAGTTAACTTTCGGGAAAGCAGAGCCTACATCCTGACGGTCATTATTGTCAATCTTACCATCTCCGTTATAATCCACGAAACGCAAGTCACCCGGTTGTGCATTAGGCTGGATCTTATTACCGTTCTTATCCACATACGCATCAATTTCTTGTTGGCTTTGGAATACACCATCCGTCTTTATCAAATTGAAATAACCTATGGAATGACCGGTCTTGGCATAAGTGATCGTTCCTTTGGCATGAGGATTGAATCCCTGCCATTCATCACGACTTCCGTTTACTTCCGTCAGTTCATTCTTGATAAAGGTGGCATTGACACCTACATGATAATACAAATCGCCTACATTATTACGGTGATTCAATGAAATTTCAAATCCTTTGTTTTCTACTGTACCTGCATTTACTGTAGGATTCCCACTCAAGCCAAAACTCAAAGACTGCGGCATAGACAACAACATATCTTCTGTTTTCTGAATAAAATAATCAGCACTGACACTGAACTTATTGTTCAAGAAAGCAAAATCCAAACCCAAGTTCAAGGTCTTCGTCTTTTCCCAAGTCACATTCATGGGTGAAGTCCATTCCTTACCGGTAATGGCACCTTCCCAAAGTTCTGTGCCCATCATGTTATTCATACCTTTATAAACAACAGACTGGGTAGCATAATTGCCAATGCCGCTCAAATTACCCAATACACCATAACTGGCACGAATTTTCAATTCATTCATGGTTTCCTTGATATTTTCAAAGAAATCTTCATTCATCACATTCCAACCCAAAGATACAGACGGGAATGTGCCCCAGCGGTTTCCATCTGCAAATTTGGAAGAACCGTCCCGACGAACAGAAGCAGACAGCATATAACGATCGGCATACGAATACATCACACGCCCAAACATAGAAATCATTGTATTGGCCCACGCGCTACCCGATGTATTTTGTGAAGAAACCGAACCGGCGTCAATCACAGAGAAACCTTCCGGGAAACCCTTACGTCCTGCACCAAAACCACGCGCATTGTTACGCTGGGCAGAATAACCCACCAAAGCAGAAACCGTATGATTGCCAAACGTATTATCATAATTGATTGTATTTTCAATCAACCAATCGTTCTCCCAGTCTGTACTTTCCGACAATTCCGCTTCATTCTTTTGTGAAGTAGAACTGAAATAATAAGGAGAACTATAGGCATAATTACGTCTTGTATATTTGTTTATACCTACATTGAATTTATATTTCAATCCTTTCAAGAACAAATCCACTTCGGCATAGCCATTCAATAAAATATCTATCCCATGTCTTTGGTAATCATAGGCTTCTGTCCAACCCACAGGATTATCTCCTCTGGTCCATTCCGGAGCGACACCCCAAGTGCCATCTTCACCATATACATTCCACATAGGCACAGCTGTCAGAGCGGAGGTATATGAAACATCTTCGTACTTCTTTTTATAGAATTTCATCATCAACGTAGTCCCCATACGCAAATGATTATTGAAAAAAGAAAAAGTATTCTTAGAACGAATGTTCCATGCCTCATAACCGGTAGTATTCACAATACCATCCTGGTTAAGATAGCTTCCCGACAGATTATAGGTCGAAGTCTTGTTTCCTCCAGATACATTCAAGCTAACCTTGCTCACCATAGCCGAGTTATAAAGTTCTTTCTGCCAGTCTGTTCCAGCACCTCCATTCCAATTCAGCAACCCTTCTGCCGAACTATAACCGGTAGCCTTTGCCAAATCGCGAAGCTGATTACCATCCATTACATCAATGTATTTGGCAACCATCTGAACGCCTGTATAGGCATCCACTGTTACACGGGCAGAAGTTTCCAAACGACCGCCTTTAGTAGTGACCAATACAACACCATTAGCAGCACGAGAACCATAAATAGCAGCAGCCGAAGCATCTTTCAACACTTCAATAGACTGAATGTCAGCGGGATCAACCATATTGATGTCACCATACACACCGTCAATCACATAAAGCGGACTGGTGGCACTCAATGAACTGATACCACGGACATTAATATTCAAGCCTTCCCCCGGCTGACCGTTGGCAGCCGACACAGTAACACCGGCAACTCTTCCTTGCAAAGCAGCTGAAGCACTACGTGCAACATTTGCCTGTAACTCTTTACCGGAAACAGAAGCGACCGCACCTGTCAAATGGCTTTTCTTCACTGTACCGTAACCGATAACCACCACCTCGTCCAACAATTCACCTTCCGACAATTTCACATTAATCACACTGCGGCCATCAACCTTAACAGTTTGCTCCTGATAACCTACATAAGAGAATTTCAAAGACTGACCGGAAGCGGCCTTAATGGTATATTTGCCATCAAAATCGGTAATCACGCCATCCGTAGTTCCTACTACAACAACAGCCGCACCAATCAACGGATTATTCTCCGCATCCGTCACTGTTCCGGTAACAGTAATTTGCTGAGCATAGGCACATATACTAAGTATGCACAGCAACCATGTAAATGCAATTTGTTTCATAAATAATGTATTAGAGTTTAATTAAAAAATATTGCTGTAAAATTAACTAAAAATAGATTTCCAACACGTTATTGCTTTCGCAAACAACGGTAATGCCCCATGGATGGAAGAATAGCAGCTGAAATTAAGAATGTCTTTGTTTTCATAGTTATTTGAATTAAAAATTAACATTGCAAAGATGGCAATTCAAGCAAGCAGGAACAAATACAATTCAAGCATTAAACAATGAAATCTTATCAATATCAAAAAAAAATTCTTCAAGACAATGGAAAACGCATCTGAATTGAACGTGAAATATAAAATTTTTCCTACACAGTATTCTTCTAATTATCAACCAATTACTGTGAAAAAACATCCATAAAGGCTCTCAACCGGTAGGTAAGCGGCGGTATCGTTCATCAATGCACAACACAACAACCGCCACACACAAAATGACAAAACTTCAATAGATGTATTTTATCAACAGGATACAACCGTGAAAACAGTCTTATGACTTTATTGCTTCACTTTGGTGAAGCAACCGTTTCACACAGGTGGCAACGGCACTTCACTTGAGTGAAAAGGCACGTTCAGCCGAGTGGTGCAACAAATGATGCAGTCTTCTTGTATGGAAACTCCCATCCCCTTGCACGGATACTACCGTACATATATCAAGATTACGTACCCGACATGAAAACCGATATCCGACGAACCGGCTTCTGCAAGAAAAAAACGAAAAAGCACTTCGTGGGGATACAGAAAATTCCGTCACCGCATATTACTGTTTATCAGCGCAATACAATGACGGAACAAAAAACTATTGTAACGTAGAAATAAAAACAGAATCAACGTTACAAAGACGAACTACTCAACGCAGTTCCGGTATAGGAAACCACGCTACGGGCCGGCAAGGTCAGGGTATAGACACCATCGGCAGGTTGAACAGCTTCCACCGGCTCCCATTTACGGGTGTCATCGGTGACATAGCCTTGCAAAGCACCGGAAACCTGAGCGCTTTCAAGAGCCAACGAAATAACCACTTCATGATCCGCAGGGTTGATGGCTACAACCGTGTAACCGTTGTCACCATATTTATAGCCAGACACCATATAGCCTTGTTCGAAATCATATTGCGCCGAGATGCGCTTGCTTCCTACAGGGATGTAACGGGAGAAGTTGCCGAACACCTCGCAACGCTTGGTCACTTCATAGTCCACGCGGTTCTTTTCAATGTTAATCAGCCCCTCGGTGGTTCCGCCATCCGGTATAGCACCTGCCCACCACACAATAGCGCCGGTATTGGCCTCACACAAGAAACGATGGAACTTCTTCGCCCATTTCAAGCCACTGGTCATGGTAGCATCATAACTTTCCGTAGGATCGCTGATTTCGGTCAGCCACACGGGAATTCCCTTCGATTCGGCTTTGCTGAACGGTTCAATGGCAGGATCTTTCCCGGTCACAGGATCCACATAGCCGTGTCCGGCGGCAATGACGGGAAAGTTGGTGATTTTAGGATTCAGGTTCAGAATGTCGCGCACATAATTTTTACTGCCCATGATAAAGCCCAGAATGGCAGACCACTGGGCATTCTCGCCAAAGATAATCCGGGTTTCGGGATGGGTCTGCCGCAACTTGGGACCTAAGTTATTCACAATGAACGGTCCCAGCGTAGTGGTACCGGGAAGCCAGAGGCATGAGTTCCAGCTTGCCGCATACTCGGGCTCGTTGGCCGGAGAGATGGCATAGACAGGCAGGCCTGCCGCTGTGTAGGCATCACAGAAATTGGAAAGATAGTCGGCAAAGGCCTGGTAGTTGCCGCGTTTCAAAAAACCTTGCGAGGTACTGCCGTTGCTTTTCATATAAGCCGGAGCAGACCAAACGGAAAAGATGAGTTTGTCCACACCGTATTCCTGCTTCGCTTTTTTCATGATCCACAACTGTCCGTTGCGCTGTGCGATGCCTTCGGCAACACGATTCTCATCACGGTTGAAATCAATATCGAAAAAAGGATCATCCAAAGACAGATTGATATCCTCGTCCATATTAAACGTGGTTTCATCGTAATGGGGGAATACCTCGCCCCTGAGGATACTGAGGCGAAGCCCGTCCTGTCCGAACATCACATCCATAATCTCCTGACGCTTGCGGTGGGCATAAAGATAGTCGGACCAGCCGGCCTGCGCCACACCAAAACCATCGATGGTTTGTTCTTCGTTGTTCCACTGAAGAACTACATCGGCCCCCAAGGTAC
>ULZV01009110.1_pt1 | contig 14865 bp, 8 predicted proteins | sample 1963471 | NCBI WGS metagenome assembly ULZV01 (sample SAMEA4835899, study PRJEB28245) | human gut metagenome | biome: gut microbiome; material: fecal sample | place: Denmark | collected 2008 | reverse complement strand
CCGTTTTGTTTTTAATAAGTTCTCTTTTCAGAAAAAAACAAGACCATGTTTAAAATGCATTAAACACGGTCTTTAATAAATGGGGCGTTGTATCTGGATAAGTCAGACTACCGTAGCCGTATGCCGTTCATACTTCTTCGAATCAGTGAGTTATAGATAATTTTTCCTTTTGATACTTGTTCTTCTGTTTGTGGCAGGTCGGGCATACTTCCTGTCGTAATATAAGCTATGGTGTTCTTCAATAAATACTCTTTGGTATCTCCCAGTGGGTAGAGAGGGGAGATGAGGTTACGTTCGCTCAATGTGAAATCGGGGGTGATTCCATTTACATAGTTGGCTTGTCCTGCCGAGTTGAGAACGTATGCCACAACCGGCCATAAAATAAAGTTGTAACGCTCATCTTGGTATGGTTCCATGGCTACATTTTTGCCAACAGTCGTTTCACCTATTACCACTACATTTTCTGTACCTATATATGGACGGAGACAATTTATGACTGCTTCTGAGGCCGATGCAGTAAATTTGCTTGTCAGTACGTAGAGCTTGCTTAAGTTCAAGTTTTCGGAAGCAAGTCCTGTATTGAGAGGGAAATCAATTTTTTGCGGGTCACTGATGTCATTATACAAAGTTGTGCAAAATACTTTCCCTAGATCTGCCGCAGGTGCCAGATAACTTCCTAAATCTGTGGCACAACTCAAATAACCACCGGGATTGTAGCGTAAGTCCAGAATAAAAGCGTCGGGTGACTGTCCCTTGAACCGGGCGAATATCTGTTTCATCTGTTCCCTGTATTCTGTATCTGTTGCCTGGTTATTGGGGCCTGTACTGAATTCATTGTAGACCATATAGGCTATTTTTTTTCCGGATACCTCATATACAGTATCTATATAGAACGGATTCAATTCTACAGGGCGTGATGCCGCTACTTTGACTGTATCTGTTGCAATCCAGCTGGAATTGCCTTCCTCATCAAAAACCAAGCTTTCTCTGGCGAAAGTTGTATTGCCGCCTTCCATCAGATATCCGTAATTATTGTTGGTCAGTTCTTCTTTGCCAATGGCTGATATCCAGTTCCCTCGTTCCAATCCGGCTTCTGAGGCCGGTGAATTGGGCAGTACGAATAAAATACGGGCAAATACGTGTGATGAGATTCCGGTGGGATCGGTCATTAATTCAAAATCAAATCCGTAAGTAGAAGTACGTTGCAGGTAGGAACGTGCCGCATCGGAAGCGTCCTTTATTTCTATATACGAATACGGGTCTCCTTTTCCGTTTTGTGCCTTGGTATAAACCAATTTTTGCAGGAAGTCTTCCGGTTCGGCAAAATAGTCCGTTTCCTTTATTGCCGGAATACTGTCATACCACAAATAATGCTCTTTCATTATTTGTTCTATCCATACATTCTCTCCAATTAATGCATAGTATTCCCCACTGCGGTCTTCGCCACATGAAGCCATTATAAATAAAGTGGTTAGAAGAAAAAAAGTGCTCCGTATATGCTTCATAATCTAATTCCTTTTTCGATCTGCAAAGCTAGGGATTTTATTTTAAAGTAGGGATAAGGTTTGGAATAAATAATCCAAAAAACCTTTATATAAAAAAGAAATCCGCCGGTTAGGTCAAGCAGACTTCACGGCGGACGTTCTTAATTTTTTATTTCTTTTCAGATTTCCATTTGTCAGCATATTCATTCAGAATTCTGCGGATACTGAGTCCGATTTTGATATAATCTTTCTCGTTCAGGTTGGCAAGTGATACACGTACACTCCATTCGGGTCCGTCGAATCCACCACCATTCAATACGACCAGGCCTGTTTCATTGGCAAGACGGAATACTACGTCCAATGGATTATGAGTTGTCTGCAGATGTTGTACGAATTCATCTCCGTAAAATTTCTTGGCCCATACCAGCATGTCTATTTCTGAATAATAACCGGCTCTTAGTGGATCGTCGAGGAGAATGAACCCTGTGTTGTCCCATAATGCTTTCAGACGGGTATGGATTAAATTAAGCATGGCATGACGATATGTATTTTCTTTGTCCAGCAATGAAAAAGAAGCAAAGAGTGACATCTGCATTTGTTGTGGCAAGGACAGTCCTGCTGTATGGTTCAAGGCTACTTGACGGCTGTCTGCTACCATACGGTCAATGAATTTCATGTTTTCTACTTGCATACTCAAGCTGCCATACCGTTTGGTTAGTTCGCTTTTTCGTTTGCGGGGCAGATTGGCAATCATTCTGTCGAATACATTTTTCTCATGTAAGGCAATTACAGCAAGGCGCCAACCGGTCGCTCCGAAATATTTGGAGAAAGAGTAGACACAAATTGTGTTCTGTGGCAAATCAGCCATCAGGCTGCGGAAGCCGGGAACAAAAGTACCATATACATCATCTGTTATAATCATCAGATTGGGATTCCAGCGTGTTACTACGTCTTTCAGGGCATCTACGCATTCTTTGTTCAACTGATAACTGGGTGGATTGCTCGGATTGACAATAAACAAGGCTTTGTATTTCGTGTCTCGCAGTTTATTGATATCTTCCACTTTGTATTGCCAGGTATGAAGTCCTTCTTCATTTAGAGTACTTGCAGGAATATTGAGCACATCATAATCGTAACGTGTCAATTCGGGTATCTCTATATAGGGTGTAAAGATAGGAACCATCAATGCTATACTATCTCCTTTGTGTAGCAGGAAATTTTCTTCCAGCGAGTCGAATACATAGCACATCCCTGCTGTTCCGCCTTCGGTGGCGAATAAATCGAATTTACCTTGCGGGGGTTGCCCGTTGCACATTTCCTGATTCAGGTAATCCTGTACTAGAATTTCTGTATATTTCAAGATGCGGTCAGGCATGGGATATTGGTCGCCTACAATACTTTCGGTCCATTCGTGTACCAGTTCGTCCGGATCGGCTGCATGTTCCATCAGCATATAATTATAGGTACGTTTCAATAGATCTGTCCCCGCATTTCCTTCATGCTTTTTCAGGTACTCCTCAAAACGTTGGGCTATGCCTGTTTTTTGAGGAATACCGGCAATGCCTTCGGGCATGTCCATGACCCGGCGACACTCTTCAATGCCAAAACCGCCCAAGGCGAAGAATGCTTCACGAGCCTCCGTTGCAATCCAGTTGGGATTACCTCTGCCTGCATTCAGCATGACGTGCGCCATTTTCTTCACACTTTCATCTGCCATTTCAATCAAACGGTTTTTTAATTCGAAGGGACTGATCTTTTCCAAATTCTTGTCCATTCGGGCAACGCTGCTTTTATCACTTAAATATTCCATAATGTATGAGTTTAGTTTTTTAGTTGATTAATAATACAATGACCACTCCCCATATGATGAGTAGTGTATTTCCTACGGCGTAGGTCACGGTGTATCCTAAGGAAGGTGTTTCGCTGCCTACTGCTTCTTGTATGGCGCCCAATGCAGCAGTGGTAGTACGGGCTCCTGCCGTGCATCCCAAAGAGAGGGCGGGATGGAACTTGAATACATATCTGGCTAGAATCAGCCCTAATAATAGAGGCAAGGAGGTGGCCAACGCACCTATGATAAACAACATAGGACCTACTTCTTTTAGTCCCTGTACAAAACTGGGTCCTGCAGAAATGCCGACTACGGCGATGAACATATTCAAGCCTACATTATTCAGCACCCATAAAGAGGATTCCGGTATTTGTCCGAAGGTAGGGCGTTTGCTGCGCCACCAGCCAAATACTAATCCGGCTATCAAGGCTCCTCCACTAGTGCTCAGGCTAATAGGTACTCCGCCGATATGGATTGCAAGTGCTCCGATGATACCTCCCAGTAAAATGCCGAGTCCTACAAATGTCATATCTGTGGCATTGGTGGGGCGGTCTATGTATCCTAGTTCTTTTGCAGCAGATTCCACCTCTTTTTTCAGGCCGACCAATTCCAGAGTATCTCCGCAGTCGATAGTGGTTTGTGCGAAAACAGGGATATCAATGCCTGCCCGTTTGATACGGCGTATACTGACGCCGTGCATAAAGCTTTGACGGCGTATGAAGTCCAATTTTTGGTTGGAATATGGCTTTTTGTGTATCATGACAGGGAGTACTTCCACAGGGAAATCAAGCAGTTGGGGATCGACGATTTCTTCTCCAATCCAGTCTTCCTCACCAATGGCGAATTCTCTTCTTCCGCTCAGTACCACTTCGTCTCCTTTTTGTAATAATTGTCCGGGAATAATATCATTGACAATGGAAGATCCATGTCGCATTCTTTCAACAAACAATCTTTTCCCTTGTGAAATAAAATAGGATTCTAGTTGGTCAACAGTTTTGCCGTTGCCAAACCAATCGTTCTCTATGCGGTAAGCACGAAAAACTACCGGACGGCGGGCCTGTTCAAATCCGGGCTCGTCGGCTTCACTGGTACCCATCCGGGTTTCCAACTCTTTGCAAGCGGCTTTCACTTTTTCTAATCCTCCCAACATTTTAGGACCTAAAGAAGAGAGGACCCAGGCAGAGCCTGCCGTACCGAAAATGTAAGTTACAGCATATGCCACGGGAATGATATTAATCATATCACTTTTTTGGGAAGAGGATATGTTGAGTCCGTTTATGGTATCTTCTGCTACTCCTATGACGGCAGAGATAGTTTGTGCTCCGGCCAGTAACCCGGCTGCTTCACCGGCATTATATCCCATTAAGATAGCTAATAACCAAGTGATAATCAAACAACCTACACACATGAGCGCGGCGAATCCTACTTGAGGTAAACCATCTTTTTTCAGTCCGCGAAAGAATTGTGGTCCCACTTTGTATCCGATAGCAAAAAGGAATAAAAGAAAAAACACGGATTTCACCGGTTCTTCTATTGTAATGTTAAGCTGTCCCACTAATACCCCTACTAGCAATACACTGGTGACGATTCCCAAACTGAATTGTTTTATTTTCATTTTTCCAATCCAGAAGCCTGCGGCGATTGTCAGAAAAATCGCCAGTTCTGAATGCTGTCTCAAAAGATGTATAACCCATTCCATATTTCTTTCTTATTATAATTGCTGTTTAAAACAGAGTGGGGGTAAAGAAGTTGAGTTAAAAAGCTCCAAATTGTACTTAGTTCTAATATTTTTTATTTTATTTGCATAGAGATGATACTTGACTTATGAAAATAAAGTTGTTTGTAAAATATATTTCTTTGTTAGTTCTCTTGTTTGTTGCTGATGGTTGTAAAGAAAAAAAAGCTGACACATATGTGACTAAGGTCACCGATTTAACGGGAGAGGAAGAACAAGTTTTGAAATTGGAATATGATCGTGATGGTAAAATTATAAAGTATGGGGATACCCCGGTAAGGTATGAGGGCGACCAGATAACCATCGGACAGATGAATTGTTTGAATACCGGCAATAAGCTTTGCAATGTTACGTTTCAAATAGGAAAAGGCAAGGCGAGGGAGAGTAGGGCCCGTTGTATGTTGAAGGTAGGAGAGGAGGTTTATGAAGCTGATAAACAGACTGTCTATGATTATAAAGGAGATACTATTTTTATCAATTCTGATTATCGTGCTACTTCCGATTATCGTTTCTTGAAAAAAGTACAAGGAAAATATGTTTTTGATCAGTTGGGACGGTTGAAGGAGGTGATGACTGTTTTTACTGAGGCAAATGATAGTGTGTCCAGTTGTCATACTTATTATAATTATGATAATAACATCAACTATCAGGCGAATCTGAATTTACAGGCTTATGTGATTGATTATGATGGGGTGGATAGTTTCTTCTATTTTTTATTGAATCTTGGGCAGTTGAGGAATAGAACAGCCTTACCTAATGATATCGGATATTGTATGAATCATGGTTTAAGCACTTATAATGTGCATGCCAATTATCGTCTGGATGATGAGAATCCGGTCAGGATAGAAGTTTTATATAATTATACCAAACTTCTATCCCGAATAGATTTATCTTATAATCCTTTAAATTAATTCATCGGGAAGTATAAACAAGTCTACTTCATTGGCGCCTTGCTTTATCAAGTCTTTCTTATCTATTTGGTAAAGGCGGACAAACTCATCATGACTGTCGCATAGTTCCTGGGCTTTGCGATAATATTCTATTGATTTTTCTGTTTCATTCAGGATATAATACACATGTCCTGCATTCATCCAGTCTTCCATAATGGGCTTGGGCTCGGATATCAGCAAGTCGTAATATTTCTTGGCTTGTTGATGGTTGCCGGTAATGAAGGAACACCATCCGATGGCGCGTCGGGCATTCTGTGGCTTTTTATCCAGATACTCCACTTTGAAGAAATAAGCCAGTGCTTCATCGTATCGTTCCAGTGCCATCAGGCATTGTCCTATTTGTAGTGCCAGATTCAGACTGTCGGGCTGTGCCTGTTCCACCTTGTTATAATATTCCAAAGCTTTTGGGTAGTTTCCCTCTTTTCTATAACATTGTGCCAAATGGCGGTTATTCCATGTATTATCAGGGATCAGCAGATCTGATTGCAGGTAATAATCTATCGCTTTTTTATAGGAACCGATTTTCTGATAAATGAAACCTGCTTTCTGCCATAATTCGGCATTTTTACGATTGTATAATTCAATTGATTTATCATAGAGAATTCCGGCTTCTGCCAAGTCGTCGTGTGTGAATAGGTAATCTGCCAGTTTGTTGATATACTCTTTGTGTAACAAGGCTTGAGACAATGCTTCTTTATTCCATAAGTCCAGAGTGTCCTCAAAAATGTCATGTATTTCATGTCTTCTTGACCATAATTTGAAGAAACGGTAGAGGTCATGAATGTATTGCCGGCTCACGAATTCAGCGCGGGCTTTTGATTGTGACATCTCTTTTAAACGTTCTTTCAGTTCTTCAGAAGCTTCATGTTGTCCGTTCAATTGTTGCTGCATGAGATTCCTTTGGCTTTCCGGCATTTGTAACATGGTAAAACAAAAAGAGTATTTGTCGGAATTGCAGAATACATCCGAATTCATCAAAATGTTGAGCAGAGAGATTTTTTGTTCGTCATTTCCGAGAGATAATTTGGCGATATCCTGATATTGGGGATCAAAAGGATAGAACCAGTGAGAAATTTTGCGGAAAAACGGGAATTGTTTCAGCTGTGAAAAGGTACTCATATACACATCTGCCCCGGACATTTGCAGTTCACCTAATTCGCGCAATTTATCGGTAATGCCTGAACGGTCAATCCATTCTTCCCATTCCGGATTATGATCTTCGGCATCTTCATCCAGTCCTTCCAAATTAAGTTTGGGATTTTTCATCATTTCGGGAATGATTTCTTCACGCATCTTCTTGTCTATCTTTCGGGTTTCACGGGAAGATTGCAATAATTGAATCTGGATATGATGCAGGTTTTTGATGAACTCGGAATTTTCATTCAGTTCATTTATGCGCGACACGGCTTCAGGGTATTGAAGGATACGCTTTTCATAATAGTAGCATGTTAGTGCGATCCCTGCAATAGCCCGCTGATTCAGCATGATATCCTGATGGGTATAGGCGTTCAATAGAAACATGAACTTGCGGATGTCGAATATTTGCAGCAGGCTCATGGTAACGGCGCTGACCATTATGGAAAGGTCGTTGACTTGGATCAATAGTGAGTTGAACAAAGTTTGCGCTTCAGCATATTCCGATTCACTCCACCGGGTGGATACCCATATTTTTTCAAATAATTCGTCTACGGCTGTTTCGTGACGTTTTCTCATGGCATCCATTTCTTCATTTCTTTTGGCCTCGGTGGTATATATCAATGGTGCTGTAGCCATATCTTCTGTATACGCCTCCAGTTGCATTTGTAATTCGGCATAGCTGTGAGGAGGGCTTTGGACAAAAGTGCGCATTGTGTCATAATAGGCTCCGTAATTTTGTGTTGCCTGTACGGCTATATGGATACGGTCGGCCAGTTCGTATGCCGTGCGTAACATTTTATGGTATATTTCCACTTTATTGGGATCTTTCATCCCTTTTGAAGTATATTGCAGCATCAGGTCGTATGACGTTTGCAGGGCTTCTAGCTCATTCTTTAATTGCCAGTCGGAAGTATGGGTGGCATATCCTGTCATTTGGGATAATGCTTCTTTTAACCGATATTGGTCTAATAGTTTTATGATTTCTTCGCGCATATTTTAAAGTTCTATTTGTATGTCTTTTATAAACAAATGCGGGCAGACTTCGGTTCTTGGCTTATTTCAGCCAGGTTGCCCGTTTCCATATATATTCCATCGGACCGTGAGAGTGGTGATTCATCCACCAGCGGCAGAAAGAGAATTGCAAGATGAAGAAAACTATTCCTGCCAGGCAGCTGGCTGTGATACCAAACTGATTGTGCAATGCAAATCCCCAGTTGTAGTATAACATGGAACCTACTATACTTTGAGTAATATAATTGGTAAGGCTCATCTTTCCGTATGGCGTTATTTTTATTAATCCGTCGTGTAAGTTTGTCTTGTAAAAAGCGAAGACGACACCAGATACCAGAATCAGCATAAATGCAAAATTGGAAAGCGAGGTGATGATTAGTGAAAGAGGGGTCAGAATGGATTTATTTGTGATAAAGTCCGGTAGCATATTGCCCAACCCATATAAAGGGAAAAATGCGACGAGTGAGCCTGCAAGTACCTTGTTCCATACCTTCAAGTGCTCTTTCAAAAAAAGTCCCTTGCGCCCTATCAGCATACCGAGCAGGAAAAGGGCGGCTGTTTGGAATACCCGTCCGTGATCCCAGGCCCAGGCAAGGCTTGCCAACTGTCCTTCCCATAAATTGACACGGATGGTTTCCAGAAAATTACCATTGCTTTGCACTGCAAAAGTTGCATTCCAGAAGCTGCGGGTGGGGATGGCCGGAGTAACAAATTCCGGATCGAGACAGGCACGTATTACATAATAAAGTGGCAATGGCTGGATCAATAGCAGACATGCCAATGCAAATATCCATTTGTCTTTCAGCCGGCAAGTCAGTGGCAGGATGAAACCTACTAAAGAATAAAGGACCAGCACTTCCGCTGTGAAAAAACTGGCATTGATATTACCTATCAGGAAAAGAAGAATTAACCGCCAACAAAAACGTAGACGGAAATCATTGCCCCGTAGGCGTTGGTTGTCATCTTGAATAAAAAAGCTAAAACCGAAAAGTAAAGCGAATATGGCGTATGCTTTTCCGCCGAACATGAAGAATAACCCGTTCCAAATGGCTTTGTCCGAGAAGTTCAGCCACGCACTTTGTCCGGCTGTATCGGGAAATGAGTAGAAATTAAAATGTTCGATAGAGTGCAGGATGATGATTCCCATCACTGCCAGTCCGCGTAGCACATCAGCTACATCTACACGTGCGTGTCCTTTCAATTTTGTGTTTATTGCTTTTGTTTCCATGGGGTTATATATTAGCGTACAAAAATAGGAAAATCTTGAATAGTTGGCAAAAAAAGGAGGAAGTAATCAGATATTTCTTTAATTTTGTCCCCATCTTAAAAAAAGATATGGATATTTCGGAATTGCAACGTATTTATGCCGGTCATCCTAACACTAAGGGACTGGCTGCGTTATTGGAAGATTCCTCAGTGAGGACTATTTTCCTGGGAGGATTATATGCTTCTGCGGCAGCTTTATTTGTTTCCTCCTTTCTTAGAGAGAATAAACAGACATTTGTATTTGTACTGGGTGACTTGGAGGAAGCGGGTTACTTTTATCATGACCTGACACAGGTGAACGGTGATGAGCATATTTTGTTCTTTCCATCCTCGTATCGTCGGGCTGTTAAATATGGGCAGAAAGATGCAGCCAATGAGATCCTGCGTACGGAAGTGCTGAGCCGTTTACAGAAAGGCGATCCGCTATGTGTGGTGACTTATCCCGAAGCGTTGGCGGAGAAAGTGGTATCACAAGAGGTACTGATGGACAAGACGTTAAAACTTGGTGTGGGTGAGCATGTGGACACAGAGTTTATCACGGAAGTGCTGGCCGGTTACGGATTCGAGCATGTGGATTATGTTTATGAACCGGGGCAATATGCTGTACGCGGTAGTATTATTGACGTCTTCTCTTTTGCTTCCGAGTATCCTTACCGTATTGACTTTTTTGGTGACGAGGTAGACAGCATCCGTACTTTTGAAGTGGAAAACCAGCTTTCGAAAGAGAAGAAACAGAGCATTGCCATCGTGCCCGAGCTGACGAATGCCGCCGACAAGAGCGGGGTGTCTTTCTTTGAATTCATTCCTCGGGAAACAGTTCTGGCAATGAAAGACTTTCTTTGGGTACGTGAAAGAATACAGGTAGTACGGGAGGAGGCACTCTCTCCTCAGGCGCTTGCCGCATACGAGGGAGAGAAGACGGAACTGATGAATTTGGAATTGAAGCTGATAGACGGGGCGGAATTTACAGTACGGGCTTTGGATTTCAAACGGATTGAATTTGGTAACAAACCTACAGGAACTCCACAGGCAACGTTGGCTTTCGATACGACGGTCCAGCCTATTTTTCATAAGAATTTTGATTTGGTAAGCACTTCATTCACTGATTATCAGAAACGAGGTTACACCTTATATATATGTACCGATAGTGAGAAGCAGGCAAAGCGTCTGAAAGATATCTTTGAGGAGCGTGGTGATCATATCACGTTCATTCCGGTCAACAAGACTTTACATGAGGGCTTTACAGATAATGTATTGAAAAGCTGCTTTTTTACAGACCATCAGATTTTTGACCGTTTCCATAAATACAATCTTCGTAGTGACAAGGCGCGTAGCGGTAAGGTGGCATTGACCTTAAAAGAGTTGAGCCAGTTTGAGCCGGGTGACTTTGTGGTACATATAGATCATGGTGTAGGCCGTTTTGGCGGTTTGGTACGCATTCCGAATGGAAATACTACCCAGGAAGTGATTAAACTTATTTATCAGAATGAGGATGTGGTATTTGTTTCCATTCATTCCCTGCATAAAATATCCAAATATAAAGGGAAGGAGGGAGAAACTCCCCGCCTGAACAAATTGGGGACCGGTGCGTGGGAAAAAATGAAAGAGCGTACCAAGAGCAAAATCAAAGATATAGCCCGTGACCTGATCAGACTGTATTCGCAACGTAAACAGGAAAAAGGATTCTCGTATAGTCCCGACAGTTTTATGCAACATGAATTAGAGGCGAGCTTTATTTATGAGGATACCCCCGACCAGTTGAAGGCGACTCAGGATGCCAAAGCCGATATGGAGAGCGACCGTCCTATGGACCGTCTGGTGTGTGGTGATGTGGGTTTCGGAAAGACTGAAGTGGCTATTCGTGCTGCTTTCAAGGCTGTGGCTGATAACAAACAGGTGGCTGTGCTGGTTCCCACTACGGTGCTGGCCTATCAGCACTTTCAGACTTTCAGCGAACGGTTGAAAGATTTTCCATGTAAGGTGGATTATTTGAGCCGTGCCCGCAGTGCGAAAGATGTTTCCAGAATAGTGAAGGAACTGGCGGATGGAAAAATAAATATTTTGGTCGGTACGCATAAAATCATCGGTAAAAGCGTTAAGTTCAAAGATTTAGGATTGCTGATCATTGATGAGGAACAGAAGTTCGGAGTTAGTGTGAAAGAGAAGTTGCGTCAGATGAAAGTGAATGTGGATACACTTACTATGACCGCTACCCCCATCCCCCGTACTTTGCAGTTCTCGTTAATGGGCGCCCGTGATCTTTCTGTCATTCAGACTCCGCCTCCCAACCGTTATCCCATTCAGACAGAGGTGCATACCTTTAATGAAGATATCATAACGGAAGCGATCAATTTTGAAATGAGCCGTAACGGACAGGTATTCTTTGTCAATAACCGCATACAGAATCTGGTAGAATTGGAATCCATGATCAAGCGGAATATACCCGATTGCCGTGTCTGCATAGGTCATGGACAGATGGAGCCCGAAAAGCTGGAGAAGATTATTTTCGACTTTGTGAACTATGATTATGATGTGCTGCTGGCAACCACCATTATCGAGAGTGGCATTGATATACCGAATGCCAATACGATTATCATCAACCAGGCGCAGAATTTTGGATTGAGTGATTTGCACCAGATGCGTGGACGTGTGGGAAGAAGCAATAAAAAAGCATTCTGTTATTTGTTGGCGCCTCCATTGACTTCACTGACTCCCGAGGCAAAGCGCCGTCTTCAAGCCATTGAGAATTTCAGTGATTTGGGCAGCGGTATCCATATAGCCATGCAGGATTTGGATATCCGTGGAGCAGGAAATATGCTGGGGGCGGAGCAGAGTGGCTTCATTGCCGATTTGGGTTATGAAACTTATCAGAAGATACTGGCCGAAGCGGTGAAAGAGTTGAAAGAGGATGAGTTTGCCGATCTTTATGCAGAGGAGTTGCAGGCAGCGGGAGAAGAGAAAATCAGTGGCGAGAACTTTGTGGATGAATGTCAGGTGGAAAGTGATTTGGAATTGCTTTTCCCCAATGAGTATATCCCCAGCAGCAGCGAACGTATGTTGCTTTATCGTGAACTGGACGGATTGGAATTGGATAAGGACCTGCTCGCTTTCAAGGCACGGTTGGAGGACCGTTTCGGAAAGGTTCCTCCCGAAGGGCTGGAACTTCTGCGTATCGTACCTTTGCGCAGATTGGCTAAACGGTTGGGGGTGGAAAAAGTATTCTTGAAAGCCGGACGAATGACTTTGTTCTTTATCAGTAATCAGGAAAGTCCTTATTATCAAAGTGCGGCTTTTGGCAAGGTGATTGATTACATGAGCAAGAATCCGCGTTACTGCAATTTGCGTGAGCAGAACGGCAAGCGTAGTATGGTAGTCAAGAATGTGGAAACGGTAGAGACTGCGGTAGGTATTCTGCAGGAGATGGTGAGCTTGTGATAAAAGATGTCTGTATTGGCGGAAACCGGCATTGCCGTAGAGTAAGCAGGATATGTTAACGTAAAATTGAATATTAACTAAATAAACAGCTGATTTTTAATTAATTGTTTAACGGAATTGAAATTGGGGTGTTTTATATTAAAAAATAATATAAGACACTCCTTTTTCTTTTAACTTATCTATATTTTTACTATCTTACTTCCAGTTTAAAAGCGGACACTGAGATTTTTACTCACATATTGTCTAATTTAAAAAACACTTGTTATGGAAGTGAAAAAAGCACGAAGAGCCGACCTTGAAAAGGGTAAGTCCCGTTGGCTGTTCATGGGTCTCATTGTGACGCTGTCGTTTATGTTTGTTTCGTTCGAATGGACTGAACGTAATGTAACTTACGCGATCAGTGATTTAGTCAGTGACCCGGATTTCTTTGAAGAATTAGTTCCTGTAACCTATAATCAGGATAAACCTCTGCCGCCACCGCCTCCGCCGGCTGCCGTCAACCCGGAAGAGCTCAATATAGTGGATAATAACTCGACGGAAACAGAAACCGATATTGCAGCTTCAGACCCTACGGATGCTCCGGTAATTATGCCGACCCCTATTGAAGTACCCGAAGAAGTAGTGGATGAAAATGTGGAATTTGTGGTGGTGGAAGAGATGCCGGTATTTCGTAACGGTAATGCTGATTTGATGAGGTATCTGAGTGAAAACATCAAATATCCTACCGTCAGTGCCGAGCAGGGAGTTCAAGGAAGGGTAGTGGTGCAGTTCGTTGTGGGTGTTCATGGAGAGATCCTGAATCCGGTAGTGGTGAAGAGTGTGGATCCGTATCTGGACAAGGAAGCAATCCGCGTGATCAGTTCCATGCCAAAATGGAAGCCCGGCAAGCAAAGAGGAAAAGCAGTGAGGGTGAAATACACTGTTCCTGTAGTCTTCAGGCTGCAAAGTTAAGATTTAATTAGTATGGATGGAGGAAGCGTAATCTCAGAAGAGGACGCTTCCTCTTTTTTATGACAGTACGGTCGGCTGTTTATATGTGCAGGACACAGTGAAGTGTCTTAATTAAAGGGTGGATCCTAAATCGTGTTTACTTTGTTAATGTATTGTTTTATTGAAAGGTACTTGTCTGTAATTGCCAATAAATCCAATCTTAAATGATATTACGGGAATCTGAATGTGAAGAATAAATTTCGGTAAGTAGGTCTATGATATAATAGTCTGATAATCAAAATTTTCTTGTTTTAAATATTTGCAGCAAATTGGGGCTCTCTTCATAAGAGAACCCCAATTTGCTGCAAATATACGTATAATTCTTCAATCTGAAAGTTTTCGCATTAGAAAAAGTGTCTTCAAATTGGCTTAAGAATGATTATTGTTTGCAAAGGTTTTAATTCTAAGGAATATTATGTACCACATTATCAGTTGATTAAGATAAATTGGGGTTCTCTTATGAAGAGAACCCCTCCAAAAAGAAGAAATTTAAGGGCTTGCCTGAGCCTTATATTTCAAGATTATGAACTTAAATTGTAATGTTTTGGTGGCAATAAAGAGCGATGCGGAATCTGTAAAAGTACTCCCGTCAGACAATCAAAACATAACGAGCGAAGTGCCTAAGTTACTGCTCTGCAGTTCAATCGCTTCCGGCTCAGACCTGGGGTCAAATGAAGGAGTCACGCCATTGGCGGGAATAGGAAAGGAATACCCAGAACTCAGTTGGTACTATCTGTATCTGTCTAATAAAGAGCTGAAACGCTATATCAGTGTATTCAGCGGTAGGAAAGCTGTCCGGCTCCGTACTCTATCGGGGAGTGTAGAGGAGGAATTTTTCTGTTTCAAAGTGTTTTCCTATACAGCTGCCGATCATAGGAAACGTTTTGAGCAATGTGCTTATACTAAGGAGGAATATACTGCCCGCCGTGACTCAGCCCGGGTGGTGAAAGAGGCTTTTGCTACCGGTTCCACCCAAGAATTGAATACTTTGACGGACGAGAAGGAAATTGCAGGTAATGGCTGGCT
>ULZV01046686.1_pt1 | contig 15016 bp, 10 predicted proteins | sample 1963471 | NCBI WGS metagenome assembly ULZV01 (sample SAMEA4835899, study PRJEB28245) | human gut metagenome | biome: gut microbiome; material: fecal sample | place: Denmark | collected 2008 | reverse complement strand
TCCAAGTTGTTCATCAACTCCACGCTGGCACAACTCGGCTGTAATATCCTGTGGAAGATGTTCCGCAACGGGATGATCGAGCATCACGGGCTGTACCTGAATCTGGAAACGATGAAAGTGAATCCGATATTGGTATAATGATATATGATTTAGATATGCCTGCAATTTGTCTACAAAATAAGTTTATGGCTTTAAAAAAAGGCATAAAGAATTAGGATTTGATATGACAATTTTTCACTTTCTCTTTTTCCCCAAGTAGTGACAATTCCGTTATGTGCAAGTTTAAGTCATGCACATTCTTTCGCCACTGATGCAGTTCTGCATTTTTACACTCAATCTCCTTTCTGTCGCGCCATTCAAATAGGCCGATTACAATGGTACATCCTACAATGACGATGGCAGTCATAATGCCTAAAGCCATCCATCTACAGATATGCCCGGTCTGTTCTTTGCGTTCCATATTGTTTACTACTATTATTTACATTTTTATTTTTGTTTTTAACTTTGGATTTTCTCAATCAAAGAAGCTAAAACTTTACTATTTACATGTCCTATTTTTCTTCCTGCTAAAAGTATTGCTGCTTGTCTTACTATATTAACTATCATACCACCTGAAAGTTCGATTTGAGCTGCAGTTGCAATAGTTCTTTCTGCATCTTCACCAAGCCATTCTTTCGGCAACACAGATTGCCATAGAGCGGAGCGTAATTCTTCCGTAGGAATTGGGAAATATACTACAGATTGAAATCGACGCAAGAAAGCTTCATCTATGTTTGACTTTAAATTTGTCGCCAAGATAATAGTACCAGGAAAATCTTCTATGCGCTGTAAAAGATACGCAACCTCTTGATTGGCATGTCGGTCGTTGGAAGAATTAGAAGATGAACGTTTCCCAAAGAGGGCATCTGCTTCATCGAAAAACAAAATCCAGTTTCTATTTTCTGCAAGGTCAAAAAGCCCAGCAAGATTCTTTTCTGTCTCGCCAATGTATTTTGATACTATCATCGACAAATCTACCCGATAAACATCCATATTGTTCTTTTTCCCAAGTAGTGTTGCCGCAAGAGTCTTGCCTGTTCCTGGTGGTCCATAAAACAAAGCACGATAACCTGCTTTGAGGATACGCTTCATACCCCAAGTTTCCATGATAGTGTGTTGATGCTCTATCCATGAGTTTATTCCATTCAAAGATTCTAATGTATCATAATCCAAAAACATATCATCCCAATCTAAAGATGTGCTTATACGTTTTGCAGGAAATCCGATACTATAGTCTGGCTTATACTCTCTACCGAGAAGTACCAAACTTAGAAATTCGTCCGAAACTCGTAGTTGTCCACTAAGGAATGGTTCTCCATCATTTGCTCCTTCTAATCGTAATATATTAGATGTGTAGAACCAATAATCACGTTGAAACATACGAATGACATTGCAACGTTTAACAGGATCGTCACCTGCAATTATAAAAACCGCAGTTTCCCCAGTTGGAAGAAATCCACCATGTGACAATCCCTTCCAACCACCGAATTGGGTAAATGGTCTATCCAATGCTCCATTTTGGAGAAAAAAGCAATCAAGTGCTTGTGGTTTGATATGTGGCATCAAGGCAAGCATAATGATTACTCTTTCCTCAAATGTTATATTTGGATGATTTGTCATTTTCTCCAACCACCTCCCCGTAGGTTGTTTTACGCAGTCCATTGACAGATTTTCAAAACCTTGGTGTTGAAAATATACCCCAATAGCAACGTTTAATACGGCTTCAAACCATTCTATATGTTCATTCATGTCTTATATTTTTTACTTTTTATAGTTTCATATTCTTTTACGGCACCAATGTGGCGTTGTGAATGAAATATTGGCTCTGCAGGAACCATGTTGCAATAAGCATTATTCCCGACCAATTTTAATCCTTCCACATGATGCCAAACCCAATTATTGGGATTGCCATTTAAAGCTTCAGCCTGTTCCTTATCTTTCTTTCGACTACCAGTCATTTCTATTAGACACTCTCTGGATAAATCCATAAAATGAGGATTTCTGGGTAAGAACTCGTTTTGTGGAATAACTTGATTTGTAATATCTTTATACGAAGAAAAAGAAGACCCCTTGCTGAAAGCAGCTTCTAAATATCTTCCAATATTTTCTGGTATTTTCCAACTTTCTATTTTGAAATGCTGCGCATAAGCCTCTGAAAATAGGGCAAAATTTGTATATTTTTTCCCGGGCATACTTATGTGTCCATGACTGGCTTCCAAGTTGCGTGTATCTAAACTTTTTGGCTTTTTACCAGCTCCTTTATCACTTAGAGTTCTACTCGTATTTCTATTTCGTAAATTATACGTTCTAATAACACACATATCTTCTTATATGATTTTATAATTATTTGATTTTTCTCCCATAACATCAGCTTCATGTTCAAGAGCAGCATTATCATTTACAGGCATTCCGTTTATCTCTGTCGTAGGTGCAACACGCCCTGCCATCTGTTGCGCCACATGCCATGCCTCATGTGGAAGATGACGTTCTTGACCTGGTGCTACATAAATGTCCGTTCCTTGCGTATAAGCATAAGCTTGAACAGCAGCAGGCTTGCTTGAACCATAATGCACGCGAACATCATCCATAGAATAGCCAGACAAGTTCTCTATTCCTGCTTTCAAATTATCAGGCAGACCTGTTCTGTTCTTTTTCTGCACAAGAGTACGAGACGCTTGTTTCTTATATGTTCTTTCTGCTTTCATAACTTCTTATTTTACAGATTAATACTTATTATTCATTATCAAATTCTTCTTTATTCCGCCACTTAACATAGATTGGCTTTTTCAACCATGGTAGGCGTATTGTCTTATACGACCACGGTAGTGAGTCCAGCAATATGTCATAAGCTTTGTTATCAACAGTCAACACCCACTTCTTATCTTGTTGTTCCAAAAATCCGTCTCTTTCAATAAAACTTCTCTGGAATCCACCGACAGAAGTATTCTTTAACTTTATCCAATTGGCTTTTACTCCAGACAACATTGATTCTATCGTCTCAACTTCTTTTTGTAACAATTCAATATTCTTTGGCAAAGGAACATTGAAAGGACAAGCAACTAAAAGTCGATTGAAAGCTAACTCTGTTTCTTTATAGAGTCGCACTTCCGCAGTAACAAGTCGTTGCAGTATAAATATTGCTCGAACTTTAGCATCTATATTCTTAAACTCATTTTTTTTCTCATTTAATAAGTCAAGCATGCCGAACAAACGCAGTAGCCATGGAGCGAATAAACACAAGCCAGCATTACCTATTGGTAAATAATTTGGTTTTGGCATTGATTCTAAATCGACTTCTTCAATATCGCTAATCTTTAATTCTGAAAGGATGTTTGTTACAACTTGTTCCAAGACTACTGACTCTTCTTTAAGTCCGTTGCGTTCAGCAACATCTTTCAGTCCAACGATATAATCTTTCGCAATATTCATAATCTTGTAATTATACCAATCATCCTTGCCATGTCTTGCTACAAATAAGACAAAAGCATGAGAGATTAGTTTTTCTGATACCATATCAGATATTTGCAATTTCTCAGTCAACTGTTTCAAACTTTCAGCCCAAGAATAGGATATTCGGGCTATAAGTATTAGCCAATCTTCAATATCTATCCATTCACTAAGCTTCTGCACCTCAAAAGTATCGGAAGCATACATATATTCAACAAAATCCCAAAAGACAAATTGTTGCCAATGAGTATAATGACGCAATAGGTGTCTCTTTTCTGTGTCACTCACTTCTGAAGATGACAACCATTTTGCCAACATTTCAAAATCTTCATTGCAAAGAATAAGGCACTTAGTCGCAAAATGATTAATATTGTCCAATTCAATATTAGCCTTTCCCTTATAAGAGACGTTTCTCGATAATACTATATTTTCATTTAAGCAATCTGCATTTGCTCTTAATGTCATCTGCTTTTCGTAACTCTTAGTATCAACAAGATGTTTCTCTAAATCTTTTAGAACCCTTGCTTCTATACCTGCAAGACCACTTTGCATAATGATATTCTTTTCCAAACAAGATATGACGAATCCTGCAATATCTTTAAAGTTTGTCAAGAATTTACCAACAAGTAAGCATTCATTCACATATTGAAGCATCAGCAATGTTAACAGACTCTCTGCTGACAAAGACCCTGCTAATAATGCGTTTTTATTTACCCATTGATAGATTACATTTCCGATATGAACAAATGCCTTAGCTATTTTTATATCTACCGATACGAACACTTCCTTTAGCATTTGGAAATCAACAATGTCGTTCCAAATAGAAAAGGTATTCTCAGTCAGAGACATTTGCCACAAACTCATAAAGGTTTGTGGTGCATTCTCTGCTAACCAAGCCAACACCTGCCGTTTCATAGGAACATTGTAATCTGAACTTTGTAGCCACTCAGTCAGTAAATACTTATCGTTCAAACTTTTTTCAAATGCTATTCGAGCGGCATTATATGATGTATCAATACAAATATTCTGCCCTCTTAAATACTCCTGCATACGAGTAAACAATACTGCAATTGTATTATTATTCCCTAATGATAAAAGAGAATACACATTGGTCGCATTATACAAACGTATTATCTTTTCCATCACATTGTAAACATTTTCAACACAAGCAATATTTGCTATAAATGTCAAAGAAAAAGTAATATCTTTATTTTGACCATTAGGAATAAGCTTATCCTTAGTAAACGGCACAAGTTCTTCTACTGTTTCAATGTGCCATTCACTTTTGATTAATTGCTCTATAATTCTTTGAATGAGAACAGTTTTTGAAATAGAACAAATTGATGCCACATCAGAAACATGCAAAACAAGCCAATCAACAAAGAGTACGAATGATGATGAGGAACCAATCTTTATTACGTCTTCTGCCATTTCCACAATTATCGTTCTCAACACTGTTGTGTCAAGCAACTCAATGACCTGCGTCAATATTCCCTTTTCATTTAACGTTCTGAATATAACCTCCGCTTTGCCAGTATATGCATCTAAGCACAATAATAGAAGATTGCGTTTTGCTAATATAGACAAGGAGGAGTTCTCCATGATAGCATGTATATTGGCAACGATAACCTTGACATCATTAGATGTGTCGTATGTAAAAAATGTAGGAATATATTCAGTATAAGCTACATCTATTATATTTTTTCTCGCCAATACAGTAAGCACTTCAGATATTGCATAAGAAGTGTCTTTGTCTTTTCTTGTTTTATTCCATCCATCAAAGCTTACACCTTTATAGATAACTGTATAGATATTGCATACGATTTCCGTTACCAATTCCATTCCACGAATAGAATTGTCTGAAACAAGCCAATGTGCAACCAAATTCTTGTAAATATTCTTCAAATTTACAATACAGATCTTGCACATCCATGGTATTTCTTTTGCTACTTCATTAAGGGATGAATATATGGACGAAAGCAATGAATATTCATTATATGATACAACAGAAACCAATGTGAACACATTTTCTGTGCTCACAACCTGTAGCAAAAATTCTAAGACGTTTATGTTTTTGACTTCTTTTAGCCAACAAAGCACCTGCTGCGGTTGCGTCATAATTAACAATGTCAAGAATTCTCTTTTCTGGACTATGCTAATCATGTTATCCATTAACCAGGTCTCAAATGGCTTTATCTTTTTCAAGAAGTCACCTACATCAACAAAAACATCGTTTTTATCTAATTCATTATAATTATCTATAATTTCTTTATTGTAGTTCTCCTCACTTTTTAAAAGCGACAACTTTAGTAGAATCTCGTAAATCTCACGACTGAAATAATCAGAGTTAATTGGTGAGCCATCCTCGTTCAACGCTTGATTATGATATAGCAAGTTCAACACGTCATAACAATAATCAGTACCAAACACTTCCAATAAAAAGCGCATGGTAAGTTCTCCTTTTGAAAGGTATGCATATACAGAACGCTTGCGGATAAAAAACAAGAATCGTTCATGTAAGTGTATGATAAAATGTTGCTTGTCACCAAACATTGCCACGCCATTGAATGGATAATATTCTATTAACCACAAATATAGATGATGCCAATATTCTGGAATATCAACATCAGCATGACTTTCCGTTTCTGCAACAATAATACTATGAACACTTTCAGAATCAAGCAATAATGCCAAATCCTTTATATTGTCTTCTGTCGTTTCACGAATGAAGCGAAGAACAAGCTGGGGGCTTGTGTCTAAAACCACAGCAAGACATCTTTGTTTCTCGTAATATCCAAATGCTGTAGATTTCAACCATGACAAAATCAGATTCCATCCAGTTTTCTCATTCTCATCAACAAACTGACGTGGTATATGCCTTGCCAATAATGGATTGTCCGTAACATATCCCTGCAGAAAACGCATACAATCAAAATTCTGAATAGTCCAAACTACTATATTTTGATTGTGTTCACTATCTTTTCCGACAAACCAATGAGTAAGTAATATATTTAACTGCCACTTGTCAAGCTGTCTTGTTAACCGCTCAAAACAATAGGATGCGCTAAAGCATAATCCAAATACTGATTCTTCATTTTTGAAAAGCATAAGATCTTCAAAAAGGTCAAAATCATGCATACTCCATTCTGGAAGACAGAATCCATATTTTAAGTAATGAATCAGATTGTCCAAACGTTTCCTCTGGACAGAAGAAGGATTATCATTTAAAGAAAATGACAGTATTATCCTTTCCAGTTCTGTACGCAAACGCTTAGGAAACTCAGAATAGAAGTCCTTTTGCTCAATAGAGCCAATGTTTAGGTTTAGAGTATCAACCTCTATATACGAATCTTTTTTATCATATTTACCAAGACATTCCTCTAATATTTTTGTAAAACAAGATTGGCAAAACTCATTCCAATTCGCATAAAGTCCTTTAGCGAATTGCTCATCCGCCATCTTGAAATGGAATGATATTTTGCCTACATGAATCATTATGTATCTCCTTTATTTTTATCTGTATCTTCTTCGATATTGCCCCCAACAGTAAAGTCTGTAGTCAGTATTTTCATCATGTAACTTTGATAGCCTTTCTGAACTTCAGAGGTGTTGCTCCCATCAAGTCCGTCACGCCACAAATGGTAACACTCTTCAAAATACTGCATTTGTTGCGCTCCTAACCAATAAGCCTCCATCTTTAGGTGTGCAGGAAGTAAGGAACGAACCAATTGCAAGCATTTGTTTCGGAATTGAGGAGAATGAGTCCTTGCTGTCCAACCTGTAAAGACTATAGTCACCGTAAATGGTTCTGAGGGAATGAAAAGATTTTTTTCTATCACATACATCGCCTCGCAAAGATTATTCAATTCTTGTAAATAGCGACATAGTGTATTCGCCCAGCCATTCAGTTTTTCCTTGTCTTCTGAACGTCCAAGGTTCATCCATTCACCATCTTCCTCATTGCGGAACACCAATAAATACTCACGCTCAAGTTCCACTATCTTGTAATTGTTGAGATTGATTCCATTACGGAATAATCCACCACTGATGAAATTCGTGTTGAATATCGGTAGATTCTTACGTATATATTTATATCTCAACTGCTTTTCTTTTTCTGTAGATGGAGCCTTGTTTGGAATGATAGGCATAACCGACTCTTCATCAAGCATCTTCTCATCTATCAGCATAGAGTTGAGCTTGTCTCTAAAATGCTTACCTTTACTACTTTCCCCCATAATGATTAGATTATGGCTTGGCAACACATTACCAACGGACACTTGCTCGTTATTCCGAAATCCAAGAAGAAGTGATACATATTGCTTTATGACAGCAACATTTTTTACTGACCGTTCATCCATTATATCCATAGCCTTGAAACGGTCACGAGTCAGAATTGGCAATGCTTGCAAGAATTTCATTCTGCGACGTATCATCTCTGTCTCCATCTCACCATAACTGCCAAACTCGTATTGCCACTTTTGTTCGCTATCTACACCATACAGGTTGTCAAGAAAATCAAGATAGCGTAGTTTCATTTTTGTGTTCACACCATCCTCACGCAAGGACAACAAAGTCTTCACGCTATCTAATTCTCCTAAACCTCTTTCAATGACTTTATCGAACAAAGCAAGATAGCTTCCAAAGTTCTTTACATCCTCTTTTTCTTCATTGGTCATATTTTTCGTGAAGTCCTTTTCGCTTGTCTTGTAACAACGAGGAAGGTCATTTTCCAGAGGATAATGCTCATATACGTCTCTGTATGTAGCTTCACGCAAGCTTTCTGTTGGGCAGTTCTCCCAACTTCCATCTTTAGTTTTGTGTTCCTGTAAGTAGAAACGCATTCTTGATGTACTCTTCGTAAAATAGAAAGCACGTAACTTCTCCTTGAAACGGTTGAAATCTATTGCAACCGTTTCATTACCCACTCTAACCTTTATGAGACTAAGGTCGTTGGGAATTTCCAACTTATAAATTCCCTTAAAATCATTTTTCCTACGGTATTCACAGATCCCGTCTGGAGTATCTTCATAGAAATAACAGGTCTTGAAGTTTTTAACTCCCTTAATGTCCATCAATATGTGATACAGTTCCGTTTCAGTTTTCTTTTGCGTTGGAATACTGACACGGACATCCTCAACGGTTCCGTCATACCACTCATCAGGACTTAGTACAGCGAAATCATCTTGTGGTTTTGCCTCTATTTTCACTGCCCCAGCAATATAGGACATGGCAGTATGGAAAACCTGCACCAATACGTCGATGGCATCCACGTCTGTTTCAAGTTCTATATCAGCACTAAATAATAAGTTTTGAGGCTCAACGATACTCACTTCACCTATGTTTTCACATAAGTTACGATGTTTGTGGAAAAAACATCTTACTCGTTTAGTAATGTCAGTACCTTTGAAAAACGGAGACAAACGTAAACGGACATGATATATTCCATGCTCACAGTCTGTTTCAATACCAACATTTTCCACAGCAGGGAAATGCGCAAGAATCAACTTACGATAATCATCCGTAGTTACAGGTGAGGTAGGATATACTTCATTGTCTGGAAACAAACCATACTTTTGAATGGAATATTTGCCATTAGTATCTGAAAGATAGTCTTCCAGTTTAAAACTAAGCTTATACGACAATTCGGTCAAGGCATAATTGGCCACATCTGCAATGGTCACACCTGGGTCATGTGGATTGAAGTCAGTCCACACATCCCCAGATAGTCCTTGTATTTCTTGAATGGTTCTCTTTTGCAATTCGGCATAGAGTTCATCTTCTGACTGCCTGCTAATATATATACCATTGTCGCTCATTGTCGTATAGTTTATAGGTTATACACTATTTGTGAAGTTCCAAATTTTCTCTATTCGATACGCTATGTCCTTCACTCCTTTTTTATCTCCTTTACTTCGCATTTGCAGAAATAGTTGGTCATCTTTATAATACCAACGTATCTTGATGTTTCCCGACCATCCCCACCAATGTTTCTGTGGTGATAGGATTTTTCTATCATTACCACTACAATGTGAGGCTGTCGCTACGCACAGGTCATAGGAATCATCTCGTTTATTGTAACATGAAGCATAAACTCGATAGATTCTGCAGCCATCAATTTCTTTATCTACAGCGGACTCTACAGGTAATTGATACCAATCGCCATCTGCTGGTATAGTCAAGTACGCATCAACCGAAGTTTCACTTGCTTGCTCAGGCTTTATCCTCTCTTCTGTATTATCTTCTTTTAGAGATTCATTCTCTGGCATATCAGTAGCAAACAACGGTTTGTCATCTACGATGTTGACCACAGAATCTATCAGAAGCGCAAAATGCTCTTCTGTCGGAACATTTCCTTTGCGGAAATAGTTCTTTAGTTCTTCTCTATTTTTCTTGTTGTCGCTCATACTCTAACCAATTATAAAGTTTGTACCAATACTTGAATCTTCAATTCCTTCACCAGCATCGGTGATTGTGATATTTATATCCTTTGGGTAAAGGATACCGCTTTCAGTACTACTGAGGTAATACACATCTTCGAGTTTACCCTTGGCATCATAAGATGGCTTATTGTGTCCTCCTTCTATAGTTAAAGAGACACAACGCTCTATACCTTCGTCATTCACCAACCATGCTTTCAGTTCCTCATACGAGTAGCGTTTGCCGAGTTCTGGTAGTTGCGCCTTGACGAACCACGGCACAAAGAAATTGTAGATACGTCTGTATAGTCTCCTCCGCGCTTCATCTGCATCACCATCTTTCTTTAATATAGCCGTCATGTTGATTGTTATCGTCTCGTATGTAGGGTTAACCACTCGGATCTTAGCAAAAGGTGAAACAAAACTCTTTATATATTGTTCTATCTCTGCCAATTTCCAATTTGGTAACTGTGGCAACACACGCTTCTCGGGATGAGGGAACACAACTATACGGACATCACTGCTATCTTTAGCCACAGGTATGCAACAAACTTTTTCGATGTCATCAAACCGCTCTAATATCATTTTCTCATAATCACAGCCATTCAAGGCACGATTGCGGGTTGATATGCGAGTAGTGGTTCTTATTGACATCGCTTTTTCATCCTCGGCAAGTTTTCCACCAAAGCCATCCATAGGTTGACTTACTTCCAACACCCTTGGATCTTCAATAGTCAAGGCAGATATTGAATCCGCTGTTAGCTGCCTACCATCACCATTTTCACATTGCACCTTGAAACAGTTCAGATAGATGCCATCAACAATGATATTGTTGGGAGCTACATCATTTTCAAAACCAATTCTAATCCAAACCTCGTTACTTGTAAACAGGCATTTGTTAGTGTTGTCATAAGTGTTTAGCACCATGAATCCACTACGTGTCAATCCGTTTGTGGCTTCTTGCAAGATGCACTCCGATGGGAAACGTTTCCATTGGCTTTCACCACAATTACTATACTCTATAACGGATGCAGCACTATCTTTGACAGAACCTATACGACTACCATATTTCGCATACCGCAGATTGAAATAGAACCTAATTTGCTTAACATGGTCTATTTCTGTAAGATTGAGATATACGTAATGTTTGCCAAGGTCGGGAAGTAATGGTATATTGCCATTTTCCAACTCAACTTTCTCATATCCATTGGTATCATTGATTCTATATAATGTACCTTTTTCACCTAAACAATCTACTGCCGTATAAGACAATGTTGTATCTGCAAGCATCGGCATTACAGGCATGTTCGGTACAGGTTTCTGATACCTTTCCTTAGCCTTGCTGTTATATACCATGACCTCTGCAAATTGCTTGCGATATACATCCATGCCAAAGCCAATGCTTGGCTCACTCAACCGTATGCGGTAGAATCCATTTGCCTTTTTGGTATAAGCATACGAGTTGTTTGTCCCCAATAGTGAATTGTCGGCAATATTCAAAGTCAACTCTACATCTTCCTTGACATTTCTGTTCTTGTCAGTTTCAAACAGTTGAATAGGGGAGTTGCCGCAAACGTTCCATTTACTATTTTCCTGCCACTCGCAGATAGCCTTAAAACTGCCATTTTTTATAGGCTGCTCTAAGTCATAGTCTTTATATAATAAGGTGTAGCCACCATCTGGTATTTTGTTCCATGTTCCTTTCAGAACCACGCTCTGAATTTTCTTCGCAGCCAGTTCTTCATTACCGAAAATGAACCACGAACCTTTTTCGCCTGTTGTACCAAACGGATAGAATGGTTGTGTGGAGTCCATTTCGCCAACTTCACTATACAAGCTAAAAGTACGGATGTCTGAAACCTCTACCTTTATTTGAATATCCCTAAACAGGACACTTGCCATTTCTGTAACGTTGATAGGCAAATCATTGATGAGTATGCGCACTGTAGGATATGCCGTATCTATACCATGAATGTCTTTGCTACAAACAGAAAGAGGATTATCTCCATCTGCTATTGTAAATGTAAACAACAGACATTCTTCTTGCTTATTGTAAACAACAGAAAGTTCTCTCTCCGTCCAACCATCCTCGTTGCTTGTAAACAAACGAAATGTTGTGTTGTCTGCAACCGATTGTGCCAAATCCATTCTTCCTGCCATCATAAAGCGAAGAGACACATTTCGTGTTCCCTCTGTAAGTAATAACATAGGAGAGGCTATAGCCCAACCTAACTCTTGCTGCTCGTTGGCAGGATTGTTGTTTTTGAAGAGCACGCCATTATCCTTACCTTCAAGGGCTATAGGAGCTGTGATTACTCTTGTTCCTTGTAGAAACAGAGTATGTGCAGATTCGAGTATGGTTGGAATAACATATGCTTTTTCCTTAAGAGAATAATACAGCGCATTTCCTTCCGTACTTTCGCCTGCAACAAAACGTGTACCCATTGAAAGTGAAAACGTTTTGTTTACCATCTCCTTATTTGGAGACAAGACCACGTATGCACTATCTTGAATAGCATCTTTCGGTGTCGCCTTTAATATCTCATGGAGATAGAAACTTGGTAATTCCTCTAACTTATGATTAAACCGTTTCACAATGCGGCAGTAGTTCCGTACAAAAGTGAGAAGCAGGGCTTGGGCTGCGTCCATATCCCCACTATTCTCTATCTGTTCCATATAAAAGTCGAACTTCGACTGAATATCCGCTACAGCACCGAGCATCGAGAAATAGGGACGACTATTCTCGTCCAACATTCTTTGTATGAAGTTACGCCTACGAGGAGAAGAATTTGCTATCGGGAGAGACTTTTCAAGTTGCTCTTTTATGCTTTCGGCAATATGAACAGCAGGTGTTGGCATACCTTCTGTATAGGCGGTGTTCAAATAGATAGATAATCTACCAATCCATCCCTCTATTTTGCTTCGAAGGTCTTCTGTATATTCATTCTGCAAAGTCGTACCGCAACCATTGGCAAATGAGGCTGCATACTTTTCCAGATTTTTATGGCGAATATCCAACAGAACTGTAAGGACATGATTGTGCCATAAGGCAGCGATGTCTTCATTGGTCTCCTTACTACTATCAACAAATAGTAAGTTTCTGTTTTTTGACATTACCCAATGGAAAATATCACGCCAATCGCTTTCAAGTGCATGAACACCATGAAATTTATCAACATCAATTTTATGGTGTTGATTTTTTTTTTGATTATGTGATGTTTGTTTTTCCATATAGCAATGTTATGTAAAGAGCATTTTTTCAAAATTGAATTTTCAATATATCATCATACAATATTTTCATCAACTATCATATCCAATGTTTCCTTAATACGAACAAGTTTGTTTATGATAAAATGTTCTCCTCTACCTTGTGACTCCACAATTCCAGAGGATATATAATTTTGGAAATTCATCCAACTAGTTTGTAAATCTCCAATGTAGTGAGCTAAATTAGGATTTGGATACCGATACAAAGCCACACCTACAGCTCCTGCAGAGGCATTTAGAGAACCTAAGACAGGATGAAGATTAGATTGGTCATTATAATATTTTTTAGCATCATATACAGTATAGTAAGTTGCTAATAAACCATCAGCAACCATAATATTATGGCTATCCATAATATTAGCTATATTCTCCCAACTTTGAGCATGATCTAGTTGAATTCCTTCAACATTATTATATTGTCCTGAACTATCAATTATAGATACAACACGTGTGCCTATATATCGAGGATGGTATTCAGGCTTCCCCAAAACCTCATCCCGAGTTTTTGATCCAAATTTAAACTGTGATCTTCTATTACGATTTTTACGAAATATACTATCGTCAGCATGTGGACTATAACTCCCAGTTTCTGCTATAGGATGAGGTTCCTCAAACTCGCTATATGGCACTCTACATTGGATAGTATGAGCATATTTATTTCTATTTGCTTCTCTTGATGAATCCAATAACTTGTTATTGGAACGAATTATGCGCGAAGTATCTTTCTTATGTTCTTTAGATGCATTTATATTCATATCATTCTACTTTTTAATAAATGATTAAGAAAAGAGCACACAATGCAAACCAGTATAGGTAATTTCTAATAAAAGCAACCAAATTCTACATAATAGAATGTGGACTAGTACTAAAAACTACGAACTTATTTTTTAAAGCTCACGGATTTGAATTTATATTCGAGAAACGATGGGATGCCATACTCAACGCTCCCTTTATAATATTCTTTTGTCGGAGTCCAAAAATATTCATTTCCTTGCCTGTTTTTTGTCATAACTTTTTGGTTCTCTGACAAAACTAAATTTATACGTTCAGTGTCTACCCCAGGGTCAAGGATTCCGTCATAGTCATGAGATAGCCCTTTCACTTCAGTTAGCTCTCCAAAAGTAATTTTTTGTAAGTTTGTACATCCCCCAAAAGCATTCTCGTGTATTGAAGTTACATTTGGAGTATTTATTTCTTCCAAATATACACAATAGACTAAACCTTCTACTCCAATTCTTGTAATATCTGGTAAATAAATGGATTTTAAAGCATCTAACTTGCCGTCCCAATTACTCAATCCTTTTGTCGGAATCTCCTTGCATCCTATTAAAGAAAGGTTTATGCTACCTGCTGTTCCACCATATAAAGCATCTTTAATTATGGCAAATACATTCTCTCCTGCATCAGAAGCAAGTATGAGTTTAATATTCGTTTTTCCTGCATCCAATTGCTCCTTAATAGTTTTCCCAAGATCTTCAGCCTCCATGTTGTCTGCAAAGACAACATTTGCATCCAAAGCATAACTTTTGCCATCAATCGTATTTTCTCTAAATGTATAATTAAGTAAAGAATACTCTTTCAATTTTATACCAATAGAGGTTTGAACAGTAAAATGACCATACAAATAGACATTACCGTTATTGTCTGGAGTCAAGGTATAGGTGTTGTCTGTTAGGGCAACAGTATTGCCTGGACTAAAATTACTAACTGTAACAGTAATGTCCTCACTATAATTTGTCGCAATGCGCAATCGTGAATAGTTGCGTGTTGCCTTGGAAAATTCTACGGTTATAGCCTGACCATTAGGGGTGATATTGGCTTTTCCCTCGATATATTCATCCGTTCCA
>ULZV01063859.1_pt1 | contig 15033 bp, 22 predicted proteins | sample 1963471 | NCBI WGS metagenome assembly ULZV01 (sample SAMEA4835899, study PRJEB28245) | human gut metagenome | biome: gut microbiome; material: fecal sample | place: Denmark | collected 2008 | reverse complement strand
AAAGAAACCCACATTTTTCCATCTGTTTCTGTTTCTGTACTTGTTTCTTCTGATGCAGAAGCTACTTCTATAGTTCGAGGCGAAGTATTTACCTCTTTTGTCTCTCTTTGCGTTTTTTTCTGATAATCTTCTTTTTCTTTCTGAATCTTAAGAAGTTTCTGCCCTTCAAGAAGTGCTTTATTGATATCGCAAGTCTCTTTATATACCTGCTGTGCTTCAAAACTGAACGCTGGCAACTGCTCAAGTGTCTCAATGTCACGATTAAATTTATCAATCGCATCAATCATGTACTGCGAAACTCTTTTTGTAGAGCAAGAAACATTTAAAAACTTCTCCTGGAACACTTTTTCAAAAGTTAATCCCTCCGGAGCATCTAATGACTGCCACAGTTCTTTTACTTTTTCAAGTTTCTCTTGTCTGTTTTTTTCTTCATATTGTTTAATTTGCTTATCAATAGCCGTTACCGGCTCATCAATGATACTAATGATTTCATTGATTTTCTTTTCAAAATCTTCAAAAGGCTTAAGATACTCGTTCTTTACTCTGATTCTTTCTTCATTCAACGCTTTTTTCAGCTTATTCAATGTTGCTTTATCTGCTTTTGCATCTTTAATCTGCTCATCTGTATAAACTAAAGTTTCATAATGAGCAATCTTTTCAACTAATTCCTGCTTTAATTCTTCGTAATTGAAAAGAATTTTTTCCGGAAGCAGATAGTCATTCATTTTTAATTCCATTTGTTTCCCCTTTCCTCATTTTTCTATATTGATGGTAATATCAAATTTGGCTTTCTTTTCTCCTGCACCTGCTGCCAAAATTTTCTTTCTTCTTTTGCAAGATATTCAAGATCCTCTGATACTTCATCTCGTTCAATCCTGTAATGCTTTGTCTGTAAGTAAACTTCTCCATTAGAAAACGAATATTTTAATTGTGCTTTCAAAATAGCAAAGTCAAATTCTGTCACAAGCAAATAGTGAAGCAACTGGACATAGTAATTATCCGGAATCCGGTCATTCCATTTTTCTTTTTGCATAGACTGTAAAATATTTGTTGTTTTACACTCCCAGACACCGAACCTGCCGGTATCTTTCTCAATCAGCCACCCATCTAGCGATGCATGTGCAAAAGGATATTTATCGTTTAGAAACATATTATTTTCTTGATAAATGACTGCATATCTTGGATAATCGAGCTGGAACAGTTCTCTTAAGTATTGCTCCGCTCTTATTCCATACCGCACATAGTCTTTATCCGATATATCCTCCTGCTCTGCTTGACCTGTTTTAATTCTCCACAGGTCGACATTATTTAAATATGGATTTAACCCGATTACTGCAGATGCATCACTTCCGCCAATGCGTCCACTCCTTGCTTTAAGCCATTCCTGTCTATTACTTAAAAAAATTCGTTTTACTGCCATTTGTTTCTCCTTTTTGATTCTCAAAACCAAAAATCTCATTTTGAATATCAATAATTTTATTCAAAACTTCTTTGGAATCCTCCACTGGTTTTTGATATGTATATCCAACTACAATGGAAATAGTTTCTGCATCAACCTGCCCTGTTTTACTTCTTCTCGCAAACTCTTCTAAAATTCTGACCTTTTCAGAGTCTCTGATGAGACTTTCTAATGCGATAACATCAATTACTGCTCTACTCATAATTACTATTTCTCCTTTAATGTTGTTTTTTCTGCCCAATCGGCAAACATAACTACTCTATCTGCCTGTTTCTTCTGCTCTTTCTGCCATTTTGCATCAATTACAGCCGTAATCCCAAAGCACACAGCCATTCCAACCAACGCTGCTACCAAAAACAGCATTGCTAATGTGTCATTGCACTCTATCACTTCGTAGAGCCAACCACTAACGCAAATTCCAATCCAGAGTCCTGCGATTGTTTCTGTAATAGATTCCACTTTTTTCTTACTTTTCATTGCTTTTCTCCTGCATACCTGCTAAAATCATAATGAAGTTTTTATCTTTTGTCCCACAGGAAGTCGTATTTCCTGTGGGACGTTTTTTATTGGACTGCAATCCCTTCGATTTCAGCGAATCTTTTAGCATTGATAAAATACACCCACCTGTTGGGCGATGTATGTATCGCATAGCCCCATGGAAAGACTCCTTGCTGGAGTCCCTTGCGGACTGTTACATGATTCATTTGCAACAACTCTGCTGCCTTTTCAACCTCCAGCTTCGGAATCACTTTATCTCTTATGTCCGATGTTGGAAGCACGAATACTTGATCATCAGCTTTTGCAAAGTAATCTGATGAGAGTCCAAGAGCCGTTGCAATTTTACTTTGCACTTCTTCGGACGGAATTTGTTTTCCGGAAAGATACTGGCTTATAGATGCCTTACTTTTTCCGGTAAGACCGCATACCTGCACTTGATTTAAGTCCAGCTCCTGCATGGCATTTCTTAATTTTTCAGCGAATCTCAAAATATTCATCTCCTCTCACACTGCTTCGATAAAACCAAATATTGTTAATTGTTAACCTCTCTTTTATACAAATCGCATTTGCGAGTTACATTCCTTAATCGCAATTTGAGTATTTGTACACGGTTGCCAATGCTGTACATACTCAATCGCCTCATTAAAACGCTTCTTTTGCACATTGTTTCGTGCATTTACTCGAAAATAACGTTTCAAATCCCTGTTACACTCGGAAAATACTTTCTTTCCAATTTCCTTGTATGCATCGCTTTCCTTGCCGCCAAGCGCATCAATTACAACATAATTCACTGCTTCTCCAAGTGCTTGCTGTTGAGCATAGTCAATCGTCATCATATTCTCTAAACTGGTTACACGCTCGTCCATTTTGATAAGTTTCTTGTCATGCATCAGAATCGCTTGCATTTCCGGAGAGTAATGCTCCATTTCAAAGTGTCCAGTTTTACGGATTGCCGGAAGCACTTCCGAAGTTACCCAGTGTTTAAAACGTCTCGCATTTTCCATCCGACTGCCAAAAATTAATGAGTAAAGACCACTCTCATTAACAATTACTAAATCCTGCTTACCGCCAAGGGTGTCGCATTTTGCGACTCCCTTATCTTCTGCCTCAACATGCTTAACAAGTGCGTCTCTTGCGTTAGAATATCCCAAAGCTGTTGCCACATCTTTTCCTACAAACCACACATCACTATCAATGTTAATGGTTCTTACCTGTCCAAATTCTTCATTGTTGAAAATTTGTAAATTATTCATTTTTATCACTCCAATCCTTTGATTTTAGCCAGAAGCTGTTCCACATTCTGATCTAATTCTCTTAAAACCTTAACATTCTCGACCACTGACGAATATTTAATGTTGTCGTTTAAAATTGTTATCGGGTTGGACATTTTGGTCATTAACTGTTCCCAGGCTTTTAAACTCTTTCTGTAATATCCTTGCACCTGAAGTAAATGAGTTTTAATGTCACCTATGTCGCTTTTGGTCAGCGTATTGTTTTCTTTAGTATCCATTTTTCTAATGATTCGAATACCATATTCGTTGGCACATGTATGTTCAATTCTGCATCCTCTATATTTCTCCCAGTCGGTGCAAAAGAAAGCGACGTCTGCTGTAGCAAGTAATTCAAGTGACTTTGCAAGATACCAAAGTGGCTTAGCATCATGAGGTGCTTCCTGAAAGAAAGAATCAATAACCTCTACATCCTCATTCAGCATTTTTTTTGCTACTTTTACTGCTTTTTCTCTCTCAATAAAAATTTCTTCATCTGTTTTGTCTCGCATTGGCTGCGAAATAAACAATCTTTTCATTTTGTTATTCTCCTTTTCAACTTTAACTATGCTGTTCTTTCTAAGCTCTTCACAAACTTCACACCGTACATAAATGTGCGGAAATCCTTTTCTTCCTCTGGTGTGAGCATTGCGAGAAATTCACGAATTTCTTCTGCTTCGAGTTTGCTTTCAATAGGAAGCATTGTCTCAGGTTTTCTTGTTTCTGTCATAGTACATTCTCCTTTCTACTTAAAATGCTTTTGTTTCCTGTTACCAGCTTTTTAAGCCATAAGCATGATACAAAGACCTGCTGTAACACCTGCCAGAATCGCTGACGCAATAATTAATAATGTTACCTGTTTGAATAATTCTTTCATACTGCTTGCCTTTTCGATGGATTTATGATAGTCTTTCAAAAGAGGGTTAGGGCTTTCGCCCTTTCCTCTAGGATAATGATTCTACTATCATTTTTACGACTGAGAGTAGAGTTCCTATTTCTAGTACGAGCTGGGTAAGTGCTGCTATCACTTTCCTAGCTCTTTTTATTTTCTTCACTAAGTCGTCCATCGTTTTTCTCCTTTCTTTTGTTCCTTACAAGAACAGTATAGTTCATCCAAAGAAAAATGTCAATACTTTTTTGTTCTTTTAAAGAACTTTTTTTATTGACATTCTCTCTGTTCAGTGTTATTCTGTTCTTATAAAAGAACAAGGAGGTGAAAATATGACTCAAGGCGAACGTATTCGTGAAGTACGCAAATCTTTCGGTTTAACACTTGAAAAATTCGGTGACAGAATAGGCTTAAAGAAAAATTCTGTTAGTCAAATTGAAAATGGAAAAAATGAGCTTACAGACGGAAATGCTTTGGCTATTTGTCGTGAATACAATGTTAATGAGCATTGGTTACGCACCGGAGTTGGAGAAATGTTTGTTAAACCAGACGCTTTTAGCTTAGATGAATTTGCAAAAGCTCGTGGAGCTACCGATTTAGAATTAGAAATCATGAAGGCTTACTTTGAGCTAGATGCAGACATTAGAAAAGCTGTCGTGGAACATTTTAAAACAAAGCTAAGAATTGCTACTGATGCCAATCCAGCTTTGCTTGTTCCCGACAGCCCGGAAGAATTGGAAAAGTTATATCCACCTGTTGAAACAGGAAAAGACGAAAGTAATAAAAGCGATGTTGGATAGCTCACTAATAAGACTATCCAACCACTGAAATTACTTTTTGATGATGATTGCTACATTATTAATATCAAAATTGAGATTGTAATACATCGTATTAATACTCTGATAATATATTGCATATATTTTTCTATCGCCATAGTATATGTACTTCTTTCTCATAATCGCCACACCCTTTCGCAAAAAAGGATATATGACTGATTATAATGTAACATTTTCTCAATTAGTTTTTTCATACTATGTACCTCCGTTTCTGCACAACCCGAAACGAAATTCCTTTCATTATGTTACTACTTTTCAGAACAAAAATAAAGGATTTTACGAACATTTGTTCTGTTTCGGCTGTTTTATCTGCTGTTACATTAATTAAACGCCTTTTGTTGGCAAAAAATTACAGAAAACGGAGAATCGTCCGGTTTACCGGACACTTTTTCATCTGTTACTTAACAGGTGATTCAAACAGGTCTGTTATATGGCATTTCAGACCTTGGGCAAGCTTTTCAAGAGTGCAAATCGTAGGATTTGAATTTTCATTCATACATTCCTGAATTGATGACTTTGATACTCCAGACATAAGTGAAGCCTGCCGAATTGACAATTTTTTCTGATACATAATTTTATCTAATAATATCTTCATGCTATTAGTATTTATCGTTTCTGATAAAATATGTATCAATATATACAATAAAAAGAGGGGGGGATAAAAACTCAATGACGGTTAACGAACGTCTGCGATATGTAAGAAAAAGACTATTATGCCTTACACAAGCTGAGCTTGCATCTGACATGGGTTTAACTTCTAACACAATTGGAGTAATAGAAACCAGAACTAGGAACATAACAGAGCAAACATTAAAGCACTTCTGCGTCCGGTATAGCATAAATGAAGAGTGGATGCGAACCGGAAACGGCAAAATATTCGCAGAACAAAATACACTAGATGCATTTGCGAAAGCTCATGAGGCATCAGAAACTGAAATAGCATTATTTAAAGCATTTCTTTGCATAGAGCCAAAGGTAAGGCAGACTATGCTAGAACAGTTTAAAATCAATTTAAATCAAGAAGAGGCGATTTCAAATCTGAATTAATTCCCAGAGCAAAATACTTTAATCGAGGGGGAAATCATGGATTTTAAAGAAGAACTAAAGAATTATGTTAAGCGAATCGAGAACACAAAAGATACACTTCAAACCGAGGAAGCAACCAAAATGGCTCTCATCTTACCTTTTTTTCAACTGCTCGGATATGACGTATTTAATACCTCAGAGTTTTGTCCAGAGTATACTGCTGATATCGGAATCAAAAAAGGTGAAAAAGTAGACTATGCTATCTTAGTGGCAGGAGAGCCTGTTATCTTAGTTGAAGCAAAAGCTGCCAACAAAAAGTTAGATAATCATAAGTCACAGCTTTTCCGGTATTTCGTTTCTACTCCTGCTAAGTTTGCAATCCTTACAAATGGTATTGAATACCGCTTTTACAGTGATTTGGATGAGCCAAACAAAATGGATAAAGACCAATTTTTAACTGTCAACTTATTGAATCTCAAAGATGCACAGATATCACAGTTAAGCAAATTTCAGAAAAGTAATTTTAGCATTTCAGATATCTTAGACAGCGCATCCTTACTTAAGTATGTCAATATCTTCAAAGATTATATTGACCGACAGTTCCAGGAGCCAGCAGATGAGTTTGTCAAACTCCTGCTGCAACCGGTTTACAAGGGCGTCAAGACACAAAATGTCATTGAACGTTTCCGTCCTGTTGTGACAAAAGCAATGACTGAGTATCTAACAGAAACACTGAACGAAAAGCTACAGGCAGCACTTGAAACAACTGCGACAACTTCGGCGAATGATATTAATGCACTAAAGACAAACGAACACTGGGAGATTTTAAACATTGTAAAAGAAATCTTACAGAATGTAATAGATGTAAGAAAAATAAGTCTCAAATATACAAGTGCTTATATTGCTGTCCTCTATGAAAAGAACACTAGAAAGTGGATTTGCAGAATCACACTCTCTTCTGCTCAACAGAATCTAATTATACCAGACGGGAATAAAAACGAAGTTCGTTTTGCTATCAATGATATCTCTGATTTATATAATTACTCAGAACAAATTATTGAATCAGCAAGACGATATCTATTTGTTGAAGTTCCTGTTGAAAAGCCTGTTGAAAAGCAAGAAGAGCAAAAAGAAGTTTTGAAAACTCGTTGGGGCAACTATGAAATGCCTGAGCATTATCAAGTTTGTTTTACAAGAGGACCTCGTACTGATTTAAAGAAAATTAATTAAAAGAAAAACCGACTCCTGCGCCAACAGAAGCCGGTTCACCATCCGAAGATGTTACCTAATTCACCAAATTTATTGTATCATCTCCGGAGCAGTCACGCAAGCAGAACACTTGTTCCAAGCTGGCTGTTATTTTTGTACCCATTTTTAGAAAGGATGATGATATATGGGAAAAAGAAGCATAATACTAAAAAGATTATCACTAGGTTGGGATGCAGAAAAAGCATTAACCTTTCCTGTTAGGAAGGGTGGTGATGCAGTATGAGTCGTCGGAACCCTAACGGATACGGCTGCGTAACTAAGTTAAAAGGGAACAGGTCAAGACCATGGTGTGTCAAAGTTACAATCTACGATGAGGAAGGACATGCTAAACAAGTGCCTGTCGGCTACGCAGAGACAGAAGAAAAAGCGAATATCTTACTTGCTGAATATAATAATAATCCATGGAACATTGATAGAGAAAAAGTGACTCTTGCAATATTGTATCAGCGTTGGTGCAAATTAAAGCTCCCAAAGCTCGGTGAATCAAATCAGGCTTCATTGCGTTCTGCTTTTAAGCATTGCTCAAAATACTATGGTGTTAAATATCGTTCTCTCCGTTCTTATCAAATGCAGGACTGCATCGATAATTGTGGATGTGGTTATGCTACGCAGGCTACAATAAAAAGCCTGTGGGGGCATCTCGATAGATTTGCTTTTGAAATTGATATCATTAATAAAATGTATTCTCAATTGACTACTGCTCCACCTATACCAGAAACGAAAAAGACTCCTTTTACGCCAGAACAAGTTGACGCACTCTGGGAAATCAAAGACGAACCGTGGGTAAATACAGTACTCATTTTTATTTATACCGGCTTCAGATTGCAAGAACTTTTGAAAATGAAAACGGAGCAGGTTAATGCAGATGAATGGTATTTCCAAGCAGGAATCAAAAGTGCAGCAGGAAAGGAGCGTATTGTTCCGGTGCATGAAAGAATCAAACCTTTCATAGAAGATTTGATTGAGCAAGGAAACGAATATCTGATTACATACAATGGTAAAAAATTCAGCCAGTCAAATTATTATAAATGTTGGAATGAAGTTATGAGAAAAATCAATGCCGATAAAACAGTTCATGAGGCAAGACACACTTTTGAAACGAACTTAGATAATGCAAAAGGGAATAGAAAGTGTATTGATATGCTAATGGGTCATAAATCAAAAGACGTCGGAAACAGAGTATACAATCATAAGACAATTCAACAGTTGCGTGACACAATATCTTTATTAAAATAATAATTTTAGACTGAACCAGTAACAAATTAGAAACAAAAATCCCTTGAAATGCTGTAAAATCAAGTATTTCAAGGGATTATGTATTCATTATAACATGGAATTTATTATTTGTGTCATAATTTCGTAAAAAATATTTCTTTTCTTTTTCCAATGTGTTATAGTCTTTTACAGAAAAAATATAGCTAAGGAGGAAATAAATGACCCTGCAAAGATTATTGAGTCTTACCAGAAAGGCAGTTGATACCTTTAATCTAATTGAATCCGGAGATAAAATAGCAGTTGGAATTTCAGGAGGAAAAGACAGTCTTACCCTTCTTTATGCCTTAAATGGCTTAAAACGTTTTTATCCAAATTCCTTTACAATAGAAGCCATTACTGTTGATTTAGGTCATCCTGGATTTGACCTCATACAAATAAAAGCGCTCTGTAGTGAATTAAATGTACCTTATACGATTGTACAGACAGAAATTGCTCAGATTATTTTTAATGAACGAAAAGAACCCAATCCTTGTTCTTTATGCGCAAAAATGAGAAAAGGTGCCTTAAACGATGCCGCAAAAAAAGCGGGCTGTAATAAAATTGCTTATGCCCATCATAAAGATGATGTTATCGAAACAATGTTACTATCTCTGCTTTTTGAGGGGCGTTTTCACACATTTTCTCCGAAAACCCATCTTGACCGAACAGATCTTACTGTAATCCGCCCCTTACTCTTTGTAAATGAAGCGGATGTAATTGGTTTTAAAAATAAATATCACCTTCCAGTGGAAAAAAGTCCTTGTCCAGTGGATGGTTATACCAAACGCCAATATGTAAAAGAATTGATTCGTACTTTAAACCATGAACATCCTGGTGTAAAAGAACGGATGTTTACTGCAATTTTAAATGGAAACTTAGATGGCTGGGAAACATTTCTAAAAAAATAAATCGTCACGTAAAAAGGCAGAGAGAAAAAGATTTCCCTCTGCCCAATTTTTATTTTACTTCACGATTATTTTTTGCCAGCCGCTCTTCTTTAATTTCAATTGCTTTTTTAATCATTTGAACACAGCCGTCAATTCCTAATACTCCACTATCTAAACTTAGATTATAACTTGCAGCATCGCCCCATTTTTTACTTGTATAATAGTTATAATAGCTTGCACGGCGTTTATCTGTTTTCTGAATACGATCCTTTGCAGTCGCATCTGTCAATTCATTTTTTCGTGCCACACGACGGATTCTTTTTTCTAAATCTGCATGGACAAACACACTTAACATATTATCAAATTCTGATAATGCATAATCCGCACATCTTCCTACAATAACACAAGGTCCTTCTTTTGCAATATTTTTAATCGTATCGAACTGAGCTAAAAACACCTTATGATTAATTGGCATATCTGCAAATGCCGCTGAAGAATATCCAAAAGAGTATGTATCCATCACCAGAGAATACAGGAAACTATTTGTAGGTTTTTCATCATTGTTTTCAAATAATTCCTGACATAATCCACTGTCTTTTGCTGCACGTTCCAAAAGTTCTTTATCATAGCATTTAATTCCAAGTTCTTCTGCCAACTGCAATCCTACTTCCTTACCACCACTTCCGAGCTGTCTTCCGATTGTAATAACTGTATGATTCGTCATATTCATGCACTCCTCTCCATTGATATTTCTTGATGTTTCTGATTATATTTATTATAATCTATTTTTTTTGTTTTGTATATAAAATTTGCATAAATTATATGAGTTTTTTTTGTAATTTTTCAAAATATTGTGGAAGCGGTGCTGTAAATTCCAGATACTCCTTTGTGACAGGATGTACAAATCCAAGTACCATTGCATGTAGAGTCTGACCCTCCAGATTTGGAAATGGACATTTTTTCGGACCATATACAAAATCTCCCACCAAAGGATGTCCAATACTGCTCATGTGAACACGAATCTGATGCGTCCTTCCTGTTTCCAGCCGACACTCAATATAACTGTAATTTTTATAATGCTCTAACACTTTGTAATGTGTTACCGCTGGTTTTCCGTTTTTCAGATTAATCGCCATCTTTTTTCGTTCGGTCGGATGACGTCCAATTGCCCCCTCAATTGTTCCCTCTTCTTCTTTTAAATTTCCATGTACAATTGCACGATACCTTCTTGTGATACTATGTTCTTTTAACTGCTGTGCTAAATCTCTGTGTGCCAAATCTGTTTTACACACCAATAATGCTCCTGTTGTATCCTTATCAATTCGATGAACGATTCCTGGTCTTAATACCCCGTTAATTCCGGAAAGGTTCCCCTTACAATGGTACAACAACGCATTTACTAATGTTCCACTGTAATGACCCGCACTCGGATGTACCACCATCCCTTTTGGTTTATCTACCACTAAAAGCTGCTCATCCTCATACAGGATTGATAACGGAATATTCTCCGGCTCAATATCTGGTTCTTTGTTATCTGGAATTAACACAGTAATTTCTTCTTCTTCCGAAAGCTGATAACTGCTTTTCACTGCTTTCTCACCGATTGTCACATTTCCCTCTTTTAATTGTTTCTGCAAAAATGAGCGTGAATAGTCTGAAAGTTCCACTGCCAAATATTTATCAATTCGTTGTCCTTCTGCTGATGCATCTGCCTGTAAGCAAAGTTTTTTCATTTATCATTTTCCCTTCTTTTTTGGACTTAAAAATGCAAAATCATCCTCATCTTTATAATAAAAAAGCACCAATAATAATAACACAATCATTGAAACAGTTACATAAATATCTGCAACATTAAATACCGGAAAATCTATCAGGGAAAAATAAATAAAATCTATCACATATTTAAGACGGATTCGGTCTATTAAATTTCCAAGAGCTCCTGACGTCAGGAAAAAACAAAGAATACGAACCGGCAAATACTTCTTCGTAACCGGCATTCTCCATAACACATATAAAATAAAAGCAAGAATAACAACCGTCAGAATAAAAAAAGCACCCTGCCGATTTTGAAACACTCCAAACGCAGCACCACGATTTTCGAGATAATGCAGAGACAATACTCCATCAATCAACGAAATATCTGATTGATTTTGCAAATGCGTGACTGCAAGATGCTTTGTCCACTGGTCTAACACAGTTAAGAAGAAAGTTGACAAAATCAACTGCAAATAAATGATACCTCTTGTCTTTTTCATTTTCATGACTTTTCTTCTCCCGATTCTTCTAAAACCACTTCAATTGCCTCTTTCATTTCTTCATCTGTTACCGTCTTGTCGATATAGGCATATCCCATTTTTTCAAGTAAAACAAACTTGATTTTTCCTTGCTCCATCTTTTTATCAGACTTTGTTGCTGTTAAAATCTCAGCTGCATTTAATCCCTGAACCGAAATCGGCAGACGATATGCTCTTAATGCTTCTAATGCGGATTCATATTCTTCTTTTGTAATGAGTCCTCTCTTTAAGGACAAATAACATGCGCAGACTGTCCCAATAGAAACACACTGTCCATGAAGCAGTTTGAAATTTTTCAATTTTTCTACCGCATGGCCTACTGTATGCCCCATATTTAAAACTGCACGTTCTCCTTTTTCCGTCGGATCGTTTTCTACAACTGTTTTCTTAATGACACAGCTTTTATAAATCATTTCTGTCAAAGCATCCTCGTCCAAATTAAGAACCTTTTCTCTGTTTTCTTTTAACCATTCAAAGTAATCCAGGTCACGAATTAATCCATGCTTTAAAACCTCTCCCATTCCACAGGAAAATAGTTCATCTGAAAGCGTATCTAAGGTATGCACATTCATATAAACCAGACGTGGCTGATGAAATGCTCCAACCATATTTTTATACTGTAAGAAGTCGACACCTGTTTTTCCTCCAATACTGCTGTCTACCTGTGCCAGAAGTGTGGTCGGAATCTGTATAAAATCAATTCCTCGAAGATAAGTTGCTGCCGCAAAACCGGTCATATCTCCAACAACTCCTCCGCCCAATGCAAAAAGTAAATCTTTTCTGTCGAAATGTGCTTTGATTAAATGTTCATAAATATTTTGAATCTGTACAAGCGTTTTATTTTCCTCTCCTGCCGGTAAAATAATGGATATAATGGTATCCGAAACTTTTTCCAGTTCTTTTTTTACTGTCTCTAAATAAATCGGTGCCACATTACTGTCCGTTACAATACAGCATTTTCGTTCTTGTAATTCTAATGTTTTTAACTGATTCGATAAATCTTCAAAATTTTTACGAAATACAATCGGATAATAAAATTCATCATTTCTTTTTACCTGTAATATATTTTCTGTCATTTCTTGTTCCTTTCTGTCTCTTTTGACTTTAGCAATAACGCGAAACTTCTACATGATACCGGTTTTTCTTCGTTAAATTTGTTGTTCCATCAAAACGATATTTTCCTTTTCCTCTGACGGATACAATATCTCCTTCTTTTAAATGATAGGCATTTGAAACAATATTTTTCCCATTTACAAATAACTTTTTCCCTTCGATTAATGGTAAAATACTGCTTCTCGAAGTCGAAAATGCCAACGCCGTAACGCTGTCAAGTCTCACAGAAGATACCGTTCCTGTGACTTTTTGAAGTTTTACACTCGGAAACTCTTCTTTATTCTCAATGATAGATGGAACGACTGTGGTATGCCGGACACGGCAGATTTCATTCATCAAAAACTCACACAGCGAATTATGGCAAAAGATGTATGCTTTTTTATCTTCTACCAAAATATCTCCGATTTTACTTCTCTCAATTCCAAGATTTAAAATTGCTCCCAAATAATCCCGATGAGTCAGATTTTCTGCAAATTTTTCCATAGACGGACGAATACAAATACAGGAAATCGGATATTCCTGACTAAAGAAAAAAGCATCAGGGATAAATGCTGCCATCTGACGCTCTGCAAACGCATGTCCTCCAAAAGTTTCCACTTTTACACCATACTGTTTAAGAGGAAGACTATGCAACTTATGTAATTCATTTAAATCTAAAAAATCAGAGAAAGTAAGAATACCTCTGTAATAGGCATTCTTACTTAACTCTATCATACGTTTTTCAAATAACTGTTCTTTCTCCATTTTTATGCTCTTTCCGAATTAATATTCTGTCTGGATAGAGGACATGAAAGCACCATCTATAATCTCCTGATAATCACCTGTAATTCCTACACTTGATGGAGTCAGAATAAATATGTAGTCGGATACTTTCTGAAGACTTCCTCCCATTGCATAGCAGGTTCCTGATGAAAAATCAATTACTCTTTGTGCCACACTGACATCAATTCCTTCCAGATTAAGGACAACGGTACATCCTGCAATTAAAGTATCTGCAATTTCTCTGGTTTCTTCCATATTATTTGGTTTAATCACGCAGACCTCCATTGCAGCCGGAGCTGGATTTCTCTTTGCAGTGCGCATTGGTGTTACTTTAGAAGAGCTTTCGGTTGTCTTTGTATTTTTGGTATTTCTTGAATAGAAAGAGGGTTTCTCCGTTGTTTTCTTCTCCGGCTGTTTCTTTTCTGCTTTCTTTTTCTGTGTTCGTCTTTCCACTACCGGTTCTTCTTCTAATTCTTCTGCCTCATCCTCTTCTTCTAATTTCTTTAAAAAACGCTTTCTCGGTTTTTCTTCTTTGATTTCATCCTCATCTTCATCAAAATCATCATCTAAAAATCCATCTTGTTCAAAATCATCACTCATTTTTACTGCATCTAAAAGCTTATTAAAAACACTCATGTTAAAATCTCCAATCTCTATTTGCTGTAATCTCTTTCTCCGAAGATTCCGGTACCAACTCTTACCATTGTTGCACCTTCTTCGATAGCGACCTCATAATCGCCAGTCATGCCCATGCTTAAGACATTCATAGTAACATTATTAAATTTTTTAGCGGCTATGTCAACACTTAAATTTCTTAAATTTCTAAAAACTAATCGATTTTCTTCTGAATTTTCTACAAATGGTGCAATTGTCATAAGCCCCTTGACTTCGATATTTGGCAGTTTTGAAATTTCCTCTACCAATTTTTCTGTCTCCTCAGAAGTAACTCCAAATTTACTTTCTTCTTCTGCAACATTGACTTCTACTAAAATGGACGCTGTCACATTCTTTTTCACAGCTTCCTGACTGATTGTTTCGGCCAGACGAATAGAATCTACAGAATGAATCAGGCAAGCTTTATCAATAATATATTTTACCTTATTTCTCTGAAGATGACCGATGAGATGCCAGTTTAAATCTTTCGGAAGCACTTCGTATTTTGCAGTCAGTTCCTGTACTTTATTTTCTCCAAAGTCCACTACTCCATGAGGAAGAAGTTCTTCAATCATAGAAACTGGTTTTGTCTTGCTAACCGCAATTAAGGTTACTTCTTCTCTGTTTCTTCCTGCTCTTTTACATGCTTCCTGTACTTTTTTTTCTACTTCTAAGTAATTTTCATAAACACTCATTCTTTACTCTCCTTGTTTTCCTGTTAGTATTTCATCTTCTTTTACAGAAGAACCATTTTTTACAATTCTGTCATATTCTGAAAGACCATAAGCTGTATTTTTCTTAATCAGACAAGATTCTTCATTTTG
>ULZV01030363.1_pt1 | contig 15079 bp, 16 predicted proteins | sample 1963471 | NCBI WGS metagenome assembly ULZV01 (sample SAMEA4835899, study PRJEB28245) | human gut metagenome | biome: gut microbiome; material: fecal sample | place: Denmark | collected 2008 | reverse complement strand
TCGATGGCTTACGGCATTATCGAATACCGGCACATGTTTATGTCGCAGGAAGCTTATGCCCGGGGCGCCTTTTGGTCGAAGTTCGGAGGGGTTGCCTGGATCGGTACGGGTACGATCGGAAAAACCCCGGCCGACTGGGATAAATGGAAACTCAACTATGGTATCGGACTTCGTATTCAGTTACAACCCCGCAAAAATTTCCGTCTGGATATCGGCAAAGAACCCGGACAGAAATGGGGTATTTATATGAATATGACCGAAGCTTTCTAATCGTTCCCACAGCACATGAGAAGCTCTGTAAAAAATAAAATCATCTGGACGATAGCCCTTCCGATTATCTTCGGAAATCTGGCACAAACCCTGATCGCCTTAACCGATACGGCTTTTCTGGGACGGGTCAGTGCTGTCGCTTTGGGAGCTTCGATGATGGCAGGTATTTATTATTATATTTATTCGACTTTAGCCTGGGGATTCGCCATCGGTATACAGATCATCGTTGCCCGCCGCCTGGGTGAAGGGCGTCTGGACCGGATCGGGGTGATTTTCGAGCACGGGTTGTTTTTCGTGCTTTTTCTGTCTACAGGTCTGTTTCTGATACAACATTATTTCACCAACGATATTCTGGCCAGGATCATCCAGTCGCCTAATATCTACGCCGCTGCAGTAGAATATATGGATTACCGGCATTACGGTATTATTTTTGTATGTTTTAATTTTTTGTTCCGTTCTTTATATATCGGGCTGTCCGATACCAAAGTCATCAGTTTCACGACAGCCATCATGGCTATGGTGAATATATTCCTCGATTATGTCCTGATATTCGGTAAATGGGGTTTCCCCGAAATGGGTGTCGGTGGTGCAGCACTCGCTTCTGTATGTGCCGAAATATCCGCTACATTTTTCTTTATCGGGTATACGCTCGTCAAGCTTCCGCTAAAAACTTATTCCTTATTCTATTTTCATAAACTGGAAGGCTGGCTGATGAAATCGGTTCTGAAACTGGCTTTTCCCACCATGATCCAAAAGTTACTTTCTTTCGGGACATGGTTTATTTTCTTCGCTCTGGTCGAACATATGGGCGAGACACCGATTGCGGTGTCCGGTATTGTGAGAAGTGTTTATATGCTCGTTATGATCCCCGTATTTGCTTTCGGTGCAACGGCCAATACGCTCACCAGCCGCCTGATCGGCGAGGGGAAACCAAACGAAGTGATGCCCACCGTCTTCAAAACGATCGGACAAGGGCTGATCGCCATTCTGCCGGTACCCTTATGCTGTTTGTTTATCCCTCATACGGTGCTCTCTATCTACACCGACGATTTGGTTTTAGCCGATGCCTCTATTCCTTCTTTGCTGGTTATCTGCTGTGCTTCGATCGCTATGAGCTTCGGAATTCCACTGTTCGAAGCCGTATCAGGTACAGGTAATACGACCAATGCGTTGATACTGGAATCTGTCGTACTGATCGCCTACACCTTTTCTGTCTGGTTTTTCGCTTCTTACATATCCACCCGCGTAGAATGGGTATGGACCAGTGAATTTACTTATGGAACCCTCATCGGTCTGGTGTCCTGGCTTTTCATGAGATTCGCTTCCTGGCAGCGTAAGAAAATCTGAACATGTAGAAATTTAGTATTTTTGATACGGGATTCAGCCAGTGGCTTTTGCGAATCAAGCGGAATACTTTATCTTTGCATAAAAGTCGCGCAACAGATAACTAACGACGAAAGCATGAGTATGGAAAAGACATATGCCTATGAAGTAGAAAAAATCTTTACTTCCTGGTATAGTTCGCTGTGTTATTTTGCCTTTCGGTATGTACAGGACGATGAAACGGCCCGGGGCATCGTTCAGGAGGTTTTTGTCCGCTTAATGGAAAAGCGACAGTCAGTCCAAAGTGAGTAACATCTGAAAAACTTTTTATATCTGACCATAAAAAAACGATTGTCTGAACCATTTACGCAACCGTCTCTCGCGGGAACACTACCTGAGTTATCTGAAACATGAAGGAGAACAGGACGAATTCGAATGCCGGATGATCGAAACGGAAATTTTCAGCCGGCTGAGAAAAGCAATAGAAAAATTACCCCGGGAATGCCGTAAAGTATTCGAGTTGTGCTATTTCGAGGGGATGAATAACGAGAAAGCGGCCCAAACCCTGCGAATCAGTATTGAAACGGTAAAAGCCCAAAAGAAACGGGGCAAACAGATACTGCGAAAAAATCTGCAAGAGTTGTACCCACTGTTCGCCTTATTATTCGGTCTGTGATTTCGGTTACTTTTTCCTTAATTAATCCGAAGTCACCGGTAAAATAAAAAAATTCATTTTCATTTACCCCTTTTTGCATATCATCGTGTAATAATACAAAATGGTTGCAAAATGGGAGTAAAAAACGACATTACTATTATCCGGCTTATTCTGGGTCATTGGGCTGGGAAACTATCCGAACCGGAGAAAAAAGAACTGGACAACTGGCTGGCACAATCGGAAAAACACCGGATTTATTTCCAAAAATGGTGTGACGATGAACGGCAAAATGAGTTGTTGTCCAAAATCGGATGCTACGACCCCGGGGAAGGGTGGCAACAGGTGGTCCGTAAAAGAAACATGCGGCGCAACCGCCGGTGGTGGCTGGTAGCAGCAGCTTCTGTCGCTATTCTTTTCGGGGGACTGGCAGTCTACCGGTATAGCAAGATTCCTGTTTCTCTCCCCTTAGCCAGCGAGGAGACCTCTATATATCCCGGAAAACGCATGGCCCGGCTGATTACCCCTTCAGGCGAAACAGTATTATTGGATACACTACGGCAAACGGATACACAGCAAATGAAGTTGCATAACGATCAGGGACGGGTGGTCATTCAAGCCGCTTGCGGAGATGCAAACGGTGATCAACCTGTTTACCATTGCCTGGAAGTACCCCGGGGTGGAGAATTCAGTTTCCTGTTGCCCGACAGCACGACCGTATTTCTGAATGCCGAGAGCCGTCTGCGCTTCCCTGACCGATTCGTTCCGGGGAGTGAAAGAATCGTATATCTCAGTGGTGAAGCTTATTTCGACGTGAAGCGTGATCCCCGTTCTCCCTTTCTGGTTTGCCTGGAACACTCGGCGGTAAAAGTGACAGGTACTTCCTTCAATGTCAAGGCGTACCCCGACGACACGAACGAAGCGACCACCTTGATCAGCGGAACCGTATCGATGGGGATCGGCACTACGGAACAATGGATCGTCCTGAAACCGGGCGAACAGGGGTATTACGACGCTACCCGGGAAACACTGTTGCAGCAAACCGTGGACGTGAATTATTATACAGCCTGGAAAGACGGCGTGTTTGCCTTTTACCGGCAACCCCTGGAAGAGGTCATGAAAACACTGGGATGCTGGTATCTGTTCGACACCCATTATCAGAACGAAGCATTGAAATCTATTCTTTACACGGGGAAAATCAATCGTCATGCTTCCATCCGGGAGGTCTTGCACACCTTCGAGCTGATGGACGAACTTACATTCGACATAAAAGGAAAGGAGGTTATTGTCAGGAGAAAATAAAAAAAGCAACCGCTTCTTCTTGCACAAGAACCGGTTGCAAACTTGTATAAACAATTTACAAATCGTTTTAACACAACAAATTTATGAAAAAAAACAATCGGTTGTTGCCGGATTGGAAAGATTCCGGTGGCTTGCAACAAGTAAGCAGAATGATGAAATGTGTGCTATTCTTTATGCTGACACTCGTGTGTGGTGTCCAGGGGAAAGTGTATTCCCAACAGTATACACTGGACCTACATCTGAAACAAACTTCTCTGGAAGAAGTTTTCAACCGGATAGAGGCCCAGACCGGACTGAAATTTTTGTACAATACCCTGCTCACCGACTCAAAAGGGAAAGTGGATGTCGAAGCCCGGCAGGAAGACATCCGCAAAGTGCTGGATGAATTATTGAATCCCCTGGGTCTCACCTATATATTGAACAGTAATCATATTGTGGTCAAGCAAGCAGATGCTGCCGCCCCACAGGAAAAAACGGTGATCAAAGGGAAAGTGACGGATAGCAAAGGCAGTCCCCTACCCGGCGTGACGGTACGGATCAAAGGAACCAATATCGGTGTCGTTTCGGACAACGACGGCCACTACGAATTAACTTTACCTGCCGGAACCGATCCGACACTGATATTTTCTTTCGTCGGTATGCTTTCGCAGGAAGCAAAATATACAGGCCAACGTGAGCTGAATATCATCCTGCACGAAAATATAGGTGGATTATTCCACGGATTTCTATGCGCTGCTCTTCCTCGCCACACCCCGTGACAAGCATCCCGAAAAGTTCATGTGGCCGGAGTACTACAAACACATTGCCTCACCGCAGAAATATACGACGGATGTCGTATCGCAATTTCCGGAAGGGGTCAGAATGCCGGGCGTGTACGCCGAGTTTACCAACCGGGAGTCAGGGGAAAAAGAGAGATATAATCCGGACGATGTGATTACCTTTTTACACAACGACCATCTGATAGGCGAATATCTGCAGAACAATGAGTTTCGCCGATATAGATCCTACGAACAATATTCGGCAGGTATGGAAAAATACGGCAAATATTTTGTAACGCCCTCTCTCAAAGCACGTATCGAAGCGTTAGGAGCTCCTCTGTATGACACCAAAGCCGGTTCCCCGGCGGCGGATTTTACCTACCCCGACGTGGAAGGCAATAGAGTATCGCTGTCCGACTTCAAGGGGAAAGTGGTACTGGTAGACGTCTGGGCCACCTGGTGCAGCCCCTGCCGGAAGGAAATCCCCCCATCTGAAAAACCTGAAGAAGGAGATGCACGGCACCGATGTGGTCTTTTTAGGCGTTTCTGTCGATGAAGCGAAAGACAAACAAAAATGGCTGGATTTCATCGAAACAGAGGGGTTAAAAGGTATCCAACTCTTAGCCAATGGCTGGAGCAAAATCACAAAAGACTATAAAATCAACGGTATTCCCCGTTTCATGGTCTTTGACAAAAAAGGCAACATTGTCTCAGCAGATGCTCCCCGGCCTTCCAACCCCGAATTGAAAAAAATGCTGGAAGCGGAACTCAACAGATAATCCTCACCCGATTCTATCTGAAAATCAAGGGCTGCCCTGCTTTTACCCTCTTTTCCTCCCCACTCTCCCGTCAGTACCTTTCTTTCCCTACTTATTTCCAAAAATTAAAATCTGTACAGAAAAAACTTTATAGACATTCATTTTTGTTTTGCATAAATAATCCTTTACAAAAAATTTACAGACAAGCTCTTTTTATCCGTTCCAGGCCATCTTCCAAAACACAACGGGGACATCCGATATTCATCCGGCGGAATCCCCTGCCCTCTTCACCGAATTCCAGACCGTCGTTCAGTCCGACTTTTCCTATCTTCACCAATCGTTCTCCACAGGCTTCATGCGACAAACCGGTCCCCCGGAAATCCAGCCACAATAAAAACGAACCTTCGGGTTTCAATACTTTGATCTGTGGTAGTTCTCTCTCGAAATAATCCAAAGCGAACTGTACATTCCCTTCCAGATACCGGGTCAGTTCCTCCAACCAACCGGCCCCATACCGATAGGCCGCTTTCAAAGTAACGTGTCCGAAGATATTTCCCAAGTCCAGGTGCAAAGTCGTTAATTCACGATTGTATACCTCCAGAATCTCAGGGTTGGAAGCAATAATCACCGAATTCATCATACCGGCGATATTGAAAGTCTTACTCGGAGCCATAGCGGTCAGCGTACGGGCAGCGATCTCCTCCGACACAGAAGCCATAACCGTATGCCGATGTCCGAACAAAGCCAGATCTGCATGAATTTCATCGGATAGAATCAGGACATCGTAACGGCAGCACAATTCTCCGATCCTTGCCAATTCCTCACGGGTCCACACCCGTCCGACAGGGTTATGAGAATTACACAGAATGAGCATTTTCACTCCTTTTTGTAACCCCTGTTCGAAGCATTCCCAGTCGATCACATACTTTTCGGTATCTCTTATTAAAGGACAACATACCAATTCGCGGCCATTATCCTTTACTACGGCATGAAACGGAGGATATACCGGAGTCATAATCATCACCTTATCGCCGGACTTAGTAAAAGCCCGGACAGAAATCGCCAGTGAAGTAACAATCCCGGGGCTGGAAGACAACCATTCTTCCTTTACCTCCCAACGATACCGCTGTTTCACCCAATTACGGAAAGCATCCTTACCGTCATCCGAACGGAACGTATAACCGAAAATCCCCTGTTCACAACATTTACGTGCTGCCTCCTGCACCTCCGGGGGAACCCGGAAATCCATATCGGCCACCCACATCGGCAACAGATCCGCACAACCGAAAACATCCTGCAAACCGTCGTATTTCACACAATCGGTGTTCCGACGGTCAATCATTTGATCAAAATTATACCTATTCATAAAAGTTGTTGAGTTACTGAGTTGTTGAGTTACTGAGTTGTTGAGTTGCTGAGCTGCTGAGTTATTGAGTTACTGAGTTGCTCTTGGGAGCTCTAATCGTTATTCCTAATCATTATTTTCTAATCTTTTTATTAACTTTGCACGTACAAATATAAATTTATAAATCTACAATGAAAAGACAAAATACGGTAATCTATATCTGTGTCATTATCACACTCTTGAATGTAGCCGGATTATTGTTTATTGCCTGCAAAAGTAATTCACCGATCGCAACGGCTTCTACTCCGGTTCAATCCTCAACTTCAGGTTATTATAGCGATGCCTATATGCCCGAGGCCCTGACTTTTGCCGGAGAGACCGTACCGTTGCAACGCCTGGATGTACAGGAAGCACTTCGGAAAGAACTGATCGTCAATTCTTATTTACATTCACATACCATTCAGATTCTACAAACGGCTCCCCGGGTTTTCCAACTGATGGAACCGATTTTGGAAAAGAACGGTATCCCGGAAGATTTCAAATACCTGGCGGTCATCGAAAGCCGTCTGAACCCTCAGGCCCAATCACCTGCCGGAGCAGTCGGAGTATGGCAGTTTCTGAAAGGTACCGGAAAGGAAAACGGTTTGGAAATCAATAATGAAGTAGACGAGCGCTATCACATCGAAAAATCGACAGAAGCCGCTGCCGCCTATCTCAAAAAAGCTTATGAGAAATTCGGTTCGTGGACACTGGCTGCAGCTGCGTATAATGCAGGCGCAGCTATGATTTCCCGGCAAATGGACCTCCAGAAAGAAACGAATTATTACAATCTCCTGTTGGGAGAGGAAACGGAACGTTATGTATTCCGGATTCTGGCCCTGAAACAGATTATGAATCATCCCGAACTGTACAATTTTAAAGTAAATACCGTTTATACTTTCGAAAAAACAGAAACAGTAGAAGTGAAAGGTCCTGTCAAAAGCTGGGCCGATTTTGCGCAAGAGCAAGGGATTACCTATAAAACCCTGAAGCGTTTCAACCCCTGGCTCCGGAAAACCGATTTAAAAAATCCACGACACAAAACTTACACGATCAGTATCCCTAAGAAAAAAGAACTGTACAAATAATAAAAATCACGTTAGATGAGGCACGGTATTTGTTTATACATTTTTTGTTATTACTTTAGCTAAGCATTAAATGTATAAATATGAGGACAGTCAATATTACTTGTGAAAATACACACCAGGAATACGAAATAGAGTTAGGCACTACACTTAGAGATGTAAAAAAGATCATCTTCCCGGAAAACCATAATCACATCCTCGGGGCTTTGGTCAATAATCAGTTACAGGACTTGCAGTTCGTTGTAATGACCCCTCTGCGGGTCAACTTCATCGATGTCACGACCCTGGACGGATACAGCATTTATTCGCGTTCGTTGATTTTCGTACTATATCAAGCTGTAGCCCAATTATTTCCGAAGAAAACACTTCGGGCCGAATATTTTATTTCGAACGGCATTTTTTGCCGGATCGTCAACAAAGAAATCGTACTGACTCCGGCAATCATTTCCGAACTGGAAAATAAAATGAAAGAAATCATTCAAGCCGACTATCCGATTGTACGGGAAGAAATCCCTACCGACGAAGCAGTTCTTATTTTCAGAAAAAGAGGGTTGAAAGATAAAGCAGACTTAATGGAAACCCGGGGAAAACTTTTCACTTCCCTTTATTATCTGAACGATCTTCCCGATTATTTTTATGGGACCCTGGCTCCTTCGACCAGTTGTCTGAAAACATTCGGTCTGATCCCCTATAAAGAAGGTATGCTATTGCAACTTCCCGACCGGACCGATCCGACCCGGGTACTGCCTGTCATTCCACAAGATAAGTTGTATCAGGTATTCAGTGAATACAAACGCTGGGGAAAAATCCTTGAAGTGACCGATATCGGGCATCTGAACAAAATCGTGGAGTTGAAATATTCAGGTCCTATGATCAAAATCAGTGAAGCACTCCACGAGAAAAAAATTTCGCTTATCGCCGATAAAATCAAGGCCCGGCATAAAAAGGTAAAAGTGATATTGGTCTCCGGTCCTTCTTCGTCCGGGAAAACCACGTTCAGCAAAAGATTGGCCATACAACTGATGGTCAATGGCATGAAACCCGTCAATCTTTCTCTGGACAATTACTTCGTCAACCGCGAATTTACTCCGAGAGACGAAAAAGGGGAATACGATTATGAGTCTATCGATGCCCTCGATATCGCCACCTTTACGGATAATATACAACGGTTACTAAAAGGGGAAGAGGTCGAAATTCCTAAATTCTCTTTCGAAACCGGACAACGTTATTATGACGGTGAAAAGCTAAAAATCGCCCGGAACAATGTGATCATCGTCGAAGGTATTCATGGGCTGAATCCCCAACTCACCCGGTTGCTGCCGCCGGAAACCCTTTTCAAGATATTCGTTTCTGCGCTGACCTCTATCGCTATCGATAATCACAACCTGATCAATCCGACAGATAATCGTCTGATCCGGCGCATGGTACGCGATTACAAATACCGGAATTATTCCGCCCTCGATACCCTGAAACGTTGGGAAAGTGTATTACTGGGCGAACAAAAACATATCGTACCCTACCAGGAAGAAGCCGACGCGATCTTCAATTCTGCTTTGATTTATGAATTAGGAGCATTAAAAACACAGGCTGAACCTTTACTCCGGGAAGTAACCCAACAGCACCCCGAACATTCCAAAGCTTTACGCTTATTGAAATTTTTTTCTTACATCCGGGCTGTACCGACCCGTGAAATTCCACCGACCTCGATCATCCGGGAATTTTTAGGAGGAAGCAGTTTTAAATACTAAAAAACAGTAAATATATCTCTTTCCTTGCAACCAGTGAGGTGACTTTCATCGTAAAAATGAAAAAACATTTACGATTTTTACGATGAAATTTCGTTACCTGGTTTTCATATCGATACTTTCTTTTTGTCTGGCGTGTCAGGGAAAAAAGAAAGCTACTCTTTCCGAGCTGCCCCGGCCGGTAAGGGTGATAAAAGTCGAAGCCTTAGGCACTTTCGACCATCAATATACCGGAACCGTAACAGCCCGGAATTTCAGTATACTGGCCTTCCGTTTGCCGGGTACCCTGACCGAAGTCAATGTCAATACCGGCCAAAAAATAAAAAAAGGGACGGTGATCGCCCGAATCGATCCCTATGATTACCAACGGCAATATCAAACCGCTTTAGCCAATTATAAAACAACCGAATCTATCTACGAACGTAATCAGCGCCTCTATGCTGCCAATGCCGTAGCCAAACAAAACCTGGAAATAGCCCAAACCGATTATATTCAGGCCACTTCAGCCCTGAATATGGCCCGGCGTACTCTGGATTACACCGTACTGACCGCACCATTCGACGGGTTTATCGAACAACGCTTCGTCGAGAATCACGAAGAAATACTTACCGGGCAATCGGTCGTCCGTCTGGTAGATCCTAAAGACATCGAAGTTAATTTCATGCTTCCCGAAACCAGTATCCAACTACTCGACATCCCGAAAAAGATCTATGTCGAATTCGATTCCCAAAAAGGAAAACTTTTCACGACAGAGGTCAAAGAGTATATCTATTCCTCGAACGGTTCGGGGATACCGGTGACTCTACTTATTACGGACAAACAGTTCGCCCCGTATCGGCAAAATGTATTTCCAGGATTTTCGTGTAAAGTGATCGTTGAAGTCGACAATATGATATCCGACAAATTCGTCCTTCCGGCCAGTGCCTTACAAGAAGCACACCATCAGGAATATGTATGGATCGTCGACCCGGCAAGCCATACAGCTCATCGTCAGCAAGTCAGGATAAAAAAATACAACGATCATATCCTTGTCGAGGCTGGCTTGAACCCGGACGATCTGATTATTATAGCCGGAATAGCTTCCATCCGGGAAGGACAAAAAGTGAGACCTGTCAAAAACCAGTAAATAAACACCCAAAATAAGACCAATATGAGCTTTTTAAAAGAATTCAAAACTTTTGCCATGCGTGGCAACGTTGTAGACATGGCTGTCGGTATCATTATCGGAGGCGCCTTCGGTAAGATCGTCTCTTCTCTGGTAAGCGATATCATTATGCCCCCGATCGGACTGCTGATCGGAGGAGTAAAGTTTGAAAGTCTGAAAATCGTCCTGAAACATGCACATACCGATGCCGTTACAGGAAAAGTCACTGAAGCCGTCAGTATCAATTACGGCAATTTTATCAATACAGCCCTGGATTTTCTGATTATCGCCTTTTCTATCTTCTTATTCGTCAAGCTGATCAACAGTATGAAAAGAAAAGAAGAAACTAAGCCCACTCCTCCACCGGCTCCAAGTAAAGAAGAACAATTGCTGACCGAAATCCGGGATCTACTGAAAGGAAAAAACAGTTGAAAGGGCTGGAAACCAAAAAAAGCTCCCGGCACATCACCGGGAGCTTTTTATATGACCGATTCATTTTATCCTAGAACAGTCCACCGAACCGATACCCAACCGACAGCTGGAATACACGGTTTTTATTGTTCCCGTCATAGTTATCCTTATCGAAAGCATTACTCAACCCCAGATTATAACGGGCCGAGAACATAAAATCATCCCAATTATAAGAAAGCCCGATAGCAAAATTCACGGCCAGTGTATTTATATCATTCATTTTATGTTTGACCGTCGTATCGCCATCTTTATACTTTGCTTTAGCATTCAGGGCAAAACCGAATTCCGGTCCCAGGTCGACGCTCAACTCATCCAACACATATAACTTGGCCAATACCGGAATATTCAGGTAATTAGCCCGCAATTTAATTTTATTACCATCGATTTTATCCCGGGCTCCCTGTCTTGAATACACCAATTCGGGCTGGATAGCAAAATAATCGTTAAACCTGAATTCAGCGAACCCACCCACATGGAAACTCAGTTTATTTTTCTTATCGGAATTCGAAATATTGGTCATATTCAAACCGACTTTCGGTCCGACCACAATTTCCGTCTGTGCCTTTGCACCGACAACCATCAATACAACAACAACTAGTGTAAATAATTTTTTCATACTTTAAATTGTTTTTAATTATCTAACATCGCCTAACAAAAACTATGCCTTTCCATACGCAAATCTCTCCCGATTGTTAATCTATAATTTAACTTTAACCACCATTTTCTTCATTTTACCGTTCCCGATGCAAGGAGCATGAGCATCTTCCGGGAAAAAGATCACAAAGTCTCCAACCGGCAGCGTAAAATACAAAGCAGGCCGTTCCTGATAAAACAGGATATCATTTTGTACCTGATAGCCTTCTTCTTCTTCCATCGCCAAGCGGCCCCGCTCTTCCCACCCGAAAGTTTCCTCCTGCAATAAGGGGATCTGGATATCGATAAACCGGTTATGTGCTTCCAGTTTCGCCGCTTCCCTGGATTTCCCCGTCACTTCATCCACATTCACCCAAATTTTATCTTCTTCAAGTATTATTTTCCCGGCAGTCACCTGCTGCCAATTCCCCGACCGAACATATTCGAATACCTTTTTGAAATCGGGATGCAGAATTTCAAATCGTTTCGTCTGTGTTAATGAACCTATTATCATTTTTTTTATTTTTTTTCAGTAGGTAGCAAAAGTATTAAAATTCCGTATAAATCGCTATCTTTGCCGGATAAAACCATAATATCGAAACCGAATATGCATAAAGCTGGATTTGTCAATATCGTAGGAAATCCGAATGTAGGGAAATCTACTTTAATGAACCGATTGGTCGGAGAGAAAATTTCTATTATCACCTCCAAATCACAAACTACCCGTCACCGGATCAAGGGAATCGTAAATACCGACGACTATCAGATTGTATTTTCGGATACTCCGGGAGTGGTAAAGCCCAGCTATAAGATGCAGGAATATATGCTGGAATTTTCTAAATCGGCTTTAGTCGATGCCGATATCATTCTTTATGTAACCGATGTAGTCGAAAACATAGAGAAAAACCTGGATTTTATCGATAAAGTCAATAAATCGGACATCCCGGTATTGTTGGTTATCAATAAAATAGATCTTACCACTCAAGAGAAATTAGAAGCACTGTTCGATAAATGGAAAAGCCTGATTCCCCGGGCAGAAATTTTTCCTCTTTCGGCAACCGAGAATTTCAATGTCGACAATTTATACAAACGGATTGTAGAATTATTACCCGAAGGTGAACCTTTTTTCCCCAAGGACGAACTGACCGATTTACCTTCCCGGTTCTTTGTGAACGAGATTATCCGTGAAAAAATTTTGCAGTATTACGACAAAGAAGTACCCTATTCCGTAGAAGTGGAAGTGGAAGAATTTAAAGAAGACGACAAACGGATCAACATCATGGCTGTCATCTATGTAGAACGTTCTTCCCAAAAAGGGATTATCATCGGAAGCCAGGGAGAAGCCCTGAAAAAAGTCGGTACCCAGGCCCGGCTCGATATCGAAGCCTTCTTCGGTAAAAAAGTATTTCTCAATTTATACGTCAAAGTGCTGAAAGACTGGCGTAATAAAGACAGTGAGTTAAAAAATTTCGGATATGCAAACAAATAAAGTAAAAGGTTAAAAGTTAAAAGCTATAGGCCGATCGATTTTCAGCCCTAGCTTTTAGCCTTTAGCCTTTAGCTTTTTACTTTATATTTTATGAGTAACATAGTAGCAATAGTAGGAAGGCCCAATGTAGGGAAATCGACACTTTTCAACCGCCTTGTCGGAACACGGAAAGCGATTGTAAATGAAGAAAGCGGTGTGACACGTGACCGGAACTACGGTAAATCGTCCTGGAACGGGAAGGATTTTTCAGTCATCGATACCGGTGGATATGTCTCCAACAGTGACGATATTTTTGAAGAGGAGATCAATAAACAAGTCATTCTGGCTCTCGACGAGGCAGATGTCATTCTTTTTATGGTAGACGCCGAGATCGGAGTGACCGACCTGGATCAGAATTTTGCCCGTTTATTACGGAATATCGATAAACCGGTTTACCTGGTAGCCAACAAGGTCGATAATCACGAGCGGCTTTATGAAGCCCAGGATTTTTACCGATTGGGAATAAAAGGAGATTTATTTTGTATCTCTTCGGTCAGTGGCTCGGGAACAGGTGATTTGTTAGACCAGGTCGTCTCCCATTTTCAAGAGAATACGATCGAAGATACCGACCACCTTCCGCGAATCACGATCGTCGGACGTCCCAATGTCGGAAAATCTTCTACGATCAATGCCCTGATCGGAGAAGAACGGAATATCGTTACGGACATCGCCGGAACAACCCGTGATACGTTGAATACCCGTTACAACCGTTTTGGTTACGATTTTCTATTGGTCGATACGGCAGGATTACGTAAAAAGGCAAAAGTAAGCGAGGACGTCGAATTTTACTCGGTCATGCGTTCGATCCGTGCCATCGAAGAATCGGATGTGTGTATACTTCTGATCGATGCGACACGAGGAATGGAAGCCCAGGATCTCAATATCTTCCATCTGATCGAAAGAAACCGGAAAGGAGTAGTTATTGTCGTCAATAAATGGGATCTGGTAGAAAAAGACGGGAAAACACTGATCGAATACGAAAAAAGCCTGCGTGAAAAAATAGCTCCGTTCAAAGATGTCGATATCATCTTTGCTTCAGCCCTGACCAAACAACGATTATTGAAAGTATTGGAGGCTGCCCTGCAAGTATATGCAAACCGGACTCAAAAAATAAAAACATCGGAGCTCAACCGGATCATGCTTGAGGCCATCGAAAATTATCCACCTCCAAGTCTTAAAGGGAAATACGTCAAAATCAAATACATCACCCAGTTGCCGACCCATGCTCCTTCTTTTGCTTTCTATTGCAATCTGCCGCAATATGTAAAAGATCCCTACAAGCGGTATCTGGAAAATCAAATCCGGGAAAACTGGAAATTTACCGGTGTCCCGATTCAGATTTTCATGCGCAAGAAATAACTAAAAGCTGCCTTCCGGCAGCTTTTATATTTTAACTTTTAACCTTTTACTTTTCATCTTTTAATATTACCTTTGCATTTGTTTTTAAAAAGGGAATATGGGTAAAAGCAGCAGAGTACAACATGAAGGTATTGTAAAAAGCATCTCTACACAAACGTTGGAGGTGAGTATTATCAGTCACTCTGCTTGTTCGGGTTGTCATGCTAAAAGTGCCTGCGGAATTGCCGATATGAAAGAAAAAGTTATCACGGCTCAACGTCCCAGGGAAGAGCTTCGTCCGGGAGACAAAGTAATCGTATACGCATCGGTAAATAACGCCTTCTACTCGGTATTACTGGCTTATATTATGCCGTCCATATTGATTATCGCCACCATCTTTTTTTTAGAGAAATCCGGAAGTAGTGAACTATACGCAGCGATCAGCAGCCTCATCCTACTGGCCGGATATTTTATTATCCTGTATTTCTGCCGGAATAAAATTGCCCGGAAAATTAATTTTACCGTTGAAAAAATAGCCAACTATTAAATATAAAACATGAGTACACTAGTTATTACTATTATTTCGTTATGTGCTATTGGAGTTGTATCTGCGGTGATACTCTATTTCGTAGCGCAAAAATTCAAGGTGGAAGAAGATCCGCGTATCGACATTGTCGAAGGCTTACTT
>ULZV01009347.1_pt1 | contig 15273 bp, 10 predicted proteins | sample 1963471 | NCBI WGS metagenome assembly ULZV01 (sample SAMEA4835899, study PRJEB28245) | human gut metagenome | biome: gut microbiome; material: fecal sample | place: Denmark | collected 2008 | reverse complement strand
GACGTTCCTAATTTCCCCTTTTTCCCTGGGAACGTCCTTTTTTTAATTAAATCAACCCTGCCTCAGAATACTTTTAATTAACATTTTTAAGTGCATTTTGCAGCTAATTCCCCTTGAAATAGGACTAAACTTGCTATAAGTTTCTTCTTCTTCCGCATGACTTTAAAATATAAAATGTACATTTGTAGCATAAACAAAAGAAAGAAGATGAAACGAAATTACGTAAAGTATACTTCGGGAGCTATTCTGACAGGACTAATCCTATTCACTTCCTGCCAATCTACCCGTGAAGTTCAGGCAAATTATGAAGTTGCCCAGATAGAAGGAACCCGGATTTGTATGGATTCAACCTGGGATGCTCATCCCGACGAAAAGGCTGCCGCCCTGCTTAAACCCTACAAAGAAAAAATAGATAAGATGATGTATGAGGTGATTGGCGTCAGCGAGATGACGATGGACAAAGGACGTCCTGAGAGCTTGCTTTCCAACCTGGTCGCCGAAGTGCTACGACTCTCTGCAGAGCGTGTACTGAAGCATCCTGCCGATATTGGAATCATGAATATGGGCGGTTTGCGCAACATACTTCCACAGGGTAATATCACAGTCGATGCTGTTTTCGAAATACTTCCTTTTGAAAATTCTCTCTGCGTACTGACGATGAAAGGTACGGAAATAAAAAGACTGATGGAAGTCATAGCTTCTTTGCACGGTGAAGGACTGAGCGGAGCACATCTGGAAATAACAAAAGACGGAAAACTTCTGAAAGCAACCGTACAGGAAAAAGAGATCGAAGATGACAAAGACTATACCGTAGCTACCATTGACTATCTGGCGGACGGAAACGACGGACTCACTCCCTTTATCAACGCGGATAAGCGTGAATGTCCGGATGGATTGACATTGCGCGGACTGTTCCTCGACTACGTAAGGCAACAGACAGCTGCAGGCAAGAAGATTACCTCTAAACTGGACGGACGTATCACCGTTGTTCCGGCATCCGACCGGAAATAAAAAAATGAAAAGAGAATAAATAACCAAGGTTTACAATGAAATCTCAGTATCCTATGACAACTCATAATCATATAACTTCCGTCTTGAATATATTCAAAGGAAGAGCCGGAAAGTGGCTGATGCTTTTCCTCCTTTTACTACCTGCATTGGCAACTGCCCAAGAAACAAAAAAACTAATCATACTGCAAACCAGTGATGTACACAGCCGGATTGAACCTATGACTCAGGAAGGCGACCGGAACTACGGTCAGGGTGGATTTGTCCGTCGGGCAAGTTTCCTGCAGCAGTTCCGCAAAGAAAATCCGGATGTACTGCTGTTCGATTGCGGCGATATCTCGCAAGGCACTCCTTATTATAATATGTTTAAAGGTGAGGTAGAAGTCACCCTAATGAATGAAATGGGATACGATGCAATGACAATCGGTAACCACGAGTTCGATTTCGGTTTGGACAACATGGCTCGTCTATTTAAATTAGCCAAGTTTCCGGTAGTATGTGCCAACTATGATCTTGATGCCACAGTACTCAAAGATATCGTAAAACCTTATGTCATTCTGGATCGTTTCGGCTTGAAGATCGGAGTTTTCGGGTTGGGAGCGAAGCCGGAAGGACTGATACAGGCCAATAAATGCGAAGGGGTAATCTATAAAGACCCGATCGCCGTATCCAATGACATTGCCGCACAACTGAAAGAAGAAGGATGCGATGTCATTGTATGCCTGTCACATCTGGGTATTCAGATGGATGAGAAGCTGGTAGCCAACACCCGTAATATCGATGTTATTCTGGGTGGGCATTCTCATACCTTTATGGAAAGCCCCAAGAATTATCTGAACATAGACGGGAAAAATGTCCCCGTTATGCACACCGGAAAGAATGGAATTTATGTTGGACGACTAGATTTGACCTTGAATAAAAAATGAGATTACTAACATATATACTGGCTATCCTGCTATTTCTTCCTGTCAAGGCCAGGGGAGAAGCAATAGATACTCCCGTAGAACCTTTACTACTTTATAAAGCTAAACAAGATGTCCGTTGTCAACAATGGGTAGACTCCATTATGAATAAGCTGACGCTTAAAGAGAAAGTCGGTCAGTTGTTTATATATACGATTGCTCCGGTAGATACCAAGCGCAACCAGATACTGCTGAAGGATGCCGTCGATACCTATAAAGTCGGCGGACTGCTGTTTTCCGGTGGGAAGATGCAGACCCAGGCGGAACTGACTAATCGGGCCCAGCGCATGGCAAAGTTACCGTTAATGATCACTTTTGACGGAGAATGGGGGCTGGCAATGCGTCTGCGTGGTACTCCTGTCTTTCCCCGAAATATGGTGCTCGGATGTATTCAGGATAATAAATTAATCTATGAATATGGTCGCGAGATGGCACGCCAATGTGTACAGCTAGGTGTACAAGTCAACTTTGCTCCGGTGGCGGATGTGAATATCAACCCTAAGAATCCGGTCATCAATACCCGTTCCTTCGGTGAAGACCCCGTACGGGTGGCGGATAAGGTAGTAGCTTATGCTTCCGGTCTGGAAGGCGGAGGCGTACTATCCGTCTGCAAGCATTTCCCCGGACATGGTGATACGGATGTAGACTCGCACAAAACACTTCCGGTACTTCCCTTCACTCGCGAACGTCTGGACAGTGTAGAGCTCCATCCTTTTAAAGAAGCGATCCGTGCCGGATTGAGCGGTATGATGGTCGGACACCTGCAAGTGCCGGTTATTGAACCGATAGGCGGACTTCCTTCTTCTTTATCCCGTAATATCGTTTACGATCTGCTGACAGAAGAATTTGCTTTCAAAGGACTGATCTTCACGGATGCACTTGCCATGAAAGGTGTTTCGGGGAATGGAAATGTCAGTCTGCAGGCACTGAAGGCAGGGAATGATATGGTACTGGCTCCCCGGAACCTGAAGGAGGAGATAGCCGCTGTACTCGATGCCATTGATAAGGGAGACTTGACACGCGAAGATATTGAAGAGAAATGCCGCAAGGTATTGACTTATAAATATGTACTCGGACTAAAAAAGAAACCGTTTGTTCAACTGTCTGGTTTGGGACAACGGATCAATACTCCTCAGACACGTGATTTAATCCGCCGGTTGAATTTGGCTGCGATTACTGTGCTGAATAATGAAAATCATGTTCTCCCTTTGCATACGAATCAAAAAGAAACGATGGCATTGCTCGAAGTCGGTGACGCGGGTGAAACCAATGCGTTGGCGGAACAGTTGTCGAAATACACTTCTTTGTCACGTTTCCGTCTTCGTCCCGGTATGACGGAAGAGGCGAATCAGCGGTTACGGGACTCATTGACTGCCTATAAACGGATTATTGTTGCCGTAAGTGAACAGAAGCTGTCACCTTATCAGACTTTCTTCGGTAAATTTACTACTGAAACTCCGGTCATCTATGCTTTCTTTACGCAGGGTAAGATGATGTTGCAGATACAGCGTGCGGTTGCCCGTGCCTCGGCAGTGGTGCTGGGACACAGCCCTAATGAAGATGTGCAGCGGCAGGTGGCGGATGTGCTCTTTGCCAAAGCTACGGCGGATGGAAGATTATCGGCCAGTCTTGGAGAACTCTTTCAGGCAGGAGACGGTGTCACGATTACTCCGAAAACACCTTTGCATTTTATTCCGGAAGAACATGGGCTTTCTTCTGTCGCCCTGCAACGAATTGATTCGATCGCTTTGGACGGTGTTCGTCAGGGAGCTTATCCCGGTTGCCAGGTGATTGTGATGAAAGAGGGTCATGTGATGGTAGACAAGACATTCGGCACTCACACCGGAACGGGAAGCGCACGTGTGCAGCCGACCGATATCTATGACTTGGCTTCACTCTCCAAGACTACTGGTACAGTGCTTGCTTTAATGAAACTTTACGATAAGGGACGTTTTAATCTGACGGACAGAATTGCAGACTATCTGCCTTTCCTTCAGCATACTAACAAGAAAGACATAACCATTCAGGAACTGCTTTACCATCAGTCCGGCTTGCCGCCCGGAATTGCTTTTTATCGGGAAGCCATCGATGAAGATAGTTATGAAGGCAGACTGTTCATGTCCCGCAAAGATGCACGGCATCCGTTGCAGTTGGGAACTTCCACATGGGCGAATCCTAATTTTGCATTTAAAAAGGAATATGTTTCAACGGTTAAAACCGGAGATTACACCTTGCAAATCTGTGATAGTCTGTGGCTGAATCCTTCTTTCTTCAAGGAAATGGAGAAGAAGATTGCAGACGCACCGATGAAACCTAAAACTTACCGATACAGCGATGTCGGTTTTATCCTGTTGCGTCTTTTGGTTGAGAAACTTGCGGGAATGCCGATGGATGCCTACTTGCAACGTGAATTTTATGAACCGATGGGACTGGAACGTACAGGATACCTTCCTTTGCGCCGCTTTCCGAAATCGGAAGTTGTACCTTCTTCTGTCGATCGCTTCTTGCGTAAGACTACCCTTCAGGGATTTGTGCACGATGAGGCTGCCGCTTTCCAGGGAGGCGTTTCGGGAAATGCCGGATTGTTCTCGAATGCACGTGAAGTGGCACAGGTTTATCAGATGTTGCTGAACGGTGGTGAGTTGAACGGACAGCGTTATTTAAGCAAGGAAACCTGCCAGTTGTTTACAACGGAAGTTTCCAAAATCAGCCGTCGCGGACTTGGATTTGACAAGCCGGATACCCGTAATCCGGAAAAGAGCCCTTGCGGAAAGCATACACCGGCAAAAGTATACGGTCATACCGGATTTACCGGAACGTGTGCCTGGGTAGACCCCGACAATGGCTTGGTTTATGTATTTCTGAGCAACCGGATTTATCCGGACGTAACCAACCGGAAGCTAAGCCGTCTGGAAATTCGCGAACAGATACAGGATGCGATCTATAAAGCGATTCAAAGCAAATAAAAAATGAAGAGCCCCTCTGCCGAAGTAGAGGGGCTCTTGCTTATTAATGTAAAATCAAGTAGTTGCTCGGGTTAGAATGAAACACCCACGCGGAAACCGAAGTTGTTCAGTCCGTCTACACTGTAATGCAGTACATCAGCCTTATTGGTACCATAGCTGTAGTACAGAGCAAAGTGCAGACCCGGTCCGTAAACCCAAGGGAATACATTGACACCTACTTCAGGAGAAGCGTAGAATCCCCAGCTGTTTTCTCTGGCTTCCAACATATTGAAGTTGGAACGGATCTTAGCATATTCAGCACCTAATTTTGCACTGACATAAGGTTGTACGGCTCCACCGCGATTCCATTGGTAGCGGGCGGCAGCACCGAAAGGCAACTGGAACATTGTGTGTTGCTGATCAGTTGTAACGTCACCTGCACCTATCTTGAATGTTTCGCGAGGAATATACTCGTGGTTGCTGTGATAGTTCAGGAAAAGACCCAGACCCAGGTTAGGAGTAACGAAATAACCACCTTCAAAGTTCATACCCCAACCGCTGGCTTTGTCTGCAAAATTATTGCTCAATGGAACATTGAACTGCCAGTCTATATTAGCATATCCATTGTCTGATAGCTGTGCCTTAGCCGGCATGGCAAAGGCGATGGCAATGGCTGCTAGCGCCACTACCTTGAAATATATATTCTTTCTTGTTTTCATAACAGTTGTAGTTGTTTATTTGTTAGTAAGATAAGGTGACTGAGTGAATGACTGGTTCACTGCTTCAATAGCAAGAGTGCGGTTGATAGCTTTAGAGCCTGTTTCAAATCCAGTCAGATAGCTTGTCCAGACTACAGGAAGTTTTTTGCCTTCACCTTCATCTGCTTTCAGGTTCACCATTTCTGTAATGAATGAGTTGGTGCTATAGCTGTAGGTCACAGCGTACGGATAGTACCATCCGCCCCAGTTACCCCAGTAGCTGGGTCCCCAGTAGCCGGGATATCCCCACCACCATTCAGGTTGTGTGTAGCCGGTGAAATAATAAGTACTTGCGATGTAGCTTACTTGAATACCAAGATCGGCACTTTCTTTATCGGCAGCCGGTTGATAACCTTTCGCTTCCATATTTTCTGTGTAAGCAGCCAGAATTTGCTCAGCGCCTTCTCCTTCGAGATATTCCGGTTCTTTGCTGTCAGAGATAACCAAGATTTTGTCAGCCAGATAGAATGTGCTGAAGTCTTTGAAGTTGGCTTGCTTGTCGTAGTTAGTGTATACCAGATAGTTGTCATCCAGCTTACCCATGTCCGGGTCTTTTTCGCAAGAAGCGAGTGCAAAGACCGCCAATAAAATAGGAATTAATTTCTTCATATCTTTTATAATGTTTAGGTTATATAAAAATCACGCCCTGGTACCTTGGGGCTTTTGTTACAAACAACAAGAAATGTGTAAAAAGGTTCGTGCAAATGATTATCTTTGCGAGAAAATTAACACTCAAATGCTTATGAAACACATTCGGATACCTCTTTTCGTATGGTTCTCAATCGTGCTACTGATCGCAGTTGCGCCCGTCTCATTGTCGGCGCAGGAATCGTTTATTCAGAAGATCGAAAAAAATAAGTCCGTCAGCGGAATAAAGTCGCTCGACACCAGCCGCTTCCCGGAAAAGTATGTAATGTACCTGACTCAGCCGCTGGATCATCGACATCCCGAAAAGGGAAGTTTCCGCCAGCGTGTGATTGTGGGACACGTCGGTTATGACCGTCCCACAGTGATTGTCACTGAAGGATATGGGGCAGGGTATGCTTTGCGCCCCACTTATCGGGAAGAACTTTCTGAATTGTTCGATGCCAATATGATCTTTGTGGAGCACCGCTACTTTCTCGAATCCACTCCCGAACCGTGCGACTGGCAATACCTGACCGCAGAAAATTCTGCTGAGGATTTGCATGCCGTGACAACCGCTTTCAAGACTTTATATCCTGGCAAATGGATCAGTACGGGGATCAGCAAGGGTGGGCAGACCTCCTTATTATACCGTGTTTTCTTCCCCGACGATGTGGATGTTTCCGTGCCTTATGTTGCTCCTCTTTGTTATGCGCGTGAAGACGGTCGGCACGAACCTTTCCTCCGCCGGGTAGGTACGGAAGCCGATAGGAAAAAAATAGAAGATTTCCAGTTGGAAGTATTGAAGCGAAAGGCTCGTTTGTTGCCCCGTTTTGAAAAAATGTGTACTGAAAAGAACTATACATTCCGCGCTCCTCTGGAAGAAATATACGATTTCTGTGTGCTGGAATATTCTTTCTCTATCTGGCAATGGGGAACGGATATCCGTAGTATACCGGAAATCTCGGCTTCTGACGATACACTGCTGGATCATTTGCTGGCAATCAGCGGACCTTCTTATTTTATAGTAGACAGCCCGACTCTTTCTTTCTTCGTGCAGGCTGCCCGCGAATTGGGGTATTATGGATACGATATCGCTCCTTTTAAACCTTACCTTTCTATAAAGACCAGCAAGGATTATCTGAGAAGACTGATGTTGCCGGAAGATATGCGGAAGATGAAATTCGATAAGACATTGAGCAATAAGATTGTGCGGTTCTTGAAGAAGAACGATCCGAAGATGATTTTTATCTATGGTCAGAATGATCCCTGGACAGCTGCCGGAGTAACATGGCTGAAGAATAAAAAGAATATTCATGTTTTTGTAGAGCCGGGAGGCAGTCATCTTGCACGCATCGGTACAATGTCCGAAGATCAGAAGCAGAAAGTGATGTCTCTTCTTAGAGGGTGGCTTGAAGAATGACGAAACGAGAAACGGTGAACAACCTGTAATATATGAACAGGCGGTTCACCGTTTTATTCTTCTGCAAGCCGATATTACATGTATCGGGCTGCTTGATTTAGGAATCTACCGATTCGAATAGCGGTTTCAGTAATTCCGGTATTTCCACTTTTTCAAGTGCTAATTGTCGGACTAGTTTTTTACCGCTCTGACTGAGATGGAACTGCATCAGTCTCCGGTCCTCTTCCCCGAGTGTTCTGACAATCAGTTCTTTTTCTTCCAGAATCCGGAGCATCTTTGAAGCGTGCGAGGGTGTCAGCTCCGTTCGTTTGGACAGGCTCGTGGCCGTCATATTATTGGGCGAGGCTTCTTGCAGGGCACATAATATCATCGCTTCATTTAATGATACCTGATACACTTTTTCAAATGCATCTTCAAATCTTGCCATTGCTTTGAATACATCGCGCATTACACATATTGTCTTCATATGCTACTTGTTTTTTTGTTTGTTCTTTTTCTATATAAACAGGTTGATATTTGCATTATCCGCCCGTTCCATGTATGTTGCTACTCCGCCTATTGTCACTTCGTCCAGAAGTTCTTCCTGTTTCACTCCCATAACGTCCATGGACATTTGGCAGGCGATAAATTCCACACCGTTCTCCAGAGCTTGTTGGCGTAAGGACTCCAGAGAGTCGATTCCTTTCCGGTTCATGATGTATCGCATCATTTTTCCTCCTATTCCTCCCATGCTCATTTTAGAGAGTTTCAGCTTTCGGGAACTGGAAGGGAGCATCATGCCGAACATTTTTCCAAAGATATCTTTTTCGACGTTCGGCTTATGCAGCTTCTTGATAACGTTCAGTCCCCAGAAGGTGAAAAAGATCGTTACCTTTTGTCCGGTGGCAGCTGCGCCATTAGCGAGCACAAAGGTAGCTAAAGCTTTGTCTAAATCATCACTGAACATGATGAAAGTTTTTCCTTTGCCTTCACAGGAGGTAACAATATTGCAGGATTTAGGTTCGCCCTTTTCGATCACTACTACAGATTTTCCTCCTGCCGCCTCTTTGGAAATCAACTGATTTCCTGTCGAGTTGCACCATGCGGCAGCATCACGCGGGAATCCCGGATCGGTTGAGGTAATTTCTACCCGGTCGCCGGAAACCAACGAATCCATTGTCTTTTTCATTTTCAGAATCGGCCCCGGACATTGCAGTCCGCAAGCGTCTACACGGATTGTCTTCACTGCTTCAACTGGTGAAACTGTCTTTTGAGGTTGCGCATCTGCCGGCTGTTGTATGTTTGCGTTCGGTTGTGCAGGTACTTCGTTCTCACTTTCTTCTCTCAGGATGATGGGTGCTGCGGCAGCGTGGTATGTTTTCAATCCTCCGGAAAGGTTGCGTACCTTTTCAAATCCATGCTGTACCAGAATGCGATAAGCAAGGTATCCTCTGAGGCCGACGGCACAGAATGTATAGATCATCTTGTCTTTCGGCAGTTCATCCAGCCGGTCACGCAGTTCGTCCAGCGGAATGTTCACTGCACCCGGCAGTGTATTGAGCGAGAATTCGTCAGGAGTACGTACATCCAGCAGGAAATTGTTTTCCATCTCGATATCCCTCAACTGTCTCCAATAGACGGGTTGTACTTTCCCAGTTATGATGTTTTCGGCTACGTATCCTGCAACGGCTACCGGATCTTTGGCAGAAGAGAACGGAGGGGCGTAAGCCTGCTCCACTTTCATCAGATCATAGATCGTACCTTCATGCTTGATGACAAGCGCGATTTCGTCAATTCGTTTGTCTACACCGTCATAGCCGACGATCTGTCCGCCGTACAGTTTACCTGTCTTCGGGTCGAAAGTGATTTTAATACTCATCGGCATGGCATCCGGGTAATATCCTGCGTGAGAGGACGGATGGATGGTCGAAGACATATAATTGATTTCTGCCTGCCGCAATCGTTTGCCGGGTAATCCGGTAGAAGCAACAGTCATGTCGAATACTTTTGCAATGGAAGTTCCGATGGCTCCTTCATAAGGGATGTGTGCTCCCTGAATGTTGTCTGCGACAATTCGTCCCTGACGATTGGCGGGACCAGCAAGGTAATTGAGCCACGGTTTTCCGGTGATCGGGTGGCGGAATTCGATAGCGTCACCGATGGCGTAAATCGATTCGTCCGACGTTTGCAGGTAGTCGTTGACGGCGATTCCTCCGGCTTCGCCGATCTTCAGCTCTGCGGCACGTGCCAGTGTCGTTTCCGGACGTACGCCGATGGAAAGTATAACGATGTCGGCAGAGATGGACTGTCCGTTCTTGAAGATGACTTTCAATCCTTTTCCGTCTCTTTCAAAAGAGGCTACTGCCTGCTCCAGATACAGGTTCACTCCTTTGTCCATCAAATGCTGGTGTACAAGGGATGCCATGGAGAAGTCGATGGGAGCCATCACTTGATTGCCCATTTCCACAATAGAAACTTTAGCTCCTTGTGCGTGCAGGTTCTCTGCCATTTCCAGCCCGATAAATCCGGCTCCGATGACAACAGCCTTTCGGGGAGCATGACTGTTGATATATTCTTTGATTCGGTCTGTGTCGGCTACATTCCTGAGTGTGAAGATTCCGTTCAGGTCGATTCCCGGCAGGGGAGGACGTACAGGGGAGGCTCCGGTCGATATCAGTAATTTGTCGTAGCTTTCCTCGTAAGTGTCTCCGCTACTTTGTCTTACCGTTACTGTTTTTCTCTTCCGGTCGATGAAGATTACTTCATTTTCAGTTCGTACGTCTACACGAAAGCGCGTAGAAAATGCTTCGGGCGTCTGTACAAACAGTTTTTCCCGTTCTTTGATCACGCCTCCGATGTAATACGGCAGTCCGCAATTGGCATAAGAGATATACTTTCCTTTTTCTAAAAGGATGATTTCAGCTGCTTCGTTTGTGCGTCTGATCCGGGCAGCAGTGGTAGCTCCTCCGGCAACGCCTCCAATAATAATGATCTTCATAAGTTTGTTGCGTAAATAGTTTCCTGTGGAAATAACAATAAAGTAGGGAGAATTGTTCTCGGATCATAGAAAAAAGACTTATATTTGCGCACCCTGTTTGTCTTTCTTCATTTTTTATAAATTAATTATGAGTAAAATTCTTATCATTGACGATGAGGTTCAGATTCGTAGCCTGTTGGCTCGTATGCTCGGACTGGAGGGTTATGAGGTGTGTCAGGCAGGTGATTGCAAGGCAGCTATCAGGCAGTTGGAAATTCAACAGCCGGATGTGGCTTTGTGTGATGTCTTTCTTCCCGATGGAAACGGGGTCGATCTGGTGTTGAACATTAAAAAGACAGCTCCGAATGTGGAAGTCATTCTTCTTACCGCTCACGGTAATATACCCGACGGAGTGCAGGCAATCAAGAACGGTGCATTTGATTATATAACCAAAGGGGACGATAATAATAAGATTATCCCTCTGATCAGTCGTGCCGTTGAGAAGGCTAAGATGAATGTCCGGTTAGAGAAACTGGAAAAGAAAGTCAGTCAGCTATATTCTTTTGATTCCATTCTGGGAGAATCGAAAGTGCTGAAAGAAGCTGTTATGCTGGCACAGAAGGTTTCGGTGACTGATGTTCCGGTGTTGTTGACCGGAGAAACGGGGACCGGAAAAGAAGTATTTGCACAAGCCATACATTATAATAGTAAGCGGAGCAAACAGAGCTTTGTTGCCGTGAACTGTTCGTCTTTCAGTAAGGAACTGCTGGAGAGTGAAATGTTCGGGCATAAAGCCGGGTCCTTCACCGGAGCTTTGAAGGACAAGAAAGGACTCTTCGAAGAAGCCAACAACGGTACGATCTTTTTGGATGAAATCGGAGAAATGGCTTTTGAACTACAGGCCAAATTGCTGCGTATTCTCGAAACAGGCGAATATATAAAGATAGGAGATACGAAACCGACGCACGTGAATGTTCGTATTATTGCTGCTACCAACCGCAATCTGACAGAGGAAATCAAAGCGGGACGTTTCCGTGAAGACCTGTTTTATCGTCTTTCGGTATTTCAGGTACATCTGCCGGCACTTCGCGAACGTACCGGTGATATCAGAATTCTTGCCACTGCCTTTGCAAAGAGCTTTTCCGAGAAACTTTCGTATACGGTCAATGAGATGACTCCTGCTTTTCTTCATGCGTTGGAACAGCAACCCTGGAAAGGAAATATCCGTGAATTGCGGAATGTGATAGAACGGAGTCTGATTGTCTGCGAAGGCGGGCATCTGGATGTGTGCGATCTTCCGTTGGAGATTCAGAATACTCATTATGAATGTTCGGATGATAATATCGGTAGTTTTGAACTGGCTGCTATGGAACGAAGGCATATTGCCCGCGTCCTGGAATATACGAAAGGCAACAAGACGGAAACTGCCCGCTTGCTGAAGATCGGTCTTACCACTTTGTACAGGAAGATAGAGGAATACAAAATATAATAATATGACTATCTGATTTCTTTTTTAGGGGTATATGAGCGATTAATCGTTCATATACTGATCTGTAATGTGAAAAAGAAATAGAAGATATGAATATTTGGAAGACTACACTGTTACTTGTTTTATTATTTACTGGTATCACCGTTCATGCACAAAAAGTAAAAAATTCATTGAATAGTGATGGAAATCTGACGATATGGAAAGTGAAAGCTCAGGCAGAAATTGAGCATCCTTCTGATATGATGACTACCCGATATGACACGAGGGATTGGGTCAAAGCAACTGTGCCGGGAACGGTGTTTGGTTCGTATGTATTAGAAGGACTGGAGCCTGATCCGAATTTTGCTGATAATGCGTATAAAGTCGATAAAGCAAAATATGACCGTAACTTCTGGTATCGTACAGAGTTTAATTCGCCGGAGGTGGAAAACGGAGAAAGGGTATGGCTAAATTTTGAAGGGGTTAACCGTAAAGGAGAAATATTTTTTAATGGGACGCGTCTCGGGTTGCTTGATGGATTTATGCATCGGGGGAATTTCGATATAACCGATTTGCTGTCAAAAAACGGTAAGAATGTGCTTGCCGTCCTTGTGCATTGGGTAGGCACTCCGGTTCCCAATTATGCAAGTCCTACTTATATGCCATGTGCCGGTTGGGATTGGATGCCTTATGTTCCCGGTCTTTTGACTGGTATTACTGACGACGTCTATTTGACAAAAACCGGCGAAGTGTCTATCGTCGATCCTTGGATACGTTCGAAAGTTCCTTCTAAAAACAAAGCGGTTTTAAGCTTGCAGTTGGAACTACGGAATCATACAGATATAGAGCAGAAAGGAGTGTTGAAAGGTATCATTCAGCCGGGCAACATTGAATTTACCGAAGATTTGGTAATTGAGGCAGGCAAACAGCGGACTTTTCTTCTGGATGATAGCAAGTTCAGTCAATTTATAATTCAGAATCCTGCTTTGTGGTGGCCTAATGGTTACGGACAGCCAAATCTTTATACCTGCGAACTGACTTATATGGTGAATGGTAAGGCTTCTGATAAACAGAATATTACATTTGGTATTCGTGAATACGGTTCCGAGCTGGTTGACGGTGTGCTTCATCTTAAAATAAATGGTGAACCTGTTTATGTAAAAGGAGGAAACTGGGGAATGAGCGAATATATGTTGCGTTGTCGGGGTGAAGAATATGATCTTAAATTGAAACTTCACAATGAGATGCATTTTAATATGATACGCAATTGGATCGGTTCGGTTACGGATGATGAGTTTTATGAAGCTTGCGATAAATACGGCATTATGGTGTGGGACGACTTCTGGTTAAATTCAAATTCGAATCTTCCGGATGATGTTTTTGCTTTCAATATGAATGCAGTGGAAAAGATCAAGCGTTTGCGTAATCATGCTTGTATTGCAGTGTGGTGTGGTGATAATGAGGGGTATCCGTTACCGCCTCTTAATAAGTGGCTGGAGGAAGACGTTAGAACATACGATGGGGGTGATCGGGCCTATCATGCCAATTCCCATAGTGACGGCCTTTCCGGGAGTGGACCTTGGACTAACTCTCATCCTAACTGGTATTTTACCAAAGCCCCTTATGGATATGGTGCCAATATAACCAAAGGATGGGGATTCCGTACAGAAATAGGTACAGCTGTCTTTACTACTTTCGATAGCTTTAAGAAATTTGTGCCCGAAAAAGATTGGTGGCCACGTAATGAAATGTGGGACAAGCATTTCTTTGGCAATTCGGCGGGGAACGCCAGTCCCGACAAATATTTCTCTACCGTAGAGTTCAATTATGGTAAAGCGAAAGGTATTGAAGATTTTTGCCGGAAAGCTCAATTAGTGAATGTTGAGGTGAATAAAGCGATGTACGAAGGCTTTCAACATCATATTTGGGAAGATGCTTCCGGCATATTGACTTGGATGGGGCAGTCGGCTTATCCTTCATTGGTATGGCAAACCTATGATTATTATTATGACTTGACGGGGGCTTACTGGGGAATCAGAAAGGCGTGTGAACCGGTTCATATTCAGTGGAGTTATGCTGATAATAGTGTAAAAGTGATCAATACCACTTTGAAAGAGCAGAAAGGACTTACGGCTACAGGTAAAGTCTATAATCTGGATGGGAAAGAAATGGGGCGTTATAGCCAGTCTGTAGTTTTGGATGCCGCCGCTAATAAGGATTCCTATTGTTTCCATCTGAATTTTACAACAGACAACCTTGCTTTCGGTAAGAAAGCGGTTGCTTCCTCCATTTCGGCAGATGCCGGAGAGCCAAGTGCCGCGATTGATGCCAGTGATGGCAGTCGTTGGGCGAGTGAACCCCGTGATGAAGAATGGATTTATGTTGATCTGGGTGAACCTACTGAAATAGCCTCTGTCATATTGAACTGGGAGGCTGCTCATGCAAAAGCTTATAAACTGTTGATTTCGGATGATGCAATAAACTGGAAAGAAATTTATATCAATGAGGACTCTAAAGGCGGTGTCGAAGAGATTAAGATAAAACCTGTTCGTACTCGTTATGTGAAAATGCAAGGGTTGAAACAGGCTACTATGTGGGGATATTCACTTTATGAATTTGAATTATATGGTAGAAAAAAGAAGCCAACGGATTTGACTCCTGTGCATTTCATCAAGTTGGAACTGAACGATGAAAACGGGCAACTGCTTTCTGATAACTTTTATTGGCGTTCCAATAAACCGGGAGACTATAAAGCATTGAATAATTTGCCGAAAGCCAAATTGCGTACAACATCAAGCTTAGTGGATAGTAATGGTAAGAAAGTGATTAAAGCAAAGATCGAAAATGTGGGATCATCAGTCGCTTTTGCTGTTCACGTACAGGCTATTCGCTCTTCTGATGGTGAGCGTATATTACCTGCTTTGATGAACGATAATTATTTCACATTGTTGAAAGGAGAGTCTAAAGATATTGAAATAGAATTTGATTCGGATTTGTTGCCTGATGGTAATTATAGTTTAAGTGTGATTCCTTATAATAAATAATATCGGGCGGACATTTCTTTAAATGAGGTAAACACGGTTGTAGCAACATCGGTTTTATGACTTGGTTTTACCAGTCTTTGTGTTT
>ULZV01002760.1_pt1 | contig 15323 bp, 5 predicted proteins | sample 1963471 | NCBI WGS metagenome assembly ULZV01 (sample SAMEA4835899, study PRJEB28245) | human gut metagenome | biome: gut microbiome; material: fecal sample | place: Denmark | collected 2008 | reverse complement strand
CCTTTCTGATACGTTTCTGATGTATCTTAATTTATTGTCATGAAATTCCTCTGCCTTCGATTCCTATGGGCAGACTCCTCCCAATGTCCAATTATCTACATTATAAAACTTTTCTTTTGAATGTGCTTGTTTAATTTACTCTTTATAATCGCTTATTTTGTCAAATTCAGAACCTCTGAATTTACATTTTATTTATATTTTTTAAAAAAATATTCACATTTTTTGTATTTTTCGGTACATTTTTTCTTTATTTCTGTTATAATACAGATTAACGCTTATTAATTGTGCTTATCTATGGAGGCTTTTTTTACACATGAAGAAAAAAACTACTGTTCAGTCAGTAAATAAACATTCTACTCCTCCTGCTGAGGAGACTAAGATTCAGGAACACGAAGTACCTGGATTGATGACATTGTCCGATTCCATCCTGTCCGGTGCTGTTGTTGAATATCGTAAAGCCGGTTATAGTTTTGCCCGGCACTTACATACAAATATTGAGATTTATCGGATTCTTTCCGGTGAATGTTATATGGATATTCAGTCGGAAACGATCCACTGTACAGCGGGCGAATTTATCATGTTACTCCCCGATGTAGTTCATTCTTTTTATCTGAATGACACATCTGACTGTGAATTTCAGCATATTCACTTTAACCCTGAGATGTTTTCCACGATTGTTCTTGAAGATGAGGGAGTTTTTCCTATCACCCTGATGCATGCGATCCTCTTTTCTGCCCAGTTCTATTACCGGATGGAATCTGATCCAGTCATCGACGAACATCTTCAGAAGCTCATTACTCTCTATGCTTCATCCAACAGTCTGTTCTCTGCTGCAAATATTAACGTTGCACTGATGAACCTGATGTTGTATATCCTTGACCATACAGAGGCAGAGCATGGATTTTCCGAACCACAGCTTCAGAACAGCTATGTTGCTTATACACTGAATTACATTCGGGAACATTTTACCCAGAAGATCCGTCAGGAGGATATCGCCTTGCAGCTGCATATCTCTGTCCGCTATCTGAGTAAGATCTTCAAAAATTATATGGGGGTAACCCTTTCTAATTACATTAACATTTACCGGATCAACCGTTCCATCGAGTTAATGCAGAATACAAGTCTAACGCTGACAGAAATCGCTCTGCAGGTCGGATTCAAAGATTCCCAGCATTATTCTAAGGTCTTTATGAATGTAATCAATGCAACACCATCCCATTACAGAAAAGCGATTTTGAAATAAAAACCACAAAAAAATTCCTTCCAGGAAACCCCCGGAAGGAATTTTTTATTCTTTTATTGCATTGAAAATTCGGAACTCACTTCAGATTAGTTTGTTCTTCTTCTCTTTGCCATTACTACAACAAGTCCTGCTGCCAGGCAAAGCATTGCCATTCCTGCTACATTTGATGTATCACCAGTCTTGGCTGCTTTCGCTACATTTGATGTACCATTTGCAGTACCGTTATTGGATGATCCATTGTTGAAAGAACCATTATTATTTGATCCGTTATTCGCATTGCCGTTGTTATTTCCGCCATTATTATCGGATCCGTTATTATCGTCTTTCTTGTCATCATCCTTATTGCTGTCGTCCTTCTTATCATCATCTTTTGCTTTCAGGGCTGCTCTTGCTTCTTTTACAGCCTGTACTGCTGCATCAATCTCATCCTGAGTTGCATCTGAATTCTGAAGAACTGCATTTGCCGCATCGATTGCTGACTGAAGAGCTGCAAGTGATGCTTCTGTATACTTGTCTGTTGCTCCGACAACTTCTGTTGCATCTGCAACCGCCTTTTCAAGCTCCTCTTTTACAACCGGTGCTTTCTTCTCTTCGAGTGCTGCCTTTGCTGCATTTACAGCTTCAACCTGTGCACCTACCTCTGCCTGGGTTGCGTTGTCATCAGCCAGAACTCTATTGGCTGCATCAATTGCTGTCTGAAGAGCTGCGATGGATTCTTCTGTATACTTATCTGTCAGGGCTGCTTCACCCTCTGCTGCTTTCACTGCAAGTCTCAGTGCAGATTTGTCTGCCTTCTCTTTCAGTGCTGCAATCTTAGCTTCTACATTTGCTTTTGCATTGTCAACTTCTGTCTGAGTTGCATCTGCTTTGTTGTAAACTGTCTGAGCTTCATCTACAGCATTCTGAAGTGCTTCCAGAGAAGCCGGTGTATAAGCGTCTGTCTGTGCGAGCTTCTCATTTGCTGTATTGATTGCTGCAAGCAGATTTTCCTTTGCAACTGTCATTGCATCTTTTGCAAATGTTACTGCAATCGTATGGTTTGCTGTTACGTCTGAGAATGTATATTCTGTTACAACGTCAACTGCAGTTCCATCTACTGTAAGGCTGTCTACATGATATCCGTCATTCGGTGTGATCGTGAATGCTTTGGATGTTCCTTTGTAAACATTTGTTGCTCCTGTCGGTGCGATCTTTCCACCATTACATGCTGTTGCTGTAATTGTGAACTGAGTCTGGATGTCAGCAATCTTTGCTGTGATCTCAGCTTTCTTCGCATCTACATCTGCCTGAGAGCTTGCTGTTGTCAACTGCTTTCCTGCATTTACAAGTTCCTGAAGCTCTACAAGTGCCGCTGCAGAATATTTATCTTTATCTGCTGCATTGAGGATTGCCTCTGCATTTGTGATCGCTGTCTGAAGTTCTGTAAGGTCAGCTTCGTCTGCCAGTTTTACTAATTCGATATCAAATTTATCTGTCTGTGGTGAATCTCCGTCTGGTGCTGTAAATACAAGAGTTCCTGCTCCTGCAGTTGTAACAACCATGTTAAATTCAACAGTCTTTGCCTGAAGCACATTATTCACCTTGGAGTTCGGTGTTGCCACCTGACCGGCAGTGATCTTTCCATCCTGCTCACTCCATGCAAGTTTGTTCGTATCAGAACCACTTCTATAAGTTACTGTTACTTTATAAGTTCCTGCTACCGGTGCATTATAAGCATAAGCAACTGAATCTGCTCCTGTAGATGTCTTATTCAGAGAATTAATATACTTTCCATTGCTTGCCCAAGCTTCTGAGTTTACTTCGCATCTCCACTCTGTTGCTCCGCATGCCTCAGTAATTGTTGTTGCGTGCTCTGCTTCCAGAGTCTTTGTCGTTCCCTTTGTTGTCGGGAATTCAAATGGATTTGCTGCAGTATAATTTGTAAATGCAAATGTCGCCTCAATTGTATGAGCTGCATCTACATTTTCAAATGTATAGGAAGTTCTCTTTCCTACAGATGTTCCATCAACTTTAACATCGCTGACTTCATATCCATCATTTGCGGCGATCGTGAATGTTGCACTTTCACCTTCTGTAACAGATACCTTGCCATCTGCAAGACCTTCTGCTGTGATCGTACCGCCTTCACCTGCTGTTGCTGTGATATCATAAGACTCAACTGCAACGTTCTTTGGTGTAATTTCAAGTTTATCAAGCTGCGGTGCACCGCTGTTATCTACCGGCTGAAGGATCAGCGTTCCTTCTCCTGCTTCTGTTACAACAATATCAAACTCAACTGTACCAACAGAAAGCACATTATTTACTTTTGTATGTGGAGTTGTTATATTTCCGGCTGTAATCTTATTGTTTGCTTCTGACCATGCAAGTTTATTTCCGTTATTGGTGTCTCCACTACGATAAGTTGCAACCACGTGATATGTACCTGGTTTTTTTGCATTGTATGCATACTCAACTTTATCTGTACCTGTATTGGTCTTATTCAATGAATTAATATACTTACCATTGCTTGCCCAATTTTCTGAGTTAACTTCACATCTCCACTGTGTGTCTCCACAGGCTTCTGTAATGGTTGTAGCAAACTCTGCTTCCAGGATTGCACTTGTTCCGTTCTTCCACGGGAACTGGAATCTGTCATCTGCCGTATATTGCGTACGTACTACAAGAGCTTCTTTAGCTGCATATAATGTAGAATATGCATTTTTGATCTGTGTATCTGTAGCATTTTCATTTGCTGCAACAGTCTTTGCTGAGGAAAGTGCTGCTGTAAATGATGTCCATCCTTCTGAATAAAGATGTTCTTTTAATCCTTCAGATTCTGTGATCAATGTATTAAGTGAATCTCTTGTAATTGCATCAGCATCAAGAATTGTTACCTTGGCTGAGCTTGCAAGTCCGATTACCGGGCTGCTGCTTGAAAGCTCCAGTGTAAAGTATACATCTCCATCCGTTGTCGGCACACGGTTTGCATGTGCTGCAGGACTGATCACTTTCTCAGATTCTCCATTCTCAAATACAACCTCCGGGATCAAACCTGTATTAAAGTGCTTCTGTATCGCACTTCCCGGATTTGGTTCCAGTCTTGCTGTAATCTTACCTGTTGTTCCTCCTACACGCCTGATTTTTACTGCCAGATCACTGTCTTCATTCATCGTATAAGAGTCATTTTCGATCTCCAGCATACCTTTTCCGCCATTGTTGATGACATAGGCTGCCTCGACACCGATTGCTGCTGTTGTCTTTGCTACCAGCTTCAGTGTATGATGTCCGTTTTTCAGATCCGCCGACTCAAAAATCTTTGCTCCTGTTGATCTTGCAGTATCATGCGTATCAATCGTTGCAACCGGAGTATCCATATCATCAATATAGACATCTGCCTGACCATGATTCGGGTCTTTTGTTCCCATCAGATATACTTTTGTTCCATCAAAGGTATAAGTAAATTCTGCACCCGCTTTATTTGACCAGGTATTCTGACCATTAATATAAGTAGTTCCTGTCTGTGGATTCCATCCTGAATCACTGAATGTAAACTTCTTTGTATCATTAACGCTTGTTGAATCCATTCCATCAGGAGCTGCTCCACTCAGCTGAAAGCCTTTGCTGGCTTTATAAACTCCAACTTCGCTAAGCTGCGGAACTTTCCCTGTTGATGTTCCGACAGTAATTTTTACCTGAGTTGCAGATATTGGTGATGTTCTGATCAGTCGTTTTGATCCAACCGTCACACCACTTTCCATGGTCTGCCAGCTTGCATTGTCATTTTCTTTGTATTCAACTTTATAGTTATTGATATGCTGTCCATTCTGGATTGCCTCTTCGATTGATACGACATCAAATCTCTTTGCAGAATCCCATTTGATTGTCAGGCTTCCACTTGTTGTACCATTATCTGTTGTCCAGTATGTAGCATCATCGTCATCAACTGCATTTCCCGGCTTGAAGTCAATATCATTGCCGCGGACATTGCTTGCTGTAATTGTTGTTCCATTTGCTTTTGCAAGATTGGTTCTGAATGTATCCTGAACATTCTGACCAAATTCCACAACACGATCCAGAATCGCCTGGTCTACTTTTCCCTCATTATTCGGAGGCACATTCAAAAGTAAGGTTGCGTTATGACCAACTGATCTAAAATACATCTCTGCAAGGTTTGTCAGAGTTCTTGGAGTATTTTTCTGTGTTCCCCAGAACCATCCAGATGTAATTCTTGCATCAGCCTCCGGTACTGTCCAGTGATTACCATCTTCATATCCATTGGAATATCCGTCTGTCGGATCTCCTTTGTAATCTCCGGCACGCTGGCTTTCATCATTGTAAATCTGACCATTACTGATTCTTGATTTTGCCCATGTGGTATCATCTGCAAATCCATTTTCATTTCCGATCCAGCGAACTGTTGTATGAGTTCCTGCTCCGAACAGCATACAATCTGCTTTGTAACCTGCTTCTTTTCCTTCATACTTCTGGATCGTCGCGAACCATTTTTCAAAATTGTATGTCTGTGGTACATTATTATAACCGTTCGCTCCATCCATCCATACTTCCACAAAATGTCCCGTATTTCCGTATTTCGGGTTGCTCAGGATTTCCTCAAGCTGGTTGTTATAATATTCATTGTAGGCATTGTCGATCGTTCCACCATTCGCACCAAATGTAGATTCTGCTACATCCCATGGTGAAAGATACAATCCCATGTCCATATTAGCTGCCGTACATGCTTCTGAAATTTCTGCAAGGATGTCTCCTTCTCCATTTTTATAACTTGTACTTGCAATGTCATAATCTGTATACGCACTGTTCCAGATACAGAATCCATCATGATGCTTTGCTGTTACAATCAGCTTTTTAAATCCTGCATTTTTCAGTGTGGTTACTAATGTTTCTGCGTCGAAATCACTTTCCAGCGTAAAAATCTGATCCGGAGTTCTTCCTGCATAGAGCTTTTTCTGCGTTGACTGGTCAAATCCCCACTCAAGTTCATTGAATGTGTTTGGACCAAAATGACAGAATGCTGCAAGTTCATCTTTCTGATATTTATACTGGTTTGCATCAGGTACTGTATCGTCCGGTGTTGGTGCTGCAGTATCTTTATCTGTACATTCCGCATCTGTTACGCCATTTTCAGCGGCATATACCGTTACTCCCATTGTTCCAACAGAACTGAAAATCGTCGTAACCCCAAGAGCCAAGCCCATAAGCATTGATAAGGCTTTTTTTCTCATGTCTTTCCTCCCATTATGTTATCAAAGCGAAGGAGATCAGCATTTTTCATAACCTCCCCCGCTTGTTTCTAAATTTCACATTTACAAAACTGCAAAGTTTTTAGTTCTCTTTTTTACGCTTTACTACAACGCCTGCTGCCGCTGCGGATGCTGCCAGTGCAAATGCCCAAACTGCTACGTTTGTCGTATCGCCTGTCTTAGCTGCTTTCTTAGTATTGTCTACCTTTGTTGTAGTCTTATTGTCAGACTTGGATGGGTTAGAAGAATTGTTCTTGTTGTTATCAACCTTTGTATCATCCTTCTTATTGTCACCCTTATTGCTGTCATCTTTCTTGCCGTCATCTGTCTTCTTTTCTACAAGAGCATTGAGGGCTTTTGCGATAGCTTTATTTGCTTCGTCAATCTGAGCCTGCGTTGCATTTTCGTCATTCAGAACGGATGCGTACTGATCGTAAACTGCCTGCAGGGCTTTCAGTGATTCTGCTGTGTACTTGTCTGTTGCTGCAAGTGCTGCATCTGCCTTTGCTGTAGTTGCCTTGAGTTCTGTCTTATCAACTACTGTCGGATCAGGATTTACAGCATCTTTCTTTGTTGTAAATGTAGCTGCTGCCTTTGCGGATACATTGTTATTTGTATCAACAGCTTCTACCTCTACTGTGTATTCTGTTCCTTCTGTAAGACCTGTCAGTACATATTCTGTAGTTGCTACCAGTGTATCATTTACCTGAGTTCCGTTTACATATACATTATATCCGGCAACTTCTTCATTATCTGTAGAAGCTGTCCATGTAACAGTTGCACCTGTCTTTTTGACATCTGATGCTTTTACATCTGTCGGAACACTCGGAGCCTCTGTATCGGCTGCCTTTGCTGTTGTAAATGTAGCTGCTTCTGATTTCTCAGATTCATTTTCAGCTGCATCAACTGCTGTAACTTTTACACTGTACTCTGTAGATGCTGTAAGACCTGTCAGGTCATACTCTGTAGCTGTTACAAGTTCTGCATTTACCTTTGTATCATTTACATATACATTGTATCCAACTACGCCAACATTATCGCTTGCTTCTGCCCATGCAACTTTTGCTGTTGTCTCTGTAACATCTGCTGTTCTTACTGCTGTCGGAGCATCCGGTGCTTCTGTATCAGCTACTGCTGTATCAAGGTATGTGATAATCGGAGTAACATGAACAGACGGCTTGCTTGGATTGCTGTTGCTCTTTGTTACTACACGGATCACATCTCCCGCATTTACTTCGATTGCATCAAAGTTTGCCCAGTCTGTTGCTTTCTCACGGCTGGTCTGAAGTGTTACACTCTGCTTTACTGTATCATTAACAAGAAGGCTTAATGTAACTGTTCCGCCTGAATTTCCATTCTGACGAAGGTATGGCTCATCATCTTTTACATTGAAAGATACTGTACCGCTCTTCGGTGCTCTGAATGCCATTGCTGTTGAGATATCGCTGTTCGGCGGTGCGGAAAGCAGTCCGTGAACGCTTGTATCTGTTGTTGAAGTTGTACCCTGTGAAGCATCAATACCAGGACCATAATATGTATTCACACACCAGTTCGGCCATCCGTCTCTGTCAGATTCTGTCATATTTGTCCAGTCACCGGTTCCGTTCTTCTGCTGTCCAAACCATACATTTCCCTGCTGTCCTTTAACAAAGTCAAGAGTCCAGTTGTATGTGTTCTTCTGAGCGATTGTATAATCATTTGTTGTTCCGTCTTCAGCGGTGATACGAAGTGTCATGCCTTCTGCTACTGCATCTGTATTTGCCAGCTCAGTTCCGCCATTTAATACAGAAACTGTTGCTGTATCAGCTACAGTGATATTCTTTCTCATCTCGCTCACTGTTGTCGGATTTTTAGCTGTATAAGGAACGCTCATGGTTGTTCCTTTTACTTCATAATAAGCATCTTTCAGTTCTTTATCAGAACTTGCAACTACTGTATAAGTTACATCCTCCATTCCTTCATAAGAAAGAACGACAGTTGCTCCACCTTTCACGATATCTGCATCGCCAAGAACTTTATCACCATTTTTTACAGTAACTGTAACGCCTGTATCAACGATGATGTTGTTGCGGAACTGCTCTACTGTTGTATTCTTCGGAAGATCACTTACATTTGTTCCTGAAATTGTGTATGTATTGGAACGAAGTACAAGTGCTGTAACTGCATCACTTTCTGCTGCTCCGATTTCCGGTACTGCTGTGATTGCATGTCCGAAGAAGTCATGATCGATAGAATAACCATTTCTGTCAACAATTACTTTACCAGCATTGATAGCCGGTGAGTTTGCTGCCAGTTTGTATCCATCAAATTTTGTAGTAGCTGTCGGATCTTCATGCAGTCTTGCCTGCTTGTCCTCTGCTGCTGCAACCGGACCTGAACCTGCATCAACAAGTACTGCTGTTCCTGCGGATACCTTTACTGCATTTGCATCAGTTGGGTAATTGGATACATTGTAGTACAGGTTGTTGTCGAATACTTTATTGTTGCTCGGATTCCAGTTTGAAACTGTTGCCGGTGTACTTCCTGCAAAATAGAAAATATTATTTTCTGCTGTAACCGGTCCACCATTTCCATGACTTCTATGCCAGATTGTATTCAGTCCCGCTTTAATATAGAAGGTATTATTGTAAACCTGACAATTTCCTGTATTTCCAGCAGGATCCAGCGGTCCCATATCTTCATTCTGGCTGATATTGTAACGGAATGTATTATTAATGGATTCCGGTCCACAGAACATGATCGTACTTGCCGTATTACCGTGACTGTAGTTGTACTGATAGTTTGTTCCATCACCGTAGTCAGCATCCCATGGCTGTCCGTCACCATTACCGCTGGATGCATTCAGCGTTGCGAAGCATTCATTATACTGGAAAATGGCATTCTTGCACTTCCATGGCCAGATACCTGCTGCAACTCGTCCTGCATTGACACCCTGCTTACCGGTCTCATTACCATTTGCATCAAGCCTTGGCTGTTGCTGTGAATAATCTGTTTCATTAATCTGCTTTGCTGCATTCTCTGATACATTATACTGGATCAAAGGATTGTCACAGTACATTGTTGTAATCGCATCTCCACCGACATTGTTCAGGTAGTTATTCTCGATCACAACCTTGGATGCTCCATATGTAGACATCACCTCATCTGACAGAGAAGCATTTGTGAATCTTCCCCACTGATAGGTATATCCAACTGCGATTCCCCACCGGTTTACTGTATCAAGATAGCAATTCTTAATCTGAACATCATTGTATCTTGCAACACCTGTTGTTGCCTCATTTGTCGGTTTCTCCATGATAAAGTAGATACCACCATTGGTCATGTGCTTATTATAGACGTTACCTGTTACATCATGAATGTAAAGATCATTCAGTACGATATGATCTACTGTTCCATTATCTTTTGCAACTCCGGCAACACCGGTTCTGTCCATTGCATAAGCATCGTTGTATGCACGTACATTTCCATTTGAATCTGTTTCCGGTACTTTATCTGTCTTTCTGTTGTTCGTCAGTTCCAGACCATTGATCTCAATATATTCTGTATCCTCGATCAAGATACAGGAAGATACTTCACCTTTCCATTTATGGTTCTGGTTATCCAGTGGATTTCCATAGTTCAGATTCCAGCGACCCTGACCATTTGTATTGATCTGTGGTCTGGCTGCGTTCTCATCTCCATAAGTCGAGATAATAACCTTGGCAGTTGCACTACCGCTGTCCTCCTTCGTAAAATGAAGTGCCTGTCCATTGAAGACAGATCCTTTCTTAAAAAGTACCTGATCTCCCGGTTCAAGATTCACTGCATTTACCTGTGCCAGAGTTTTAAATGCATCATCTTTGGAAGTACCTGTTGCATTTTCATCGGCATTTCCATTTTCGGAATCAACATAATATTTTGTTCCTGTTGCAGTGTTCTGTCCTTCAGCATTAACAGCAACTGCCGGCGTCATTGATGCAACCGTAGTTCCTGCAAGCAGAAGAGCCAGAGCACCGCTCATCCATTTCTTCTTCATAATATTGCTCCTTCCATCATTTTATATTCTTCAAGGTAAACCGGTTTACATCTGCCATGTTTCCGTCCACCTGAGAATCAGTTTCACGCTGCGTGATGATGTCATCATATTTCTTTTCACGCAACTCACGTTCCACCGCAATTCTTGCTGTCTCCAGATCAGCATTTTCTTCGCTGTCCCCGAAGATCCATTCGCGGCTGTTGTAGTATTCCAGTATCTCGTCCTCTGTCAGTTCCATGCCCTCACGGGTGTAATCATTGCAGTATTTTTCTTTGAGCGTACTCATTTCATACTGGAGATAAATCTGAAAAGTATACTCTTTCAGTCCATAGACCACTTCCCCATTTTCAACCTTTTCACTCCGCTTTGCATTTTCGTCTTTCCAACGCTTTTCCAAAGCCTCATAACTGCTGTCTGATACATCACCACATTCTTCTGCAAGGTCATAGACCGCATGGATGTATTTCAACTGTTCCACTGTATTTTCCGTCAGAATTTCGTAGCCGTATTTTCCATCATACTTTTTCTCCCAGAAGCCATCTTCATAAACGGCATCATAGTCCTGCTGAATCTGCACCTCTGTATCATACTCTACAGATTTCATGCAGTTCACATATTCATCTTTTCTGATTGTATGCCCCCCAACAGTTAAATCGAATCGATTATCAATTCTGTATCGGACGATCCCGGCAACAATTCCCGCAACCGCGATCACCAATACTGCAATTCCGATCTTCAGGAACTGCTTTTTTCGATTCTTCATACTCCGCATCCCCTCCTGTTCTGAAATCTTGTTCTTTCTACGCACGAACTTACCCACTCTGACTTAATACTATTATAACAACAGCAGAATTTTTCAACTCGTTCTTTTCGGTTGATTCCCACGCTTATTTTGTCTAATTCGGAACATTCTTTTCATTTCTCCCTTGACTGCTTTTATTCTCTCTGCTATATTACATATAGAACAGTATGAATCGTACTGTTTCTTTGCATACAATAGTGTAAAAAGTAATGCAGATCAGATGATACAAATGTAACGGAAAGATATGAGGGTGAGTCTATGAAAAGAGATTACTATGAACTGCTCGGACTGGCGAAAGGTGCTGATCCGTCAGCAATAAAAAAAGCCTACAGAAAGCTTGCTAAAAAGTATCACCCGGATACGAATCCCGGTGATAAAGAAGCTGAAAAGAAATTTAAAGAGATCACCGAAGCTTATAATATCCTGAGTGATCCTGAAAAGAAGAAACTTTATGACCAATTTGGTCACGCTGCATTTGACCAGAGCGGTGCTGCCGGTGGAACCGACACCAGTGGTTTCCATGGTGGATTCTATGGAAGTGGCTTTGGTGGAGCCGGATCTGACGGAACCGGATTTGGCAGCAATGGTTTTGGCAGTGGTGGTTTCAGTGGTGGCGGTTTTACCGGAAACGGTGGGTATCAGGAATACCACTTTGAGGGTGGTAATATGGATGATATGTTCGGAGATATTTTCGGAAATATGTTCCACGGAGGAACCTCCCGCAAGACTTCTTCCGGTTTTGGGAACGGCTTCCATGGTGGGTTCCAGTCCGGTGGTTTTCAGTCAAAGGGATCCGATCTGAATGCAGAAGTAACCGTTGGTTTTGATGAAGCTGCTTTGGGCTGTGACAAGGTCATTACATTACAGGATCCAAATGCTCCGGGAAATCCTTCCCAGTCACTGAAGGTTCATATTCCTGCAGGAATCGACACCGGTAAGACGATCCGTCTCCGTGGCAAGGGAATGCCCGGTACAAATGGCGGAGATGCCGGGGATCTGATGTTGAAGGTCAAGGTCGCTGACAAACCGGGATACGAGCGAAAGGGAACGGATGTCTATACGACAATTACTGTACCTTTCACGACGGCTGTCTTTGGTGGTGAAGCACTGGTTCAGACTTTATATGGCAATGTGCTTTGTAAGATCCGTGAGGGTACACAGTCCGGTTCTAAAATCCGTTTGAAAGGAAAGGGAATTGTTTCCATGAAGAACCCTTCGGTTCACGGTGACCAGTATGTAACGGTTCAGATTGAAGTTCCAAGGCACTTAACTCCGCAGGCGAAAGAGAAACTGCGTGAATATGAGGCCTTGGTCAGTGGAAATGCAAAGAGTGCTTAAGATAAAATATGCTCCTTCAGGCAACAGGTTTTCTTGTTCCTGTCTGCCTGAACGGAGCATATTTTTTATTCAAACATCACTCTTTCATCTCAATTGTCTTTTTTCTTTTTGAGAAAATTTGCAAGAAGCATCATTGCAGAGACCAGTACCCCTCCTGCCACCGGTACAACCGGAGTTGTATCGCCGGTTTTTGTTGCTTTTCCAGATTTTTTTGTACCCATCGCCGGATTTTTCTGGTCAGCAGATGGCTTGCCACTTCCTGTCGTCTGTCCTGCACCATTCGAATTATCCGGAGTAGATGGCTTGCCTGGGGCAACCGGATCTGGATCTACCGGATTCGGATCTACCGGTTTTGGATCTACCGGATCTGGGTCAACCGGTTTTGGATCTACCGGTTTTAGTGCTTTCTGCTTCTCAACGAGCGTATCAGTTGCTGTTGCTACCTCTGTATGCTTAAGTTCCTTTTTCGTTTCCTTGCCTTCCAAAAGAAGTTTTGCAGCAGCTAATGCACTTTCAAAATCCGATGTGTCTTTATAATCTTTTACTATAATTTTCTCAGCTTCCTCTACTGCTTTTTCCAGTGCTGCAAAGTCAGCATTTGTCGCAAGTGGCTGTAATGCATTTATTGCATCCCTCACTTTTTGGGTCATCTCATCAACCTCACTCTGCTCTGTCCGTGGATTGTCAAGTACTTTCTCAGCCTCCGCAAGAATCTTGTCCAGACCGGCATAATACTCTGTCATATATACCGTTCTGTCTAATTTTTCTGCCTCATCTACTGCCTTCTGTAACTCTGAAAAGTCTGCCGGGATGTATGCCTCTTCTACATAGAAATTATCAACATAATATTCACTGCTCTGTCCTGTAATATCTACATAGCAGTCTTCTTCATCACCTGTTGTAAACTCGAGAACAAGCTTTCCACTCTGGGCATTTGCCACCGCACTTGCAAGCGTCTTTGAAGCCTTATCAGATTTTACTGCAAAAGTAAACGCATTTGCACTTGGTGCTTTATATTCAATGCCTACTTTATACTCTGTATTCGGTTTAAATCTAACCGTTGATGGAATGGTTCTCATATAATCTTTTGCACGAATCTTCAAAGAATAGTTTCCATCAATCACATCCGTCGTATACTCTGGATTCACTGGATTTTTCTGAGATAAATGCGACTGATCAGACTCCGTAGACACAAATACTCCAAAGCCCTGATCTACATTTTCAAAATCCTCCCAATAAGTATACTTATTCGGATCCGGGTTAGTAGAAGCATCAACTTTTGCCACCCGCACATCATCAAAGTCAACAACCGATGTATCGCTTTTTCCTGCTGCTGCAGAAAGCGTTAATTTGACCGTGTCAGATGCCGCAGTAAAACGTACCTGCATACGCTGAGCCTTAGTCAAATATTTATCATTATGATGAACTCCATACGTGACATTACTCTGTTCCATATAATTTGAAACTACTTCGTCCCCGTTCTTTACCTCAATTGATGCTTTTCGTCCATCATCAGTAATGCACCATACAGATGCCGAATAAGCCTGCCCCGGAACCAGACCTGTTAAAGTCTGACTTACCTGTCCATCTTTTGTTCCCTCTATATAAAGGTGTGCATTTCCAAGACTATTATCCTTAATCTTTATATGATCTACACTATCAGATGTAGATGATGGTTTCCACTCATCAAAATTATAGGAATCGAATCCCATATCTTTCACAGGAGATCCTGTAGACCACTCCATTGTATCAGCCGTATCAACTTTTACAGCATCCTCTTTGTAAAGTACATATCCTGTTTTTGCTGTCGCATCAATTGTTACTTTACGTCCTGTCACAGGAAGCGTTTTCTTATCAGATTTTCCTTCTGCAGACAGTTTATAAATCGTTACCTCAGTTACATTTCCCCAGGATTCCGGAAGTGTCCAGGTACTTGAACCTCCATCTTTATTATAATGATAAATCTTACCCTGCTCATCATCATCCTTTTCCCATGGAATGAAAATCTTATTTCCTTCGGCAACTTTTTCACCGTCCAGCGTAATAACATTAACGTTATTCACGATCTCAGTTACTACTTCGTTACTATTTCCCAAAACTGCCCGCGATTCGCTTTCATACTGCATCAGCGGATACTGTGCAAGGAACTTAGCCGGAAGTACTTCGCAATAAAATGTATCCAGCGAATCATTCATACTTGCTGCATTATTTCCCTGTGAAGACTGCTGCCAACCGTCAATACCAGCACCACCTTTGCTTGCTCCGCCTGTATCGCCGCCGTTGTTTCTCGATTGTATTCCTCTGAACAAAGTTGTTCCCTGGAAAATATCAGACTGGTTGTTCTCTACAAAACGAACCAGATTTCCTGCTCCTTTAAAGTTGCCTGCCCCGGTCTGAATACCATGGACAAATACACTGTGGGAAACCATTTCATCAGGATTCTCTGTTCCAAGAATAATGTTGCGGCCTTTTATATTCTGTATTAATTTATACATCGGCCATCTTGTTCCAAAGAATACATCTACATATGTCGTATCAATCTTTCCCTGCGTATCTTTATCGTATAATTGCGAAAAACGTCCATCCAATCCATTTTCTGATGTGTCAAGATCGTCGTTCTCACGAATAATGCCTTTTGAACTATCATACCAATCCCAGGCCGGAAGGCTTGCTGCAAGCTTTCCA
>ULZV01000758.1_pt1 | contig 15455 bp, 10 predicted proteins | sample 1963471 | NCBI WGS metagenome assembly ULZV01 (sample SAMEA4835899, study PRJEB28245) | human gut metagenome | biome: gut microbiome; material: fecal sample | place: Denmark | collected 2008 | reverse complement strand
CTGAGTACATCTACACAGAGAGAAATGGTATCCATATTATTGACTTACAGAAGTCAGTTGGTAAAGTTGATGAAGCTTACAAGGCAGTTGCTGATATCGCAGCTAACGGTGGCACAATTCTTTTCGTAGGTACAAAGAAGCAGGCTCAGGATGCTATCGCATCAGAAGCAGAGCGTTGTGGAATGTTCTATGTAAATGAGAGATGGCTTGGTGGTATGCTTACAAACTTCAAGACAATCCAGAGCAGAATCAACAGACTTAAAGAAATCGAAGCTATGGAAGAAGATGGAACATTTGATGTTCTTCCTAAGAAAGAAGTTATTAACTTAAAGAAAGAACTTGAAAAACTTCAGAAGAACCTTGGCGGTATCAAGGAAATGAAGAGACTTCCAGATGCTATCTTCATCGTAGATCCTAAGAAGGAAAGAATCTGTGTTCAGGAAGCACACGCACTTGGTATCGAATTAATCGGTATTGCAGATACAAACTGTGACCCAGACGAGCTTGATTATGTAATTCCTGGTAATGATGATGCTATCAGAGCCGTTAAGCTTATCGTTTCTAAGATGGCTGATGCAGTTATCGAAGCAAATCAGGGTGAAGAAGCAGCTCCAGCTGAAGAGGAAGAAGTAGCTGAAGAAGCTTAATATTTAAGTATCGACTTAAGTTTATGTATGCTTCAGCCTGACATATCAGGTTGAAGCATTTTTTAAAATTAATAATAATTAATTGGAGGAAAATTATAATGGCAGCAATTACAGCAGCAATGGTTAAAGAACTTAGAGAGTCTACTGGTGCAGGCATGATGGAATGTAAGAAAGCTCTTACAGAGACAGATGGCGATATGGAAGCAGCTGTTGATGTTCTTAGAAAGAGCGGAGCAGCTAAGGTTGAAAAGAAAGCAGGAAGAATCGCAGCAGAAGGTATTACAAGAGTTGCATATGAAGGTAATACAGCAGTTGTTGTAGAAGTTAATTCAGAGACAGATTTCGTAGCTAAGAATGCTACTTTCCAGGAATTTGTTCAGGCAGTTGCAGACAAGGCACTCAAGTCATCAGTTGAAAAAGCTGGAGATGGTGAAGATGTATGCAGTATTCTCGATATGAAGTCAGAACTTGAAGAGAAGACTCTTACAATCGGTGAGAAACTTTCTATCAGAAGATTTGAAAAGCTTACAGGTGACTGCGTAGCTTCTTATATTCACGGCGGCGGAAGAATCGGTGTTCTTGTTGCAGCAGAAGGTGCTTCAGGTGATGCTGTTAAAGAAGCTCTTACAAATATCGCAATGCAGATTGCAGCTATGAATCCGGAATATATCAGCAGAAATGATATGTCAGCAGATGAACTCGCTAAGTTAAGAGAGATTATTGTTGATAGTGCATTAAATGATCCTGCAACTCTTCCAAAGCCAATCTTAAACAAGTTAATTGAAAAAGCTATTTCAGAAAAAATCTGGAGTGATGCTGATATCGCAACTTATGAAGAACATAAGAGCAACATGCAGTATTTATTCAATTTCCTTACAAAGGAAGCTGCAGCTCAGTTAGCAGAACTTGCTTTAGCTGATAAGGCTGATATCGTAGCTGATAAGATTTTCAACGGATTAGTAGAAGGTCGTGTTTCTAAGCAGTTTAAAGAAATTTGTCTTATGGATCAGGTTTATGTTAAAGCTGAAGACGGTAAGCAGTCAGTTGCTAAGTATATCGCAGAAGTTGGCAAAGCAGCTGGTTCATCTTTCACAATCAAGAAATTTGTTCGTTTTGAAGTTGGTGAAGGACTTGAAAAGAAGAATGAAGACTTCGCAGCAGAAGTTGCAGCACAGCTTGCTTAATTAATATATTTGAATGGTATTATAGATTATTTATTAATTCCGGTGGTTTCAGAATGACTCCGCCGGGATGTTTCTGTACTATGAGATATCTGGAAAGTTCATAAAGCATGATTTTTATATGCATAATAAATTTGAACTATAGATATTTTTATTAAATTATAGATATTATAAATGATACTATGCTTGCAATAAAAAAAATGTACTGTTATAATAATATTAAAAGAATTCGTGTGTATAGATATTAATGTAAGTTACGGCATTGCACGACATTGCACGACATTTAGGTGTAAATTTAATATTAGAATAAGGAGAGATACCGCATTTTTCGTAACATAATATAAAATGCTGGTAAAAGGAAGACTATGAATGTAAAAGATCCTATCAGAAGGAGACTGAACAGAGGTTTCCTGATTATTTCGATTGTATGTTGTATTGGCCTTGTTATAAGTGATATTGTATTATTTGCGATGAGTACAAGTTATAATCATGCAATGACTAATTATGGCTTTTCACAGGGCGAGATTGGAAAAGCAATGACAGTATTTTCTGAGGCAAGAAGTTCACTCAGGGCTGTTATAGGCTATAATGAAACTTCACAGATTGCAGAAGAAAAGAAAGATTACGAAGCAAGAAAAGAATCATTCCAGGCATATTATGCTAACATTGAGCAGTATATGGTAACAAAAGCAGGCAAAGAATCATATGCTGCTATAGGTAAAGCCCTTGAAGGTTATTGGACAAAGTCAGACAGTATCATGTCAGCAGGTTCGACAACTGATGTAGGAGCATCAGCAAAGGCACAGAAAGCAGAATATGATGAACTTTCACCTATGTATGATGAAGTTTATGCAGCATTCAAGAATCTTATGGATATCAATGTTTCTAATGGTACACAGCTTATAAACATACTTGATGTTTTAAGAATTGCACTTACAATATTTATTATTGGTATTTTGGCAGCCAGTGTTATTGCTTCTACAAAGATTGGAAAGAGAATTGCTGAAAGTATTGAGAAACCTATTGCAGCACTTGCTGACAGACTTAAAACATTTGCTGAAGGCGATCTTGACAGCGAATTTCCTGAACATCAGGTAGAAGATGAGATTGCTTTCATGAATGACGAAGCAAGGCAGATGGCTGAAAATCTCAGTCTTATCATCAATGATATTAATAGAATTATGGCATCTATGGCTAATGGTGACTTTACAGTTAATATAGAGATTGAAGATAAGTACGTTGGTAAGTTTGTTGAACTTCTTCAGTCAGTCCGTAATATGAACAGAAAGATGAATGCTACATTGAAGGGCGTTGAAGAATCAGCAGGACAGGTTACAGCAGGTTCTGAAAATCTTGCACAGTCAGCTCAGGATCTTGCAGAAGGTGCTACAGAGCAGGCAGGTGCAATCGAAGAACTTCAGGCTACAATTACTACAATTACAGAACAGGTTGGTGAGACAGTAAACAACCTTATGGAAACGAGCAAGAAGGCTGAAGTATATGCTTCAGATGCTGATTCAAGCAGAGAAGATATGAAGGCTCTTATGGAAGCTATGGAGCGTATCAGTGATACATCTAAGAAGATTGAGAATATCATTTCTGATATTGAGAGCATTGCAAGCCAGACAAATCTCCTTTCTCTTAATGCTGCTATTGAAGCTGCAAGAGCAGGTGAGGCAGGTAAGGGCTTTGCAGTTGTTGCTGAGCAGATTAGAACTCTTGCAGACCAGAGTGCACAGTCAGCAGTTGATACAAGAAGTCTTATTGAAGGTGCTTTAAGAGAAGTAAGCGATGGTAACGATGTGGCATTAAAGGCTACAGAATCAATGGAAAATGTTGTTAAGGGAATTAATGAGATTGCAACTGTTTCTAAAGAATTAAGCGAGAACTCAAATGCACAGATTGAAGTTATGAGAGAAGCTGAAAAGGGTGTTGACCAGATTTCAGAGGTTGTACAGTCTAACTCAGCAGCATCTCAGGAATGTTCAGCTACAAGTGAAGAGTTATCTGCACAGGCTGAAGCTATGAATGAGATTGTAAACCAGTTCGTTCTCAGAGATTAATACATATCGTGTATATGAATAAGTAATTAATAAATCATCATCTGCATAATTAATTTATGTGGATGATGGTTTTTATTTACGCGTGTAACGAGCCAAAGTCCGTGCTTGCACGAGACCTTGGCGACTGCCGCGATAACTTGAGAAACTCGCGGAGCGTGTTTCTCATAGTTTTATAATATTTTATGAATATAAACCTTTCACAATTTTACAATATTATGTTATAATATTTCAAGATGTGCTTATACATACATTTAACCTAAGGAGGAAATTCTGATGGGGTTTTTTAAAGATTTCAAAGAAGACTTAAATGAAACAGCAAGTGATTTTTCAAAAAATTCATCTTCTGATGAAGAGATGGTTAATACTCTCAGACAGAGTGGCAAAGTAGATCCTGAACTTGCAAAGCTTTCGGCACAGATTGAGATGGGCAAAGCTGTAGGCGTTGAAGAACCAAAGAGTGAGGATGAGAAAGATGGAACTGCAGAGACTGCAGTTATAACAAAAGGTTTAACTGTAAGTGGTAACCTTGATTCTACAGGTTCAATTGATATATATGGAACTGTTACAGGTGATGTTACATGTGCAGGTGCTCTTAATATAACAGGAATATTGACAGGCAATTCAAAAGCGGGAAATGTAAAGGCTGACGGTGCAAGAATTGAAGGAAATATTGTATCAGAAAAAGCAGCTGATATTTTAAAGGATTGCGTTGTTATTGGCGACATAACAGCATCATCAACATTTATTGCAGGGGCAGTAAAAGGCAATATAGATGTGAAAGGTCCTGTTGTTATAGATTCAACAGCAGTGATAATTGGAGATATTAAGTCACAGACATTACAGATTAACAGCGGTGCAACTATTGACGGAAGATGTACACAATGTTATTCTGAAATAAATACAGCTCAGATATTTGAAAAAAAAGAAGAAGCTGCTGATGATAATTTGCAGGAGGCAGTGGTTGAAAAGGAATCACAGCCTGAGCCGGAACATAGAAATATCGATGATGTTCTTGATAATATTGCAGCCGGTAAGATGTCATCAAGTGCAGATATTAAGGATGAGTATGTAAATACATTAGAAAAATAATAATCAGAGATGGAGATAGTTATGAAGGAACTTAAAAGAGTTATACTTAAACTTAGCGGAGAGGCACTTTCAGGAGAAGCAAAATCAGGATATGATGATGCTCTGATTGAAGATATTGCCCGTCAGGTTAAAAAGATAGTTGAAAAAGGAATAGATGTTGGTGTTGTTATCGGAGGCGGTAATTACTGGCGTGGTCGTTCTAATGATAATATTGACAGGACAAAAGCAGACCAGATTGGTATGCTTGCGACAATTATGAATTGTATATATGTTTCTGAAATATTTAGATCATGTGGAATTAAGACAAATATTCTTACACCATTTGAATGTGGCAGCATGACTAAGTTGTTTTCAAAAGACAGAGCAAATAAGTATTTTGAAAAAGGCATGGTAGTTTTTTTTGCTGGTGGAACAGGTCATCCTTATTTTTCAACAGATACAGGAATTGTTCTTCGTGCGATTGAGCTTGATGCAGATGCAATTCTTCTTGCAAAAGCAATAGATGGTGTGTATGACAGCGATCCTAAGATTAACCCGGCTGCTAAGAAGTATGACACACTTCCTATTCAGGAGGTTGTTGATAAAAAACTTGGAGTTATCGATATGACAGCTTCAGTTATGTGCATGGAAAATAAGATGCCGCTAATGATATTCGGTCTTAATGAAAAAGACAGCATTCTTAATGCCATGACAGGTAAATTTAATGGTACTGTAGTAACAGTTGATTAAATAAAAATAAAATAAAATTAAATGGAGATGAGATAATGAGCGATATTAAAGAATTTGAAAATAAGATGAGCAAAACAGTAGATGCATTAAAGGAAGATTATGTTACAATAAGAGCCGGAAGAGCTAATCCGCATATTCTTGATAAGATTAAAGTTGATTATTATGGCACACCAACATCACTTCAGCAGGTTGCCAATATATCAGTTCCTGAGGCAAGAATGATTCAGATTCAGCCATGGGAGAGCAGTCTTATCAAAGAGATTGAAAAGGCAATTTTAGTATCAGATCTTGGAATTACACCTAATAATGATGGCAAGGTTATAAGACTTATTTTCCCTGAACTTACAGAAGACAGACGTAAGGAACTTGCAAAAGAAGTTAAGAAAAAAGGCGATAATGCCAAAGTTGCAATCAGAAATGTAAGACGCGATGCGAATGATTTATTCAAGAAGCAGAATAAAGCAGGAGAAATATCAGATGATGAACTTAAAGGAACAGAAGATGATATTCAGAAGCTTACAGATAAGTATGTTGGCATTATAGATGCAACAGTTGAAGAAAAAACAAAAGAAATTCTTACAGTATAATTTTTATATGTGAATCCGTGGGATTCCGGTAGCTTTTAGCAGGTTGTGCCGGCTCCTGCGGATTTTCTTTAGAAAAAACAAGGAGGCAAATCCTCTGCTCCTGCGAGGGCAGTCGCATTTTTGCTTCGCAAAAACAAGGAGGATTCATGGATTTTTTTAATGAAGAACTTGGACTTAAAATACCTGGTCATGTTGCTGTTATTCTTGATGGTAACGGCCGTTGGGCAAAACAGAGAAAAATGCCCAGAACTTATGGACATAAAGTAGGAAGCCAGGTTGTTGAAGATATGCTTAATATTGTTGATGATCTTGGCGTTAAGTATTTTACAGTATATGCATTTTCAACAGAAAACTGGAAACGTTCACAAGAAGAAGTTTCAACTCTCATGGGAATTTTGAGGTGGTATCTTAAAGACTGTGTTAAAAAGTCAATGAAGAATAATGTAAGATGCCGTGTTATAGGAAGAAAAGAAGAACTCAGTCCTGATATAGTACAGAGTATTGAAAATCTTGAAGAAAAGACAAAGAATAATACAGGACTTAATTTTACAATAGCTATTAATTATGGCGGAAGAGATGAGATTACAAGAGCTGTCAAAAAGATAGCAGCTGATGTAAAGGCCGGAAAAATCAATCCGGATGATATTACTGAACAGACTATTACAGATAATCTTGATACACGGGAGCTTCCGGACCCGGATCTTCTTATAAGAACAAGCGGTGAGCAGAGATTATCCAATTATCTTCCGTGGCAGCTGGCATATACGGAGTTTTATTTTACTGATATATACTGGCCTGATTTTAACAAAGAAGAGCTTATAAAGGCATTTGAGAAATATAATAAAAGAGAACGACGTTTTGGCGGCGTTAAGGAGGATGCTAAGTGAAAACTAGAATTATAAGCGGAATATTTCTTGCAATAATTGCAGCTTCATCGCTTTATGTAGGAAGCTGGTATCTGTTTCTTTTATGTGCATTTATATCGCTTGTCGGAATGTATGAATTATACAGGGCAGCCGGTATACATGAAAAGCTGCTTGGAATCTGTGGCTATGTTGTAGCTGTGGCATATTATGTGTGCGTATGGCTTGGAAAATGGCAGCTTGAAACGCTTGTTTTTGTATTTGGACTTATGGCAATCATGACAATATATGTCATAACATTTCCAAAATATAAATCGCAGGATGCAATGCTTGTCTTTACAGGAATATTTTACGTTGCAGTAATGCTTTCATATATATATAAAGTTAGAGTTGCAGGAGACGGCAAATATATAGTATGGCTTGTATTTGTATCATCATGGGGCAATGACACATTTGCATATTTTACAGGTGTTCTTTTTGGTAAACATAAGATGGCACCTAAGCTTTCTCCGAAAAAATCAGTTGAAGGAGCAGTTGGCGGTGTGACAGGTGCAACTTTACTGGGCATAATCTATGGATTTATAATAAGCACAAGAATGTCCGGCATATTTGTGCATCCTGTATGGACATTTGCAATAGCAAGTTTTATAGGAGCGTTGTTATCTATAATCGGAGATTTGGCTGCATCTGCAATCAAGAGAAATTATGATATAAAAGATTATGGAAAACTTATTCCGGGACACGGCGGAATCATGGACAGGTTTGACAGTGTGATATTCACGGCTCCGGCTGTATATTGGGCTGTTTACCTTATCAGTCACATAATGTAAGAAAGGCTTGAATAATTATGAAAAGTGTATCTTTATTAGGTTCAACAGGTTCAATAGGAACACAGACATTAGATGTTATAAGAAAAAATAATGATATAAAAGTTGTGGCTCTCGCTGCAGGCACAAGAGTAAAAGAATTAGCTGAGCAGACCAGAGAATTTAAGCCGCAGCTTGTAAGCGTTGGAACACCGGAAAAGGCAAAAGAGCTGAAAGTTCTCCTTTCCGATATGGACGTTAAGATTGTATATGGCATGGAAGGACTTATTGAGGCAGCTACAATAGATGAAGCTGACATTGTAGTGACTGCGGTTGTGGGCATGATGGGAATAGAACCTACAATAGCGGCAATTAATGCACATAAAGATATTGCACTGGCAAATAAGGAAACACTTGTTACAGCCGGTCATATCATCATTAATCTTGCAAAAGAAAAAAATGTATCAATTTATCCTGTAGACAGCGAACATTCAGCAATATTCCAGTGCCTTAACGGTGAAAACAGGGGACAGATTGATAAAATTCTTCTTACTGCATCAGGCGGTCCTTTCAGGGGAAAGACAAGAAAAGAACTTGAAAATGTTACACTTGCCGATGCATTAAAACACCCAAATTGGGCTATGGGAAGAAAAATCACAATAGATTCATCTACAATGGTAAACAAAGGACTTGAAGTTATAGAGGCACAGTGGCTTTTTGGTGTTCCTGTTGATAAAGTACAGGTTATAGTCCAGCCACAGAGCATAATTCATTCTATGGTGCAATTTGTTGACGGTGGTGTAATGGCCCAGCTTGGAAGTCCTGATATGCGTCTTCCTATTCAATATGCATTATATTACCCTGAGAGACGAATACTCGATACTAAAAGACTTGATTTTTATGAACTTGCACAGATTACATTTGAAAAACCTGATATGGAAACATTTAAGGGACTTAAATTTGCATATAATGCAGCAGAAAGAGGCGGCAATATTCCTACAGCAATGAATGCAGCCAACGAGCTTGCAGTAAGCAGATTTCTGGACGAAAAGATAAAATATCTTGATATATATGACATAATAGAGTATGCCATGGAAAATATTAAGTATATCGACAATCCTACAGTTGAACAGATTCTTGAGACTGAAAAGACTGTATATGAAATGATTGAAAGCAGGTGGTGATTTGATTTTAAATATAATCATAGCAATTATCATGATTGGACTTATTGTCCTTATTCATGAATTTGGACATTTTATAGTCGCAAAGGCTAATGGAGTCGCTGTAGTTGAGTTTTCAATAGGCTTCGGACCTAAGCTTTTCGGAATAAAAAAGGGAGATACTGAATACTGTCTGAAGCTTATACCATTCGGTGGTGCATGTATAATGCTTGGAGACGATATGCTTACACAGTCTGATGATGGCAGTGAAGATGAAAATGGAGAAGATGAAGATTCAGATGATTTGCCTGCAAAAGAAAGAAGAGAAGAACTTTTAAAAAATTATGATGCAGACAAAGCATTTGCAGCTAAAACAGTGTGGTCAAGAATTGCAATAATAGCTGCCGGACCTGTATTTAACTTTCTTCTTGCATTTGTGTTCGCTGTTATTATAATTGGAAGTGTCGGTACAGATCCATGTACTGTTGATGTTGTAGAGGATAGTTCACCGGCGGCAGCTGCGGGACTTCAAGTTGGTGATGAGATAACAAAAATTAACAATAACGGCATTGCATTTTCAAAGGAATATGCATTTTATCAGGCATATCATGCATCTGATACAATGAATATAACATATAAGCGTGATGGTCAGAAATATACGACAACAGTTACACCCGAGTACAGAAAACTGAGTGTATACAGACTTGGTATTACTATTAGCGACAACACACTTGTTGCCTCAGTAAGTGATAATTCGGCAGCTTCAAAAGCCGGAATTGAAAAAGGCGATGTGATAGTTTCAGTTGATGGAGTAAAGCCTACGGATGACAATAAAATTCCGCAGATAATTAATAATTCAGGCGGAAAAGAGATTGAGATGGTAGTAAAACGCGACGGTCAGGATGTTACATTAAAAGTTACGCCAACACTCGTTGAAAGCGAAGAATACTATACAGGTTTTGACAGCTATGGATATCGTGTAAAAGTCAGCCCTGCACAGACAATACTCTGCTCGTTTAAAGAAGTAGGATACTGGATAGAAACAGTTGTAAAAAGTGTCGGAATGATGTTTACAGGTAAACTTGGAATTAATGATTTATCAGGACCGGTGGGCGTTGTGGATTCAGTTAATACTGTTGTTGAACAGAGTAAGCCGGATGGGGCATGGTATGTGTGTCTTAACATATTCCAGTATATTGTAATGTTAAGTGCTAACCTCGGAGTTATGAATCTCCTTCCTTTACCGGCACTTGATGGCGGAAGACTTCTTTTTATGTTTATTGAAGTGGTTAGAGGAAAACCTGTAAAGAAAGAGCGTGAGGGAATGGTTCATTTTGTCGGAATGGTTCTTCTTATGCTTCTTATGGTCTATATAATGTTTAAAGATATAGTTAATTTGTTTTAAAATATTTGTTTTAGAATGTATTGACAGGGCAGTATGTTTGTCACAAAGGTATCATAACTGTCCGGAAACGGAGTTTTTATGTACAGAGATAATACGAAAATGGTAAAAATCGGTAACTGTGTAATCGGAGGCGGAAATAAAATCGCAATCCAGTCCATGACAAATACAAGAACTGAAAATGTAAAAGAGACGGTAAAGCAGATTCTTGCTCTTGAAGAGGCAGGCTGTGACATAGTAAGATGCACGGTTCCGACGCAGGAGGCGGCAGATGCGATACGCGAGATAAAAAGATATATCCATATTCCGCTTGTTGCCGATATTCATTTTGATTACAGAATGGCAATCGCGGCGATTGAAAACGGTGCCGATAAAATCAGAATCAATCCCGGAAATATAGGAAGTACAGACAGAATCAAGGCGGTCGTAGATGCTGCAAAAGAAAGAAACATTCCTATTCGTGTCGGTGTAAACAGCGGCTCTCTTGAAAAAGACCTTATTGAAAAATATAATGGTGTTACAGCCGAAGGTCTCGTTGAGAGTGCACTTGATAAAGTTAAGATAATTGAAGATTTGGGATATGATAATCTTGTTATAAGTATCAAATCATCGGATGTTTTGATGTGCGTAAAAGCACATGAGCTTATTGCAGATAAGACAAATCATCCGCTTCATGTTGGAATAACAGAGTCAGGCACAGTATTTTCCGGAAGTATCAAATCAGCGATAGGATTAGGACTTATTCTTAATCAGGGTATCGGTGATACAATAAGAGTGTCATTAACAGACGACCCGGTAAAGGAGATTGAAGCTGCAAAGCTTATATTAAGAACACTTGGGTTGAGAAAAGGTGGAATTGAAGTTGTTTCATGCCCTACATGCGGGCGAACAAAGATTAATCTTATCGACCTTGCCGGAAGAGTTGAAAAGCTGGCAGCAGGATATGACCTTGATTTAAAACTTGCTGTTATGGGATGTGTTGTAAACGGTCCGGGAGAGGCTAAAGAAGCAGATCTTGGAATTGCAGGCGGAGATGGCTGTGGCGTTCTTATTAAACATGGTGAAGTTGTGCGTAAAGTAGCTGAAAATGAGCTGCTTGACACATTAAAGTATGAGCTTGACCATTGGAATGACTAAAAGAAATATGAATGTTTTAATGTAAATGCTTTAGAGGAGTGTTATTTAGTTGAATAAATTTTTTGAAGTGTTTAGTACACTTAAAGTGCCGGAGGAAATAGGAGTTTATCTTACTGATACGGAAGTTACCCGTGTATCAAAGACATCTACCAATTCTCTGGCACGTGTCTATTTAAGCAGTGAACGGCTTATAAGCAAGCAGGTAATATACAAGGCGGAGGACGCTTTGAAAAAGCAGATATTCCGCATGAAAAATATGGATGTGCGTATAATTGACAGATACAGACTTTCAAAACAGTACACACCTGTCAAAATTATGGAAATATATTATGACAGCATATTGTTTGAACTTGAGAAATATTGGACTCTCGAATATAATCTGTTGAAAAATTCACAATGGGAATTTGATGGGGAACACTGTCTTGTGCTTACTCTTGAGGACGGATTTTTGTCAAGGACATATGCCGATACGCTTGCGGATTATTTCAAAAAAATATTTTTGAACCGTTTTGGGTTTGAAATTGATGTTATATATAAATATGCAAAAAAAGAGGGAAGTCACTACGAGCTTGAAAATGAGCATAAGCTGAATCTGCGTGTCGCACAGATTGAAAAGAATATGAGGGCGGCACAGGCAGCGGGCGACGGAGTGAACGAGGATTCTTCAAAAACAGTATTTTCAAAGGGAACGTCAACAAGCTCAAAATCGGAAAATGCTGCATCATCAGGTACAAAGTCAAATGATGGTGCAGTACAGGAGAATTCACGTCAATCATCGTTTGGAGACAAAAACAGAACCCAGTTTGGACAAAAGGGAAGCCAGAACGAGTATTACAAAAAGAAGCCGTCAAATCCGGATGTTTTATATGGAAGAGATTTTGACGAGGAACCTATGCCTATTGAGCAGGTGGATTCAGCACTAGGCGAGATTGTTATCGCGGGAATGATAAGAAAGGTTGACGAGCGTGAAATAAGAAATGAAAGAACAATTCTCATGTTTGACCTGACTGATTTTACGGATACGATAACCGTTAAAATGTTTATTGCAAATGCACAGCTTCCTGAAGTCAAAGAGTACATAAAAAAAGGAAACTTTATAAAAGTCAAGGGTGTTGCGGCACTTGACAGATATGACCAGGAAATCTCAATTACGAGCGTGTGGGGTATCAGAAAATCGCAGGATAACCGTGAAGTGAGAAACGATTTGTCGCTTCACAAAAGAGTGGAGCTTCATTGCCATACGAAAATGAGCGACATGGATGGCGTTTCATCTGTTTCCGATATTATAAAACAGGCAATCCGCTGGGGACACAAAGGAATTGCAATTACGGACCACGGTGTTGTGCAGGCGTTTACGGATGCTTATCACACTATGGAAGACTTGAAAGGCAAATACAAGAAAAAGGGCGAAGAGCTTGATTTTAAGATAATATATGGTGTGGAAGCTTATCTTGTAGATGATACGCGTCAGATTGTAATTAATTCAATGGGCCAGAATTTCAATGATACGTTTGTTGTATTTGACCTGGAGACTACGGGATTTTCGGCAGAAGTTGACAGAATTATCGAGATAGGTGCCGTAAAGATAAAAAATGGTGAGATTGTAGATAATTTCAGCAAATTTGTAAATCCTAAGATTCCGATTCCTTTCAGAATAGAAAAACTTACGGGAATTAACGATTCCATGGTTATGGAAGCGGAACCGATAGAAAAGATTCTTCCTGAATTTCTTGAATTCTGCGGAGATGCCGTCATGGTTGCACACAATGCAGGGTTTGATACAAGCTTTATAATAAATAACGCTGAAAGACTTGGAATAAAATATGACCCTACAATAATGGATACGGTGCTTCTGGCACAGTTTGTTATACCTAACCTTCATAATTACAAGCTGGATACGCTTTGTAAGCACCTTGCCGTATCGCTTGAAAACCACCACAGGGCTGTAGACGATGCACAGGCTACGGCATATATTTACCTCAAAATGGTAAAAATGCTTGAAGAAAGAGATATATTTGACTTGGATAAGTTAAATGAGGCAGGAAAACTAGATGATGAGGCGATAAAAAAGCTTCATCAGTATCACTGTATAATTCTTGCGTCAAGCGAGCAGGGAAGAATAAATCTTTACAGGCTTATTTCGGCATCGCATCTTCAGTATTTCAGCCGTTTTCCTAAGATTCCCAAAAGCCTTGTAAACAAATACAGGGAAGGACTTATTATAGGAAGTGCATGTGAGGCTGGAGAACTTTTCCGAGCTATGGTAAACGGCCGTTCCGAGGCTGAGATTGCAAGAATAGTATCGTTTTATGACTATCTTGAAGTACAGCCTATTGGCAATAACCGTTTTATGATAGAAAAAGATGATTATTATGTAAAAAATGAAGAAGATTTAAGAGATTTAAACAGAAGAATAATTGCACTCGGTGAGAAGTTCTCAAAACCGGTTGTGGCTACATGTGATGTGCATTTTCTTAATCCGGAAGATGAAATTTACAGGCGTATAATTATGGCTGGCAAGGGCTTTGATGACGCAGACAACCAGGCTCCGCTTTATCTTCATACAACAGAAGAGATGCTGCATGAGTTTGATTATCTCGGAAGCGACAAGGCATACGAAATTGTTGTTGAAAATACAAATAAAATTCTTAATATGTGTGAAGATATAATTCCGGTTCGTCCTGATAAAAGACCTCCGGTAATTGAAAATTCTGACCAGATGTTAAGAACGATATGTGAAAACAGGGCGTTGGAGCTTTACGGCAACCCTCTGCCTGAAATAGTAAAAGAGCGTCTTGACAGAGAGCTTAATTCAATTATCAGTAATGGATATTCTGTTATGTATATAATTGCACAGAAGCTCGTATGGAAATCAAATGATGACGGATATCTTGTTGGCTCGAGAGGTTCTGTTGGTTCATCATTTGCGGCTACGATGGCCGGTATCACGGAAGTAAATCCGTTAAGTCCTCATTATCTGTGCCCAAAATGCTACTATAACGAATTTGATTCGGAAGACGTTAAGAAATTTGCTGGCGGTGCTGGCTGTGACATGCCTGATAAAATATGTCCGAGATGCGGACACAAACTTAACAAAATGGGCTTTGACATTCCGTTTGAGACATTCCTTGGATTCAAAGGGAATAAAGAGCCTGATATCGACCTTAACTTTTCCAATGAATACCAGAGTAAGGCACATTCGTTTACCGAGGTTATTTTTGGAAAAGGACAGACATTTAAAGCGGGAACAATCGGTACGGTTGCCGAAAAAACTGCATACGGATATGTTTTTAACTATTTTAAGGATAAATCCGAAAAAGAGGGCAGGCCAATCGTAAAAAGAAGATGTGAAATAGAGCGTATTGCCGAGGGCTGCGTGGATATACGAAGAACAACAGGACAGCACCCGGGAGGAATTGTAGTTCTGCCTATCGGTGACGAAATTCACTCGTTTACGCCAGTACAGCACCCTGCAAACGACTGTACAACAAGTATTGTAACGACACATTTCGATTACCACAGTATCGACCATAACCTATTAAAGCTTGATATTCTTGGACATCTCGACCCTACAATGATTAGGATGTTACAGGATCTGACGGGAATTGACCCGCTTGAAATTCCGCTTGACTCAAAAGAGGTAATGTCACTTTTTAAAGATACAAGTGCACTTGGAATAACGCCTGCTGATATAGGCGGCTGTAAGCTTGGTGCATTGGGAATTCCGGAATTTGGCACTGATTTTGCCATGCAGATGCTCATCGATACGAAACCACAGTATTTTTCTGATC
>ULZV01020826.1_pt1 | contig 15862 bp, 9 predicted proteins | sample 1963471 | NCBI WGS metagenome assembly ULZV01 (sample SAMEA4835899, study PRJEB28245) | human gut metagenome | biome: gut microbiome; material: fecal sample | place: Denmark | collected 2008 | reverse complement strand
ACGTCCGGCGGATAAGGGGCTCCAGATAATGGCGCCCACCTTCTGGTCGATGCCTAGCGGCATCAATTCCCACTCGAACTCCCGGTTCAGCAAGGAGTAATAAACCTGTTGGGCCACGTACCGGCTCCATCCATACCGCTCCGATACGGAAAGCGACTTCATTAAGTGCCAGCCGGAGAAGTTCGAGCAAGCGATATAACGGACCTTCCCGCTCGTCACCAAGTCGTCCAAGGCTCGGAGTGTCTCCTCTACCGGGGTATTTGCGTCGAAACCGTGCATATGATAAATGTCGATATGATCCGTGTTCAATCGTCTCAGGCTCGCCTCGCACGCCTGTATCAGATGGAAACGGGAAGAACCGATGGCGTTACGGCTCTCCGGGCTTAGGTTGAAAGTCGCCTTCGTGGAGATCAAGAGGCGATTCCTCAATCCGTGGATCGCCTTTCCCAAGATTTCCTCGGAAAGACCGTTGGAGTAGACATCCGCCGTATCGAATAGATTCACCCCGGCGTCCAAGCAAAGATTGACCATACGGGTAGCCTCTTCCACCTTGGTATGTCCCCAACCTTCAAAACCATTCGTGCCACCAAAAGTAGCCGTACCTAAACAAAGTGCCGGAACGTATAATCCGGAACCTCCTAGTTGTCTGTATTCCATAAAAAACTATATCTATTATTTGATGAAGGAAATGAAAATACAAATGTAACAAATAAAGTGTATCTTTGTCATTAAAAGAAGATAATAGGTATAAGTATGATTAAGGCAGTATTTTTTGACATTGACGGTACGTTGGTAAGTTTCAAGACGCATAAACTACCGGACTCCACGGTCCGGGCCTTGGACCTGTTGCGAGAAAAGGGAATCAAGGTTTTCATCGCTACCGGCCGCCAGTTGCAATCTATCAATAACCTCGGGACGCAAGAGTTCGATGGCTATGTTACCTTGAACGGAGGATATTGCTTGGCCGGAAAAGATAAGGTTATCTATAAACATAATATCCCGTCGGGGGATATAGAGGCGTTGATCCGCTATCAAGAGAATGAGGAGGCGTTCCCGTGCGCCTTGGTGGAGGAAGATGGGATTTACCAGAACTACGTGGATGATTCTGTGCGACAGCTTTACGACATGCTAGACTTCCCTCATCCTCCCTTGCGTCCTTTGCGTGGCAACGGGGGTAAGGAAGTATACCAGCTGATAGCCTTTTTCTCTCCCGGCCATGAAGAACGTATCATGTCCGTCTTGCCGCATTGCGAGGCTACTCGCTGGAACCCGCTATTTGCGGATGTCGTGCCGCGGGGGAGCAGTAAGGCGGTAGGGATCGATAAGATCATCGAGTATTACGGGATCTCGCTCCACGAGACGATGGCTTTTGGCGATGGAGGCAACGATATGGCCATGCTTTGCCACGCCGGGATCGGGGTAGCCATGGGTAACGCCGGCGACGAGGTGAAAGAGGCGGCGGATTACGTGACCGACTCCGTAGATGACGATGGTGTCATGAACGCTTTAAGACATTTCGATGTTATATAAATAAACAGTTTAATAACGCTAAATCACAAACGCTATGATTGATGAATTGGTAAGCTATAATCGTGAGTTCGTAAAGAACAAGGGGTATGAGAAGTATATCACGAATAAATATCCCGATAAGAAGATCGCCATCGTGTCTTGCATGGATACCCGGCTGACCGAGTTGCTACCCGCCTCCTTGGGCATCAAGAATGGAGACGTGAAAATTATAAAGAACGCAGGGGCGATCATATCCCACCCCTTCGGAAGCGTTATCCGGAGCTTGATGGTGGCGATTTACGAGCTTGGGGTTGTAGAGGTAATGATAATCGGGCATACCGATTGTGGAGCCAAGCACATGAATAGCTCCGAGATGATCGAAAAGATGAAAGAGCGGGGAATCCCGCAGGAACGAATAGATATGATCCGATATTGCGGTATAAACTTCGAGTCGTGGTTGCGGGGATTCGAGACCTCCGAGGCTTCCGTGCACGAGACCGTGGAGCAAATTCGGAATCATCCGCTGATTCCGTCGGATATAACGGTAAGAGGGTTTGTAATAGACTCTGTTACAGGTGAATTAACGCCGGTGGAGTAATCCCCGGCGTATTTAGACTTATTTGCACAATTCATAAATAATCGAAAAAATGAAATATTTTATTATGTTCTACAACATTGTTTCGGATAAAATGGTTATCTTTGTAACGAATTAAGAAAGAAAGATCGTTTTAGGATTATTTATTAACTGGCTTTCCAAGCGTGGGAAGCGTAAAACAAAAAGATTATGATGATGAGAGAAAATGAGAAAAGCCTTCGTGCTTTAGCGATGTTGCGTTATCAAGCAGATCGTTACCAGTCAGCTGGCAATGGTGCCATGAGTCAGCGATTAAACGCTGAGATCCGTCGCCTTATGAGCGAAATGAGTGTAGATGCGGATAAGAACTAAAAGACCGCGTCTTTTTTAAGTAAAGAATTAAAGTAAGAAATAAATTAGATGTCATCTCTTACCTCCGTTCAAAACGGAATGGTGAGAGATAGGAAATGAGGATTACCTTTGGCAATACGGCCGGGTGAGCCTTTTTTTGTGCCCTTTCCTTTCCTTCTCCTTCGCGTATCAGGGAAATTACTTATATTTGTGAATGAAAAAGCTAAAACAATAATCATTTGAACACAAAAGCGATGAAAAAAGCAGGATTACTCTTAATGTCGCTGGCATTAAGTACGGCTCTTTGGGCGGAAAGTCCGGAGAAGAAAGGTTTGGACGTGATAAATAGATCGACCGCCGAGGCGCATATCGGTTTCTTGGCCGATGATGATCTGGAGGGCCGTGAGGCCGGTTTCCGTGGAGGCCGTATAGCGGGAGATTATATCGTGGCGAACTTGAAGTCTTTAGGTATCGATCCCGTGGGCGATTCCTATTACCATCCGTTCGAGGCTTACCATCTGGAACGCCAGAAAAGAGGAGCCCGTTGGCAAGTCCACCCGGACTCGGTGGCCGCTATCAAGCAGACCGGTGTTTTCCAGAAGCTATCCTTGAATAATATATTGGGTAAGATAGAGGGGAAGAACCCGAACGAGATCGTGATTGTCGGCGCTCACTATGACCATCTGGGTATCGACCCGATGCTGGATGGCGACCAGATCTATAACGGGGCGGACGATAACGCCTCCGGAGTCTCTGCCGTTTTGCAGATAGCGAGGGCTTTCCTTGCCACGGGCCAGCAACCGGAGCGAACCGTTGTATTCGCTTTCTGGGACGGTGAGGAGAAAGGGCTTCTCGGATCGAAAGCCTTCGTTCAGTCTTTTCCAGAGATAAAGAACGTGAAAGGATATTTGAATTTCGATATGATCGGCCGTAACAATAACGAGGCGAAGCCTACCCATGTGGTTTATTTCTATACGGAGGCGCACCCTGCTTTCGGCGATTGGCTGAAGAACGATATCAAGAAATACAACTTGAATCTGGCACCGGATTATCGTCCGTGGGATAACCCGGTAGGAGGGAGTGATAACGGTTCCTTCGCAAAGATAGGTATCCCTATTATCTGGTATCATACCGACGGGCATTCGGATTACCATCAACCGAGCGACCATGCCGACCGGATTAATTGGGACAAGGTGGTGAATATCACGAAGGCCTCGTTCCTTAATATGTGGTATATGGCGAATGAGAAAGATTTTTAGAGATTATACTTCTTTTTCAATAGAAGATATCTAATAAAAGTAAGTTAACTTCATCGGCGAAGTAAGTTAACTTACTTTGGCATTTTAATTAACTTACTTTGCTAATGAAGCTGGCTTGCTTTTATATTCTGAAAAAACGCCTGAATTACTGTGATTTCATATCTTACCGCAGATACTTAGTTCTACATGAACTCAAGTCGATTTTAACTTAAAACCGTTTATATTTCTAATTTTATATTGTAAAACATAAAAATAAGGAAAGATTTATTTAATTATAATAACACAATATAATGAATATTTCATATCTTTGCCTCCGATATAAAATGTGCTAGGTATTTTGGCGCCAACTAAATAAAACAACTTCTACTTAAGAAAAGTTCATGTAGGACTCCGATAGTTAGCCCATTTTTTATTTGAACTTAATTACGCTAGAACTCAGGAGTGAGTGTATGTATGTGAATAATTTTAAAAGACAAATGTTTCGCCAAGACATTGTCTAATTATTTATCAATAAAACCATCAGTTATGTTGAAAAACTTTAAACCTGTCAGCTTAATTCTATGTGCGGGTGCGTTATGCTTCTCGGGAAGCATGTATGCCAACATCGCACCTGTTGAGCAAGGTACCTCTATCTCCCAGCAAAACGGGAAAGTAACAGGTACAGTGGAAGATGATTTCGGCCCAGTGACCGGAGCGTCTGTTGTCGTGAAAGGCACGACCAATGGTACGATTACCGATATGGACGGTAATTTCACCTTGGAAGGTGTCAAGAATGGTGATGTAATCCAAATCTCATTCATTGGTTACTCCACCATGGAAATTACGTATACCGGCCAACCGGTAGGCGTTATCAAATTAGCGGAAGACACCCAGAAATTGGATGAGGTCGTGGTTACGGCCTTAGGCATGAAGCGATCTGAGAAGTCCTTGGGTTATGCGATGCAAGAGTTGAAGGGAGACGCTTTGCTGGATTCTCGCGAGAGCAATATCGCCAATGCGTTGTCCGGTAAGGTTTCCGGTTTGCAGGTCGTTCGTTCTAGTGGTAGTGTAGGCGGTTCTTCGAAGATTGTACTTCGTGGTGCGAACTCTTTGACGGGTTCTAATCAGCCGTTGGTAGTTGTAGATGGTACTCCGATGGATAACTTCACCGGTGGTGTAGATGATGCTTGGGGTAACTCCGGTACGGATATGGGTAACGGTCTTTCGGATATCAATCCAGAAGACATCGAGTCTATGTCTGTATTGAAAGGTGCTTCCGCTGCCGCTCTTTACGGTTCTCGTGCCGGTAATGGTGTTATCTTGATTACGACGAAATCAGGAAAGAAGAATGATGGTCTGGGTATCAATGTGAACTTTGGAGTTACGGCGGATACTCCTTTTATGTTGCCGGAACTGCAAAGTTCTTTCGGACAGGGTTCTGTTGGTGCTTACAATGACCAAACCAATCTGAGCTGGGGTCCGAGGATTGAAGGACAGACTATTACTACGTATGACGGACGTCAAGTGCCAATGGCCGCTTATGACAATATTGGCGCTTTCTTTGGTACAGGTACCTCTTTCAATGAAGGCGTAAGTTTCCAGCAAGATGTGAATGGAACCTCTATGTTCTTTTCTTTCAATCGCCAAGATGACTCGGGTGTAACCCCAGAGCAAAGTCTGAATAAGACGAATTTAACGTTACGTGCTACCTCATTTTTGGATGAGGCTAAGAAATGGAAGGTGGATGCGAAGGTGAACTATGTAAACCAAAACGCCCATAATCGTCCGATCATTGGTATAAACCCATCCAACGCATTTTCAACCGTTTATAATTTGCCTCGCTCTTTGAATGTTCTTGATTTTGAGAACTGTGTGGATGATCAAGGGAAAATGGTTTGGTATGATAAAAGTAATAGTCCACAGGAGAACCCTTATTGGGTAACTCAATACCGTCAGAACGACGATACGCGTAATCGTATTTTAGGAAATGCTTCTTTAAAATATGCTCCTACGGATTGGTTTGATATCGAGCTGAGAGGAGGTACTGACTATTATACTACCACGACTACTCAAAAGTTATATTCAGGAGGTAATACGAAGCCGGAAGGTAGCTATTCTGAAGGTTCTGAGACATTCTATGAGAATAACTTTAGCTTCTTGGCTACGGCGCGTAAGGATGATTTGATCAGCAAATTGGGTGGTTTTGTTACATTTGGTGGTAACATCATGCAGCAGAAACGTACCAAAATGAATGCAAGTGCGGGAACGTTGTTGGTTCCTGATTTGTTTGATGTCAATAATGGTGTTGATAAACCTTCTATTACATCTTCTTTGACCCAGCGTAAAATGAACTCTTTGTACGGATCTCTCCAGTTGAACTGGGATGGTTGGTTGTTCTTGGATGTTACGGCACGTAATGACTGGTCATCCACTATGTCAAAAGAGAATCGTTCTTATTTCTATCCTTCTGTTAGCTTATCTGCTGTAATCTCTGATATGGTACAGAAAAACGGAGGAAGTATGCCTGATTGGTTTAGTTTCGCGAAGGTGCGTGCTTCTTTCGCTGAGGTAGGTAATGATTTGGATCCTTATCAGTTATATAATGTATATACAATTTCTAAGGATGCTAATGGTAATAGTATGGCTTCTGCCGGAAGTACCTTGTTTGACTCTTCGGTTAAGAGTGAGTTGATCAAGTCTTGGGAGGTTGGTGCCGACTTACGTTTCTTCAATAACCGTTTTGGTATTGATGCCGCTTGGTATAAGACAAATGCGACCAATCAGTTGCTGAATATTCCGATGGATGCTTTTTCCGGATATGAATCTCGAAAAGTGAATGCGGGTAATATCCAGAACCAAGGTTTCGAACTTTCGTTGAATGGTGCTATTATGCAGACTGCTAGTGGGTTTAACTGGGATGCGCAAGCTCATTTCTCTTTGAATAGAAGTAAGATCTTGGAATTAACCGAAGGGGTGACTGTCTATGATATCAAGACTGTGGATGTCTTACAGATTGCCGCTACCGAAGGTGGTAAATATGGTGATATTTATGGACAGAAATTTGTTCGCCACAATGGGCAGGTCGTGGTAGGTGAAGATGGTCTTCCTTTGATTACGACAGATAAAGAGTTGATCGGTAATCAGAACCCGGATTGGATGCTTGGTCTCACGAATAATTTCTCTTATAAGGGTTTTGATTTGAGTTTCTTGATCGACTTCCGTATAGGTGGTGAGATTTACTCGGCGACGACTTCTTCTTTGCATAAGAATGGTAACGCTGCCGGAACGGTCGTGAATGGTGATCGTGCTGATTTCGTGGTTCCAAACTCAATCATGAAAAAAGGTGATGAGTATGTGAAGAATGATGTCGCTGTTACGCCTCAAAGATATTGGGAGCGTATCGCTTCTTCAGGAAACTATGGTTTGCCGGAGGTGTTTACGTATGACGCTACGAATATCCGTTTGAGAAATATTACTTTAGGATATACGTTCAATAAGAATTTGTTGAAGAAAACCCCGTTCCAAAAGTTGCGTCTGTCCGCGACTTGTAATAACGTATGGATGATTGTTTCTCATTTGCCGGGTATCGATCCTGAATCTGTGGCAGCTACAAATACGAATGCGGTAGGATTCGAGAATGGTGGCGCGCCTACAAATCGTTCTTATACATTTAATTTAACTGTAGGATTCTAATAGAAAGGAGATAATATGAAAACGAAAAATATCATTATATTAGGAGCCTTGGCGGTCGCTTCATTGACAACGGTTACAAGTTGTAATGACTTTGAGGATATCAACAAAGACCCGAATAAGGCTGATTTGGAGCAAGTGGAACCGGAATGGTTCTTGAATGGCTCCATTGGAGATGCTCAAATGAACCCTGAAATAGCAGAACGTATTTTTATTTTGTATTGGAAGCGGGCTGCTCGTTTTGATCGGGGTAGCGGTTTCGCAATCGGTACGGATAATGATGACTATAATAGATTATACTTGACTTCGAACTCGTATGGTGTAGGTTGGTTGAATAAGGCGAATCAAGCGATAGAGGTCGGAGAGGAGAAAATCAAATTAGATGTGGATAATGCCTATCCTTATTATCGGAATATCCCGAATATGGCTCGTATTTGGAGAGCTTATTTGAACTCTGAATTGTCTGATAACTTTGGCCCGATACCGGCGTTATCTGCTTTTACCGGTGTTCCTGGAGAATATAATAAGGTGGAGGATATCTATACCTATATATTGAAAGAGTTGAAAGAGGCGGTCGCTTCTTTGGATGAGAGCATTGATATGAGTGCGATGTCCAAATATGATCCGTTTTTTGGTGGTGACATAAAGAAATGGAAAAAGTATGGAAACTCTTTGCGTATGCGTCTAGCGATGCGTTTGACTGCGGTCAATCCTTCTTTGGCGCAAGCTGAGTTTGAGGATGCTGCCAAGGGTGAGTTTATCGCCTCTATGGATGATATCGCCCAGGTTGCGGAGAAAGATGGATGGGATCCGTATACAGGTGTCATGACAAGAACTTGGAATAACCAAGCGATGTCTACTACTTTCAATAATCTCGTAGTGGGACTAGGCGGTGTGGAATTTCCTGTTCCTGATGAGTTGAAATCCAATTTGAAAGATCCTTATACTTACTTAGGCCAGAATGTCAGCCTGCATTTCCCAACAACCACAAATGATCCTTGTGCGGGCTATTTTTTCGATGGTATCCCACAATATATCGATCCTCGTGCGCCTCAGTTGTATAGCATTCCGGGGTATGATGACGGAGTGGTTTATCCTTCTTATATAGGTGCCGCTTCCGAGGTAAAGGATGAGATAACATTGATTGCGGGAGATTATACGGATGTGCTGACCGGACAAAAAGTTTCCGCGCCGGAAGTAAAACTTCCCATGAAATATTCTTGGACGACCGTTGTTGCCGGAAACTGGAACGATAAGGCCGGTTTAGTTGGTGACTATACAAGTTATAACTACAACTTCCCTTCTTTGGCTGATAAGTTCCGTCATAGCACGAACAAACGTGTATGGTTTGGCCCGTGGGAAAGTTATTTCTTGTTAGCGGAAGCTGCGGTTTATGGTTGGAATGTTCCGGGTAGCGCAAAGGATAATTATGAGAAAGGTATCGCCGCTAGTTTTGAATATAACGGTGTTTCCGATAAACTCTTAGAATATTTGCAATCTAAGGCTTATAACCGTGTAGGAACATCTGTAGCTTTCGATCATACGGTAGAGGCTAAGGCTTATACGATCAACTATTACGATGCATATACGAAACAGAATAAGACAACGACTTATGAGTATCCTAAAAATACGATCTATAAGAATGGTCAGTATAATAATGATGCATTGACTAAGATCATTACGCAGAAGTTCATCGCTCAGAATCCTTGGTTGCCTTTGGAAGTGTGGTCTGATCACCGTCGTTTAGGTTTGCCGTTCTTCGAGAATCAAGCTGTAGAGGCTGCTTACAATCCAACTAACCAAGTGTTGTTAACTCCTGCTACTTGCAAGGAATGTAAAGTAGAGTTCTACCCGAAGCGTCTTCGTTACCCGGCAGTTCTTCAAACCAATAACTTGGAAGGGTATAACCAAGCTTTAGAAAGACTTGGTGGTCCGAACATGACGACAACTTCTTTGTGGTGGAATATGAAATAATATGAATAGTATTTTTACTGCAAAATAATAGGAATCCTCACGTTGGGATGTATCATCATTCAACGTGAGGATTTATGTTTTTAATGTTAAACTTTTAAATTTTACAGTTATGAGAAAGTTATTAATGGTATTGTTTTTATTTGGAACAATTAGTGTTTTTTGCAATGCCCAAATAGATGGTTATTATGTAAAAGACAGTGGTAATCTAGCGCTTTTTGCGGATGGAGAACCTAGGACTAGTACTTCAATTGGTATTGAAGCTGGGAAATCAGTGGAAATTCGTTTTACTCAACCTTCTACTGGAGATTTCTTGTGGCAAAAAATGAGTGGTAGTGACTATATTCAATTTAATCCCGGTGGGTCTGGACGTTTTGCGTTAATTTGGACACAGAGTGCAAGTAAAGGGGACTCGGCTGTTTTTTGTGTCACAGACAAGAATGGTGATGTGCTGACGATTACTATTCATGCTTATTAGACTTTATAGGAAATAAAGATATCTACTTCTTGTCTTTTCTTGTCTTTTGACAACTTTGTATTGTAACTGATTCGGAAATTATAGAGAATAATATTCTTACGAGAAAAGGGCGTATCGATGTAAATGTCGGTACGCCTTCTTTTTTTTGTGGTGATGATTTGTATGGGTAAACTGGAACTTTTATTGGCTTCTGAAGTGAATAACTAACGGCTTCCTGCCTCTTTTACGGTTTGGTTATCCTTTGGTTAAAATTTCTGTAAATCAATTTTTTATGGATGTTAGTAAGGATAACTCTTATTCGTTTTGTCTGTAAGGAGAGAGTAGTTGCGGTATCCTCACCAGTTACCTCTTGTATATGTTAAACTCAAAACATATCTGCCCTTTTTATGTTTATACAGGATAAATGACATTTGTTGACGCAAAAACTAAAACATTGTCTAGAAAAATAAACAAAAAACAGTAGTTATGTTGAAAAGATTCAGACCAGTCAGCTTAATCCTGTTGGTAGGGGCGCTTGGGTTCTCGGGAAACTTATACGCCACGCCTATGTCCGGGATTCCGAGGGTTGACATTTCACAGCAAAACGCAAAGGTGTCGGGAATAGTTGAGGATGCCTTAGGGCCCGTTACCGGGGCGTCCGTAATCGTGAAAGGAACTACCAATGGTACTATGACCGACTTGGACGGGCATTTTACTTTGGATAACGTGAAGAAAGGGGATATCATACAGATATCGTTTATCGGTTATACCTCGCAAGACATCCCATATACCGGCCAGCCCGAGATTACGGTTAAGCTCGTGGAAGATACCCAGAAACTCGATGAGGTGGTGGTGACTGCCTTGGGTATGAAACGGGATAAGAAAGCCTTGGGTTATGCCATGCAGGAGTTGAAAGGGGATGACCTCTTGGCCTCCCGTGAGCCGAACTTGGCGAACTCCCTTTCCGGTAAGGTTTCCGGTTTGCAGATCGTCCGTTCAAGCAATGGCGTAGGAGGGTCTTCTAAGATCGTACTTCGTGGTAACAACTCCTTGACGGGTAGCAACCAGCCCTTGATCGTCGTAGACGGTACCCCGATGGATAACTTCACCGGTGGCGTGGATGATGTATGGGGTAACTCCGGAGCGGACATGGGTAACGGCCTTTCGGATATCAACCCGGAAGATATCGAGTCCATGACGGTATTGAAGGGTGCTTCCGCCGCCGCCCTTTATGGCTCACGTGCCGGTAACGGCGTGATCTTGATCACTACCAAGTCCGGACGTAAGAACGAGGGACTCGGTATTACGATCAACGCCGGTATCACCGCCGAGACGATTTTCCTGAAACCTGATTTACAGAACGAATTCGGACAAGGCTCCGTGGGCGTTTACGATAACCAATCCCGCCTTAGCTGGGGACCGAAAGCCACGGGACAAATGGTAACCGATTGGAGAGGCAATCAAATCCCCCTGCATACTTATGATAATATCGACGCTTTTTTCCGCACCGGAACCTCCTTTAACGAGGGTGTCAGCTTCCAGCAGAACATAAAGGGGACGGCGGTATTCGCCTCCGTAAACCGTTCCGACGATGCTAGCATCACCCCACGCTCAAAACTAAACAAGACGAATATTACCTTGCGTGCCACCACTTTCTTGGATGAGGCGGAAAAGTGGAAAGTAGATGCCAAGGTGAATTATATCAATCAAAACGCACATAACCGCCCGATTCAGGGCGTGAATCCCTCGAATGCTTTCAATACGATCTATAACCTGCCTCGTTCCTTGAATATCCGTGAATTTGAGGATGACGTGGATGAGCAAGGCAATATGATTTGGTATGATGCCTCCAAGAATCCGCAGGAGAACCCTTATTGGGTGACCCGTTATCGCCAGAACGAGGATACCCGTAACCGTTTGTTAGGAAATATTTCCTTGAAATATGCCCCGACCGATTGGTTCGATATTGAGTTGAGAGGTGGTACGGATTATTATACCACGACGAAGAGCGAGAAAGTATATGCCGGTGGTAATACCAGTCCGAGAGGTCTGTATACCGAGGGATCGGAGACCTTCTATGAGAATAACTTCAGTTTCTTGGCTACGGCCCGGAAGGATAACTTGATCGATCGGCTGGGAGGCTTTGTTACTTTCGGTGGTAACTTGATGCTCCAGCAACGTAATAAGATGAACGCTTCTGCCGGAGAGTTGTTGGTGCCGAACTTGTTCTCGCTGAATAATGGCGTGAATAAGCCGACGGTCACTTCCGAGTTGATCCGCCGTCGTATGAATTCCTTGTACGGGTCGTTGCAGTTGAACTGGGATGGTTATCTGTTCTTGGATGTTACGGCACGTAACGATTGGTCGTCTACGATGTCGAAAGCCAACCGCTCTTATTTCTATCCGTCTGTCAGCTTTTCCGCAGTGATCTCCGATATGTTGCCGAAGATTGGCGGAAGCATGCCGGATTGGTTCTCTTTCGCTAAGGTACGTGCCTCCTTCGCTGAGGTAGGTAACGATTTGGACCCGTATCAATTATATAACTTCTACTCTGTAGGCAAGGACCCCAACGGGAATACGACGGCGAAACCGGGTAAGGTACTTTACGACTCGGATGTACGTAGTGAGTTGATTAAATCATGGGAGGCCGGTTTCGATATCCGTTTCTTCAATAACCGGTTAGGCTTAGATGCCGCTTGGTATAAGTCCAACGCTACCCGCCAGTTACTGGATTTACCGATGGACCCGTTCTCCGGCTATGCTTCCCGTAAGATTAACGCAGGTAACATTCAGAACGAGGGTTTGGAGATCTCCTTGAACGGTACGATTCTAGACAATCCCGCCGGATTGAGCTGGAGCTCTACGGCGCAGTTCTCCTTGAACCGGAATAAGATCAAAGAATTATACGAGGGCGTGAATCTATATGATATAAAGACGTTCGACGCTATCCAGATCGTAGCTCCGGTAGGTGGTTATTATGGTGAGATCTACGGGCAGACCTTTATGCGTGTGACCGATGAGAATAGTCCTCACTATGGAAAGATCGTCGTAGGTGATGATGGTTTGCCTTTGATCTCTACCGAGAAGTCGAAAGTAGGAAACCAGAGTCCGGATTGGATGATGGGTTGGACCAATAATTTCTCTTATAAAGGTTTTAACCTGAGCTTCTTGATAGACTTCCGTATCGGTGGTAGCATCTATTCGGCGACAGCCTCCAACCTGTATACCCGGGGTAACGCCGCCGGAACAGTGGTGAATGGTGATCGTGCCGAATTCGTGGTACCGAATACCGTGGTTCAACAGGGCAGTGGCTATGCGGAGAATACGGTCGCCGTCACTCCCCAGAACTATTGGGAGCGTATTGGGTCTACCGGAAATTATGGTTTACCAGAGGTTTATACCTATAGTGCCACCAATGTCCGTTTGCGTAATATCACCTTTGGCTACGAGTTCAATCGACAGATGTTGAAGAAAACGCCTTTTCAGCGTGTACGTCTATCCGCTACTTGTAACAATGTTTGGATGATCCATTATAACTTGCCGGGTATCGACCCCGAGTCCGTTGCCGCCACGAATACCAACGCTACCGGATTCGAGAATGGAGCTGCGCCGACCAGTCGTTCCTATACGTTTAACGTAACCGTGGGATTCTAATGGAATACATGATAATTTGAATTACGATAAAAATGATGAAGATGAAAACAAGAAATATACTTTTTACCGGATTGGTATCGGTGGCTGCTCTTCTTTCTTCCTGTAATGACTTTCAGGAGATCAATGAGGACCCGAATCTTGTGGGAGAGGATAAGGTGAAGCCCCAATGGTTCCTGAATGCCTCTATCATGGGAGACCAGATGAACCCAGAGATAGCCGAGCGTATCTTTATCTTGTACTGGGACCGTGCTTCCCGTTTCAATAGGGGAAGTGGTTTTACGATCGGTACGGATAACAATGATTATAGTACTACCTACTTGAGTAACGATTACGCCGTGGGTTGGCTGAACCAAGTGACCAAAGCGATCCAGTTGGGGGAGCAGATGGTTGCCAATGGGGAGGCGGATACCTATCCCTATTATAAGAACGTGATCCAGATGTCCCGTATCTGGCGTGCTTACTTGAACTCGGAAGTAGCCGACGGCTTCGGCCCGATCCCTGCGTTGGCCGCTTTCTCCGGTGTACCGGCTGAGTACGATAGTGTAGAGGCTATCTATCAATTTATATTGAAAGAGTTACGGGAAGCTGAGTCTGCGTTGGACCCCTCCTTGGATATGTCCGCTATGGCTAACGAGGATGCTTTCTATGCGGGAAATGTTGCGAAATGGAAGAAGTACGCCAACTCCTTGCGTATGCGTTTGGCGATGCGTATCTCGGCTGTCGATCCTGCCTTAGCGAAAGCGGAATTTGAGGATGCCGCCTCTAAGACATTTATTTCCGAGCCAACCGATATCGCTTCCGTGCAGGAGAAAGAGGGTTGGGATGAGCTGACGAGCGTGATGTCTCGTCCTTGGAATGGGCAGGCGATGTCCGTGACGTTTAAGAACTTGGTAGTTGGTTTGGGTGGACAGGAATTTCCGTTGCCGGACTCCTTAAAAAGCCATTTGAAGAATCCATACGATTATCAAGGTTTATATTTGAACCAGCACTTCCCGCTGACGACGAATGATCCGTGCGCCGGTTTCTATTTCGACGGTATACCTCAATATGTAGATCCCCGTGCCCCGAAGTTGTTTAGTGTAGTGGGCTGGGATGATGGTGTGGTTTATTCCGATTATATCGGTGCGGCCAGCGAGGTGAAGCCGGTTCACTTGAAGAATCCGGCGGATAATACCCAGAATATGTTGACGATCGATCCGAAATATACGTGGGGCACTTGGGTCGCCGGAGAATGGGACGTGAAAGCCGGTCTGGTAAGTGAGCTGACAGGTAAGAATTATAATTATCCCTCTATGTCGAAACAATATCGAATGAGCACCAATAAGCGTGTCTTCTTCGGCCCGTGGGAAAGTTACTTCTTATTGGCGGAGGCTGCGGTGAAAGGCTGGAAAGTTCCGGGAACGGCTAAATCCAATTATGAGTCTGGTGTTACGGCTAGTTTTGAGTATCATGGCTTATTGAGCCAAGTCGGTGATTACCTATCGTCTCAGAAATACAACCGTGTAGGTACTTCCGTCGCTTTCGATCATACGACAGAGGCGAAATCGTATACGATCCGTTATACGGACCCATATACGAAGGAGCTAAAAAGCCGTACGTATGAATATCCCCATAACTCGATCTACCGGAATGGCGGTTATAATAATGACGCCCTTACGAAGATTATCACCCAGAAATATATAGCGCAAGTTCCTTGGTTGCCGGAAGAGGCTTGGAGCGATCATCGTCGTTTAGGTCTTCCTTTCTTCGAGAACCAAGCGGTAGAGAAGGATTACAACCCATTGAATCAAGTTCCTTTGACGGTCGCTACCTCTAAGGAATGCCGTTGGGATTTCTACCCGAAACGTTATCGTTATCCGGCGAATATCCAAACGAATAATCAAGCGGGTTATGCGCAAGCTCTCCAGCTTTTGGGCGGCCCGGACTTGACGACTACTCCACTTTGGTGGAACGCTAAATAGCGAACCTGCTTGGTCTGTTTTATATATACTTTTTCGGTGTCACGCATTTATTTGTGTGGCACCGTTTTTTTGAGATTTACTCAATCGTGCTTAGCCATTTCTCCAGTTCGTCAGTCCATTGACGTTTGTATACGAAGTTGTCCCGGAACCCAAAACTATGGCCGCCCTTTGGATAAATATGCAAGGAGGCGGACACCTTGTTTTTTAGCAAAGCGAGATAATAAAGCACGCTATTCTCCGGGCTAACCGCCTCGTCATCCGAAGCCAACGCTATAAAGGCGGGAGGTGTCAGTGAGTTTACGTGCAATTCCAAAGAGAAAGCTTCCTCTTCCTCATGCGTGGGATTCGCTCCTAATAGCCGTTCCCTCGATTTAAGGTGCGTTAAATGAGGTAGCATACTGATAACCGGATAAAGGAGTATTTGGAAATCCGGACGTGCGTCGTCTACCCCGAATAT
>ULZV01058921.1_pt1 | contig 16374 bp, 34 predicted proteins | sample 1963471 | NCBI WGS metagenome assembly ULZV01 (sample SAMEA4835899, study PRJEB28245) | human gut metagenome | biome: gut microbiome; material: fecal sample | place: Denmark | collected 2008 | reverse complement strand
AAAGAAAGAGCAAACCTAGTCATTACTAGAGATAATATCAATTTTGCTAAAAAAGAAATTTCTAATTTAAACAAGAATAAAACTTTGATGAAAAATGATTGTAAGAATTTAAAATTAAAAATTCTTTCTAACTTCAACGAGTACGAAAAAGAATGTAAAGAAGTAGAAGAAGTCATTGATCAAGTAGTTTCTACAATGAAAAGTTCAATCGCTACTTTTGAATTTGAAGATTTAGAAGCTCGTAGAAAAGAAAAAGCTGAATATGTAAATAAACAGTTAGAAAAAGCTATTCAAGAAGGATTGCCTAAAGAATATGCTAATCACTTCATGTTTAACAAGAAATGGTGGGAAAACAAAACCTATCAAGTTACTAAATTTAAACAAGAGGTCGAAGCTGAAATCAATCGTTTAAAAGAAGCATATGAACGTTTAGTTAAATCTCATGAGTCAATCAAGAGCTTTATTGAAGTTCAATGTAAGTCAGCAGGAATTGAACCCTTAGACTCTGCAACATACATTAGATTTTTAGATAATGGAAGCGATATTGCAGATGTTATGAACGCAGTAACTAGAGATATTCAAAATATTCAGCTTAATATCGAAAGAGCTAAAAATAAAGCTTTAGAGGAACAAAAAGCAAAAGAGCAACAATTTGTCGAACAATCTCAAAATGTCGCTCCACAAAGCGTTATTTCTAATACAGAAGTATCTGAACAAGATAAAGAAGCGGTTCAAGAAATATATGAGCCTAAATTTCCTCAACTCGTTCAAACAGTAGAAGCAACTCCTAAAGGTCACGAAGGAGATAAATACGAATACACATTTAGAATTGCGGGAGATTTTGGAACTATCAAAACAGTATCGAGTTTTCTTAAACAATTAGCGGTGTATGGCGGTTTGGAATATGAAAAATTAAGTGGAGGTAAAGTCAACAATGGGTAAATTCATGAGAGGTGTCAAAAGAAGAAATGCCATTAAGGCAATCAAAGAAATTAAACAACAACATCAAGGTAAAAGATATGATCCCGAACATGATGTTTGGATAGATGCACAAATTCCTTATGTTAAAGCAAATGAAACTTTAGAAGGTTATCAAGCTAAACAAATCAAGAAAAGATTATCAAAAATTGGAGGTAAGAAATAATGGCAGTAGGAAGTCAACTTACAAGAGGAACACAAAAAAAGAATGTTCCTACAACATTCAGTAGTTTTATGACAAGTCCAGTAGTTACAGCAAAAGTAAATAAACTTGTAGGTGGAGAAAAAGGAGAAAGATTTATTTCTTCAATCGTAAGTGCGGTTAGTACAAACCCTGCACTTGCTAAATGTGATTTCAACTCAATTTTAAGTGGTGCATTACAAGGCGAAAGTATCGGTTTAATTCCTTCACCACAATTTGGACAATATTACTTAGTCCCTTACGGAAATAAAGCTCAATTTCAAATTGGGTATCACGGGTACATTCAATTAGCACACAATACTGGAATGTATAAAAAATTAAATGTTGCAGAGGTTAAATCAGGTGAACTAGTTAAATATGATCCTTTCAATGAAGAAATTGAATTTGAAGCTATTACTGACCCATTGCAAAGAGAAAACGCTGAAACGGTAGGATATTATGCAATGTTTGAGTTAAATTATGGACTTACTAAAAAAATGTACTGGTCTAAAGAAAGAATGTTAAACCATGCAAAAAAATTCTCGAAAGCTTTTAACTCACCAAGCAGTTACTGGCAAAAAGATTTTGATGCCATGGCTAAAAAGACAATGCTTCGTCAACTGATTTCTAAATGGGGTTATATGTCTACTGAAATGCAAATGGCATTTGAAAGCGACATGGCAGTTATTAATGATGACGGGTCAAAGAACTATGTTGATAACCCAAGTGTTGCAGATGCTTTCACTCCACAAGAAGATGCTATTGAAGTTCCACAAGAACAAATTCAAGAAGAGGAACCATTCTAATGCTTAACGCTTGTATCTTTCAAGGGAGAATAGCAAGTGACCCGACATACAAAATGAACGAAAAGGCAAAAGTTTCTAAATTTAGGTTAGCTGTTCAAAGAGACTATAAAGACAGAAACGGAAATCTAAAAGCTGATTATATCAATTGTTCAGCTTTTGGAAAAAATGCCGAAGTAGTTGATAGGTATTGTCAAAAGGGACAAATGATTATCGTTAAGGGAGCTTTCCAAAATGGAACTCCCTACGACGATAGCCAAGGGATAAGAAGATTTCCTTCTTTCTTGAACATAGAAAAGATTTATTTCGTAGATCATGGAAATTTAAAAAAACCGCAAGAAGTTGAGGAAGAAGAACCAACTTTAGTGCAAATGGGAGATATTCCATTCTAAAAAAGGAGAAAAGTTATGAAGATTGTTAAAGAAGAAAAACATTTGTATAAGTTTTTAAAAACTGTTTTCGACATTCAAAAGTCGGCAAAACAAAAATATATTATCGGAAATTACGGATTTTTATACTTCTATACACCTTATAGAAGTGGGAAATTCTATCAAAAGAGTGAGAAACGTATCGCTATGGAGTATAACTTCAACGAGTATGCATCATACACTCTTTCGCAATTACCTAACGGAGATTTTGAATTAAGAGAAAATGATGCGTTGGTCATTGAACAAATGATTAATTATATGGCTAAAATCAATGATATTTTGAACAATGCAAAATTCAGATATTGCATTGACAAAGACGACACTTGTCAACTTGCTAAAATGACTAGTCTTACACATAAAATGCTATGTGATGATGATATGAAATACTTTAGAAGATTTGAAGATGTAGAAGTATTTCAAAATGAAGATTATTTAATTGCAGACAGTAACGTCGTTGATGATGATTTAAACATTCATGTGTCATTGGCTTTCAATACGTGTGGCCATGAAGTTGAACTTCAAGTTCAAGAAGGCATTTTCAAAACAATTCTTGATGCGGTTTCTGGTGAAGTGGAAGAAGAACCAAAACAAGAACAAGAAGTTCCTGCAGAAGATGAAGAAGTAGAAAATGAAAATTGCCCTATTACTGATTACAAAGTTGAAACAAGTTTTCAAGAAGAATTAGAAACTGACCTTGATAATGAGAACCCATTTGCCCAAGAAGAGGAAGAACCATTTTAAAAGTGATATTTGCAATAGATCCAGGTAATGAGTTTTCCGCCTATGTTCTTTTGGATGATAATTTAAAACCAATAGACTTTGATAAATGTACAAACGAATTACTTATGAACAAGATAACAGAGCTGTTCCTTTTTGAAAACATCAAGTGTGATGTAGCAATCGAAATGGTTGCTAGTTATGGGATGTCAGTAGGTAAAACGGTGTTCGACACCTGCGTTTGGATAGGTAGGTTTTATGAAGCTATTTGGAGATACAGCAATGTAAATCCTACCTTCATTTATCGAAAAGACGAGAAGATGTGCCTATGTCATACAATGAAAGCTAAAGACTCAAACATTGTACAAGCTTTAGTAGATAGGTTTGCTCCTGATACTCCTAACAAGGGTAAAGGAACAAAGAAAGACAAAGGCTTCTTCTATGGCTTTAAAAAAGACATTTGGCAAGCAATGGCTGTTGCATGTACTTATCACGATATGTATATCGAAAAAGGAGAATTTTAAATATGCCTATAAAATATGTCGATAGAGAGTATAAGGTCGGTCAAAGATATCTTGTTGATGAACCGTTAGCAAAACATTACGGAAAGATTGTCACAATTTCAAGAATTAAAGATGATTACTTTTCTAGTGAGGTTGATGCTGATGTCTATTACACAGTCGAAGGAAACAAATATCAAGAATTTGGTTTTCAACGTCATTCAATTTTTAAGCAGGGGTTGAAGAATATACCGTTATGAGTGAATTCAAAGATTTAGTTAAACAAAAAATAGAAATTTGGGCAAATCAAAATTATTATCCACTTCAAAACAATTATAAATCTCTTCAAGAAAAATATGATCTTCTAGAAAAAGAAAATAATGTACTTGCATATTCTGTTGAAAAACTTAACAAAAGAGTGTGTGAGTTAAAAGAAGAAACAAATCAATCAAAAAAACAGCTTGAAATAGCTGAAAAAAATATGTTGCGATATAGAGAAATGGCGCAGAACTATCAAAGTAAAGTTAAAAAATTAGAGGGAACGTTAAGAATGGAGCGTGTTAAGAAATGAACAACAAAGACGTAGAAATGTTTGAAGGGGCTTTAAGAATGTATTTCTATCTTAAAGAGAAAACAAACTATTTTAACGAAAAAGCAGATGATTACTACGTAAAGGCTCACAATGAGTCGAGTGTCATGGGTATGCGCTACGATAGAGTAACAGCTTCTAATGGATGTTCTGTTTCATATGCAGGAACTTCTATATCTCACAACGTTAAAAAGAAAATAGAATTTGAACAAAAAGCAGAAGCTTGTAAGAAAGCTTACGAGTCGCTAGATGCGTACTATAACATAGAAGCTAATTTAAAGGCTCTCACGAGTGAGAAATTGAGTTTAGTATTAAGTGTTTACAAATATGGCAATTCGCTCTCTACGGTCTCAAAAATGAGTTCTATGAAGGTTTCTAAACAAGCTATAGCAAGTAAAGTGAAAAAAACCATTAAAGAAATGATGAAAGAATAGGAAGTGAAAGAAAATGGCGATTAGAAAAGAAACCTCAAAGGGGTATACGGTTATCAACAACCACCTTTTGAAGAATACAGATTTATCTTTGAAGGCTAAAGGATTGTTATGCTTGATGTTCTCATTGCCTGAAAACTGGAACTTTTCAACAATGGGACTTACTTCAATTGTGAAAGATGGAAAAACATCTGTATGTTCAACATTGAAGGAACTAGAAGAAAATAGGTATTTAATCAGAACACCTATAAGAAATGATAAGGGATCGTTTATTGATTGGGAATACCGCATTTTTGAGGTGCCCTATGACCCTTCTGCTGAAGAACTAGATGCTAGTTACCCACATGCTGAAAATCAACATCTGAACAATCGACCACAATTAAATACTAATAAATCAATTAAAGATAAATTAAATACTAATATATATAAGAAAGAAAGTAAAAAGAAAGAATTTGAGGATATTTTAAGCAAGATTGAGGATGAAGATATCGTGAATGCTTTGGGTGAGTTTATTGAAATGCGTAAGACCGTTAAGAAACCTCTTACTGCTCATGCATTGGATCTAAACATCAAACACCTATTTGAGCTTTCAAACGATAAAACAACCATGATTGCGATTATCGAACAAAGCGTTATGCACAACTGGTTGACATTCTATGCTTTGAAAGAACAAGATACATCATCTAACAAAAAACCTCAACAATCTATGTATCCTAATGATTTTGCTTTCTAAAGAGGAGTTCAAATGAAATTAGAAGAAACAAGACAAATATTAAGCATTTTAAAAACAAACTATCCTCAAAGTTTTAGAAATTGGGATATTAAACAATCGCAGGACTTCTTAAACCTTTGGGCAGAAGCTTTCAAAGATGAACCAGTAGGGCTAGTTGCTACTGCTGTCAAGTCAATTATTTATTCTGATACAAGAGAATTTGCTCCTAATATCGGTCAAGTAAAAGCCATGATCCATAAGATTTCAACAGTTAACAACTCCTTAACAGAACAAGAAGCATGGAACTTGGTTTATAAGGCACTTGAAAATAGTGGTTATCATGCGGAGGAGGAGTTCAAAAAGCTTCCTCCTACTGTTCAAAAAATTGTAGGAAGTCCTTCTGTTTTAAAAGAATGGTGCATGATGAACATTGACGAGCTTAACTCGGTTGTAGCAAGTAATTTTCAAAGAAGTTATCGTGCAAGAGCTAGACATGAAGAAGAAATGCAGGCATTGCCAAACAGCGTTAAGGCTGTCCTCGGGAATATGGATCATACAAAAATTGGGTTTAAAGGAGGAAAATAAAATGTACTATATTTTAACAATAATAATTTTAGTTTTAATTGTTGTTTGCTTGTACTTATACAAATCGTTAAGAAATGTACGAGCTGATTTAGATAGCTATAAGAGAACTTATCTTAATGTTTATGACGACTCTTGTGCATATAGAAAAAAACAGAGTGATTGTAGAAGGCAATTTTGAAATAGTCAAAGATTTTATAAGTGTTTCAATAGATGAATTTGAACAATTTAGATATTTTGCAAAACACAACTATGTTGCAGGGTGTTTGTTTAAAACGTTCATCAAAGATGGGATTTCTAAAGGATATGAAGAATTAGATAGGGGAGACTCTTATGATTATCCACCACATTCAGTTAAAATTCCAAAAGATTTAAGAATAGAAATACTACATGTAAGAAAAAAATAGGAGGTGTAAATTATGATTAAAGTAGAAGAAATCGCTGAAAAATACAAAGGCTACGAAGTGGACGAGGAGAAACTAAAAGAGTTTCTCACACCACCTAAACCTAAAACAGTATGGGATTTAAAAGAAAGTGATAAATATTGGTATATTTCAGATTATGGGCAAATTTGTAAAAGTACATGGACTAATTTTGAATGTGAGATTATTAGAAGAGCTATTGGAAATTGTTTCTTAACAAAAAAAGAAGGCGAATTTGAAGTTGAAAGACGCAAGGTTGAAACTATCTTGTTGAAATACGGTAGAAGAGAGTATAAAAGCAAAGATAATTATTATATGTATTGTGATTATTACCAATCACCTTCAATTGAAATTAATTGGTGTGGAAGTGCCCAAAATCAAGGAACTATCTATTATGACACTAAAGAATTATTAGATCAAGCCATTGAAGAAGCAGGAGAAGACAATATTAAGAAATATATTTTTGGAGTTGATGCAGGATGATAAATCAATCACTTTTTACAAGTGAAAAAGATTACTGGGAAACACCTCAAGCGTTATTTAATGAACTTGATAGAGAATTTCATTTTACATTAGATCCTTGCTCAACTCATGAAAATGCTAAATGTCAAAAACATTTCACAATTGTAGAAAATGGGCTTTTAAAATCTTGGGGGGGGAGACAGTGTTCTGTAACCCGCCTTACGGACGAAACAATACAGGTTTATGGGTTGAAAAATGCTATCTTGAAGCGCAAAAACCAAATACAACAGTTGTGTTATTAATTCCTGCAAGAACTGATACAAAATGGTTTCACAAATATATTTACAAGAAACATGAAGTTAGGTTTTTAAAAGGAAGAATAAAGTTTGAATTAGGAGGAGTTGCTAAAAATAGTGCAACTTTTCCTAGTATGCTAGTAATTATGAAAAACAAAAATATATGAAAGAATACGTTAAGAAAGGTTAAGAAATCATGAAAATAAGAGAACAATTAAAAGAAATGTTTCAAATACAAAGGGTGTTGAATGAAAATATTTTAGATGAATTCGGTGAAGAAGCAATGACCGAAGAAAAATTAGAGTTAGCAATCATTGATGAATTAGGAGAACTAACACATGAACTCAAAGGTGATTGGTGTTGGTGGAAGAAAACCCAAAAACCTGTTGATAGAAAACGTGTATTAGAGGAATTAGTGGATGTTTACCATTTTGTTATGATAAATGAAATGGAGCGCAGATGTTCAAGTACAGATGAAGCAATTGATAGTATTTTAAATAAATATAAATTTTCAATTAGTCACTTCAATGAATTAGGGAAAGAAAGACTTGATTGTTTAATTAGCGATATTTCAAGTACTTGTGATAAACTCGGGTATTTATTACATTTAACAGAATGTTTGAAATTCTCTTTTGATGAAATCTATCAAGAATATCTCAACAAGAGCAAAATCAATTATGAAAGGCTTAAAAACGGGTATTGATTATGGAATCAGAAAAAGCATTGGAACAAGCGGGTTTCTCTAAATTTTATGAGAGTAAGAATGTGGTTGGTTTTGCATCAATGAGAGACCGACTTAAATTCTATGAAGATACTCAAACGATTTGTCTTTGTGACGAACATTATGAAGTTAGTTTCAGTCCTAATATAATAAAAGCTATTTATCTCTATTGTGAGGAGAAAGGGTGGTTTAAATGACAGCACAAGAAATGTTCAAGGAGTTAGGTTTTAGAAAAAATACATCAATTTGTTATGGAGTGGATCATATTGTTTATGAAAAAGCAATAGGCAGTGAAGATGATGATTGCGGATTTGATATATTTACAGTTGAATTCAAAGAAGGTATTTTCACTTACCACAACGCATGGAATAGCGCAATTAAAACGGATAAAGCAATGTTAAAAGCAATCAACCAACAATGTGAGGAATTGGGGTGGTTAGATGAATAAAAGAATACTTGATGTTTGTTGTGGATCAAGAATGTTTTGGTTTGATAAAACTAACAAAGATACCATATATATGGATATTAGAGAATTTGAAGATACTCTATGTGACGGAAGACATCTTTCGGTAAAGCCTGATGTAATCGGTGATTTTAGAAATATTCCATTTGATGATGAAACATTTAACATGGTTGTATTTGATCCACCCCATTTAATCAAGGCGGGAGATAATTCATGGTTGGTAAAAAAATATGGAAAATTATCTAACGCTTGGCCACAAGATATCAAACAAGGATTTGATGAATGTATGAGAGTTTTAAAGCCGAATGGTACTCTGATATTTAAGTGGAATGAAGAACAAATTAAATTGAAAGAAATCTTAAATTGTATTAATTACAAACCGCTTTTTGGGAACAAACGCTCAAAAACACATTGGCTAGTGTTTATGAAGTGAAAAAATGATAGGAGTGAAAAATAGATGAATAAATATGAAAAAGCATTTAATCATTTGAGAGAACATGCATCATTTGATACTGTGGATGAAATGATTGATATAAAAGAATTAGTGGAAAAAGCAATACCTAAAAAACCATTATTAGCATTTGCTGATGGTGTTACTGTTGATGGTTCGATTGTTCGAAGAACAGCATTAGTGTGTCCTTCTTGTCAATCGCTTTTAATAGAAGGATAAAAATATTGTCATTCGTGCGGACAAAAACCTGGAGGGTTGAAGATGAAAAACTTTGAAAAATATGAAAAAGAGATTAAAGAGATAGTGAATCAAAATAAGCCTATTGCGGTTGTAAATAATAAACCATGTGTTTGTGAAGGTAAGTGTACTGGATGCAAATTTGATAAAAGTAAAGGCGATATGAGAGGTTGCATAGTAAAAGCTTTTGAATGGCTCTATGAAGAATATAAAGAACCTATCAAGCTATCTCGTTTAGAATTTGAATTGTTGAAATGTCTTAAAGGTGAAAAACTTGAATATCTAGCAAGGGATAAATGTAAAGTTTATGTTCATGCATATGGCACTAAACCTCAAAAAGGAAATCTCGGTTGGTTTACGGAGATAAGAGATTGCTGTTGTATGTCTTTATTTAGTAATTGTTTTAAATTCATCAAATGGGAAGATGAAGAACCTTACAAAATCCAAGATATTTTAGATAATTGCGAGGTGGTTGAGGATGGAGAAGCCTAGTAGAGAAGAATATACAGATTTAAGCACTCAAATGGGTGGTGATGCAGTCCGTTTGTATGTAGAAGCTCTAGAAGCATATTGCAAGCAATTAGAAAAAGCTTATGAAGACGTAAGAAAAGGTTTAGATAATGCTTGCAACAAACTGGAAGGTTTATATCTTTGCATTGATGTTTTAACAGATAAAGAATCTAAAAAAGATAAAGAATACTGGAAAAAGAAGGTGAATGAAGATGTACATTAATCCATTTGTAGCAGGAATCATCGTTACATTAACAGCAGAAACGTTGATTGTTATTTCAACTCTTACTTTAATAGCTGTTAAAGAATATAGGAGTGCAAAAAAATGAAATTAAACGAGTATCTAGAAAAACACCAAAATGATATGATTTCTTTATTTGATGCAGATGCAAATTTAATTGTTAGGTTAAGAGGAGAAAATATGTATAAAAGCATTGGTGATAAGTTGGTTGATGCAGAGATAACAAAATATTATAGAAATCCTCTTGATAGAGGACGAAAAGTATTTATAAACGTAAGATTAGGAGTTTAATATGGAACAAACATATAGTATTTTACAAAGACAAGTGAATTTACAAACTGGGAAAGTTGCTGTTAGAGTTTGTAAAAAAGGAACAGAAGAAGAGCTTTCTAAAGATGTAAACTATTGCAAATTAAGAAGCATCTTCAATCAAGACTTAACTTACTATCTTGTTAAGCAAGAGAATGAAAAAGAAGTTATTAAAATCTTAAAAAAGAAGGTTGTCGAAGAAGATGATCGTTATGTAGAAATTAAATAGAGGAGGTTAAAAATCAAATGGTACACGTTATGGATAACTACTACTTTGATGCTGATAGCAACTGTTATACAGCTCTCGAAGATACTTTGAAGAAAGATAAAGACGATAAACCAGTTTATCGAACAATCGGCTATTATCCTTCGGCTAAAGATGCTGTAAAAGGAATTGCTAAATACATTCATAAGAAACTTGCAGGGAATGAAGAAAGCTCAAGCATTGAATTAAGCGAATATATCAAAAAATGTGAAGATGTAAGCATCAAGCTACAAACAACACTTGACGATATTTTCAAAGCTGTTGACTTCTAAACAGATGAAAGGTAGGACATAGGGTCATGAACACATTGGAGTGGATTGAAGCAAAAACGAGTCTTATTGAAATTCAGCTAGAGGATTTCTTTAAAATCAACCAACTAAAATTGCATATGATCAATACATATCCCATCATCTGCAATTATTTGAGTGTCAACAACGACATTGAAGGATTAGAGCAACGCTCTTTTGAAGATTATAACGTTTTATATCAAGCGTTTATGAAGTATCAAAACATCATTTCTAAAATCAATCTAGAAGTCGTGTTTGTAGCATCCAAAGAAAATTTCTGTTTCTTCATGGGATGGACTGCAAAATTCTATGATGATATGCTAAATAGTACAAATGATGATATTAGAGCAATGATGGAAATGATTAATGACTATATCATTGACTCTCAACTTTCAGCAGGTCAGCGAGGATTTATCAAGGCGAACCTTACAAAGTTCAGAGCACAAACCGCAGGAGAACATGGTCATTCGTTGATAACTCAAAAAGAACAATTAAGCTCAGGTGGAAAGAGCACAGAGCTTAAATCCAAAGAACAGTTGATAGCTGAACTAGAGGGAATGGGACTTAACAAACAGTTAGTAGGTAACACATACCCTCACGGTAAAAAATCAAAATAAAAAAGGTTGTGAAATTAAATCACAGCCTTTTGTTTTTATTAGTATTTTGATAAAAGCTCTTCAATGAAGTTTTTACCTTTTTCGGTCCATCTTAACCAACTGGCTGAACCTTGGGTAAGGCCTTTCTTACTATACTTGCTGTAGAGATACCATCTACCTTTACGAGTATATTGAACACCCGTGACATTTAGGAATTTATTCAACTCTCTAGCGGTCATATGATGTGTTCTTGCTATTTCGTCAACGGTGTATAATCTTTCATCCTCAACTTGTTTAACTTCTTTACCTTCAAGTTTAAATCTTAATTGCCTATTTTCTAAAACCAGTTGTTCATTCATCTTAACTTCATCAACTAATCTTTCAAGTGCTTCAAGATAGTTGCTAGGAAGGGCGGGTATTTGTTGTTTGATATGATTTTCCATTTCTTCAAAACGATTAACATATTTAGCGGTAAAGATTACACCTTTTTCACCAGTTAATTTGTTTGCTACCATTTCACAACCTTTCTTGGTTAATAGGTAGCATTTACGTGTCTCACCTTTACCATCTTTATACTCATTTGGAATAAAGAAATCTAACGGGCGCAATTTTGCGCTGGTTAATATTCCCTCATAATTACGTACTTTTTTCAATAAATCCTTATGTTGAATACCAACCATTTCAGCAACTTCTCTACTGTCGATTGTTTCAACGGGTGATACATTTATTAATTGGTTGCTCATTTGAAAGCACGACCTTTCTTTTGTGCCTTAACACCTTGCATATAGCCTAGTATAAATGCGTTACCGATTAATTCTCCTCTGTCATTAGACATATTGTTTATCTCATACATTTGGTCCGTGTATAGATCATAAAACGGATTTATTTTACCTGATATTTTCTTGATTGTTTTTTCTACATTAACTCGTGCCATTTTTATTTACCTCTTTCTTTAAATTTTAGGCACTTAATGTTATAATATAAGTGCCTAGATGTGTGTAATAGTGAGATTAACTTTGGCGAGTGGCTCACTATTTTTATTTTTCCAATCCTAACAATTTTTCTAACCCTAAACGTGTAGCTTCGGTTTTTGTTATGTTATGTTCATCACAATATTTCATTAGTTCTTCATAGGTAATATCATCAATCCTAATTTTAATATCATGCTTTTTAGGGTTTTCAATTTTAGGTCGCCCAGTTCTTGGACTCATGATTTCAACTCCTTTCTTTTTGGTTACCACAAATTAATTATATTTAATGGTTACCATAAAGCCAACTACTAATTTCACAAAAAAGGGGACTCCTTAATTTTGAGGAGTCCTTTTCTTATGCATATTCCTTCTTGATCTTGCAAACATATTGTCTAGATTTACCCGTTTTAAATTGAATTTCTCTCGTTGAATAACCTTCTTTTGCCATTTTAACAATTAGATCAATAACTTCTTGCGCTTTTTTTGTTGCAGGTCTACCAAGTTTGACACCTTGTTCTTTTTTAGCTTGAAGCGCATCTTTTGTTCTTCGTGAAAGTTTTTCTCTTTCATTTTGAGATGCAAAGCAATAAGTATCTAAAACGATTGATTTAATTAACTTGATATTTAAGTCAACTGTTCCGTCTTCTTTGTAGATTGACATAGATAGAGCAGGGACTTCTAAAATAATGACATTAACAACGTTATCTTCAAACCATTTGTATTCTCTTTTAATTCCGTCCCAATCACGACCTAATCTATCAACTTCTGTAAAGTACACGGTATCTTCTCCACTTTTGACAGTGTCTTTTAATTTTGAAAATTCGGGTCTATCAAAAGTCTTACCAGTAATGACATCAATAAACCATCCGTCAATATGAATGTTATTCTTTTCAAAATAATCTTTCAAAATGTACTCTTGTCTATCTGTATGTTGTTTGTTTGTACTAATTCTCATGTATGCGTAATTCATTATATATTCCTCCTTGAATGAATTTGTTTAGTTTCGATATTTACCGTCATATATCGAGAACGCTCCTATTTCTTTGTGAAGCGCTGTTCACAATATTTTTGAATAAGTCTTAACCTTGCTTAAAACACTTCTCTACGAGCCTTTATATCTAATCTTATGATATGTGTTGAATGTGATGTGATTAATCGACATCTGTTATATCATCAGTATCCAATTTAATGACATCTTTATTCTTGCCTTTGTCTCTAATAACAATTTCTAGATCAAGATAATCACAAATCTTAATCAATTCATCAGCGGTTATAAACCCACTTCTTATTTTATTGCTCAACGCTTGTTTAGAAGACATTCCTAAAACATCTTGCAATGAATTTTGTCTGACATTCTTATAGCCTAGCAAAAACTGAATTTTATTCTTTAACATTTTTTTCAACCCCTCGCCCCCCTAAAACAGATGCGTACCTAGACATACCCCCATACACACCCCCTTAGAGTTAATTCTTTGTTCTCTTTATATATAACATAGTCATTTTATAAAGTCAATAGAAAATGAATAAAAATGATAATTTAATATTTACAAGTACATTTAAGAAATTTACAAAAAAGTATTGAAAAGTAAATAACGTGGGTGTACTATATGGGTGTCAAGAGGAACGGAGGACAAGAGAAATGGCAAAAATTAGAAAAGTAGAAGTTAAAACAATCTACACAATAGAATACACATGTAAGGAGCTTTTAAATATTATCGTTGATGCTCCAAAAGACAAAACAAATATAAACGGTATCTTTGATGACCTAGGCGGTGAAGATTGCAAATTGAACAGAGTCAAAGACATTTATAAAGGTGAAGAAATGCTAACCGCTGATGAACTTACATATATAGCAAATAAGCTAGGTTTTGACGGTTGGGAGTTTGCAGGAACTTATAACAAAGAAAGAAAAATAAGAACAATAACCGTTTATAACAACGGTGATACAATCAACATTTAACAGAAAGAGAGGAACAAAAAACATGGCAAGAACAATATACCAAGACCCATATAACTCAATAAAAACATGGGAAGTAACAGAATTAAACGGTGGGTATTACCTAAAACAATTTATCAACGGAAAGCAATTCGGCAGAGGTTTAAGAACAACAAAAAAACATCTTAAAGAAATCGGAATTTTTGAAATGAGTTGTATAAAAGTTATAGACAACTGGAAAGAAGAAAGCAGAAACACAGAAAAAAGAAAGCTAGAGCTTAACCGCTTCTACTTCACTAACAAAATAATAACAAGAATGATGCTAGAAGTTAGAAGAGCGCTAAAGGAAGAAAAAGCAAGCAACAAAAGGCTTGAGCTAAAAGAAAAATATGCGGAGCTAGTGGAAGTAAGCAAAAAAATATTTGTTATGAAAAGAAAATACTATTAAAGGAGGAATAGAGCAATGGAAGCATATGTTACAAATTTAGGAAAATACAACGAAGGGGAATTGATTGGAAAATGGGCACAATTCCCAATGGATGAAGAAGAATTTACGGAAACATTGAAAAGTATCGGAGTTCAAGAAGGTTCAGCTTATGAAGAATATTTCATAACTGATTATGAAACAAGCTACGTAACTGCATACGAAGAATTAGGAGAATACCCAAATTTAGAAAGCTTGAACGAGTTAGCAGAGCTAGACAACAAAATCGGAGAAAATGAAGCACTTCAAGCATTGATAGAAGCGATTGGGGACATTCAAGAAGCTTATGAAACTTTTAAAAATGAAAGATATGTTTTTTATAAGGGTCAAACATTGGAAGACGTAGCTTACGAACTTGTGCAAGATAGGGAAGATCTAAGCGAATTCGCTAGAAGATACTTTAACTATAAATCATTTGCTAATGATTTAAGCTACGAAGGTTATGACAAAGTAGAAAACGGGGTTATTTATTTTTATTAGAAAAGGAGAATAAAGGCATGAAATATTATTATTTATTTCAACATGATAGCGTTGTAGGTCTTATGGATGAGCTACAAGAAAATTTATACATTTGCCATTTAGATGATGGATATATTGAAAAAATAAAAGATATATGGGAAGTGTTCAGCGCTTACAACAATCTAACATGGAATAGAAAATATAAGGGTATTTTAGTTGATGGGCTAGAAGATAACGGCTTTATTATTTCTTACATAAGCAAAGAGGGAAACATAACAGCTTATAACAGAGATATAGAACATCATATTTTTATCAGGATTGTGGAGGGCTTAGGATAATGGAAAATGGTTTATTATTGGTTGTGATTTTCTTGATCTTTGGAAAATTTGCTTTAATTTGTCTATTTAGCATCAAGAAAGAATGCTATAATAGTTTCAAGAAAGAAAAAAAACAAAAAGAATTATTTGAAAAAATAGAAAGAATGAGGGTTTAAGGATTATGTGGACATTATTTAAAATTTTCTTTTATATCGTTGTATTACCTATTAGAGCTATGTGGTGTTTATTCATGAGCTTAGCAGGTATGTATAAATAGAATCAAATTAAATAGATAATAATAAACTAGGTTCAAATATAAAGAGCCTAGTTTTTTTGTTTATAGATATTTAATACCCGTTTATTATTCTTAATACTTTAATACTTAAATACATAATACGTATTAATATATAAGTGCTTAATATTAAAGGAATGCGAATATAAGCCCGTATAAAAGACTTTTGCTATAACTGGAATAATTAACCTAGAACATATAAAACGTGCGTACAATCGAAAATATAAGCTATTTAAGTATATGTTATGCTATTTACGTATATAGACATAATTAACCATGAAGCATATAAAAGCCTCGTATGAGCGAATATAAGAGCGTATGAGGACATATAGCAGGGCTAGGGGATGCAGGTGTATAGCCATACAGCAAGGAGCAGGGCAAGGATTTGTATATTTGTTCTTGATGCGCTTGATCCAACGAATGTAGGAACAATAAGAAACAATCGAAAAGCCTTTGCTTTTAGTTCTCTTGTATATTCCCGTGGGGTGGGTGTATCGCTGTTCTTTTTTCTTTCCCTCACTTTTATATATTTAAGTAACTATCTATATTATAACCTTTATATTTAATACTACTATAATACTTAATACTAATACTTAATTATTAATACTAATACTTAATATATAAGTATGTATTAAGTATAAGGTTATTGTTTTTATAGGGGTATATATATTAATAGGGGGTATTAAATGCTTTTCTTATATTAATACTTTAATAATAAAAGTAATATAACCTAA
>ULZV01013485.1_pt1 | contig 16810 bp, 16 predicted proteins | sample 1963471 | NCBI WGS metagenome assembly ULZV01 (sample SAMEA4835899, study PRJEB28245) | human gut metagenome | biome: gut microbiome; material: fecal sample | place: Denmark | collected 2008 | reverse complement strand
CTGCCATACCCGCTGTTTTCGCAGCGTTGTTTTCTTTGTTCTCACCCTCAACAATCGTTGCGTCCACTGTTCCCTGGTTGCCTGCTGCAACAGTCTGAAATTTTAGTTTCTTGGTTTCCATAACATTTGGTTTTTGTTTCTGTCACAAAGTTAAGCGTCGGCAACGGCGTTTTGCAAACGTTTCGGGCCATACTGTTTGAACCCGGCAGTTTTTTTGACGAAATGGCGCATTTCTCTGTCGAACAGACTTCGTGTGCCTACCATTTTGTCAGCACCATGTTGTAAGAACGCTTGGCAGCAACAAGTTGCGGATGCTGTCTAACCTTGTAGCGGTCGTCGGGAGCGTTTGAGTTGCGCTTCTCCACACGCGCCGTCACGTCCTTGTAAATATACTTAAACAGCTCCATTACAGTTACTTCCTTATTATGGTCGGTGTCGGCCATTCCACGGATGCCTTTCAGCAAAGCCTGTGTCAGATAGCCCGCGCCAATCCATCCAGAGTCTTCCTGCGACATCTCGTCGGGACGGCTCGACAGGAAAAACACGATATCCTTGTCAGACGAACGCACATCCTGCGCTATCGTGCCGGAGAAGCAGGCATCGAAGAAGCATACGATTTCCTTTGCCTTCGAAGCCGAAAACAGCTGCATCATCTCGCTGTAGTTCACCGGCTTCATATCGGTTGCCACGATGCATCCATCCGCGCCGTGTCCGCTGTAGAAAAACACAATGCGGTCGCCCTCCTTGGCTTTGCCGCACACAGCGGCAAGGGCCACAATCACATTTTCACGCGTGGCGTTGCGGCTTGTCAGCGTGACCACGTCTTTGGTCTGCGTCTTCATGACGTCACTGAATTTGATGGCGTCCTGACCGCTGCGCTGCAAGTCGTGCTCGTCGCCATCATAGTCGGCGATGCCGATCGACAACACGAAAGTGCGCGCCGAGACGGGCGCGGATACCAGCATAAACAACGCCAGCATCAAGATGATTGTGATTTTCTTTCTCATAGCATAAATATTCTTTTATGATTCTTATGAATGTGCCTTACACGTCATGCACATCTGTTTCGTAATCTCATAATCGGTGAGCGGACGTCCGCAGCGCGGACACACAAGTATGCGCTGCTGACGGTCGTAGATGCGCTGCATCTTGTTTTTGCCCGAGGCAAAGAAAATGTAGACAGGAGGCAGCAGCATGCCGATGCGCATCACCATCAGCTGGAGTCGTGGTTGCTCCGAAAGGAATGGCATATACGACACGGCTATAACCACCACAGAAATCAATATCTGCACCAGCCCACGGTTGCGCTGCGCCGCCTGGCAACGCTCACGCTCTTTCTTGAACCGGTCGCGCCATTCCGCAAGCCGAGCGAACTCATAGGCGTAGTTCTCAGGGTCGTCCTCCACCACATGGTGAGCCATAAACGCATAGCCGTTGCTGCTCTCGTCGCCCAGCCGCACCATCGTGTCTTCTTTTATCTCCACGCGGCTCACCCGCTGATACAAGCCATTGTCGTCGCGCACAAACGTGCCGTTGGTCGAGTCCAGATCCTCAAGAATCCAGTGTCCGCCCTCTATGGTGATACTTGCATGCTGGCGACTGACTCCCGCATTCTTTATCGGAAACTTCTGGTCGCCCTGTTTGCCTATGATAATCTTTGTCATAACGGTCTACTCCTCTTTGTTTTTAATTCTCTCGGCGAAACTTTTTCTAATCAAGTCCTTATATGCCTTCAACAATGCTTTAGGCACGTCGAGCACATAGGAATGCTCCTGATTGTCAGACAGCGTCAGCCGCTGCTTCAACACGTTGATGTGGGTCAGATAGGTTTGGTTGACAAGCAGGCTGCGTCCAAGTCGCACAAACGGGCTCCGGCGGTCTTTCGGGACAATCATCTTTATCATTCCCTCCAATTTCGACAGTCCAAGCGTTATCATCATCTGCATTCCGCCGATATAGACGATACGCGAGTAATTTCCGCTCGCTTGTATGTATGCCACCTTGTCAAGGTCGAGCACAAACAGTTCGTCGCGCGAATTGATACACAATTTCAGCATAATCCTTCGTTTTTGATTAGTCAACGATTTCTATGACACCACTTTTAAAAAAGGTTTCAATTGCAAAATTATTAATTTTACTTGCTTATCCAAACTTTTTTCGCTTTTAAAAAGTAAAAAAATCGGTATGCGTCCGGTTTTTCTCCGACGCATACCGATTTATCAACAGTCTGCACTGTATGCTAAATCTCTGAAATCTTCAGCACAAGGTCTACGAGATAGGCAAGCACGTTGTCCTGCCTGTTGTTGTTCACCTTCAGCTCAAACAAGTTGTCATGCTTGTCTGAATAACTGATTGCCGTAAGGTCGAGGTCGATGCCAAAGGCGCGCTTGATGCTTTGCGCCGCTGGCGATGTCTTCGACAGGTTGACAAACATTGCCGCCGACTTGCCGCCAAACATTCCCGGGTCGGCAAGAGGCTGCGACGGAGCGGCTGTTGTGGAAACAACGAGATAATTACCCTCGCTCTTGATGCGCACTGTGGTCTCGCTGTCGATAGGAAACGACACCGAACCGTCGGTCGCTATCGGCAGGCTGAGTATCGACGCGAGCGTGGCAACATCAGCTTCCAGACTCTTCTTGCATTTTGCCACCATTGTGCCATTGATTGACTTCTGGTTGAATTTATCATAGTTGCCCCATTCCGACTCTACTTTTGTTGTCAGGTCGCCTGAGATTGAGATACCAAAAGCCACGTTGTCGTCGAGGTTTTTGAAGATTTCCTCAACTATCGCCTTCTGTGTCTCGTCGTAGATTGTGCTCTCGATAAGGTTTGAGTACATCTTCTTGACATAGTCGGGAATCACCGACGCATAGACCATCGTGGTCGACTTGTCAAAGAACTTGAGCATACCGGTGTCAATCGTTTTGTTGCCAACGACCTTTGAAACGATGTTCTCGCCCTTGCCGTCCAAGCATTTGCACTTCACAGAAAGTTTGTCTTTCTCAAAAAGCACCGTCAGATAGATATGGCTGTCGAAATATTCCTTGATATTCATGTCGTCAAGCGACAGCCCGTATCTCGACATTTCCTTATTCATCATCTGCTCGGTCATTCCGCCGCCCATCGACATGATTTCCTCCATATTGATATATATGTTCATGTCACCGTCGCTCATGTTGTCGGCAAAACCCGGAGCCTCAGCCACCGACTTCTCCTTGTCAAGGGCAATGAATGTCTTCACCGCGTCGATGCCATCGTCCAGATTTTTCGGGCAAAGCCAAGCCTTGTTGCCGTCGACAAACACAGAAGGCGCGTTGCCGTCGGCCTCATAGGTTGTCAACCCGCCCGACTCGCCTTTGGTCGTGTTGTCGGCTACAAGATCCAGTTTCTCAAACTTGCTCTCGTCGCTGATGACAAACGACAGGTAGCCGTCACCTTCGTATTCAAACATCACCATCTGCTCCATGTCGATGCCGCTATCGCCTTTCATACACGTTTTTATGAACTCAGCCGCCTCTCCAAACTTCTCTTTCGGGAACTTCTTCACATACTTCTCCAGATTTCCTTTTTTCGCAAGGTCGCCAGGCTTGAACACCATCACAGCCTTTGACTCCTTAGGCACATAGTTCACCAAATCCGACGGGCTGTCGGAACACGATGCGAACACAAACACCGTCAAAAGCAGCGCCACTGCCGCTGACAAATGACTCCTGAACGATTTTTCCATAATTATTCGGTTTCTTGTTAGTATTTCCTTAACTCCATCGCCGACGGCACATTACGCGTCATCGACAGTGCAAATATAAGCATCACACACGTATCTACAAAATGCGTATCCTGTTATTTTACTCCGGTAATCGCAATTTTTCAGAGAAATGTCAGGCGGGAATAGCGACCGGCTATGGTGGCGGCGGCATCGCGGAGCTGCTCGGCGGTGACGCTGCGTATGCGGTCGGTGATTTCGTCGACGGTGCTGACCGTCCCGAAGTGCATCACGCTCTTGCCCATCGACAATGCTGTGCCTTCAAGACTCTCGCTGCCCACGAGCAACTGACCCGCATATTGCTTCTTTGCGGCGTCGAGCGCACGCTGGCGCATCGTTGACGACGCAAGCGAGTCGAGAGTGCGGTCCACGAGGTTGAGACACCGCTTGGCGTAGCGCTCGTCGCTTCCGAAATAAACGGTCATCAGTCCGCTGTCGGAAAACAAAGTCACCGCCGACTCGACGGTATAGGCATAGCCGTGGCGTTCGCGTATCGCCACATTGAGCAGAGAGTTCATCCCCGGACCTCCGAGAATGTTGTTGAGCAGCAGAAGCGCGTATTTGCGGTCGTCGTGCATTCCGAATGTGGGAATGCCGATTACGGTGTGTGCTTGATGGGAGTCGACAGAGCGTGTCTCGGCAAACTGCGGCAACACTGCCGGCACGCTGCGCCCAAGGCGCACAAGCGTGCGGCTGAAGCTTCCGAAATGCCGCTCGGCAAGGCGGAAGAAGCGTTCGGGGGCTGCGTCGCCCACACCAAACAGCACCATATTGCCTGGGGTGTACAGGCATTCTATGAATCTGCGGCATTTCTCCGAAGAAAGTTCCTGCAAAGAGTCCTCGTCGCCGAGGATGTTGTGTCCGAGAGCGTTGCCCGCGAAAATCAAGTCCTCAAAGTCGTCGTAGACGGCCTCCGACGGCGTGTCGCGGTATGACAGAATCTCTTCCAGCACCACCTCCCTCTCCTTTTCCAACTCATGCTCGGGAAACACAGAGTTTTGCACAAGGTCGGCAATAAGTTCCATGGCTCGCGGCATATTCCCCTTTGGAAACAGCGAGTAGACGAGCGTCTCCTCCTTCGACGTGTAGGCGTTGAGCTCGCCGCCGACAAGCTCCATGCGGTTGAGTATGTGCCAAGCGCGGCGTCGCGACGTGCCTTTGAATATGGTATGCTCCACAAAGTGCGCAAGCCCCCTGTCGACGCCCTCGTCGCGGCTTCCGGCATTGACAGCCACACCGCAGTATGCCACGTTTCCATGCCGCTGACAGTAGACGGCACGCATGCCGTTGGCAAGCGTGTGGATTATGCAGTTCTTGTCCATATCCGTCAAATCATATAAACGCAGAGGAATCCGTTGAGCACGCCGGCAATCACCTGCCACAGCGTGTGCCGCTCCATTGCGATGCGCGACGTGCCGAGGATGCCTGCCGTGATTATCATCACGCAGATTATCGGCATAAGGTCGAAAACGCCGTCACCGTAATTGTTGATTTTACAAAGCAAGCCTATCAGTCCGCCAATACCAGCCATGTGCGCGCTGATTTTCCAGAAGAAGTTGACCACCATCGACACCAGAGCCGACGTAGCCGCTCCGAAGAGAAACATCCACATCCACGTGGGAGCGTTGATATTGAACAGATAGAGCGCACCGACAACATAGCAAACCGTGATGATTGAGTATGGCAGAAACCGCTCCCTGCGTTGATTCAGATGCACATCGGAGATTATGCCGAAATGCTTCATCACAAGAAACAGGATTGCCGGCACCACGCATGTGAGCACCGCCACCACAGCGATGACGATAAGTTTGTCGGTGGTGAGCAAAATCTGGTAAGTTGACAGTTGGAATGCGATGAGCATACCGTATGTTGGCATGAACATCGGCGACAGCAGAAACGAGAATACGGCAGCCACATAGTGGATTACACGCATCGTTTTCTGTTCAAGCGACATTATTGTCGACGTGATTTCCGTTTTCAGATTTTCCATATCATAATTCTTTACGCAGCCGTGCCACAGGGAAACCCAGGCGTTCGCGGTATTTGGCGATGGTGCGGCGTGCTATTTCATAGCCTTTCTTGTTGAGAAGTTCGCAAAGAGCCTCGTCGGAGAACGGCTTTTTCTTGTCCTCGTGTTCGATGATGTCTTTCAATGCCGACTGAATCTCGCGAGTCGACACGTCTTCGCCCGACTCATGCTTCATACCCTCGTTGAAGAAGAACTTCAGCGGGTATACGCCGCCGGGAGTCATCACGTATTTTCCTGAAGTGGCGCGTGATATCACCGACAGGTCATAGCCCGTTATCGCGGCGATGTCTTTCAGCACCATCGGCCGCAGCTGCGACTCGTCCTCGGTGAGGAAAAACGCTTTTTGCCATCCCACAATGGCGCGCATCGTGCTGAACAGCGTCTGCTGCCTCTGCTTCAGCATCTTGATAAACACCGATGCCGACTCGTATTTGTCTTTGACAAATCGGTTTGCCTCCTCCTCGTTGCGGTTGCGCGGCTTTGCGGGAAGATTGTCATACATTGCTTGGAACGACTCCTCAATCTGCAGGTCGGGCACATTGTTGAGCAGCGTCAGCGTTATTGTATCGCCGTCCACATCGACGTTGAAGTCGGGGATTATGTGCTGCGCCTTTTGGTTTTCGCCGCCTCCGTAAAGGCTTCCCGGCTTTGGATTGAGAGCCTGTATAGCTTCAAGCACATGGCGGAACTCCTCTTTATCGAGTTTCATTGCCGCCATAATCTTGTCGTAGTGTTTTTTTGAAAATTCGGTGAAATATTTGTCGACAACCGTGTAGGCATGTAGGTTTTCAGGCGTTCCCGGCAGCCGTTCCAGCTGCAGCAGCAGACAGTCGCGCAGGTCGAACGCCGCCACCCCCGCAGGGTCGAGCTCACGTATTGCCTGCAGCACGGTGTTGATTTCCCCGTCGGTCACGTCAAGTCCTTCCTGAAAGATAAGGTCGTCGGAGATTGCCGACACCGAGCGGGTAAGATATCCGTTGTCGTCGATGCTTCCGATGATGTAGTCGGCTATTTGCTGTTGCTTTTCCGACAGGTCATGCTCGTTGATTTGCTCCGTAAGATAGTCAATCAGCGTGCTTTCCGACGTGATGATAGGCTCAAGCACCTTGTCGTCGGCGCTGTGGTTTGATATGTTCAGGCGATAGTCGGGAGTGTCGTCGGCATCGTCCTCCGGATCGTCGGCGTCGCGCGCCATTGTCGTGTCGGGAGCAATGTCGTCAGCCTTTTCCTCGCTTTCATCGCCGCTTTCATCGACGCCTTCCTCGCTTCCGTTCTTCTGACTGTCGTCCTGCTCAGCCACTTCGATTGCCGGATTGTCAAGGATTTCGTGGCGCACCTCATCTTCCACCTCAAGGCTGTTCATTTCCAGCAGTCTGACAAACTGCACCTGCTGCGGCGACAGCCGTTGCTGCAGTTTCTGTTCTTGTGTCAGATGCAATGCTTCCTTCATATCGACGTTTTCTGTTTCTACGGTGCGAAGTTACGCAAAATTTATTTTTCAAGCAAAAGGTTTACGAGAGTCTGTCCGACAGCCTTCAGCGGACGGCGGTCGATATGGGTCATCGTGTCGTCGGTTGTGTGCCACTGCGGGCAGAATCCCGTCGGAGAATCCATCCTCTGGTCGATGATGTCGATACACGGGATTCCGGCATTGTTGATTGCCAGGTGGTCGTCGGTTATGCCGCCGCCGTTGGCGTTTACAAAGAAGTTACCGTAGCCCAGACGGTTGGCGGCAGCCCACACGCGGTTGACCACGTCGGGAGCGTACTGCTGCGAGAAATATTCGCGCAGGAATGTGGCATTGGCGTCGCCCACCATGTCGAGCAAAATGGCATATTCCGGACGGGTGTAGCCCTCGCGGTGAGGCGTGCGCACCCAGTGCTGGGCACCGAGAGCCCACGAGTCGGGATTGTCGCCATTGTCGTCGCCCCAGTCCTCCGCGTCGACGAGCAGGATGTCGATGCCCACCGCCGGCTCGTTGTTTTTGAGCAGACGAGCCATCTCAAGCAACACACCCACGCCGCTGGCACCGTCGTTGGCGCCCATCACCGGTTTGCGGCGGTTGTCGGGGTTGGGATCGCTGTCGGCCCACGGACGACAGTCCCAATGAGCCACCAGCAACACGCGTCTTTTCTTTTCCGGATAAAACTCACCCACGATGTTGCGCGCGTGCAGCAGAGTGCCGTCAAAAGCCTTCAGGTCGGCGCGCTGCTCAGTCACCGTTGCGCCGCATTGCCTCAACCGCGAGGCAATCCAGTCGCCGCACTCCGAATGGGCATCGGTGTTTGGCACACGCTCCCCAAACGCACATTGGCGCGCCACAAAAGAATAGGCGCTGTCGGCGTCGAACGTGATTTCCTTTGCCTCATCGGCTGTCTGCTGCGCGGTGTTTCCGGCAGTCTTGCCCGCACATCCTGCCACCGCCACAATGCAGCAAGCCATCAGAGCGATTGCATATTTGCTTTTGTTCATATCTGTCTGAAAATTTGTCGGATGCAAAATTAGCTAAATTTCCGAGCCTGTGCAATGTTTTTATATACTGCGGCAACAAGCCATCTGTCATAATAACACACAGAAAAGGGTATCCTCACAGACACCCGATCCCTTTACTATTTTTATCTAATCTCACTTTTCCTTATGAAACGCATTTTGATTTTTACCTTCAGTCTTCTTTACGAAGACTGCATCTTTTCCATAAACTCAATTTTTTATACCCACAATTATACCCTTTTAAAAAACTATTTTCAGCCCTTTGTTTCTTAGGACACGACAAAGATAAAACGAATATTTCACAAAAACAAGTGTTTTGCTTATATTTTATCACAAAAATGAAGAAAAACTTATTTCTTGTTTTCAAATATGTTTTTCAAGAGCAAAAAAAACAACCGGCGCCACACTTTGGAGCGCGACGCCGGAGGGTTGTTATTTCCGCAGCTGCTGCTGCAGCAACACCGGTTCGTTGGTGGTTATGAAGTCCACTTTCTGATCGATGAGCCATTGCATGTCCGCTTCTTTGTCGATTGTCCAGACATTGACTTTCAGTCCTAATTTGTGAGCCTCCTCAATCCATTCCGGATGTTTCTTGATGGGACCCATGCTGTAGTCAAACCCGGCAAAGCCGAGTGTTTTCAATTCCGCAGGCGAGAGTTCGCCGTTGAGATAGTAGATGTCGGTGCCCTGCGGCGCCACGCGCTTGAATTCCTTGCAGGCAAAGAGCGAGAACGAGATGTACTCCGTGCGGTCGGTCAAACCGTATTTTTCCACCATCTCCACAATTTTAGCCACAGCCTCGGCTTCCTTCTCCTTTGTCTGATGAGCCTTCAGCTCGAGCACAATCCGCGTTTTCAGCGTTTTTGCCTTTGCGAGATACTCATCGAGCGTCGGCATGTGCTCGCCGTTGTCGAGAATAATCGCGCTTAGTTCAGCCGACGAGCTTTGCTCAACGTTGTGCCCCTTGAACACAGCGTCGTGGTTCACGAAAAGCACGCCGTCGGTGCTCAGCCACACGTCAAGCTCGGAGCCGTAGCAACCGATCGAGTCAGCCTTGCAGAGCGACGCGATGCTGTTTTGAGCCGAACCCGGCGCACGCCAATAACCGCGGTGCGCCACTACTTGCGTCTGTGCGGCAGCCGCCACAGCGGCAAATGCCACAAACAATGTTGTGATGTAATTTCTTAGCCTCATAATATCAATAGTTATTTTTCAACAAACCATAGCGATGCCACCTTGCGGCGTATTGCAATGACATTGCCCAGCGTGATAAGTCCGATCACGACAAGTCCGGCAAGCGCCGACAGCCATATCGGTTCGCCCGAGAGCGAGAACACCTGCAGCTGCGTCATATAGAGCGACCGCGCATAGAGCAGCAAGGCTATCGACAGCACATAGACGGCGGCATTGACGTAGACCACCATTTTCACGTATGTACCCGCCACTTCCGCCGGAGTGTAGCCGAGCAGCAGCAAGTCCTGCAGCTTCCTTGTGTTTTTCTGCAACAGCAGATAGATGCTCAGGATAAGGATAAAGAACGACAGCAGGCTGATTACCAGCCCCACGGCTATCACGATGCCCATAATCACGGTCAGCATATAGCTCGCCTTGTTGGAGTTCATCTTGTCGCCGGCAATCTCATAGCCGTGCTTCTTCATATATTTTTCAATAGCCACATCGCCGGGCTTGCTCACCTCGAGGATGAGCCGCGACGGCTGCACGTTGACCTCCGGCGCATAGCGCGCGTTGCTCCATTGCATAAAGCTTTCAGGCACGATAATCGTGTTCAACCGGTTTGAGAATCCCACGATGCGGCCCTCGATGTATTCCTGATGACCGTCGGTCGCGGTGACGGCAAGCATGATAGGCACCTTGCCCACCATATCCTCGCTCAGCTGCGGCATGCCTTGCGACGCCGCAAATCCGAAGTTGTAGAGCGACAGATAGTCCTTTGACAACAGAATTGGCACCACCGGACGCGGGCTGTCGGCGTCGAATCCCCATTTTATGTTTTTCGTGTCAATAAATTCGTCGGGCACCGACTCGAAAAATATATATGTGTGCAGGCTCACGGAGCGTCCGCTGATTCCCAGGTTTCCCATCACCTTATAATTGGTGGTCGAGAACCGTCCCACCTTGCGCATCCACGGCTGCCGCTCGAGGTCGGCAATCTCGCTTTCCGAGAAAGCGTTGGCGTCAGTCCCTCCGAGCATACTTTTCACCATCGACGCCGTGCTGATGCTCTTTGTCACCACAAGATAGTCCTTACGGATGAAACTGTCCTCGTCTTCAAACACCGGACGCACGTCCTGCCAGAACTGCAGACCGAGCAGCACGATTGTCAAACCCACCATGTTTGCAATAGCGAAACCTATGAGTTGCGCCTTGCTGATATGCTTGCGCAGCAGTTTCCACATCAACGGATTTCTCATAACTTCAGTGCCTCCTCCACTGCGATGTCAAGATTGTTGCCCACCGATGTAGCAATGACAGCCGCGCCAGTGCGTGCCGCCTCCTCGGTGATAATGTCGGCAACGATACGGTTGTTTGTCTCGTCGAGGTGGCTCACCGGCTCGTCGAGCAGGAAAAAGTCGCACGGCTGGCACACCGTGCGTATTATTGCCACTCGCTGCTGCTGTCCTATCGACAGTTTTCCCGCCGGACGGTCGGCGCGGTCGGCAACCCCCAGCCGCTCGAACAGGCTGCGGATCTCGGCAGTTGTCTTATGTCCGGTAAGCCGGTTCTTCAGCTCCACATTTTCCAAAGCTGTAAGCTCAGGAAACAGTCGCATCTCCTGCGGCAGATAGGCAATGTGGCGACGTCGCACGTCGCACCATTCCTCCACGGTCAGCTCGTCGATAGAGCGGCCGTCAAACAGGAACGTGCCTTCATAGTCCTTGCGGTAGCCGTAGAGATATGCGCACAGCGACGACTTTCCGCAACCGCTTTCCGCCGAAATCAGATATTTTTTTCCGCGCTCAAACCGGAGCGTCTTCAACCACACTTCCGACTGGATGCCCGGTTGTCCGGCAAACACCCGCGGCAGAGTGTTGACAAGTTCTATTGTATTCATCTTTATAAGATAATTTTTATCGTTTCAAAAGTAGCCCAAACAATCGGAATACGCAAACCTCCGTCGGCGTTTCCTCACAGCAGTCCCTGCTCTATGCGCGTGGCTATGCGGTCGATCATCGCGTCGGTCTCGTCGGTGGCCGGATGCCAGTCGGCTTTCAGATTGACATTGAAGAGCCGTCCGAACGCCTGATAGAACGACGCACGGAACGTGCCTAAAAACGCCTTGATGATGCCGTATGACTTCTGGTTTGTCTCGCGGTTGATGAGTTTCACAAGCACACGCGCCTGCTGACGCGAGAACCGCTTCAGTTCAGGCTTATATTGGTTGAACACATCGCGCTCCATGCTCTTCAGATAAGCCTCGCGTTCTTTCGTTGTGGGCAGAGTCTCAATGTATTCATACGTCTCGATTACGGTGGCGGATATAAGTTTGGCATAAGGCAGCCCCTTGCGCACGTCGCGGACGGTGCGCCAATAGAACTGCTCCTGATTTTTGTTTTTAAAACGTTCGGGAGGAAAAACAGTGATGTTGTTGATTACGAGCATCAGCGCGCTGTCGCCCTGCTCCGTGCGGAAATAATAGTAACCATGATAGGTCTTGTTGCGCGGAGAAGGCAGTCCGTCAGTTTCGGCAAAGGCACATGCCGCCGTTGCCAACATCAGGAATAGAATTATACGCTTCAACATTTGTCTGACAAAATTTTGTGCAAAAGTAAGTATTTGCCACGACTTAGCGTATAATTTTATGATTTTTTGGATATTCTGCGACGAGCGGTTTGCGTCTATCCGAAGAAGATGCCGCCATCGTTCATATCCATCCATGAATGGTCGCCGGTGCGCACATTCAGATCTCCGTCGGAGTCCATCCACATGTTTCCTCCGCAGTGGGTTAAGAACTTGCCGCCTTCGTCGCCTCCGACAACGAATTTTGTGCCTTCATTGTCGTTGTAGTTGAAATCGTCGTTGTCATCGTTGCCGCCCAACCAGTGGTGATGATTGAAAAAATTAAAGAATCCCATAATTGTAACGTTTTTCCTATACAAAAATAGCGATTTTTTAATTACAAACAAACGATTGAAACTTTTTTCAAGAAAAAAGTTTCTTTTTGCGCTTTTTTACGGCATTGCATCACAATAATTACGTATCTTTACCGCCGAATTAAAACCACTAATATTTTCAAATATGAAAAAATTATCTACTCTCCTTTTGATTGCGGCTGTTGCGGCAGGTATTGACGCTAACTCAGCCGAGGTGACGCGCATTGCAGCGGGCAACCACACGATGCTTCTCACAAAAGACGGCAAAATCTACGTGAGTGGAAACAACGATGCCGGCCAACTCGGCGACGGGCACTACTTCGACAGCGAGATAAGCGACAACCACTACAACGCCACCACGTTCAAGCCCGTAGAAAAGGATGGCGTTAAATTCCGATCAGTGACCGCCACTCTCTACAACTCTTATGCCATCGCCTCCGACGGCGCTCTCTATGCCTGGGGTCAGAATGCCTACGGACAATTGGGATTGGTCAGCGTAGGAACATACAGCGGCATCTACACGCCGACAAAGGTGGACGATGCCAAATGGGCGGTGGTGAAAGGCCGCTCGACAACAATAGTAGGTATTCATACCGACGGCACATTGTGGGCATGGGGCAAGAACCTCACCGGGCAACTCGGCATTGGCGCCGACAGCGAGATGAAAGAGTGTGCGACGACACCTGAGAAGGTGAGCGATGAGCGTTGGATTGACTGCGCTTCGGGCTTCTACCACAGCACTGCCGTGAAAGCCGACGGCACATTGTGGGCATGGGGCGACAACTCGCAGAACCAGGTGAACAGCAGCAGCACCACCATATTCACAACTCCGCAACAAGTGGGCGAAGACACCGACTGGACTCAAGTACAGGCGGGTTTGAAGATGTCGGCGGCATTGAAAGCCGACGGCTCGCTGTGGACTTGGGGAAACAACGAAGAGTCGGCACTCGGACGCGCTGTTGAAGGCAAAACAGACGGCAAACCCATGAAGGCGTTCGACAAAGTGTTGTCATATTCTGTCGGCGATATGCATGTGCTCGTCATCAAGGACGACTACACTCTTTGGGGATGGGGATACAACCTCCACGGAGAGCTTGCCAACGGCACAAACAGAAATATTGACACACCGACACAGATAGGCACGGCGCAATGGCAGACTGTTGCCGCAGGTTTCTATCATTCTGTTGGCGTACAGATCGACGGCTCTGTATGGTCGTGGGGATTCAACCGCTACGGACAGCTCGGACTGGGCGATGACAACAACCGCGCCGAACTTTCAAAAGTAGACTTCAATCCAGAAGAGGGCGCTGTGGCTGAAATAGCGACAGACTCAGCAGTCAAGGTATATCCGACGGTTGCCGAGGAAACGATAACCGTAAGCTCCGACGCGACAATCAGCAGCGTCAGCGTCTACAACGCCAACGGCCAGAAAGTTGGCTTCAAGATGGTCGACGGAACACAGACAAGCCTCAACGTGTCGCATCTCGCTGCCGGAACTTATTTCGTGGCAACAGAGAGTGACGCAGGAAAATCAGTGACTCGTTTCATTAAGAAATAAGACTTATGAACAATCGTTTTTTCCTTGGCGCGGTGGCGGCGTTGTCGATTGTTTCCGCCAACGCGGAGCGTCTGCTTGACAGCGCCGACAATTGCCTTGTGGTCGACAACGAACCGATGGTGTTCGGATCGATGGTGAGCAACAAGGCGTGGACCACTGCAGAACAGCAGACAGCGGGTCTTGGACTGTACCGCTTTTTCGGATACACGGTCGATGCGAAACCGGTGGTTCTAAGCACCGATTTCCAAATCGAGTCGGCAGCATACAAAAACGGCACTTACTATATCGAGTCGACAGCCAATGCCGACACCGACGCCGCTGTAAAGCTGCACGGACATCTGATTGCCTACGAGCCCGACCTGGACATCATGTCGGAAATTGCGCCGATAACCAACATCCACAATTTAGCAGGCAGCATTGCCTACAATCCTGCCGACAACAAGATGTATTGCTTCTTTGCCAACGAGTGGACGGAGTCGTATACGGAGTTTGGCTCGTTTGACGAGACAACAGCCACCTCAACGTTCATACGCTCGTACTACAACGACATCATAACGATGGCAGCGCTTGCCTTCGACCGCAACGGTCAGGGGTATGCCCTCAACGTGAAGGGCGAGCTGTATCGCCTTGACGCCGCCACCGGCGCGCTGACAAAGATAGGATTCACAGGCGTCACCCCACGCTATTCGCAAAGCATGGCGTTCGACTACCGCAACGACAAGCTGTATTGGTTTGGCTCGTCGGTCGACAACACGATGCGCCTCTATGAGATCGACACAGCCACCGCCAAGGCAACGGCCGTGTCGGGCAATTCGCAGGCGCAGTTTCTCGGCATCTATTTTGAGAATCCCGTCAACGCAGCCCCCGACTGCGTGACCGACCTTGCATACACCTCCACCGGCGCACGCCGCGAGGGCACACTGAGTTTCCGCATGCCGGAAAAAACCTTCGGCGGAGCGGCTCTTGAGGGTACACTCAACGTCCGCATCGCCATCGAGGGTGTCGACACAGTGACAATAAGCGGCAAAAATCCTGGAGAACTCGTCAGCCTACCGCTGACACTGCCCGACGGCACGGCGCGCATCGTTGTGACGGCAGACAATGCGAAAGACTACGGACTTCAGTCGCGCGTGAAGACACAGGTGGGCGTCGACCAACCGATGCCGGCAGAAAATGTGTCGCTACGTGTCGACGGAGGAGAAGCCACATTGTCGTGGACAGCACCGACAGCGGGCAAGAACGGCGGCTACGTTGGCAACCTCACCTACCGCGTGGAGCGCAACGACGGAGTGGTTGTTGCCGAAGCGACAACAGAAACGTCGCTGACAGGATTGCAGAAAGGCAAATATTCATTGACTGAATATAAAGTCACCGCCGCCAACGAGAGTGGCGCTGCCTCCGCAGCGACAAGCAACAGCGTGATTCTCGGCGACGCATTGGCAATGCCGTTCAAAGAATCGTTTGACGGAGGAACGTGCCAGCACACATGGTGTGTGGGCGCGGCATGGGCCACATTCACCGCAGGCAGCGATCCGAAGACACAGGATGCCGACGGAACAGGCGGTCTCATCTCGTTCTGCTGCTACTCCACCAACGTGGCCAAAGGCACAGTGTCGACAATCGTCTCTCCGGCGATAGCCGTGGGCGGACAGCAGGCATATTTCAACTTCTCGGTTTATCACTATAGCGGCACGTTCGCAACCGAAGACTCGCTGACACCTTGCGCCATCGCCGCCGACGGCAGCGTACAGACCCTCGGCGACCCGATTATGCGCGACAACGGCACAACCGGATGGAAGGAATACTCATATCCCCTCAGCGGCAACGTGGTTTGCGTGGCTCTGAAAGGCTATTCCGACTACGGCTACAACATCCATGTGGACCGCATCGCAGTGTCGACCGAGCAAAGCGGTGTGAGCACCGTGGAAATCGCCGACAATACATTGGTGACCGTCTACAACCTCAGCGGAGCACGTGTCGCCGAGCGGATGCAGCGCAGCGACGTGTCTACGCTCGCTCCAGGCTGCTACATTGTGCGTTCGGCAACAGCGACTGAAAAGGTGATTGTCAGATAGCATCGGCAACCATACTACAAATACAATCGTCCCGGCAGCGTCAAAGTTGCCGGGACGGTATGTTTTTTTAGGGTCAGCAGCGGAAGCGGCGGAAATCGGAAGCTGAAGAGCCTGCAACGAGGCGGAAAAACTTCTCAAAGCACTCTGCCGACGGGAAGCCGAGCGACCGGGCGATGTCGGCCACGGGGCGGTCGGTGTCGACAAGAAGCATCTTGGCGACGCGCAACTGACGCAGCTGCGCAAATTCACGGAACGTCCTACCCGTGGAAAAGCGCACAACACTTGCCAAATATGTCTCGGAAACGCCGAGCGCCCGTGCCGGCAACCCTATCGGCGGCACGTCGCACCCGTGGCCTTCGGCATAGAACCGGTCAACCGTCTTTTCGGTTTCTGCCACATACATCGCGCAATAATCCTCATGCAGGATAAACTGCCGCTGATAAAAGCGCCTGCAGTTGGCAAGCAACAAGTTGATTTTTTCAGCAAGTAATGAATCTGAGGAATCGCCAGTGTTGTCAGAGAGAATCCCAGCCACGGCATCAAACAGTCGGTCTACCACGCTTTTCTCGCGCAGCGAGATGTGAAGCGACTCTCTCGGATAGCGGTAGCCGAAAAATGCGTAGTCGGAGAATACGCCACGCAGCGGCGGTTGCAGCGACAGCGATTTGTGGAACGACAACACCCGTGCGTCGGCAGCCACCGGCATCGCCTCACCCGGCGGAAAAAACGACATCCGCGCGTCGGCGTAGTCGCAGCATCGGCATGCGAAATCGCCACGGATTT
>ULZV01072252.1_pt1 | contig 17135 bp, 14 predicted proteins | sample 1963471 | NCBI WGS metagenome assembly ULZV01 (sample SAMEA4835899, study PRJEB28245) | human gut metagenome | biome: gut microbiome; material: fecal sample | place: Denmark | collected 2008 | reverse complement strand
TGGTTTTCATCACGACCAAGCGCGGCAGCCTGGACAATCCCACGATCAGCGTCGACACGCGATTCGGTATCAACACCCGCGCTGTCCCCGAGTATGACATCATCACCGATCCGGGCGAATACCTCGAGGCGCAGTGGCGCACGATGCGCGACACGAAGTGGGCGTCAAGCCCCGAAGAGGGAGGCGGCGATCTGGCTGCCGCGGCGCTCTATGCCTCGCAGGAGGTGCTGGGGGCACACGGAAATTACAACCCCTACAAATATTTGTCGACCTACCTGATCGACCCTGCGACCGGCAAACTCGACCCGTCGGCCCGGCGCATGTACAGCGAGCGCCTGCAGGACGAACTCTTCAAGACCGGATTCCGCAACGAGACGAACGTTTCGGTCAGCGGCGGGAACGAGAAGTCCGATTATTTCATCTCGCTGGGTTACCTCAAGGACGAATCCTATGTGATCGAATCGGATTTCGAGCGTTACAGCGCCCGTGTGAACGTCAACACCAAGCTCCGCAAGTGGATCAAGGTGGGCGCCAACCTCTCCTATGCCCACACGGTGCAGAACAACATTCTGGAGGGCAGCAGCCTTGCTTCGTCGGCGTTCGCCACGGCGCGTTCGTGGGAGCCGGTTTTTCCGGTCTACGCCCGCGATGCCGAGGGGAAAATCAAGTATGACGAAAACGGCGACAAGGTCTACGACCTGGGTACGGGGCAGACCGACGGCACGACGACCCGTCCCGGAACCTCGGGCCAGAACATCATCGCCACGCTGAAGATGGACACGCGCGACATCAAACGCAACAACTTGCAGGGCCGCGCTTACGGGGAGATCTATTTCCTGCGCGACTTCACCTTCACCTCGAGCATGTCGCTGGGCTATCGCGCCTCCGACGAACTGCTGTTCTATAACCCCACGATCGGCGCCGGACGCGGTTCCAAGGGCCGGATCAACAAAAAGTCTACGGACGTTTACGATCTGAACCTGATCCAGATGCTCAATTACAAAAAATCCGTCGGACGCCACAATATCAATGCGCTGATCGGACATGAGTACAACAGCTGGGTGCGCGATTACGCCGAGGTCGAGAAGACGAACATTTACGATCCCAAGAATCCGCAGCTGAACAACGCCGGCGAGATGGGGTCGATCAACGGCTATCAGGACGTGCTGCGCATTCAGGGTTTCTTCGGCAAACTGGAGTACAACTACGACAACCGTTATTATTTCTCGGGCGGTATCCGCCGCGACGGAACCTCGCGTTTCAAATACAATCCCTGGGGCACGTTCTGGTCCGTCGGCGCTTCGTGGCGCATCGGAGCCGAGAAGTTCATGGAGAGTACGCACAGCTGGCTTTCGGAGCTGAAACTCCGCGCCACGTACGGTACGCAGGGTAACGAGGACCTGGCCAACTACTATCCCTATACCGACCAGTATACGGTTACCATTTCCGAAGGCAAGCTGGGTACGGAGATCTATTACTACGGCAATCCCGATCTGACGTGGGAGAAGCAGAAGACGTTCGATCTGGGTCTGGACGTGGGTCTGCTGAACGACCGCATCAACCTGACGATGGACTACTTCATCCGCGTGTCGGACGGTCTGCTCTTCAAGCGTACGAAGGATATTTCGACGGGCCGCGCCTACGACTGGTACAACGTCGGCAAACTGCGCAATTCGGGCTTCGAATTCGACCTGAACGTCAAGCTCATCCAGAAAAAGGACTGGTACTGGGACATGTCGGTCAACGGTTACACCTATGCCAACAAGATGCTCAACCTGCCCGACGAGTACAAAGTCTCGGGCATGCCCAACGGCAACCAGCGCATTTACGAAGGCAAGGACATCTACCGCTGGGAGATGCGGCAGTTCGCAGGACTGGATGAGAAGGGCAACTCGCTCTGGTATATGGACCGGGATCTCACGGACGGTGAGGGCAACGTTGTGGGCGTGGAGAAAGTCACGACCGGCGATGCTACCGAGGCCACGCAGTACCTGCTGGAGAAGAGCGCGCTTCCCGATTTCACGGGCGGCCTGAACACCACGCTGCGTTGGAAGAGCCTCGACCTGACGATTATGACCAACTTCCAGTTCGGCGGCTACGGCTACGATTACGACTTCTCGGCGTTCAGCAGTGCGAATTTCCCGATGAACCGTCTGAAGAACTATGCCGACGCCTGGAATCCGGAGACCGGGAAAGGTTCGGCGCCGATCTGGAACACGAACGACTCGAACATCAACGCTTCGTCGGATCGTTTCCTGATCAGCAAAACCTACTTCAACTTGCGCAACATCACGCTGGGCTACACCTTCCCGGCGAACTGGATGAGCAAGATCGGCATCAAGAGCGTTCGCGTGTACTTCGCCTGCGACAACGTCTTCTTCGCATCGAAGCGCAAGGGCTACGATCCCCGTACGAGCATGGGCGGTCAGGGCGCGACGGTCGCTTTGAACAGCGTGGACGGTACGTATTATTCGCCGATCCGCACCACTTCGGTAGGTCTCAATATTAACTTCTAAGCAGCGACATTGATATGAAAAAAATACTGATATTTTTAATGAGCGCGGCAGTTGCGGTATCCTGCAGCGACGATATCTTCGACGTGGACCCTTCGGGAAAAGTCTCTTCGGAGACCCGTGACGAGGTGGTCAAGGAGGACCCGGACAAGGTGCTTCAGGGTATCGAGGCGTCCATTTACACCCACTATGCCACCTATTACAAGAACGACCTTCAGTGGCTGACCGGTTTCAAAGGGTTCGAACTTGCGTTCGGCATGGCCGGGCAGGACATGACCCTGCTGCTGCAACACAGCATGAACCTTTACATGTATATCAACGACTACTGGCAGGAGGAGTATACGCCGACTTTCAACGTGTGGAACATGTTCTACATTCCGATCGCCACGGCCAATGAGATTCTCGCGACGGCGACCCTCGACGCTTCCGCCGAGTCGGAGACGATGAAGGCCTACCGCGCCCGTGCGCTGACCTCCCGCGCGTTCGGCTACTACCACCTGATCAACGTGTACCAGTATCCCTACTCGGCGGCGAACAAGGACCTTCCGGGCGTGCCTCTGGCCACCGAGGAGACCCTCGGCCAGAATCTGCCGCGCGCCACGATGGAGCAGGTCTACAAACGCATTACCGACGACCTGGACGAAGCGCTGCGTATTTTCGAGGAGATCGGATACGACGACACCGGTTCCCGGACCGATTTCGACGCCAGCGTGGCCGCCATTCTGCGCGCCCGTGTCGCATTGGTCATGGAGGACTGGGGGAAAGCCGTCTCGTTGGCCGACGATATTCTGGCCAAATACACGCTCGTCTCCAAGGAGAACTACAACAACGGCTTCAACCGTATCGAGAACGTTCCGAGTCTGATCTTCGGCTTCAAGATGACGGCCGACAACTGCCAGACATGGGCTACCTGGTGTTCGCAGATGGACCCCTACATGAGCGGTTATGCGGGTATGTGGGCCGAGCGTCCGATCCACTCCTACCTCTATGCGCGTCTGAATCCGACCGACGTGCGTCGCGGCTGGTGGCTCAACAAGACGGACAATCCGGACCCGGACGCTGCGACGAGCGGTTATGCCTGCCTCCTGCCTTCCAACCTGCCCAATACGCTTGCTTCGGGCGTGAAAGCGCGTTCGGAGTACGTTTCGGTCAAGTTCCGCAGTTACAACGGCGACTGGAACAATACCGATCTGATCTATATGCGCGCCGAAGAGGCCGTCTTCATCAAGGCTGAAGCCGAGGCGCACAGCAACATCGCCGCGGCCAAGAAGACGCTCAAGGATTACGTGACGACCTACCGCGATCCGGGTTACGACATCACGGCCGCTTCGCTCGACGATGTCGTCGAGGAGATCATTCTTCAGAAACGTATCGAGATGTGGATGGAGGGCGCTCTGGAGTGGCTTGACCGTCGGCGTCTGAATATGCCGATTGATCGTCGGGACGATGCCGCGATGACGGCGGCAGGCGTTGCGAACAACCACATTTACAAAGCCATGTGGGAGCAGAACGAATCCGGCATGCGGTTCCAGCTGCCGCGTTCCGTCGTGATTGCCAACCCGGAAATCGGCGAGGCGAACCAGAATAAAACGAATTAAGCGTCTCTGTATCATGCCTGTCAAGTCCGCTGTCCGTTTGGGCAGCGGACTTTTTTCTGATTTCCGGGTCGGTAGTTTTTTTGCCAGGCCGGGAAAAATTTACCGACAAAATTGCATAAGGCATTTGCAGTATTAAATTTTTTGCTTATCTTTGCACCACGATAACAGGGAATACCCCGTTTTTCGCGGATGGTGCCATAGCTCAGTTGGTAGAGCAAAGGACTGAAAATCCTTGTGTCCCCGGTTCGATTCCTGGTGGTACCACTTTTAAGATTGAATAGAACGTTGTAGGTGAATAACTTACAACGTTTTTTCTTTGTCTGAGGTAAAACATAGGTAAAACAGTTGATTATTCCTAAATACCTATTAATCAAATATTTGCATTTGCAAATATAGAATTTATTTTGTAGTTTTACGGTAGCAAATCACTAAAAACTGCATGACAAACGAGATTATTCGGTCAAATCGGTTGGAATTACTGAAAAACGAGGTATTCGGCACACTGGATGTCACGGATGCAACACGCAACGAATACCGGGTGCGGATCACGCATTTTATTCGGTATGCGGAAACACACGGCATCAACCGCAATTCTTATTTGGATTATAAACGGTATTTAGCTGGTATCGACACATTCAGCGTATCGACCAAAAACAAATACCTGATTGCGGCGAAAATCTTTTTGGACGGGTTGCATCGGTTGAATTTGATTCCGCAGAAAATTACGGATCATGTCCGCGGATTCACGCAGAGCCGACTGCACCGCAAAGAGGGCTTGCAGGATGCCGACATCGGAAAGTTACAACGGTATTGTTCCGACTTACCACCTACACCACAGAATTTGAGATTGAGAGCGCTTGTCGCTCTCTTTTTGTTTCAAGGGCTTCGGCAGATCGAGGTCGTCCGGTTGGATGTCGGGGATATCGACCTGCGGAACAAGACCGCATTTATCCGCGGCAAAGGCCGGGACGATAAAGAGCCGATTCATTTGCACCCCTCGACGGTCCGGATGCTGCGGGAATATCTGAATTGTTACCGATTCCGGAGCGGCGCACTGTTCCGCAGTGACAGCAACCATTGCCGGGGCGAAAGGCTTACGACCAAATCGGTCCGGGAGATCATAAAGCGGGTATTCGCAGAGTTGGAGATCGACGGAAGCACGCATGGCTTTCGTCATTTTTTTATTACCAAGTTAATCAAATCCTATAAAGGGGAATTATTGATGGTGTCGAAATACAGTCGTCACCGGAGTATTCAGATGCTCGAAGTTTACAACGACGAGATTATCCGCGAGCAGGATTTACCTCGGTTTTATGAAGTCTTTAAAGAGATACGGATATGAAGAAGCAACCACCCCGGAATATCTATTGTTTGGAGGGAAATTGGAGAACTAATCCGCGGTGCAAACAAAGCGTGCGTCCGATGCTCGACATATTGCGGGATGCTGCAGGGATAAAATACATTTACCGCAAGTGCAACACGCGGGAAGAGTTCTTCGAATATTTGCGGCAATACACGTTCGAACGCTACCGGAACTATCCGATTCTATACATTGCCTTTCACGGCAGACCAAATAAAATACAAATCGGGCGGGACCTCGTGACGTTACGTGAGATTGCGGACGTTTTGGAGGGGTTTTTAGCGCATCGGATCGTTTACTTCGGAAGTTGTAGCACCATGCGCACGAAACGCGCGAATATCGACGATTTCCTACACCGTACAAAAGCAGACATCCTCGCAGGTTACAGCAAGGATGTCGATTTTATTCAAGCCACAGCGTGGGAGATGGAATGGCTTTATTCTTTATAAGAAGAATAGAAAACGCACCTATTCTTTTCTTAAATCTTGGACAACCACCTTCTTTGAGTCAATTAAACTTTTAAATAATTCATCTATTTTTTGCAAGCGTTGCCACCGTCCATTTCGTTCTTGACTAAATGTAAATACGACACGCTCTTTTGCTCTTGATAAAGCTACAAAAAATGCACATTTGTCTTCATCTGGTTGCTTATCATAGCTCCAAAATGCACCATCTTCTAGGCCCATAAATATGACCGTATGGTATTCCAATCCCTTACTTTTATGTATAGTCATTATCGGAATCACCCCCACCCCGGTTATAATATCTAAAATTGCCTTCAAGTTCATAATGCCTTCGGCTTTTTCTTTTAATAGCTGAGCGAAAGAGGCAATTGTTTCGGCAAAATACTGTTTGTTCTTGTATGCAGGATATAAGGACTTTATCTTATCCACTCCAGCAAAATCAATTATATTATCAACTATACTCTCAATGCATCTTGTAAAATCTTCTTGAAAGGAAGAGCGCATTCTCTCTATAAACTTATGTAATTTGATTTCTTCAGCAAAAACCTCTTTATCAGAATAAGACGAGTTGATATTACTTAAAAAGTTTAAAACATAACTTTTTGAATCAATAGCTTTGTTGCTATCTATTAAATATAAGAAATTTACAATAAATAGAATGACCTCTTCGGTTAGTAAATCCTGATACTTGCTTTCATCTCGTGCCGCAATTTTATTTTCATTGAAATAATTAATTAATTCCCCTGCATATTTTTGCAATTGCTGTTTGACTAAAATACAAATCTCTCGGGGATTAATATTTTCATCATTTATCCATCGTTTAACATTAGAATAGAGATATTCCATCTCCTGCTGTGGATTCTTGAAAAAACAAAAATATGCTTCACCGTCACCCTTATTCCAGTTCGGATTACATATTACAAGATCTTCTCTTCGTAGTAAATTTGCAATCAAATAGTTTTGGAGTTCCACTAAATTTGGAGCGGATCTAAAATTCATTTGAAGAGAACATTGACTTGCATCGTAATCTTTAATAAATTTATCGAATATCTCTGGTAACGCCCCTGCCCAAAGCATGATTCGTTGTTTGTCATCTCCTACAGCAGTTAGTACAGCATGACTATCCCCAAAACATGTATTCAAAAACTCATATTGTAAAGTTGTCGTATCTTGAAATTCATCCAGAAAAATATGACTGTATGTTTCTTTTAAATATTCTCGAATTTTTGGATTGGCATTCATGATAAGTTCTGCTAAACGCATCACCATTTTAAATGTGAGAAATGATTTTACCCCTCCTAATAGACGCGTCCAAACACGATAATGAATGCTATCCTGTGATAGAGGTAATTTGCCGTAATACTCATCCAAAATTTGTTTATCGGTATGACTTGATCGATAATCTCGATCAATACTTTCAAAAATATCAAATACATCTTGCTCTTTAAATATTATCTTATATTCACTGTTAATCGCATAACTATCCGGCAAGCCTTTACGGAATCTATCCACTATATTTTTAGCAAAAGCATCAAATGTCATGGACTCGAATCGCAGAGCGAGATCACGTCCACACCGCTTAATGACACGCTCTTTTAAATTATATGCAGCATCGCGTTTGAAACTAATGGCTAGTATTTTTTGGGGATATGGACATTTATTCGTTTCCAGTAAAAAACAAGCTCGTTGAGCTAAAAGCTCTGTTTTACCTGCCCCCGGCCCGGCAATAACCAATACGTTTTGTTCGGATTTTACTGTATCTATCGCCTTCGGCTCTAAAATAAATCCGTCTGCAGGAATCCACTCATCGACTGTTTTGTATTTCATTTTTTATGAAGTATTTTCCCTATTTTATCAAATATTTCTACTAAAACAGGAGGCATATTTTCTTTTATCTTTTCATTATCCATCAAAGCCAAAGCATTCATATGAGTTACAGGCTTGCCTCTGCCAAGGAAATGATAATTATACCAAATCATCAATTCTCTTTGCGTCTCAGTATATGTTTCTCCTTTAGCATTTTCCGATTTCAAAGTAGCTACTACTGCATTTTCAACTTTTGTCGCAAATTTTTCTGGGTCCTCATTTTTTTTAGGGATTCTTGGACCTCCATTTTCAGGGATTGCTTTTTTGTAAATCTTGGGATAATGTTCAAGCATTAAATAATCAATATCCAATGGTGATGAGTAAAGAATATCATATTCTTTCAGACGATCAACCCACCACATCAAGGCATCCAATTTATTATTTTCATATATCCAGGTATGCATCTTATCAAAATTTTCATCTGTTAGAATCGTTCCATCTCTGAGGGTAAGTAACGTATTCCTGTCAATGCCGAGGTGTATAAGTTGTTGCAAAGCATATTTTATTCTCCCCCAACCTCCGCCGTCTCGACCAACATCTAAATCAAGTAGAGTAATATAGGGGATATGAAGAGAGGACAATAACTTCCAAATATGATTGACAAATCGGTGTCCTAATGGAGCAAACGATATTATATTGTCATCGAAATCTTTATCATATACTTCCATTAACCGATTGAATATGAGATGCTCGCTGTCTCCTTCGCCAATAACGACTAATCTTGCGAAGTAAATTTCAGGATAATTTTTCACCGCTTCTTTTACATATTTGTATGCATCTTCAGTATCGGTCGGGAGACAGACCCTATTAATTTCAGTCGCATAATCCTCGTTTATTCGAAAATGAAATATGGATTCAGGATCAAGTCTTTTGATTATTGCAGGAGTATGCGAAGACAAGAATACTTGTGCTTTATCCTGTTTTGATATAGAAGTTAGAATCTTAATAACACGTCCAAGCAATTGAGGGGCAATATGATTTTCAGGCTCTTCTATTGCAAGAATTGTAAGCAATGGCTTAACCCGGTCTTCATCATCAATCTCTTTTTCTATCTTTAAAAGGGTACAAACAAGGGTAAAATAGAATAAAGACCTGTATCCTTCTCCTAACTCATCTATTTGATAAGGCCTATTTATTTCTGTTGGACGAAATGATATTTCTAACTTTTGCAATATTGATTCTATTTCACTGGTTCCAAAAGATAAAGAAATATCTTTATAGCGTTCATCTTTATGAAATTCAGACCATACACCAGATAAAGTTGTTTCTATTGTTGAAAATTCAGCAATACCCTGAAATAAACCATTAAGTTCAGTTATTTTGTTTTTATAATTGGCTTTAAACTCATCGCTGAATTTCATGGAACTTAAAACACGATATAGAATAGAGCCGGAAATATACCGCATTTGCTCCGACGGTCTGCGTATTGCCGGGACATAAAATGCCTGAATTAATCCTCGCAAATGCTTTGGAAAGGCGTGTTTTGATTCATCAGGACAACCTTCAGATTCAGGCACATTGATAAAATACAATTTAGTATCAATGTCTCCTTCTTCTGCAAGATCATTTTTTGTCCATACACTTTCCAATAAGATCCTTATATATGGATTTTTCCCTTCCTCATCTACAACCATAGATGAGAAAAAATGAGGAATAGCATCTGTTTCCGATTCATCAAATTCTAATCTAGCCTCAATTGATAATTTTCGCTCACGAACCTTATCATCGTCTTCACATGTAACATGAAAATCCTGTTTGTTTATATTTCGCTCTGCATTTGTAATCCCAAATAACTTTCGTAAAGCTTCTAATGCCGCTGTTTTTCCACTACTATTTAAACCAATAAAGGCATTTAGTCTTTTATCTACACTAATAGATACTCCTTTTGAATTGAAGCCTCTAAATCCATGAATATTAATTTTTGATACCCGCATAACATAATATATTAAGTTTTATCAAATATAATAATTTAAAATTGCATTGCCTGCAACAAACCGACATTTATCTAATTACGCCAAAATAAAAGTTTGACAACACCTTTTCAACGTTCGATAATTGTAATTACAGAACTTTGAGAGACTGAAATAAAAAACGGAGGCTTTAACCTCCGTTTTCCATTTATTCAATTACACCAAGTTTTTTTAATTTTAATTCAAGTGATGGAATACTGCTATACATTATTTCTCGTGGAGTAGTCCCGATTTGCCGTCCAATAATGCCGGATTTTTCTAATTGTTCCATGATTCGCTCTGCACGATTAACACCAATTTCGAATGTTCGTAGAATAGATGTAACAGATATTGTTCCTTGTGTCACTGCTGTACGTGCAGCTTCTACAAATAATGAATCATATTGTTCAAACCCCAATTTTGCTAATTTCGATTCGAGCAATGGAATACTTCTATACATTATTTCTCGTGGAGCAGTCCCGATTTGTGGTCCAATAATACCGGAATTTTCGAGTTGTTCCATAATTCGTCTTGCGCGATTAGAATTAACTTCGAACATGCGTTGAATAGATGGAGCAGATATTGTTCCTTGTGCCACTGCTGTACGTGCTACTTCTACAAATAAAGAATCATATTGTTTAGGAGAAGAATTACTATCGGTTATTCCCTTGGTGAATTTAAGAAACAATTCGTATACAGTTTCTAATTCTTGTTGCCAGTGGGGATATTGGGCAGATAATTGTGTAAGTGTATGGGTATACGGATGCTCTTGTTCCAATTTCTGCACTTTCGCAAGATAGGTATTCATACATTCAGTTTTTGCCGCTCTCACGTTTTCCAAATTCTCATATTGAGGTTTGGCCGTTGTCACTTGTTCTTTGCTCCTATTTGATTTGTTAAGTTCCCGAAAAAACAGACAGCCAAATATAACACCCACAGGAAAGAACACAATTAGAAATAGAATAGTCAATAGTCCCCAAATCCATACAGACGTGCGATGTTTGCTTGGTGTGTCAGCACGTTGTACAACCTTGATAAGAGGAGCTTCAATTTGCTTTTTTTCTTCTTCAAATTCTTGTTCCAACACGTCCCGATCCTGTTCTAATTGCGCTTTCAAAGGCACCAGTTGGGCAAAACCGCTTTGCTGATATTCCGGCAAGCAGGTTGCCACTTCTGCTGTAATCTTTTGCAGATGGTCTAAAATAGATTGACAATGTGTTTTATCGGGTATTTCTTCCAAATGTTCCATAGCATCTTTTGCGGCCCCTTCAATATAAGTAGCATACATCGGTAAAATAAATGCCCTTAATGTAATGGGTTCTATTTTTTCGATATGATCGCAAAATATGGCAAGGTTAAAAACCATTGCTTTATAAAACTTTTGTCGCTCTCTGTTTTCAATCTCACGTATTTGGTTACGTAAGATTTGCATGGAAATTTTATTCCCTTGGTCGATTTGCTTCTGTAATTGGGTCAGCTGTTCACATTGCGCATACTGCGCTTTAAGCATTTCAACATTTAATCGCTTAATTCCTTCCAGCGAATAGGATTGATGAATACTTAACAGTCTGTCAATGTTAAATGCCGGTTTGTCTTCCCTGACATTTAAGTCAATCTGTATGTTTTCCATATTTATTTAAGGGTAGTTATGATTGGATATAAGATTTTGTCTTTAAATAATTCAGAACATTTATGGATTTTTTCATCGCTCAACGTTTCATCCACAGAAATCTCTACATATAACCGGGTTGGCTCAATACCATACAGATACTCATCTGTCGATTGTAAATCCGATATTAAACCGGATAAATCTATTTCTTTCGATTGATCTTCTATTAAAAAATAAATAGCATGTTCCTTTTCATCCAGATTATATGCAATCTCAATTACGAACGTATGAGGGTTACGCGCTTTCGTCTCGCATAATTCGATAGTATAACCGACATATACCGACCTTTCCAACGGCATTTTCTCGAAACATTCAACGACCCAATCATTGGGGACAACATCATATCTCGCTTTCGATTTCGGAATAAAGTGATTGTTCAGCAACAAACAATAATCCTCGTAGTAGTCCCCTAAAATGGCGTGCATTTGGTTTATCGTTTCTGCCATTACGTCAATAAGCATCGGCAAATCTACAAGGCATTGCTTGTGCAATTTTGTTAATTGGGTCTTCATGGTATTATCAGTTTTTCTATTCGCTTTATATCACACAGACAAGGAGTAATTTGTAGATTTATTGGTAAGAGTTTATAGAGAGTTGCTAAATAGTCTTCAATAATCCGATCACGATAGCCGCAATTTAATAACCCTTTGAATAAGGTGAGATAATCGCAGTATATCCAATCCTTTTCGCATTGTCGACGATTGTTCCGCAAACTCAATAAAACGAAACATTGCTTAAAGTGTGATGCCGGATATTTTTCTTCGACCCACTTTCGATAGCGTGCTAATTGGGAATCCTCCCTGCCATGTTTCGATACCTGGGCATTGATTTTATTCTCTATAATAATTACCCAACTTTTATTATCCGTTATTAAAATATCGATACGTTTCCCATTACGTGTTTTATTCCGACTTTTGGTTAGCGGTAATTCTGTCTTTACTTTATATTCGCTTTGTGTAATTAAATGAGCAATTTCATCCGCACCAATAAAGCGCATAAAGTGGCAAAGGATTTTACTGCGTGAGCAATTCCATATTTGTGCTAATATTTTGGAATGATAGGTTTCCCAATATTCTTTATCTATGATGGACAAAACTGAATCTGATGCCAAATAAGAATGTGATTGGAGAAAAGGAATTATATCCCGTTGATATGTTTCAATAACTCTTTGATAGTGCAATCGTATTTTAGCGACACTATCCTTGAATTGACATAATAGATTTTGCAGGGCAATACACTCTTGTCGCTTGTCGTTTTCGACAAGAAACTTTATTCGTTTTATAGAAGTTTGAAATTGTTCGGGTGTAGGCATAAAAAACGTGGACCTTTAAGTTTATTTGTTTCTGAGGTATCGCCAAACACCTTACTCCCAAATAAGTAAAAGCCCACGCTGGAATACAACGTGAGCATCAACTTTTACCCTTGGGAGTTCCTTTAAATTGGCGATTTTCAGAAACAAGAATATAAGCTAACGCTTTATATTAATATGTCAGTTATTTTAAATATCTCTGTTTATTGTAATTTTAATTGGTTCTGAAAACAAAGTTAGAAATTTTCTGCGGGACTGCAAGAAAAAATTACAATGGCTGGATTTCCAGAAATCCGTTCTTATCTATACAGACTACCCGCATCCCCGCCCACGCAAACCTGCGTTTAAGGGGAGGGGGGCCTTTTCTGCTGACACGCGAGCAGAAATCTAATCCAGTTCCAGTTCTTTAAGAAAGTCCTCTAAGGAATAATTTCCATCGGGGCATTCTTCTGCATTGGGATAAGATATAGTTTCTAATACGTTCAGGCCATAGTGAATAGTTACTAATACGTGTTCTTCGCCAGTAACTACTTTCACATCATTGCCATCATCAATAGTACACAGCCAGCCGCAATCCTCTATGTCGTCTTGTACACAGAGTAATGTTTCCAGAGGGCACGCAAAAGTTATCATAGTATTCTAATTTAATTTCTCCGCCGCAATTTTAAAATTACGTAGTTAGTTAAACAAGTCGTCCCAATCGTCGTAAGACAAATCCGGGAGAAATTCGGGAACACCCTCTACTCGGTATAGCCATACACGTGAGGGTTCTATACTTACCAATACAGGAAATCTTAAATGCACGTTTCCGGAAATTAACTGTGTATAGCTAATATCCCCGACATTATTTATAATTATACGTGTTTGTGTGTAAACCCATTTATTTTTTGTATACACCCAATTAGCTACATTAATTAGCTCTCTTTCGCCATTTACAATTACTTTCATAAGAATAAATCAATAAAGTCTTCCGAGGATATATCTGAACAGGAACCAGTAAAATCATGTAGCCGTATAAACTGTTTGTGCTTATTATCTACTAAGAGCATATTATCTGAACGAGAACGATCCTCCGACACATCTGCGTAACCATTGCTGCATAATAATTTAATAAAGTCTTTTCGCTGGGTAGATTCTACACACACGTATATAAGATTATCCATAAGTAATCTTAATTAGAAAGGTAACGTTCCCAGCCGCATTTGCTACCTGTTAGCTGGGTTATCTTTCCTGCGGCCCTCTGTGGCCGTTACCCGATGTGCAGGTTAACACGGGTTTAGAAACCCTTTTACTTGCATACATGTAGTTCACGTATTATATACTATTATAATGTAAGAGATATAATGCAATTACTTTCCGCGAATCCGGATAAAATTAGAATAGTTATTCCGGCATCTTGTTATTGCAATTACGTCTATACTGAAACACAACCGCCTTTTTACCCCTTTTTCTACTGGTTGCTACGGTTAACCTGATTTCAATAAAACGCTATAATGTACTATACATGAATAAATTAAACGTCTTTTTGTGCGTTTTGTAAAATAGCCTTTTGAAAGCCCGAAAATTTGGTCCTTATAAAATACAAAAAAGAGGTTGACTTAATGCAACCTCTTTGGTTTGTAATTTTCTTGGTTCCGAACGATTTATTTTAGTCCGGTGAGTTATATTTGACGATGCTTTCCTGCAACAATTTTTTTGCGCGTTCTTTCATGTAAAACGAGCAATGCGTCGTTTGCAGGAACGCCCAAATATGCTGTTTGGCATAGCCGATTCTACGTGGGCTGAACTTGTGATATTGTATGCGCCCTTCGTCTCTGTAATTTTTTAAGGTTCGTAGGCTGATGCCCAAACCGTCTGCTACTTCTCTCGAAGTGAAAAATCCGGATTTAATATCAACATCTAACCTCATGGCTTGTGGGAGTGTTTAACTGTTCGATAATATCGTCTTTTGATTTGTCGAGCATGTGCGCATAAGTTTGCGTGGTTTTCATATCGCGGTGTCCGAGAAATTCTTTTAAGGCATAGTAATTTCCATTGCATTTCAATAAGAAAATTGCGGAAAATGTATGCCGTCCGGTATGTGTGGAAAACGATTTTTCAATTTGGGCTTTTTCTTTGATTCTTTTCAATGCCTTGTTTATGCGGGCTGTCGTTGTTGAAATGGCTGTGAATATTGTTTTTGCCGGGACTTGTTCGTAATCGTATTCGAGATAAGGGAAAATATAATCTTCGGGATTTATTTCGAATCGCCGTAAGACACACCGTTTCCGTATCTCGATCAACTCAATCGCTTTGTCTTGTAGCGGCAGATGAATTGTTTTTTTGGTTTTCTTGATGGTTTTATGAAGACGTTTCCCGTCAAAATTTTTCCATTTCAACGTAAGAATATCCGAGATGCGTAATCCTGTATAGATTTCAAATAAAAATATGTTCCGTATGTCATACAGATAATTTGTCGGTCTTATTTTTAAGTTTTCTATTGCCGCGACTTCGGTTTCGTCCAAAAACACTCGTTCTACGGGTACATAACGTTTTTTATAATAGGTGAACGGATTGAGTGTATTGTCCAAACGGTACTCTTTGTAAAGATCATTCACGAGTTTTCCTATGATTTTCATGTTTGCCGTAATCGTATTCGGTTTATTCTTACGAACGGTAGCTAAGTGATATTCATAGTCTTTCAATGTTTTTTCCGTAAGTGCATTTACCGGGAATGTAGTTCGGCCTATAAATTTTTGGAACCGTTCCATTGTCGAGCTTACTTTCGCATGGTGCGCGAACTTTCCGACTTCTGCAAGCCGTTGTACATACGTTTCGGCATACTGAAATAAATCCAGTGAGCAACTTTGGTGTATTTTATCCCGGATTGCCGTAATTCCGGCGTCTGCATTTTCCACGTCGCACATGTAGGCTGTTTTGGTATATTCAGCCAATGCTGTTTTTAATTTGAGATTTAAGACACCTGCATTTGTCGCTGTTTTTCTGACTTCTTTGCTTTTTGCATCCCAATCTGTAATCGGTATGCGGAATAGAGTTTTGTAAGTTGTTTTTCTGTCTGCGGTAATTCGGATGCAGACTGGCGCTTCATTGTGCGCGTTCACTTTGTCTTGCCGTAATACGGCGCTCGCAGTAATTTTCATACGTCGATGAATTTAATTGGTTATATTATTTTTTTGTGGGATTTCTGCGGGATGAGGGGGTAAAACATAGGTAAAACAATTTTACCGTTCCCGATTGATTTGAATATATAAAAAAGAAATGAAAGTTCCAAACGCCTAATTTGAACGTCAGGCATTTACAACTTTTTTTCAGGTAAATGACGAAAGAAGCGGAACCGCTGATTAAAACTGGTGGTACCACTTAAAAATCAACGACTTGCAGAAATGCAGGTCGTTTTTCTTTTCCAGTCGGCGCTCACCGCTACTCTGCGGGAGTCGAACGGGGCCGGATTTGCAGCGCATACGGTGCACATTCGGAAGACGGGGGCGATCCGAAGACCGGGGCGTGAAAACTGTGACGAACGGTCCCCGGCATCAGCTTTTTCGCCGCTGTTCCGGTTGTTTTCGCTGCTTTATACAACAATTTTTTTATTTTTGCATATTTCAAAAAGGCTGAAAAGTGGCTTGAATGGATTTGTATTCGTTATGCTTCCGGCAACTACACGCTTGAAGGTGTCGTTTTAGTCGCTGTGCTACAAGTGTGTAGTAAAAATTGAGTGCATAATTGCGGAAATTTGCATTATGAAACGGCAGCGGCGTAATGAGATTCTGGTGAAACAAGTCGTGGATCGGCTGAAAACAGTCCGCCGGGAGAGAGGCCTTACTCAAGAAAATGTCCGGTTCGACACCGACCTGAACATCGGGCGGATCGAAAGCGGAAGGCATAGCATTTCACTGACGACGCTGGCTGATTTGTGCGATTATTACAATGTTCCTCTGGAGGATTTCTTCAAGAAGATAGTGACGCGCTGAACAGTGAAATGAAAGAACCCGGGGAGTGGAGCCTCGGGTTCTGTTTTTTGTGTCGGAGTGTTTTCAGATTCGTTTTTCGTAAGCCAGCCGTTCGCCGCTCCGGTAGACGACTTTCCCGCAATAGGTGAATCCCGTGCGTTCGAGCAGCCGCAGCATGGTCTGGTTGTCGAAGTTGGTGTCGATGCGAAAGGCTTTGACGCCGCGTTCCTGTGCGAGTGTCTCCACACGGTGCAGGAATTCCGCCGCCACGCCGCGGCCCCGTTCCCCGTCGGCGACCGCTATGCGGTGCACCAGCACGTACGGCTCGTCGGTGAGCCATTGTCCGTCGATGGCGTCGTAGGCCGGTTCGCCGTCGAACACCACCGCGCCGTAGGCGATCACTGAAAGCGGGCCTTCCACGCCGGGTTTGCACAATACATAGCCGCGGTTGCGGCCG
>ULZV01041769.1_pt1 | contig 17979 bp, 20 predicted proteins | sample 1963471 | NCBI WGS metagenome assembly ULZV01 (sample SAMEA4835899, study PRJEB28245) | human gut metagenome | biome: gut microbiome; material: fecal sample | place: Denmark | collected 2008 | reverse complement strand
ACCGTGACGGCTACCAGAGGTAGCAGACAAGAGAGGATGCAAAAAGATGTATATTCCTGAATTTTGGTGCGGTGTTGCCGCAACGATAATCACAGAAGTAATAATTGCAATCGCATATTCCATATATGCAGACCACAAGAAAGGAGGCAAGAAGTAATGAATAAAGCTGAATTAGTACAGGCTATGGCTGATGAAACCGGACTTTCTAAGAGTGATGCTGAAAAGGCACTCAACGCATTTGTGGAAGTTGTCGGTGGAGAACTTGGCAAGGGTGGAAAAGTGCAGTTGGTCGGTTTTGGAACATTTGAAGTGACTGAGCGTGCTGCCAGAGTTGGCAAGAATCCACAGAACGGTAAAGAGATTTCCATTCCGGCTTGCAAAGCACCTAAGTTCAAAGCTGGTAAAGCACTGAAAGATGAAGTGAATCGCTAAATGATCGGAGCGAACTTGGTGTAGTGTGGTGGTTCGATTCCACCTGTGGGTGCAGCTCTAGCGATCAAGATTCCCACCGCTTCTTTCCTAATGTTCTTGGCGATACAAAGAAAATTCCGGGCGAACGGCAACGACTGGTGGTGTTGCGGCGGACTGTAAATCCGTTCCCTCGTGGTAAACATTGGAGGTTCAATTCCTCTTTCGCCCATTTCGGTGTAATGAGCCGAGAAAGTAATCTTGCAAGAAAAAATCAATATCAGGAACCCGTTTACGCTTGTGCGGTTAATTGCCTTTCGGTAAAAAGAAACGCTCATCTGTTCGATTAGTCAAGCGGTCAAGATACCACCTTTTCACGGTGGGGACGGGAGTTCGATTCTCCCATCGAACATTTCAACTGAGAATAACGCTGACTGTTTATAGTTGGTTTAGTGTTCCGGCTGAAAAGTATTGGCGAAAGCCGTGGTAAGCAATCATTAAATAGGGAGATTGCAATGCTCACTGAGAGGCTTATGTGAGTAGTCTGGGAAAGCCGACAGGACTTAAAATTGGAGAGCTTGCGTAAGTCACGCTAAAGACCACTGTTGCAACGGTGCCTACGATAGCATAACTGGAAATGCCACGGACACCATGCCGGGGAAAGTGGGGTTCAACTCCCCACCGTAGGACGAGCGGATTTCTTAACTGATTTTCTTAGTCCGGCTTTAACAGGAAAGAAAATTGGCGGTGGCGAGGTTCCGGTGATCACCAAGTGCTTTTTCATTACCAAGAGTTTTTAAGAAAACTCCGGTGCGGAAAATTTACTGCTTAGAGTGCATGAGCGTTACAGCGATTTAAGCGGCGCAGAGGATTTAGTAGAGGCTGAGAACTGCGATAACAACGTACATCAGAGGTAAGGCGATAAAGAGCTGGACTCGTCAGAGGTTCTTTGAGTATGTAGTCGGTGGATTATGAGAACCATGTGGAGGGGTGTAAGGTCCGAGAACCACATTAAAAAATGAAATACCTTTGTTGGCAACTGTCTTACACGTTGCATCGGTTCGGTAGTGGCAACCATCCAAGCTGCCGCCGGACTGCATTGGGGTATAGCTCAGATGGATAGAGCACAACACTACGGATGTTGGTTAGCGCAGGTTCGAGTCCTGTTACTCCAATAATGGCTTGTAGCTCAGTGGTAGAGCGTCTGACTGTTAATCAGAATGTCGTGGGTTCGATCCCCACCTTGCCAGTTGGAGACACTTGACTTACTCTTTCAAAGCACTCCACAAAGGTTACGAAAGGGCGTTTACGACCGGCGGAAGAGGATCTCCGACTTGTACGTTACCAAGGGAAAACTACTCTGCCGTGTGTCCGGTTGGTCGAGGGTGCAGTCTTGAAAACTGTCTGGATGTAAAAGTCTCTGGGGTTCAAATCCCTAACACGGCGTATGGTGCATTGCCGTAATGGTAGCGGAGCGTCTTGCTAAGTCGTCCTGCAGAAATGCAGTACAGGTTCGAGTCCTGTATGCACCGCTATGAAACCGTATTCCACCGGTGGAGGAGGTTTCAGAATTGGATAGTAGGCAGTAAAGGGTAACTGCAATATTAGTACGGTTGAGGAAAAGGTGCGTCCCGGTGTGGCAACAACGCAAAGTGCAGTGATTGGAATAAGCAGGAATGGCAGCCACCCACCTTTGATACGATAGGTTCAAAAATCCGTACGCACCAAACACATGAGGTAATCTGCGACTATCGTAATATTCCAGTGTAAGGTCCGATTCCTTACCTATCCAATCCCGGTCCGGAACGGGACAATAAGCCGAAAGGCGCAGACAGAGAGGAAGAAAGGTATGATATTACAAACAATCAAAAAGGGTGTCATAAATGATACCTTTGAGGAATCCCAGGTTATTCAGTGTTTTGATGTTACTATCGAAAAGGATATGCTTCAAATATCCGATGCTGAATCCTCAGATGAAGAATTGGAAATCAGACAGAAGAATTTCAACAAGGCAAAGGAACTTATTGGTGCTGCCGGATTGTGCAGAGATAACATTATTTGGTATCTTGGCAATCCGCCATTAGAGAAGAATGTTTCACTCACAGTGGTTACTTTAGATACAGTTACTTATGTGTATAGCCGCATCGGTATTCCTGATACTATGGTATTTATTCTGAATAATTCTGGAAAGACAATATCCAGAGTGTTATAAAAAGCCGTCCTGACTTCGGACGATAAACCAGTTGGGTTAGAGAGATTACCCGAAAGACATTTCCTATCGACATTGCCATTGGTCTCGGTAGAACCGCCAATATGGGGCATTAAGCGGGTGTACGGAAATGTTTAATCAAGTCCGCCGGTCACATACTGTCGTAGTTAGCACCGGTTAAGTGAGGAACGTAAGGAACGACATAGCAGAACTTACAAAGCAGCCTAGGGGCGAGGTTGCATTATGGCGGAGTGGAGCAGTGGTAGCTTGCCGGGTTCATGCCCCGGAGGTCACAGGTTCAAATCCTGTCTCCGCAATCTTGCGTGGTAGTTCAATGGATAGAACATTAAAGCGGTGTCATGCTCCAAGTGGCACGGACAGCAACTATTCTTTTTTCACTGGAAATGAAGAGATGAGGGTTCGATTCCCTCCCACGCAACTCATACGGTGTCTCAAAGCAAAAGTAACCAGAGACTTAATGATTCGCGGCTAGGTGTGAAAGCCGAGGACACGGAATGTTAATTTGCCCTAAGCGAAGAGATTGTGAGACGAAACACACAAATAATCAGAACGCCGTATAAAACAGAATATGGAGAGGTGGCGGAACTGGTAGACGCAATTTACATTGTGAAAACGTATCATTTCTGTGATACAAACAGCAAACAACACACTAGGGAATAAATGTAGTGTAGGTTCAAATCCTACCCTCTCCAATCAAGGCGATGGCGCAAATGTCCTTATAAATCAAGAAGATGCGCCAATTACATGAGTGAGGTAGCTCAGTTGGTAGAGCACGAAAGAAAAATGGATCATGTTTGTGATCCGAACAGCAATCTTTCATTCCATGCTAAGGACGTTGTCGGCGGTTCGAGTCCGTCCCTCACTCTATATGGCGATGTGGTGCAAAGGGAGCACAGCAGCTCTGTTAAGAAGAATGTCATGTTAGTGGCATAATCAGCAAACTCCTTTCAATAACAATCCCAAGCTGCGGATAGGGGTTCGATTCCTCTCATCGTCTCTGCCCCGATTGCCGGTTATGGTAAACCGGATGGAACATGGTTGACAGGAGTGTTCCTTACAGCAATCGAGCATACGGGTTCAAGTCCTGTCGGGGCAATTAAGTGACGCTTACAGCAATCTTTCAAAACAGAAAATTCCATTGACAATATTTTCCCGTTTGAAGCAGCGTCATGTAAAAAGAAAGAGGTTGCCTATGAACCGAAAAGAAGATTATAGGGATATGGAAAAGTATCATAAGGCGTGTCAGAGGCAGCATAGGCGATATTACAGCAAAACGTCATTTCTATATCCGTCTCATCCGTGGACTGCGGAGGAAGATGCACTGGTAATCAAACATGAGATTACCGATTCTAAACTGTCTGAGAAGATTGGTCGTTCTGTCGGAGCGATACATAACAGGCGGTATGAACTTAAAAAGTTAGCCAGATAGGCATAAAACTTTACATGGGACACTTACAGCAACCCTTTTGGATATGACTGTTAATCATAAACCCCAATAGTGTCCTGACAATGAAACAGTAAACAATTTTATAGGGACTCCTACAGCAATCACAATGGTTAAAGCAAATGTCTAAAAAACAATGTGAAACGGTTCAATTCCGTAAATGAGAGTCCTGGAAAGGTAGGAAAACATGAGCTTTGCAGATGCAATGAGAGAAGAGGGTAGATTTACCCGGACTGAAAACGGTGCAGTGGCATTGAATACTTCTGGCGATGCCAGGCTGGATCTGTTTGGCACAATCGGATCGCTGAGAGAGGCTGATGAGAACAGAATTACCACTCTATTTGCAGAGGCATACGCACAGGACAAACTCTTTGCCACAAAGATTGCGTTCTATGCAAGAGATATTCGCGGAGGTCTTGGAGAGAGAAAGACTTTCAGAACCATTATCCATTATATGGCAGAGAAACACCCGGAAGCACTCAAACCGAACCTTGATTTGGTTGGCGTGTTCGGAAGATATGATGATCTGTATGAGCTTATCGGTACTCCGTTGGAGGACGATATGTGGGCGGCAATGAAGAAACAGTTTGAGGAAGATTTACAGAACCTCAATGCCGGAAATGCAATTTCTTTACTTGCAAAGTGGATTAAAACCGCAGATGCAAGCAGTCCTGCCACAAGAAAACTCGGCATACTTACAGCACAGAAATTAGGTTATCCGATCTACAATTTCAAGAGAATTGTTCGCAGCATGAGAAAACAGATTGGTGTCGTTGAAAGCCTCATGTCCGCAGGAAGATGGGATGAAATCAAATACCCGGAAGTTCCGAGCCGTGCGATGATGATTTACCGCAAGGCATTTATGAAACATGATGCTGAGAGATTTGGAGAGTTTATCAACAAAGCAGAAAAGGGAGAGGTAAAGATCAATGCCTCAACACTATTCCCTTACGATATTGTTGAGAAGATCCTTTATGGAAGAGAGAGCAGCAAGGTACTCGAAGCACAGTGGAAAGCATTGCCGGATTATGTGGAGAAAGGAACAAACGCTTTAGTTATGGCGGATGTGTCTGGCTCCATGAGAGGCAGACCTATGGCAACATCAATCGGTCTTGCAATCTATTTTGCAGAGAGAAATATTGGCGCATACCATAATCTGTTTATGACGTTCTCTGGCAGACCGGAGACGGTTATTCTGAGGGGAGAAACCCTTGAACAGAAGATACGCAACGTAAGTAAAGCAAATTGGGATATGAATACAGACCTTAAAGCTGCTTTTGAGAGAGTCCTTGAAATTGCGGAAAAACACAATACTCCACAGGAAGAAATGCCGAAAGCAATCGTTGTTATCTCTGATATGGAAATTGACTATTGCGGAAACCGTGAGTGGTCTTTCTATGACAAGATGGCAAATAAGTTCCGCAAGGCCGGTTATGTAATCCCGAACATTATCTTCTGGAATGTGAATAGCAGACACGATGTATTCCATGCAGATCACAACCGTAAAGGCGTGCAGCTTGCAAGCGGACAGTCCGTGACGGTATTCAAACAGATCCTGCAGAACCTTGGCTACAATCCGGTTGAGGCTATGGAGAATACAATCAATTCTGAGAGATATGATTGCATCACAGTCAAATAGAGTAAATACTGACCGGGGCAAATAGCTCCGGTCAAATAAAATATAAAAGGAGATAACCACCAATGAAAACACCCTACAATGAAATTGTGAACATCGCAAGTATTGGTTCACAGACAAATCCGATTTCTCTAAATGAGATTTTGAGAAAGGCAAACGATGAGCAGCTTACACCGGCAGCACAAAACAAAGAGAGAGTATTGTTTCTCGGAATTGATGTGCAGCAGGACTTCATGGATAATGGAGCACTCGGAGTTCCCGGAGCACACGGCGATGTGGAGAGAATGACACAGTTTATCTATAACAACATGGATAAAATTACAAACATTGCGGTATCTATTGATACCCACACACCACATCAGATTTTCCATCCGTGCTGGTGGATTGATGAAAATGGCAACAATCCGGCTCCTTACACACCGATTACGCTAGCAGACCTTGATTCTGGAAAGTACAGAGCTGTTATCTACCCTCGCCAGAGCCGTGACTATGTAGAACATCTGGAAAAAGACGGAAAGAAAACCTTATGCGTATGGTCTTACCACTGTTTACAGGGTACATCTGGTGCGGCATTTGAAAATCAGTTTGCCAACATGATTTATTTTCACTCTGTTGCAAAGAAAGCCGTTACGCAGCGTCTTGTAAAAGGACAGGATCCACTCAGCGAAATGTACGGAATTATCAAACCTGAGTATGATACAAAGAACTACATCAATATCGACTTCCTGAACAAACTGGAAAATTACGACAAGATCATTATTGCAGGAGAGGCAAAGAGCCATTGCGTATTGGAAAGCATTAAACAGATTCTCGAACATTACGCTAATCGCCCAGAGATCACTCAGAAAATCTATATCCTGGAAGATTGTATGTCCTCCATTCCTGGGTTTGAGGATGTTACTGAGCAGACCTTTGATGATTTTAAGAAAACGTACCATGTAAACATCGTGAAAAGCACAGATGATATTTTGTAGGAGGTAGCCGGTATGAATGAAACAGAACAGGTAATTGACGGATTAGATGAGGTTGAGATCGCAAATACCTCCATTGATGAAATCGACAGTGAGAACATCAATTTAATTTTTGTCGGAATCGACAAGTCTGGTTCTATGGGAATGTATGAAAGAGATATGGTAAAAGCTCTTTCGGATTTCAAAGATGCACTTATCAATTCCAAGGAATGTGATGAGATTCTTGTTGCAAGAGCAGACTTCTCCGACAGTGCAACCGTAGGAGGCTATAAGCGCATTACAGAGTTTGACACTTCGTATAGCACCGATGGATGCACAGCTATGTACGATACGATCATTGATGGAACTGAGAAGTTGAAAGAATACAGAGACTTCCTCAAAAATGAGGGAATGAGAGTAAAGGCCGTGTTTGCAATTTTCGGAGATGGGATGGATAACTCTTCTCAGCCGGGAGGGTTTGCAAAGGCAAAGAAAGCGGTAGAGTATCTGAACGTGGAAGAAATCGTTACTGCGTTTATCAGTTTCGGAGGACAGGCAACACAGGAGGCGAAAGACCTTGGATTCAAGAATGTCCTCGATGTAAGCAGTTCTGCATCAGAACTCAGAAGAGCTTTCAACTGCTTATCAAAATCAGTGATTGAAAACTCCAAGAGTGCCGTATCGAAACAGGATGATTTTTTTGACGTATAAAAAATGAGAGTAGAACGGCGATCCTAAAAGGGGTTGCCGTTCTTTTTTGTGGGAGGAAATACAATGGTTATAAATAAAATCGGTCAGCAACATATCGACTACGGTACGAATTGCCAGGACTACGGAATTGAATTTGATGGGATGAAAGTTGTTTGCGATGGCTGTTCGGAGGGGAAACATTCGGAAGTTGGAGCAAAAGCGTTTTGCCATCTTTTGAAAAATGACAGCAGAATTATACATGAATGTAGTGTATATACTGCCGCAGCCGCTTTTGGAGAGATACTTGGTCTATTCGGGCAGACTTCCGGCTCAATCAGAGATTTCCTTTGTTTTACGATCCTTATGGTTACTGAAAATGAGACACATTTCATGGTAGATTACTGCGGAGATGGTTTTATCGTGAAAGAACGTCTGGACGGAACGATTGAGTTTGAAGAACTATCTGACGGAGAATACCCGAAATACTTTGCCTACAATTATGTGAATAAAGATATGCTTAAACAGTACAAAGATGGTGTCAATTTTTCCACAAAGGCTTTTCCGAAAGATGAATACAGGAATATTGGTGTAGCATCTGATGGAATACGATTCGCCATGAAAGATGAACAATTTAAGAAAGAATTTACGGAAGTCCTGCAGAGCGGCAAGGAAGTAAGAGTAAAGAGGTTTATAAACAAACATCAGAAAGTATTCCAGGACGATACAACAATCGTATTGTAGGAGGGCATTATGAAAATGGCACTAACGAGGATAGGAAAAGAAAAGATAAGACAGCTTACTCCCATAACGGAGGGAGGCGAGGGATATATCTATGAGTTTGGCAACGATATTCTGAAAATTTACAAACCCTGTGTTGATATTGCAGCCAAGGAAAAGAAAGTTGCCATGCTCATTGACAAACCGCTGCCAAAGGAGGCTATTAAACCGATTACGGCAGTGTATGACAACAACAATAAGTTTATTGGTTACATCATGCCAAAAGCCATAGGAGAGGAAGTAAGAGTTCTCACAAGTAAAAAATATCTGAAAGCGAATGGTATAACCACAAAAGATATTTTGGAAATACTCGTAAAGATACAGAACACCGTGAGAGATATACATTCTGCCGGGGTGTGTATTGGGGATCTGAACGATCAGAACATCCTTTTTGACAAAACTGGAAATGTGTACTTTATAGACTGCGATAGTTGGAGTGTGGAAGATGAAAAATGCGAAGTTTGCATGGACTTATTCAAAGACCCATTGATGAAAGGAAATGATTTTTCGGAGGAAACAGACACATACGCAGAGGCAATTTTGATTTGGAAAACCCTTACAAGGATTCATCCGCATGGTGGAACCATGACGCCGGATATGGATATTGTAGAACGTATGAAACAAGGAATATGTGTAATAGACAATCCGAAAGTAAAAATACCAAGAACGATTAAACCGTGGAAAAACTTATCTCCTTATCTGATTGATTCTCTGAAAAAGATTTTTGAGAATAAGAGCCGGTCTATGGGGGATGAATTAAAACACATGGCAAAGCACCTTAAATTCTGCGATGTACACCAGGAGTTTTATTATGGCAAATATGCTCGTTGCCCTCTATGCGATAATAATGCAAATGTTCTTACTAAGCCGGTATCACAAGGGGTAACAGGAGGACTTACACTTATCACGATGCTCAAAGGAAACGATGTAAAAATTGTTCTAAATGAGCAGTGTTATATCAATAATGCCGGAGAAGTAGTGGAAGTTAAGAATGGGAATAAATTCGCATACGAAAGCGGAATTAAATATCATTTTGCAGAGGTTGGAACAGAGAATATTGTAATAAAAGCGGATGATAGAGCGTTCTGGTTTACCACGGATAGAGAATATGTGTTTGATAAGAAATACAAGAGCCCGATTTATGCGGCAGGAGATTCAGTATACTTCATAAGTCCGGCCAATACATTAACTTCCATTCAGATCACAAAATCAGGCAACGGAATACGGACGATTACAAAATGTGGGTATGAGAGTTACTTTGCGGTATCTGAGGGACATTCGTGTGTCGTGAGTAGATTTGCAGACAATCTCATTGTGAATCTGGATGGAAAAAATATTGAGATACCATACACTGACACTGTGAACAATTATGGAATCCACAGGGATAAAGTAACCGGAGGATGGCTTATTGTATTAGAGAACGGAGCCGGACAGTTTTTTACCTTTGTGTGCAATGAACATGGAGTAGCGTATAGCGAGGATCGTATTAAATATCAATGTAGGCTTGGCAATGTATGTTTTTATAACTCCAATATCTCAATACCTATTGATGGGAATATCAGAATATATTCGTACCAGAAACAGGCATTTAAAGATTTTGAGTGCGAAGCCGTATCGCCGGATAGTTGTTTAATCAAAGATTCCACAGCATTTACGATCATCAATGATGAAAATATTTATAGACTTGGGAGAACTGTACGTTGAAAGGAGAAAATGGTATGACAGAAGCACAGAAAAAAGCAGTTGAGGTACAGAAAGAAATCGAAGAGGCTTGCATCCGGCATGGACTTAATCTTACTATCTTTGAAAATGGGATTGGATTTGTCGATCCTAAAGAGAATAAGATTGTCATGGTGTGGAGACCTCAGTATAAACCGGCACCGTCAGAAACACCACCTACACAGAAACCGTCCGGTGGAAATATGTCCGCTTTCATATTTGGCGGTTCAAAGGGAAGTGGCAGATTTATGGGAAACAAAAGGAAACATACAGTCAGATGAATGAAACGGAGGTAGGTTGATATGCCAAGTTTTAAATTAAAACCGGAGCACATAAAGATTATGGCAGACCTTAATTTTAGAATCTCCATTTTAATAGATTCTAAGGATAGGTATAGACCGGCAATAGATGTTAAAAGACCATTCGGGAACAGCGGCCCCACAACGAATGTGTGTGAAATCATGGGATGGCACTGCGATGAAGAAAGTGGAGAATACGCTGCTGAGGATATTGAAAAAGCCGAAATGCTCATTATCGAGCTTCCGGTTGCTTTGCAGATCGTGATGCAAAACCACACATTTGAACCCGGAGAATATGAAGTAGGGGAATATTCCTCGGCATACTTCAATTATGTTCACATTCGCAATTATCACGCATTAAAATCTCCTATCGCAGAAATAGAGAAAAAATATAAAGACTGCGATCAAATGGAAAGGTTACATGAAGTTTGTATGAATGTATCTGGCGATAACCCGTGGAAAGTGATTGACGATCTGAAATGGTTTGCCCAGACCGACTTTCTGGCAGATGCAATAGCTGTATTTGAAAAGCATCGAGACGAACAAATCCTTGATGAATGGCTGAAAACACATGACGTAGAGGATTATTGCAAATATTGTCCTGAAAACGCTGAATGTCCTCACGGAATGGCTTGTTATGGTGGAGAACCTATCGAGCCGCCTTGCTACGGAGCAGATATGAAAGAATTTCTTTACACGGACTCTATTATTGAGGATGCACTGGAGGAAAGATATGGCGAAGAATAACAAACTGATAAATTCCCTGAATGAAATCGCCAGAAGAAACCGCTCACAGAACGTTGCTACTGCGGCAGACCAGATGGTTCCACAGATATATGCTGCGATTGCCATAGCACTTCACAGAACCTATGGATTCGGATATAAGCGTATCAATGATGTGTTCGTAGAATCACAGCACATTTGGGAAAGCTATGCCGGGGACGGAGCCGGTATGGTAAAGAAGTGTGAGGAAGAAACCGGAGTGACTGTATGTAGCCCAGAAGAGGCGCAGAGATTGATGGAGATGCAGAATGGGATGTAGTGAAAATTGTGGGTCATGCACATGGCATGAGAATTTCAACGGGACAACGGATTGGATATGCGCCAATGAGGAAAGTGATTGTTACGGAGCAGTTACATCATGGAATGATTGTTGCATAGACTACGAACCAAAACACAGAGAATAACGAACTCAATTACATCATTTAACTTTCAATTATATCATTTGAAAAGGAATGACTACGTTGAATATCGGCTACACCGATATTTTAATGCGTTATCATTCCTTTTTTGTTAAAATGATGGTGTCTTGGTATAGACGTTGGTGGATTATCCCTTTCTTGATATGGAGTAGTGAACGCTACTCCATATTGGTAAACCCGGATAGCTCAACTGGCAGAGCATTTGATTTGTAATCAAAAGGTTGTGGGTTCGATTCCCACTCTCGGCTCTTGCCTCTTTCGAGAGGCCATGGGTTCCTCCATTATTGTAGGATAGGGCGGTGGCGAGCCGCCCAGTAATGTGTGGTGGCGCAGTTCGGTAGCGCATCTGACTTTTAATCAGACGGTCGTGGGTTCAAATCCCATCCACGCAACTATCCACATACAGAAAGGAGCAGCTATATTGGAAACGGAAAACGTATACTGCCCTGTATGTAAGGCACGGGCAAACCGTGAAAAACTTCTTTTCAAGAAAGCACCCGGAGCATCCGGCACGATTTTTATAAACTGCCGTGGATGTAAGGAAGTAATAAAAATAGAATTAAGCAAAGAGCCTTTGAGCCGGTTAAGTCACAAGTAGACTTGATCGGTTCTTTTGTTTTATTCGGAAAGGGGAAACTTCATGTACGCAAGCAACCGTCCGACTCTCGGCAGGCGAATGTTAATGACCGATGAGAGGGAAATTACGAAAGACAATATCATATCGGTTGTATCTAAGGCGTTTATGGAACACCAGGAGAATGTGGCACAGGAAGTTTTTCTTTTTGAGTATGAGAAAGGCAATCAGCCAATTCTTAACCGTGAAAAGAAAATCAGACCGGATCTCAATGCCACAGTCGTAGAAAACAATGCTTCAAAGATTGTGGACGTGCATCTGGGATATTGTTTTTCCAACCCGATCACTTTCGTACAGAGAGCAAAAATAGAACCTACAAAGAAACAGAAGAAAGCCTTATTCGGATTTTTGAAGAAAAAGGATGAGGACGATGGAGAGAATATTGACGATTTGAAGATCGCCATGCTCAATAAAATGATGCAGGAGCAGAGCAAAGCGGCAAAAGATATTGCCCTTGGAAGAAACCTGTTTATCTGCGGTGTCGGCTACCAGATGATGCTGCCGAACAGAAATAAGAGCAGATATTCTCCATTTGAACTATTGGTTCCAAGTCCACTTACAACCTTTGTGGTGTACTCAAATGACGCATATAGAGAGCCAGTGCTTGGATGCACCTATTCCGTACATGATGATGGAACAATTACTCTTACAGCATACTCAAAGAATTTCTGTTATACCATTGAGCATGAGTTGAACACAACAGACTATCATCTGAAAGAGAATATCGCGCCAAACCCACTCCGAAGAATACCGGTCGTTGAATTTTATCTGAATGACCGCATGGGTATTTTTGAAAAGGTTATTCCACTGATGGACGCAATGAATCTTGTGGATTCTGACCGCATCAATGATATTCTGCAACACGTTCAGAGTTTACTCTGGATGCACAACTGCCAGGTAAATGAAGAGGGCAAGAAAAACCTCGTAGATGGCGATGGAGTCATTATGACAAAGAGTACCGGGGACGGCAAGGAGGCAAAGATCACTTACCTCAATCAGACATTGAATGAGAGTGAGGTTCAGAAACTTGTGGACCATCTCAATTCTCAGTTGGAGCAGATTACCTCTACACCGTCATGGCAGGAGGCAAGCGGCGGTTCAACCACCGGTGCGATGCAGTTATCCAATGGATGGCAGTGTTTGGAGATTTCCGCTAAGACGGTTGAACAGTTATTCACTGAGCCGGAAATGCAGCTCATTGATTTGGCAATCGAAATCATTAAGACAGATCAGAGACCGTATGACGGTCTGAAAGATATAGAGACGGCAGATGTTGAAATCCGTTTCTGCCGTACAAAAACCTATGATTTGGTGTCTAAGACCAATTCCCTTGTGGCATTGCTTAATGCCGGAGTAGACGGTCTTACATCGTTTAACACTGTTGGGCTGTTCACAGATCCACAACAGGCATGGGTTGATAGTAAGCCTATTATTGATGGCATACAGAAGAAACTTGCCTCCAAGGAGGAAAAGACACAGCAACCGAACCCTAACGCATACAAGGATGAAGAGGGGAACGGTGGGGAGAACAACACGGAAAAAGATAAGACAGAGGAATCTAAGCAGCCAAGTAAGACTGCAATGGTAGAAGAATAGGCGGTGTGAACTATGTATAATCCGGTTGAATACTTTGACGAAATGAACATTCTCAAAGACGATAAGCTCCGCCGGAAGAAAACCGCCAAGGAGTTTATAAATGCACTTGTAGACTTTTTTGCAGCACAGTTCCTCAATCTTATTTCCGGCATTTTCCTTTACGAAAAGACGAGTGCCGATTACGAAAATGAACTCATGGATCTCTATTTTGCCATGATGCCGGAATATCAGTACGAAACAGAAGTAAGGGAAAAGGCATACAGATTTGCAAAGTATATTCAGGAAGCCACAGAGAGGGCAGTGGCAAATGCCAACGGCAACGATGATTATAAAATGTCTCGCATGACCGGTGGCATGATGAAAGAAGAGGATGTTCCCAAAAGTGTAAAAAGGATGTTCTCGGAGGTTAGAGCCACGGAGATCGCCCTGAATGAGACGAACTGGATATATAACTGGATAAATCATCAGAACCTCGTGGATAAGAAACAGACCACCCATACATGGGTAAGCATGAGGGATGAACGTGTCCGGGTTAGCCACTGGGAGGCGGACGGCCAAACAGTTCCTATTAACGAGCCTTTTATCATCAATGGGTACAAAATGATGTTCCCCCTCGATGATAGTATGGGCGCACCGATAGATGAAATTATCAACTGCCGGTGCGTAGAATTATAAATCAGGAGGTAGAAAACCAATGGCAACTGCAAAAAAGACAGCAGCGGACAAGAAAAAGATGGACGATAAGAAGAAAGCAGCTTCAAAGAAAGATACTGCCAAGAAAACTGCCGATAAGAAAGCGGTAGCGAAGAAGTCCACAGCGAAGAAAACCGCTACCAAGAAATCAACTGCCAAAAAGGCAGCAAAGAAAAACTAACTGAATACAGTTAGAGCCTATGAGCCGGATGTGATGAAAAATCGTGTCCGGCTCATTTTTTTCGGTTACAAAGGGAGTAATCCCTTTCAGATAACGGGTTAGAGAAAACCCTCATCAAACGCATACAACTATTGTCTTGCAGAGACGCAAGTAAAAAAACGCAAAAGTCTATACGGAGAGAACCGAACAAACGCAAAAATTTATACGGAGAGAACCGTTCAAACGCAGGAGGTCAATTATGGCAGATGTAAACAGCACAGCAACTCAGAACCAGACACAGCAGCAGTCTCAGGCAACACCGCAGAACCAGCCTACTCAGGCATCTAGTACACAGCAGCAGTCTCAGGTAGAGAATCATGAGGAAAACAATTCTGGCGGAGAAATGACCGTTGAAAGTCTTATGGCGCAGCTTGCACAGGTCAATGCGGAGAACGCAAAGTTGAAAACTGACAAGGATAAGATTTGCGCCTCAGAAGCAAATCTTCGCAAGCAGCTTAGAGCTAAGCAGACAGCCGAAGAGCAGGAGGCAGAGGCAAAAGCGGAACAGCAGGCTCAGAGAGATGCTTATGTCAAGGAACTGGAAAAATTCAAAGCGGTAGCGGAATCATCGGAGCGTTACTTAGGAATGGGTATGCCAGCCGAAATGGCAAGGGCTACGGCAACAGCAGAGTATGAGGGAAGTATGGATGTTGTTACCGGAAACATCACTAAGTTTATGGCGGAAAGAGACAAACAGAAAGAGTCTGAAATCCGCGCTCAGTATTTGGCTCAGATGCCTACACCACAGTCTGGAAACGTAGGTCAGGTTGACTATTCAGCACAGATTAAACAGGCAATGGACGCAGGCGATTCACAGGCTGCGATTCTTGCAATATTAAATCAAAGTGCCGCTAACAATCAGCAGGCATAAATCTAAAGGAGGTAATGAATTATGGCACAGGGCACAGCAACATCATTCGCTGTTCCTAATTTTAGCGGAATGTTATTCGCTAAAGGGCAGACAGCAACACCGTTCTCTACGATGATTGGCGCAAGACCTCTTGTAACCAATCATGTAGAGTTTACTTGCGGTCAGGAGTACAACACAGAAACAGGCGAACAGCCGGAGATTTCTGAAACGGCATCCCTTACTGCACCACAGCCGGAAATGGTAACTAGAAGCCAGCTTACCAATGTAACTCAGATCTTCCAGAAATCCGTGGCGATTTCTTACGGAAAGCAGAGTAACATGGGTACACTGCAGGGTATCAATGTAGCCGGTCAGCAGGCAAATCCTATGGACGAGCTTGCATTTCAGGTTTCTCGTAGAATGGCAAAGATCGCACAGGATATTGAGTACACATTCATCAACGGAAAGTACGCAAAGGCAACTACCGATGCAGAAGCCAATAAAACAAGAGGACTTCTGACAGCTATCACAACCAACGTACTTGATCTTGCTAAAAAGCCTCTCACATATTGGCTTGTAGCAGAGGGATTAAAGTCCATCCACGATCAGGGCGCAAAGACAGACAACATTGTTCTCGGAGTTGATGCAACTACAATGTTGCAGCTTAACCTTGATGCGCAGCAGAACAACCTTACAATCGTTCCCCTTGGAAGAGAAGTGAACGGTATCAAATTACAGACAGTAGTTACCCCTCTTGGAGAAGTGGCAGTTGCTTTGTTTGATACTATGCCTACCGGTACAGCCGTTCTGTTCGATCCGTCCATCATGGCTCCGGTTCATCAGATGGTTCCTGGCAAGGGCAATTTCTTCCTGGAGCAGCTTGCAAAGACTGGTGCAGGAGAAACATATCAGATTTTCGGACAGATTGGTTTGGATCACGGTCCTGAGTGGATGAGTGCTAAGTTCACAAATATTTCCACAGATCTTCCGAGCAAACTGACAGCAACCACAAAACCGGGGGAATAACAGGTCATACCCTTGACGGTGGTTCCCGTATCGTAGCCGATTCTTCTGTTTCCACATCATCAGATGCGAGCACAGAAGAGACGGTTACTGGTAAGAAGTACACAGAGGAAGAACTTAATGCTCTGACAGTGGCACAGATTAAGGCTATCGCAACGGAACGTGGGTATGACATGAAAGAAACCGTAAAAGCAAAGCTGATCGCAGAGTTTTTAACTCAGCAAGGGTAAGAAAGTGAGGACGGATTATGGACGCTAAATTGTTGAAAGTCATTTTAGATGATGAAACTCTCACTGACGAACAGATTGCCGTCCTCCTTGTGAAAGCTCAGAAACAGGCTGCAAATCAACACTTTTGGGCGGATGATGATATTCCGACAGAGGCAGAGTTGGAGAGGTTTTATAACCGGTATGAGTTTGAAATCTATGATTTGGCGAAAGCCATAAACTCTGACGATGCGAGGGGTGGACTTGTATCTCACACAGAACTTGGAGTTACCAGAAACTGGGGACAGACAGGTAAGAAAGATATTGAGTTGGCCTTGGCGAAGATTCCACCCAAAACCTATGTCGGTCTGTTAAGGAGGGATGGTAATGCCTAAGCTGAGACTTAAAGACCTCAGATTGAACCAAGTCCCCTTTTATTACCAGACCTATGACGGAACGGTAGACGAAGTGGATGAGGATGGCAACCTTACTGGGGAGAGCATACCGAAGTATTCAAATCCGGTTCGTGTGCTTGCGAGAGTAAGTCCGAACTCAGGAAATGCAGAGGATTCTCCGTTTGGTAAAGATATTGTCTATGACAAGACCATATCAACCGTACAGAAATTGCCGATTGATGAATACTCAAAACTCTTCATAGATGTGGTTCCTGTTCTCAATGAGGACGGGTCCACGGACACAGAACCAGATTATATATGTGTCTGCCCGAAACATGATTTGCAACAGAATCTATGGGCGATACGGAAGATTAAGGGGAATATCCATGCAGGACAAAATAACGATCAATCCCTTTGACCCGGACAGCATAGATGAGGCCATTAAGAAACTGGAAAAGCGGAAAGAGCGTATACACAAATGCGCAGAGAAACTTATACAGAGACTTACAGACCTCGGAGTTGAAAAGGCACAGGAGTTAGTTCCGGTTGATACCGGTACGGCAAGATCTTCCATTATCGGTTATCTGGATGAGGCAGAGGGAGTTGGAATCATAAGTGCCGGAGGGTATTGCAAGTACATTGAGTTTGGTACTGGTGTAAAGGGTAGGGACAACTCACACCCAAGCGAAGAGTACAAGGCAATAATGAACTGGGCGTACAATTCCGGGGCAACAATCTTTACCACGAAAGACGGCAGAGAGGGTTGGTATTATCCGGCTGATGATGGCACATGGCGATTTACAGAGGGTATGCCGTCAAGACCATTCATGTATGAGACGGCGCAATATCTGAGGAAAGAAGCACAAAAAATAGCAAGCGAGGTATTCAAGGATGGTTAAGGACAATGTGAATTTGTATTTTACGAACCTCCTGAAAGACTTGCAGAAACAATACAGCAGTTTGAAAGGAGGACAGGTGTATAAAGCTACACCACCGTCATTCCCCTA
>ULZV01026835.1_pt1 | contig 18138 bp, 4 predicted proteins | sample 1963471 | NCBI WGS metagenome assembly ULZV01 (sample SAMEA4835899, study PRJEB28245) | human gut metagenome | biome: gut microbiome; material: fecal sample | place: Denmark | collected 2008 | reverse complement strand
TTCTCAAATTTACTTTTTAGCTATCTGTTTATTTTAATTTTTTAATTTATGAACAAGTTTTTTATCGCAGCCGCTTCGGCATTGGCTCTCGCCAGCTGCTCAAGCGACGATTTCTTGGGAGAAATTCAGGGAAATGAGCAAAATGGAGCCACTTCCGCAATCAACTTCGGTGGCGACACAGGCAAAATCACACGCGCCACAACAAAGGGCAACGCAGCCGCAGACCTTCTCGAAAACAACTTTGTAGTTGTCGGTTTCAAAGGCAGCAAGACAGACGAGCCAATAACGAAACGTACGCTTTCGACCACTACAATGTGAACTTCAAAGACGGTTCAGCATTCTCTACAGAGTCAAACCGTGCTGGTTGGGAGTATGTTAATCAGGATATGAAGGTAAAGGGAGCCGACAAATCTCTCGCACAGAGCGGAGCATCGCAGCAGACCATCAAGTATTGGGACCACTCTTGCGCATCCTACGATTTCATAGCTTTCTCAATGGGTAAAAAAGATGCGGCATCAAAATACGCCACTCCGACACACGTCGACAAAGCCAATCTCAAATCTGCCGCCTACACTCTCTCCGGCAACGTAAACACTCTCAGCGAGTGCTACATTTCCGACATGAAGACTGTTAATGAGAAAGACTACAACAAGACTTCTGTATCAATGTCCTTCCGCCACCTTGCCAGCAAGGTGCGCATGGCTCTCTTCGAGATTGTTCCAGGTTATGTGATCAGCGACGTGAAGTTCTATACCGACGCAACAAGCACCACAACCGACAACACGGAAGGCACACTCATCGGAGAATTCAACAACTCCGGCACATTGACAGTGTTCTTCCCTACAACAGGTACCGTCCACGCTGCTGAGAAAGACTACAACAAGGCTCACGTAAGATTCACTAAATCAACAACTGCAGGTGAGACTGGCGTATTGAATCATAAAGGATTCGGCGCTGTCAACTACAACAACCAGGCCGAAGGCACGATTTCTGCAGGTAAAACTTACCTCAGCCAGAATGCAGCGGAGCCTTCTTACTGCGGCGCCGGCTATCAGAACGTGCTTCCGTCGGAAGGTAAGCCAAGCGCCATCACTCTGCGCATCGACTACAAGCTCACTTCTGTCGACGGTTCCAACGAGACAATCAACGTGAAGGGTGCCACTGCAACCGTTCCTGCCGAATACACTGAATGGAAATCTGGTTACGCCTACACTTACATCTTCAAAATCTCTCAGGACACCAACGGTTCTACCGGCGGTGACAGCACTGGTTTGACTGCCATTTCATTCGATGCCGTTGTTGTTGACGACGAGGCAAACGGTCTCCAGGAAACAATCACCACGGTTTCTGACAACAGCTTCACTACATACGGCTACAAGGACAACAAGGTTACTACCAACGGCAACGAATATGTTAACGGCACCGACATCTATGCAACTGTATATGTTCCTGCTGCAGGCGAAACCGCTGCAAAAACCGTCGCTCCTCAGAAATTGTACACCGTAACTCTCGAAAGCGGTGCCACTCAGACAATCAACGAGGCAAGCGTTGCCAACGCTCTCGTGAAAGGAACCCCCGACGCTACTGCCAAGACTTGGACTGTCAAGGACTACGCTGGCAAGAAGATGGTTGTGACAGAAACAGCAGCAAATGTTGCCACTACTGTAACTTCTGTTCCGGCAGGTCCTGGCTACACTCTCAACGTAAATGCCCTCAAGTGGACAGGTGTTGTCACCGACCCGGCTACAGAAACATACTACGCTGTTGAATACGTCAATGGAACCAAAAAGTCATACAAGATTGTCAAAGTTGTCAAATAATAATTCTTTCTCCTTGGCCCACGCCTTGGATTCTGACTAAAAACATTGTGTCTGAGGTGTGTTTTCACACGCCTCGGACACATTTATATGTCGGACGGGGGTTTCTCCCCCGCCCGTCTTTAAAAAAAACAAGAAGACATGCAGAAACATCGCATCCTAATATTTTCTCTGTTGGGACTTTCCCTATTCTCCTGCTCGCAATCCGAGCCGGACGAACCAATAGTGCCCGAACCGGACAATACACAGACAAGCATCGCCTTCAGCAGCTCTAACAACAACTGGCAGGATGCAAAAACAAAAGCAGCGGGCAACGGTCTCGAGACTATCTTCCAGACGTTCCGCACATGGGGATATAAAACTACAACAAACTCCCCGAACCCGTCATCGCCGCAAATTGTGATGGACGGATATAAAATGTCATACAATCAGGGCTCTGCCGGCAGCTCTACGACAAACACTGCCGACTGGGAATATGCTGGCATTGAAAATCCTATAACTGCCACCCTGCAAACAATAAAATATTGGGACTACTCGGCAACGAGCTACCGCTTTTTCGCATACAGTCCCTTCAATCCAGATGTAAAGACTTCGGTCAGCTCGGGCGACAACGCTACCGCTACCTTGTCTTTTAATTTTGAATATTCTGAAGCAGCAACCGCTACTTCAACACCATACGCAAGCCGCCTTTGGCTTGCCTCCCCTTCGTCGACGTCGCCGGCATACGGGTCGTGCGTCACTCTGACTTTCGCGCCGATAATCGCAAAGGTGCGCTTCCGCTTCACCTATCCTGACGGAACGACCAACATTGCGATAAGCAACATAAAGTTCCGCGACAGTCGTTTCGTCGACACCCCGGCAAATGCCGACACCCCTCTCCGCGGCACCATCGACGCCGCCTATCCGCTCACCGGCATTCCGACAGGCACATATCCTACTCTCACGATGTCGAAGTCGGAAGCGGCTGATGCGTCCGGACTCCTGGTTCTCACCACTCCCTACGAGGAGGCTGGCGACCAGATACACATTCTCAAAGACCCTACTCTCTACAATAAATGGTACTACGTGCCGCCGCTCGCCAACATCCCCTACGAACAGGGGGCATATACCATAACCGCCAGCATCGGCGGCAAAACGGTGTCGGCTACAGTGCCGGCGCAATACATGCAGTGGAAGGCGGGCTGCCAATACACATACATTTTCAAATTGTCCGACACTGGCGACAGCATCTCTTTCAACGATTTGATGGTGGAGCAATGGCTTCCCGGTGCCGACATAAAAAACAACGGCTCAGGCACTGAAGACTGGTAAAAAGAATTGACTACAAGAATGAAACATATCTCAAAAATAACCGCTATCGCGCTTCTCGCAACGCTTTCTGCCTGCGAGGGTTCCGACATGCCCATACAGCAAGCCGACAACCACGGATACATCTCATTCTCGGCGCAACCGCAAAAAACAGCGACACGCGCCAACCCCTACGAGGCCTACGACCCTACGCGCCATCCCGCAACGATGGGCACGTTCGGATACTACGACATGCCGAAACGCTATGCGTCGGCTGCAAACACCATATTCAACAATGAAACTGCCACCTACAACGTGGCGACATACGGCTGGGACACTGCGACAAAGAAGCGCTGGACTGAATACACCAAGGCTTCGTCGTTCGACTTCTTCGCATATATGCCATATACCGGCGGCGCCACTCTTTTGCGCACCGCCAACAACACATATACCCTCTCGTTTCCGTTCGCCATGAGCGACGGCGGCAACCCTGTGCCGGTAATCTACGACACAAAGGCAGCGCCGATCATCTGCGCCGTCCCGAGCAGCAAAGGAGCCATCTCCGATAGCAACGGAGGCGGAACGGTCAGTCTGAAATTCGACCAGACACTCACCGGCTACAAGCTGCTCTTCATGCTCGGCACCAAGATGAACGCCATCCGCCACTTCCGCATCAAGAGCGTGACGCTTTCAGGCAGCTTCTCCACATCGTGCACAATATCGCGTTCCTACGTCTGGAATACAACATCAAAAAGTTGGTCTGCCTCTGCAATAACATGGAGCGACATCAAACGTCAGTCGTTTGTAGAGACACCATTCCCTATTGCCTACAAAGGCTACGGCTCCGCGGACTACGACGACAACACCCAGACCGTCATTGTCACATCTGCCGGCTACACGCAATGGGGTGCCGACATCTACACCATACCCGATGCCAAATTCCTGCCTGTCATCAACGTCAAATACGACGTGGAATTCATAGCGGAGGACGGTTCCACCATCGTCACCCGAAAGAACGTAACATCCGGAATAACCATCAACAAGGATAATTTCAGCAGCCTCACAACAGGCAAGACTGCGATGTTAAACCCAATACGCATCCTCATACAGCCACGCTACCTGTATGTGCTTGCCGACGAGGATGCCTATACGGGTCAATTATTGATAGACTAACAATAGATAACGACAATAAAGTGTTTGGAAAATGAGAAAACATTCAACACATAGCATATCACGAGTTTTTTTCTCTCTGCTCATGCTTATGATTGCCGGAGTCAATCTGGCCATGGCTCAAGGATTAAGCAGCAACGACATTAAAGCCTCATGGGATTTCAAAAACGGCACGGTCGCATATTCCATCGTTTCCGCCGACATCCCTGCCGGAAGCTCTTTCGCTTGGACAGTGGACTCAAAGAGTGTAACCGACGGAATTTCCAACAGCGGACAGACCATCACGCTGCCGCTGACCAACAAGACTCGGAGCGGCGATGTGACAATCACGTCTGCCGACAACACATCGCAGACCATCGCTTTCAGCATCGAGCCGAAAGCCTATGGCGTGAACTACGACGGCAACCATTTCTATGCCGACAGCTACCAGCTCTATCCCGACGGCACCGAGGGCGACGGTTCTAAGGAAAAGCCCTACCTCATCAGCAACGACTTGGAATTGGCAAGACTGGCGCATGAAGTGAACAACGGCACCGAGCTACAAATGTTTTCTCAGAAATATTTCAAACTCACCAAGGACATCGACCTAAGCAAGGGTCTGTGGACTCCTATCGGCACGGCTCAAGGCATCGTGAAGGCTTCCGACGGACATTTCTTCGCCGGAAAGTTTGACGGCGACGGACACTCCGTCAGCAACTTGCTCATCAAATGGAGCTTCAACACAGCCAAAGAGGCTTCGTGGGGTCTGTTCGCCCGACTCAACGGCAAGGGCAACAACGAGAATGAATATGCGGCTGTCACAAACCTCATCATCGACAACGCCCGAATAGAGAAGCTCGAGGCACACATACCTCTCAACAACGCCAACTACACGGTAAAGATGGGCATTGTGGTTGCCGACATGACCCAGAACGCGGAACTCAGCAACATCATAATCCGCAACTCAAAAATCACCGACAACAACGAGAGTTTCTCGACAAAGACCAAATTCAGAATTGGAGGTATAGCCGGATATCTGAACAACTTCGTGAGTCTGAGAATATTCAACATCTCCGCTGACACGGAGGTCGATATGTTCCAGAATGCTACGCTCAACGGTGTGGAAGGACAAGTGACAATTTCATGCGGTTTCGGTGCGGCAAGCAAACTTGCCAACCAAACAGGCTATGTCGTATGGCCAAGAAACATCTATGTGCACGGTGCCGGCTTGAAGACAAGCGCCAACACCACCCAATGCAAAAAAGCCAGCGTGATGGCGTTTATAGCCGCCGACAACTTTGCAAGCAAGGTGAAGGACACATGGTACTACACTCCTGCCAACAAGGCTGCCGACACCTACGCCTACAACCAATACGGCGTTGAAAAAGACATTTCGGCAACCGACGCAACCACAGGAGAGCCGTTCGGAAAGACGTTTGCCGAGCTCAACAACCTGTACATCAACCAAAACAACCTCGGCAAGAGGCCGTGGTTATATTCAAACTCTTCCAAACGGTTCTCTTTCAGCTCGATTGCCCTGAAGGCGGAGCGCGGCACAAGCGATGTGCTCACCGTGACAACAGAAGACGGAGAAACCACTTCCGATGTCTACAACTGGTATGCATCGACCGACAACACTGACGGCGAACAGGTAAACAGCACTGCCTGCAACCCGTTCACCCTGCCTCGACAAACCTACTCCCAGTATGTCTACGCCATGACCGTCGACGGCAGCCAGCGCACCAACACCGTACTCGTCGAGGCTATCGGCATCACTGCCGAACTCGACTACGACACCAAGCCCGGCACATACATCATAAATGTGAAAAACGACACGAAAGAGAATTTCACAAACGACGAACTCGGGCTCGACATCACATACGAATGGTCCGACAAAGAAACCTTGCTGTCGGAAACGTCCAACGAGTTTGTACGTCCGGAAACTGCCACCAACAAGAACCAATACAACTGTACGGTTACCGTAAAGAGCGGTGGCAACATCATTTTCCACAAAAACATCAAAGTGACTATCGTGGTGTACCTATGTCCTGAGGCGGTGAGCATCAACGGCACAACCTACGCACAGGGCGAAGACAACGACGACGAGGAGTGGGGCTACTCCCCGACACAGGCAATGAAGACGTGGAAAGGCGCCTACAGCAAGCTCTCCAAGACGGGTACTTGGGATGAAAACATCATCGTGCTGATGGGAACAAGCCATACCGACGTGACCAACAATCAATACACGGGTTTCAACATAACCAGCAACAACAGAGGCAAAAGCATGCTGAAGTTTGACGAATGGGCTAAAGCAAAGGGAGAGTCCACTCTTTTCCGCAACGCCACCATCACGGGCGACTGGGACGGCACCGACTACAAGGGCACTATCGAGATTTATGGTGCCGAAAAGGGTCTGCCGATCTGGGGCGACACCCGATTTGAATACATCACATTCAACAACGACCCTGTGACAAACAACGGCGGCGATTTCTACAAAATCATCTACTGCCAATACAACAGCCTGGAGATGGGCGAAGGCATACAGATGACCGGTTTCGGGCAGAACTCGCCTGACTACGGCACCATCGACGGCGCTGTGACCACTGCATTCCATATCTTCGGCGGTTTCAACAACGACGGACGTTTCTTCCCGCTGAGCAACAAGAAGAGCATCTCCGATTTCGAGCAGTCGATGCCTCACGGCAAGGAGGGTTTCAAAATATCAATCAAATCCGGTTTTTACTCCGCAATCAGCGCGGGCGGACGTCAGACATCGTCTGAGAAAGACTACAATGGAGTGATGGGAACTCCAAACTTGCCGATAAAGTGCACAATCGAGATGGACATCGACCGCAAATGGAACGATGCCCACAACCCGGAAAGGAAAATCAAGGGAGAAACAAGCAAACGCAAGAGCGACTACGATGCCGGTATCATTCTCGCCGGAAGCCACGAGGGTGCCATGTATGCGGATGTCGACATAATAATCAGAAGCGGAAAGGTGGCGCGTGTCGTAAACGGTTCGCTGGGTGCGCAGCGCGACTTCATCCTCCCCTACAACGGCACTGACTACCACGTGCCAAACAACACCTATATGGGACGTGCAAACATCATGCTCGACCCGGCGTCTTCAAAACACAACAACGACGAATGGATCGACAACCGTGTTATTGTCACCGAGATGTATGGCGGCAGCACCGGTCGTGGACACACCGGCAACGTGATTGTCAACAACCCGTTTTATGGCTACAGCACAATAACCATCAACGGCGGCTTATTCGAGATTCTGCCTGCCGGCAACACTAAGAAAGACAACATCTTCTGCGGAATCTACGGTGCTGGCGCAGGCGGTATGAACGGCATCGGCGAAGGCGACGACAATGCCGACAGCCACACTCCCGATAAAAGCATCGCCTATTGGAATGAATCGGGCGACGTTATGCTCTACGGTCCGTATGCCGTTGCAAAGGATCGTCTGGTGACGTATCACTGCTACAACAACGATGATTTCGAGTCGTTCAAAGATGTCGACCCAACCAACACCAACACCAAGATTGTAATCAACGGTGGAGAGTTCGGCTCTACCACCGACCCTATCGACGGTATCTATGGCGGAGGAAGCGGTTTTATGAGCAAAGGCTTATGGTCGAGCACCGCCGCCACTCCAAACAAATGCGGAGGCAATGTCTACGGAAAGGTTGGCGCCACAGTGGCGTCGATCACCATCAACGGCGGTGAGTTTCATTGCACCAACGGCATTTTCGCCGGCGGACGTGGCACTGACTTTTTCTATTCGCAGAACCCCTACGGCGGCAATTCCGGCAACTACAAAGCCCTCGGCAAGACCTATGGCAACGTGGAGCTGAACATCAACGGCGGCATTTTCTACTGCCCGGTGTTCGGAGGCGGATACGGTGTGGCTGACGCCAAGGAGATGGGCACTTCCAACGTCGAGACGCTTTCCGACATGGCTCGCCTCTACGGACAGTCGAGCGTGAACATCATGGGCGGCACTTTCTACAAAAACATCTATGGCGGAGGCGACATGGCGATTGTAGAATTTGACGGCAACGCCACAAACGTCGTGATCGGCGACAGCGCCGACATCCGCGGCTCGGTGTTTGCCGGCGGCAACGGTCGCCGTCTGCGCCCTGCCTCGCAAGCGTTTGCCGCCGGCGACGACTTCACGCAGCATCCTGAGCTGGTGGGTCTGGTTGCCGGCAACGCCAACGTGTCGTTCGCCGGCAGCACACAGCAGGCTCCTTTCATTTACGGCGACATCTTCGGCGGCGGCAATCTTGCACAGGTTGCCAACGACACGCATGTCAACATTTATGCCGGAAACATCGCCGGAGAGGTGTTCGGAGGCGGAAACGGCGACATCACCGACGGCACAGTCACTTCAGCCGACGTGCTCGGCAACACCAACGTGACCCTGGCGCAGGACGAGGGCGGCACACAAAACGTAGGCCACGGTCCGATTGACGACAGCTTCTCGATTAATGTGATATGGTTCAAGATGTGGGATCCGGTTGAAAACATATTCTACATCTGGGACCCCGACATCGACGACGCCGGCGACGAGCCTGCCACGGAGGACACTGTATACGAAAAATCAAAATTCTATGCCGACGGCAAGTTTCTGAATCCCCACAACATCTATGGCGGCGGCAATCTTGCCTGCAACGTGGGCACATACAAAGACGCCGACGGCAATGTGACAACAACCCCTGCCGACGGCACCGGCCTTGCCACCGTGATGATGCAGAAAGGCATGACGCCTTACGAACTGCTGATAACCGACGAATGGAAACAGTCGTACACCGACAACGAGAATCCTCACTTCAGTGTCTTCGGCGGCGGATACGGACGTCTGACGACTGTTGGCAGCACCGATGTAACCGTCAACGTTGACGGCGACTATGGCAAAAACGGCCCTGGCCACGACGGCAATATTGACCCAAACGATCCTTCGCTCGACAATTCAATGGGAGCACCCAACTTCACCGTATGGGCTGTGTTGGGCGGCGGATATGCCGGCACTGTGGCTGGCAACACCAAAGTCACTGTCGACGGAAAAACGTTTATCCGCCGTGTGTTTGGCGGCGGCTTCGGCGACATCGCGTCGACCGAGGACAACACCACAGGTCAGATTGGCGGCAACACGGAGGTATATATGCGCGGTGCCTTCACCCACGGCGACGTGTTTGGAGGAAGTGCCGGACTGAAGCCTGAGACAGCCTCTTCAACCCACTTCATAACCGTGGCGCGTGTCATCGGCACAACCATGGTGGAGGTTGCCGACAACGCCAATATCTACGGCAACGTGTACGGCGGCGGCGACAATGCCAATGTGGGCATTTACCAAGAGATGAAACCTTCCGACTACTACTCGCCCGACTTGCTGACAAGCGCTTCGACGCTCAACCAAGCCGACGGCTCATTCATCAGCTACAAAGCCGATGGCTACCGGTCGTTTGTCAACATCCGCGGCGGCAACATTTTTGGAAACGTGTATGGCGGAGGAGTGGGCTGCAAAAAGGCTGAGGCAAACCAATACTACAACATCGGCCGCATCAACGGCAACACTCTTGTACACGTGGTCAACAGCAATCCGGGCGTTGACAGCGGCACCGACAATGTGGTGCCATGCGTTTGGGGCGACATCTACGGCGGTTGCGAATACGGAACGGTCGACGGCAACACGCTTGTGCACATCGAGGGCGGAATGCTGGGCAAGAACGTGTATGGCGGAGGATATGGCGACATTGACATCGACAGCGAGCTGACTGTCGACAAGGAGGTGCTCGGCAAGAAGGACATAGCCGACACCGGCACGTATGCCGACATCCTTGGCAACACAAAGGTGCAAATCGACGGAGGTTCATGGATATGGAACCGCAAAGCAGACAGCAACGGCAACATCACGACATGGCTTGACGCCGAGTCAGACAGCAGCCCCATCTGCAGCGACCATAACGAATTCCGAAAGATTGCCTATGCCATTGACAGGGCAACATCGTTAGACAACATCGGCGACCCTCTTGCACAGAATGCCATCGACCGTATCAGAAACAATGAGAACACTAAGAAATTCTTCGATCTGGACAGATTCACCTTCACCAACAGCTACAACATCTTTGGCGGAGGAAACAGGGCTTGCCATGTTGGCTCCGCCTCTGTTGCCAACACAGGCAAATCAGTGGTCATAATCAACCACTCCCCCCTCGACGACATAAAGGACTCAAAGGGGAAAACCATCAGTATGTTTGAAAACACCACTCTGCAGGGGCTCTGCTGGTTCCTGAACAGCATATACGTTTCCAACCCTTCATTCTCAGTGTTCGGCGCGGGGTATGGTGTCAACACTTCTGTCGGAAAGACCGAAGTCTATGCGCAGCCAGGAGCAAAATTTGACGACGACGGCTTATTAACAATCAACGGCATAAAATACCGCTATCTCTATCAAAACAAAGACTTTAAAACATATCTCGACCTTGAAGATGACATCTACAACGACTATCTCAAGTTGTCGAAGGAAGACAAGAAACTCTATTTCGGAAGTTATGATGGCGGCGAGAGCGATCCAAACATATTCCGCCGTTACCACATCAGCCGTCTGTCTTGGAAAATCGGTGAGCCCGGACTCGTGCTGCTTCAGATTCATGGCGGCGGATATGCCGGATATGTAACGGGCGACACATACGTGGAAACCGACTGCCAACTTGGCTGCCACGACATCTTTGGCGCTGGTTTGGGAGCGCTGCCCTACGGCGACTTCTCCAGCGGCAGCGGCTACGACTTCGGTTCGGTGAAAGGCAAGTCGATGGTTTTCATCAAAGGAGGCGATGTCAACCATAGTGTCTATGGTGGAGGTTCCGGTATGGAGTCTGTAAAAAAGAACGGCGGATTCATCGATTTTCCGGACATGGCGCATGTAGAGAAAACCGAAGTGCACATCTATGGCAAAATGTTCAAATACCGTAATGGCCTCGGACTGATTGAACGCACATTGATATTCGGCAGAGTCTACGGCGGCGGTGACTTGGCTAATGTAGGCAGCAAAAAAGCCGACGCTGCGGTGTTCACCCGCGACAACTATCTATCCCCGACAAACCGCACCACTCTCGTAAACATCCGTGGCGGATCCTTGATGTCGCAGGTGTTTGCAGGCGGCAGAGGACGTTCTGTCAGGGAGTGTGCCGACAGCAAGAGTCTCGGAGGCGTTTACGGCAACTCGTGCCTCATCATCGACCGCCCGGTGATGCACTACCCCTATTGGGACGACGCAACGAAAGAATATCTCTCTCCAAACGATGACGCCAACATGGTGCATCCCGTTGACATCGACAACTACCCCACTCTCATGGAACGCTTCTATGGCGGCTGCCAGAACGGCACAGTGTATGGCAACACCTTGCTGACAATCTACGACGGATGGTTTGGACAAAGTGCTCACGGAGGTGGTCTGGGAAGCGTCGAAACCATTACTGAGAATGGCAGCGAAAGCGTGGCGGTGACATCTGCCGACGTAACCGGCAACACCAACCTGCTGATTCTTGGAGGCAATGTGCAGGCACATGCATTATGGGATGTGCAGGCACGCACATGGAGTCCTGCCAGCATCGTAGACGGAACGATTTACTCTCCGCAGTACGACCCTAAAGCACGTAAGTTCAAAGTGGACCACAATATCTACGGTGGCGGAAACATTGCATGCGTTGTGGGCAACAACTCCTATCTCACCATGACAAAGGGACTCCTTTACAACAGCACAGAAATGGTGGCTGGACGTGACACCGGCAAGAATTTCTTTGAAAGCATTGAGTGGAAAGAAATCTACGAAAAAATCGGTACACCGCAATTCAGCGTGTTCGGCGGAGGATTCGGCGAAAATGCCATCGTGATGGGCGACACGTATGTGAACGTGGAAATGGAAGGACGAGGAAGCATTCTCGAAGGCATCGACATCGTGAAAGGCGAGGAATACAAGCACTTTTTCAACGGCTACTCGGTGATGGACATCATCGGTGGCGGATATTCCGGCAAAGTGGTCGGCGACACGCACATCGTGGGCTCCGGTGGTGTATTCTGCCGTCGTGTGTTCGGAGGAGGCACCTACAGTTCAGTCAACTCAACCGACGTGGAGCTGAAGGCCATCGACTGCCACGACATTTTCGGAGGCGGATTTATGGGCGATGTGCTTAAGAGCACGACTGTGAGAATTGGCGACAACAAGCCGGCTACAAGTCCCCATACCTACAGCAATGCCGACATTTTCATTCATGGCAACGTGTATGGCGGCAACGACGTGTCGGGATATGTCAACGTGGGACTGAACAAGAATGGCTACTTCATGGACAACGGCGGCACAGGAACCACCATCAACATCTACGGCGGTCATCTGTTTGGCGACGTGTATGGCGCAGGCAACGGAAACTACCTGTATGCCACCGACCGAAACGGGAACAAGAATGTAACTGTCAACGAGTATTATCCCATCAATCCCAACGACCCCGACTCCGAGACGGTGCCGTTGGTCTACACCGCGCCTATGCGCGAGAACATGACGCAGTCCAGAGCCACAAGCGACGCGGTGAAGATGGTGAACATCAACTCATGGCGTCCGCTGACCAACAAAGTGAGCATCAACATCCAGGGTGTGTCGACATCCGACACGGTACGCATCGACGGAAACGTGTATGGCGGCGGCAACTCAGCAACCGTGCAGAAGCTGCTTGCCTACGGGGCGTCGGAAGATACCGACAAGTCTGCCGGCGACATCAGCGTCAACATCGGAAACCACGTACGTATCGGCGGCGTGTTTATGGGATGCAACGGCGAGGAGCTGTTTGTGAAGTCGGAGGACAACGACTTCATGAATATGTTCCAGAAGCTGAACGGCGACATCAACGACTACACTCAGGAGCTGGATTTTGCTGAGCCTATCGACTGGATCAACGACTCCGAAAACGCAAACATCAGCACAGTGTATCTCCCTACGGAAAAAAGCAAACGTCCGATTGTGTATCCGTACCTACTCGACCTCTACTTCCAACCGGTGGAGACCAACATACAAGGCTCGCTCAAATGGAACGGCAGCGAGACCGGAGAGGGGCTGACCGACTGCGTAATCGGCACGTTCTGCTGCGGCGGAAACCGCGGTAATATGAACGTGTTGCCGAAGACAAGCGGAAAAATCGGAAATGTGCTTGAATACACATTCCCTGAGGGACTGACTATAACCGACAAGATTGTGGGCGGTTGCAACAATACCAACTACGACTACAAGGGCAAGGCCAAGCACATGGGCGGATATCTGCTCGGCGATGCCGACTCTGAATATCCGCTCATAATGCTCAACGTCCGCAACAAGTTTATGCCTAAAGAGAAAAACGGCGCATACGTCGGCGGAAATGTGTATGGCGGATGCTTCAAGAGCGGAACAATCGTTGGCGACGTCCTCATCAACCTGCAGAGCGACATGCTGGCTGGAAAGGACAAGGACAAACTGGAGAAGTCGAACGAGCTGCTGGTCAAGGCTGCCGAATATTCCGCACTCAACGTTTACGGTGCCGGATACGGTATGGAAAGCTACATCTACGGAATCGCAAACGTGACAATCGGTGAATCGGTGAAATGCTCCGAGCCAAAAATGGACGGCAACAAGTTTCTGCCTTGCGGCGTGGTCGACCCCGACAGCAATCCGGAAGGTCTGGGCGTCTCTGCCAACTTCATCTACGGCGGAGGCCAGCAGGGCAACGTGGTGGGCTACTCGACTATCAAGATGCTCAACGGCCACATATTCCGCGCCGTCACGGGCGGCTCGTATTCGGGCTATGTGTATGGCTCCACTCAGGTGATTGTGGGATATCCAACCTACTACTCGACCAACCGCCAAAACCATGTCCGAGGCAGATATGAGCTTAAACGCGCCGACCGGAAGAATCTTGGAGTTGAGAACGACAACGGAAAGGAAAAGACACCTGCCATCAAGCAGCACATATATCTGCTTAATGACGAGTGGATATCGCAGGGCGTCTACGAAGACATCGTGGCTATCGACAACGGCAACGGTATGCGCGACACGATTACCGACGCAAACCGCGCCCACTACTTCAAGAAGATAGTTTCCGCAGCGCCGTCGGTGGGCTGGGAAAACGTCAACATCACCATTGACGAGGCTGTCTATGGCGGCGGATATTCGGTGGCTCAAGGCTCGGTATTAGCCAACAACACAACCGTGCTGAAACTAACCGACAAATACAATCTCGACTATGCCATAATCGCCAACGGCAACGGCGATGATCTTAACTTGTTACCCGGCGGCTCTACGGCTGGATTCTGCGGCAACACGCTTGTACTTGTCGGCGACAACAAGGACAGTGAACATATCACCATCTCCCACCAGGACATCAGACCGGTGCAACTGCCCAACGGCACCGACCTATACGGCTATTACTACAAGCACTATGCCAGCGACGACGATGCCGCCAACGGCATATACACATACCGCTACATCTCGCTGCAGGACAAATATTTCTTCAAATCGGGCGCAACGCCGCCGTCGGGACTTGAGGGAATCAGAGAAAATGAGTTCTACGAATACGACAGCGAGGGAGGCATCTTCGGCGACGGACACCTGTCGTATGCCCAGGGTTTCCGCAGCGCCGACCTGACAGGATATGGATTTGCCGGACACACCATCGACAATCCGAAGATTCTGAACACATTCCAGCGGCTCGACATCATCCGCCTGGAGGACAACTGCTTCTCGCTACTCGGCGCCCGCGACTATACGGTTAACGATGTCAACAAGACGCCCTACTCCATTGCCCGTGTCGGAGAAATCAAGATGGTGGCAAACGACATCCGATTTGACAGCAATGGAAATCTGGAAGCGAAGCCCGACAACAACACGGACTTCAGATACAGCACGAAAGCCCGCAATTACATGGGATTCTCAAACAATATCCTCTATGTAAGCGCAATCACGTCGAATGTGGATTTCAACAGCGGGATGTGGCGCAACCGCAACGGTCAGCTTGCCGCCGCCTCTACCGACAACACTGCCTTTGCCGGAATGTCGTACCAGGGCGTCAAGCAGCACTACATCGACGACTATAACGCCAACAAGGACAAGGAAGACGCCGAGGATCCGTTCGGAGAGTTCCAGAAACGAAACGACGGAACGGCGATGAACATGATCGGCATCGCTTCGGGATACGCAATGAAGATTCAACTTTGTCATGAAACATACGACTCCGACCGTAAAAAAGTGGTGGAAAACAAGCTGTACGGCCCAATCTACGGTGTTGTGGAAATGAACCTTATCAACGTCCGCGAGGATGAGGGCGGAGGCTATGTGTATGCCGACAACAATCACAAGCGGCATGACGGCGACTCCCACGAGGAGGACTTCCTCGAGACCACCGGCAACTTTGTGTTCCCATACCACAAGGGCCGATACATCGTCGACGACTGTTTCCCGACAGGATACCACGCCATCACCGCACCCGGATCGGACAAGACGGTCGACGACGTGAAGGTTCACTATTGGTATGTCACCGGATTCCATTATTACTACAATGTCAACATCTCCGGATACACGTTCAAGTCGTCGAAAGAGAATCCACTCGAATTCGACAGCGACAACAAGGACGGACTCACCGTTCTCGCCGGATTGAAGAGCACCCAGCCTATAAGCATCTTCAACTGGAAGATGCGCAGCGGCCATCCCGACGACAAGAGCCAATACTCAAGCGACCTGGAATATCGAAACTATCTCACAGGAACCGAGACCGACGAAACCGACAAGACATACTATTCCGACGCGGTTGCCGGAGGCTACAAACTATATGTGGGCGGTGCGGAGAGCAACAACTTCTCAGGCGCAACCTCCATCGACGATCCCGACAAGGCGTCGAAAGGCTTTGCCGCACTGCTGTCGATGAGAGAAAAGGGCAACGACGAAGCTACCCTTTTCAACAACTCGCTGCCCGCAGGGCTGAAGGAGGATGCCAAGATTTCGTTCCGTCTGGTGGACATAGTCGACAATACAAACTACGTTGAGCCCGACTACTTCGACAAGCACCTCGGCAGAAAGAGTATGGCAACGCTCGTGCTGAAGGCGCCAGCCTACGAGGAATATGTCAGTGAGACCGACAACAAGCCGATATACACCAACACGGGTAAATTCTACAAGAAGACCGAAACAGGCTACGAGCTGGTGGAATCGGGCAACCTCGACGCCGACAACACCTACTACCAGCCTCAGACCGAAGAGTTTGTGAAGATTGACAACCTCTTCACATACAACACCGTCAACAAAAAGTATGAAAAGGTTGAAAACATCTCCGATGTAATAATCGACGAGAGCAACCCGACGGTATACTACGTTCAGCGCGAATACACCTACACCATATATCTGACAATCGAATATGTGCAGGGGCCAACCGTCAGCGGACAAATCACTATCGGAAACTGCGCGCTGCCAGGCGAGATGGTGCGCGTAACCAAAGACAACATCGTTGTCAGCGCAGACCAGTCGTTTGCGATCAACGGCTACTACTGGCGCATCGGAAAGCGGCAAATGGGAGCCGACGGCAAGTGGGAATTTAAAGACACCACGCCGTGGACTAAAGAAAATATCAGCAACAACGTGGCAACAGGCTACGACACTTTCAACCAAGCCGATGAAAATGGCAAAGGGCTGTTTGCGGGCTGTCACTACGACAAGACCGACGACCTTCTCGACGTCCCTGTTTATTACTATATGAACGGCTACGGCATTCAACTCGGTGTCTCGATAACGGGACTCAACGACATCCTGGAGGTGGGCATGCACGACGCCGACAAGTTTGTCGTGCACAACTACCACCGCATGGATCCCCACAAGGCTGGTATAAACCTGCATCTTGCCGAGGCGATAACCCGCGTCAATGAGGAAAGCCTTGACACTACGGAATCAGACCCGTTGCCGGAACCGCGAATCTACATTTCCGACAAGAGCGACCTCTCTGCATTTGTCGCTTTCGTCGACTCTATCGGAACTGACAGCAACGCTCCGCGCTATGGCGCAAAAGCTCAGTTCTTCCTGCAGAACGACATTGCTCTGGAAGCAACCGACAAGGGCGGATACTACATTTCCGACTTCGCGGGAATACTGCATGGCGACGGTCACGTGATCAGCGGCATCCCTTCGGGAAAATCTCTTTTCAACAACATCGAAAGCTCTGGCAATATCTATAACCTCGGACTTGCTTCCGGAAAAATATCCAACTTGACTGCCGACGGCAAAATCGGAAACTACCACTGCTGCTTCGAGTATGCGCCGGCATCGGGCAAAAGCGGATCGACGCCTGTTGTCTATCGCTGGGACGGCTCTCCCTACAAGGGCTACACCACGGAGGATTTCCGACTTGGACTGGTGGCATACGACCTCAACGAGTATTATCTACGCGCTCGCCACCGCGACGCGGCGACAACATCAAGCACTGAGGCTGACGCCGACAACGAGATTCTGAAATACGTGTCAGCCTACTATGCCAACGGCGACTATCAGTATGCGTGCCGCACGGATGCCATCACCGGCAAAAACACCGGCATCACATATCTGCGTATCGGAAAGGGTGGCGACACCCCCAACTACGAACAGGTGGAGACCCGTCACGACAAGACGCACCCGCTCGACGCGCCGCGCGTAAAATACAACGCCGACGGCAGCATCCCGACACCTGTTGTCTACACGCCTCTGTTCAACGCCAACAACAGCGGCACTGAACTTATGAACGACTTCCTCTTCTGGGGACAGTCGCTTCAGCACAACCCCGACAACTACCCACGCGATATCGCTTCGCACCAGAACAGCTATATGAGCAACCGC
>ULZV01030643.1_pt1 | contig 18222 bp, 31 predicted proteins | sample 1963471 | NCBI WGS metagenome assembly ULZV01 (sample SAMEA4835899, study PRJEB28245) | human gut metagenome | biome: gut microbiome; material: fecal sample | place: Denmark | collected 2008 | reverse complement strand
GGGTCAACGAGGACAAGAACAGTTAAAACCGGTTGAATAATCGACCGTAAATTTGAAAGGGGTACATACCATGGAAAAGATCTACGAGAACATCATCAATGAGGGCAAGAAGAACGGCAAGGCTGTGGAGACCATTAACGCGGAGCTGAAGGAGGCCGGTGCCAACTTCCACCTGAATCCCGACGGCGGCGTTGCCAACTGGACCGAGGCTGAGATGGCCGAGGGCTTTATCCCTGCGGAGACCGAACCCGCCGACGTGCGTCACCTGCATGATTATATGCGGTACGATGTCACGAAGGCCGGTCAGACCGTGCGGGTGGAGACCCCGGAGGGCACCTACGATATTACGTGGGACGAGGGCGGTCATCCTGAGAAGACCGTGCGGGTGTGACCGCCGAAAGGAGGGACACCATGAACGCTTTACACATCAAAAACACGGTGTTGGCGGTGCTGGCTGCGGCTGGCTCCGCCATCGCCCAGGCACTTGGAGGTTGGGACGTGGCTCTCAAAGTTCTGATCTGCTTTATGGCGTTGGATTACGCCACGGGCTGGCTGGTGGCAGCGATCTGGCACAAGTCCGGCAAGAGCAAAACCGGGGCGCTGGAGTCCAATGCCAGCTATAAGGGCCTGGTTCGCAAGGGCGTTATGTTGTGTCTCGTGTGGATGGCGGCACTGCTGGACCAAGCCACCGGGAGCGACTTTGCCCGTGACGCTATTTGTATGTTTTTCATCGCAAACGAGGGGCTGTCGATTCTGGAAAATACCGCCATTATGGGGGTCCCCTACCCCGCCTTTATTAAAAATATGCTGGATGCCATTCGTCAGGCCAGCGATCAGGGGAAACAGAATACGGAGGCTCACACATGAGCACGAGAGCGGGAACCGTCCCGCTCTCCGACCTCCAATTCATCAAGATCTATTTCAACCGGAAGCGTCTCCGCTCCACCACGGCCAACCTGAAAAAGATGCTGGCGGAGGCGGGCGGGGACGCTATCTGCAATGGCTCCATTTTCTTGCGGAATCAGACCCCGGCCTGCCATTTAAAGGCAGACGGGCAGACCCGCAAGACCCCCAATTACCGGGCGTGGGCCATCAGCTGGAGCACCCCGGCGGACTTCGGCGTGAAGACCGTGCCCAACGGGGACCGGAATTACATGGAGTGCGTCCACCTCATCATCGGCGGGAAGAAGATCAACCCCATCCACTGCGGAGCGGATATGCGCTACCGTGCCCCCCGGACAGCCATCGGCACCAAGAACGGGAGGTTTGCCTACTATGTGAGCCGGGAGCGGCACACCCCGGAACAGCTCCGGAACCTGCTGGCTGCGTCCGGCTGGGACAACGCCATTATGATGGACGGCGGCGGGTCTACCTGCTTCATGGATTCGACAGGCAAGGGCTTTACCGGGGATGGGCGGGTGATCCCGTTCTTCCTGGTGTGGAAGTACAAGAGCGGGGATGCGTGTGAGCCGGAAGGAGAGAAACCTATGGTAGAGATCAACGCCTATTCCAAGGCGATGGACGGCGGCATGAAGCTGTCCACCCATTTCAAAGTGAAGGAATTTGCCTGCAAGGACGGCTCCGACGCCGTACTGGTAGCGCCCCGGCTGGTGATGGTTTTGCAGAGCATCCGCAGCCACTTCGGTGCTCCGGTGACGATTGCCAGTGCCTACCGGACGCCCCAGTATAACGCCAAAGTGGGCGGCGTGGCCCACAGCCAGCATTGCTACGGCACGGCGGCGGACATCACCGTGAAGGGTCAGAAGCCCGAGGCGGTGGGGGCATTTGCCCGAGAACTCATGCCCGATTGGGGCGGCGTGGGCATTTACAGTCAGAAGGGCTTTACCCACATTGATGTGAGGGAGACCCGGGCTGACTGGAACGGATAAGGAGGACCAAGTATGGCAGGCTACTACGATAAAAACAAAGACTACTCCAAGGAGCTTCAGAGAACGGATCTGTCGGCTTCCGAGCGGGACCGACTGACCAAGGAGCGCGAGAATAAAATCGCTGACAAGTACGGTGGCAGGGAGCCGAACATGATCGGCTCCGACAAGACGTACAGCCAGACCTATGACAAGGGCGGCAACCGGCGGGACACCAGCTCTTCCGGCGGCAGCTCTCAGGCGGCAACCGGGGGGACGCCTTATGTAAAAGGCCCCGGCTACGGCACCGGCGGCTATACAAATCCGGGAATTTACGGTGCGGCCAATTTGCAGCCCACGGATCAGGCAAATTACTGGAAGAAGATGACCGGCGGCGCGGATATGAGCAGACGGCCCGATCTGGCCGGGGGATATTCCATTTCCAACGGCTACACCGTGTTTTACGATGAGAATGGCTACGCAAAGAAGGCTGTGAAGGGCGTGGCGGACTACACCCCCCATCAGGACATTAACGCCGGAAACGGCAGTTACGGCAAAAGCGGCGCGTGGACGGACAACGAGATGATGTCCGCACTGGACCGCTCCAAGATTCAGGACATCCGCAACCGGCTTCAGCGGGGTGAGATTACCGGCGATCAGGCCAACCAGGCGGCAAACGCCATCCGCGCCGGGTACGGCTACACCATTGATAAAAACGGCTATGTGACGGACAGCGGCGCTCTTTCCTCCGTGAATGATCTGCGGCGGCGGCTGGGTCTGGACGTCAGCCCGGAAAGCGCGGAGCTGGCCTACTACCGCTATCTCATGGGCACGGACACCTCCCCCATTGCACAGGCCAGTGGCAAGGTGCAGTCCTTCGGGGACTATCTGGCGGAGAACGGCGGCGTACAGGCCGGGACTACCGGCTACGGAACACCGGCATACAGCCAACAGCGGGTCACGGATATTAACGCAGGCGGCACCCCGGCCAGCAATTTCACGGCGCAGACCGGCACGAGTTTTGACATCGGAGACGGCAGCGACTATCTGAAGGAGCTGTACGCCAAGAAGGTAGCGGCGGAGCTGGCGGCGCTGAAATCCGCCTACGAGCAGAACACCGCCACACTGGATGCCAACCGTGCACAGATCGCGCCGGTATATGACATTGCCCGGAACAGCGCGGCCAACCAGAACGCTCTGAGCCGAGGCGCGTTTCAGGAGATGGCGGTGGCAAACGGCCTGAACACCGGCACCACCGGACAGGCGGCGCTGGCACAGGACGTTGTGCTTCAGCAGAATCTTTCCCAGATCGACCGGGAGCAGGCGGAAAAGACGGCGGCCATCGACCTCCAGCGGAGCCAGCTTGACACGGAGTACCGGAACGCCATTGCCAAGGCAGAGGCCACGGGAGACGCGGAGCTGGCAAACGCCCTGTACGAGGAATACGTCCGGCAGCAGAACTTCTACGCCAAGTACGGCGGGCAGACCGGCGGCTCCGGTTCTTCCGGCGGCAGTACCGTGGTAAAGCCGACGCTGACTGCCAGTCAGGTACAGTCCGCCCTGAAAAACGGCATCGTGACGGATGACGTGATCTCCGCCTTTGATTATTACTACGGGCAGGGGGCCTATGATTCCCTGTACGGCACCGGCAGGTTGACGGCGGGGACAACCGGCACTGCCAAAACCGGCAGCAGCACCGGCAAAAAGAAGGGAAGCTACTCCAACGGCTCCCTGACCAATCAGCAGGTGAAGCAGCTCCAGAAATACTACGGCGTGTCTCAGGACGGCAAGTGGGGGGCCAACTCCAAGAAAGCCGCAGGCGGCCTGACGGCTGACCAGGCATGGGCGAAGTATCAGGGCGGCGGCAGCGGCGGCAGCAGCAACTACGGAAACATCCGCAGAACGATCACGGGCTATATGTCTCAGGGTAACTACGCAAAGGCCCAGAGCTACCTGAAATCCAACTGGAACAGTCTGACAGAGGCACAGCAGCAAGAGCTTTCCGATCTATTCGGGTAAGGAGGCTATACGATGGCGGTAAAAATGCCGGATCTGATCGCTTACGGCGAGCGGGTCAACAAAACACAGAATAACAGCGGCGGCGTTCGGATACCGGACCTTGTAGCCTATGGTAAGCGGGTGGAAACGCAGAAGGCCAAGAAGACGAGGGCCGTTACGCCTTCTGTCTCCCCCCGGCCCATGGAGAACGCCAGCGTTGGGAACAGTCGGCCCAACAGCCGCCTGCTGGCAGACGTGCGGACCGGCGGCACCACGCCCCCCTCTCTGGATAACGGGCGCGTGGGGAAGGTGATCTCCGGTGCAGCGAAGTCCACCGGCTCCGCCTTTACGAATCTGGGCGGTGTACTGGCAGAGGGGGCCGGGAAGCTGAACACCCAAATCGCCAACCAGAACGCCGGGGAATCCCTACAAAGCGACCATGACGCGGTGAAGCGGTATGAGAAGATGCTCCGGGACGTGAAGTGGGCCAACGGCAAGCCCATGACGGCGGCGGACGTGAAGCAGGTGCAGAGCTACCTCTCTGCCGCAAAACGCCGCATCGCGGCCCACGAGGGCTACACCAAGGCGGTGGAGCGGTCCGACAAGGCGGTGGCGGACAAGGCATATCAGAAGGCGGACCGTCTGTCCCAAAGTTCCGCCAAGGATGTGGCACAGGCCAAGGAAGGGCTGGGGCCGGTGGGCCAGTTCGCCGTGGATCTGGGCGTTCAGGGTGTGCAGATGGCGGGGGATGTGGCAGCCAGCGCCGTGCTCCCCGGTGCCGGTCTTGCCCTGATGACGGCCCGTTCCGCCGGGAGCAGCGCCCAGCGGGCCAGACAGTCCGGGGCCACCTATGGCCAGCAGCTTGCCTACGGACTGGGCAGCGGCGCTTTGAGCCTTGGAACAGAGAAAATTTCCAACGTTTCTAAGCTGTTTCAAAAGACGTTTGGCCGCGGCCTCGCGGAGAAGGCCGCCAGCAAGTTAATCGCAAAATTTGGCGAAAACACAGCCGTTCAGGTCATGAGCGACCTTGCCAAGCGGCCAGCGGGTAAATTGGCCCTCTCCATGATCTCCGAGGGGGGCGAAGAATTTCTGGAAGATTATGCACAGCCCTTTTTGCAGCGGGCCACCTATGACCCCTCTGCCCGGTTTGATCTAAGCGAGGCACTGTATGACGCGGCGGTGGGTGCTGCCATGGGCGGCATCGGTGCAGGTGTTGACGTCATCCGGCAGCGTGGAAGCAGTCAAGCGGACGCACAGCCTACGCAGGAGGCACGCCCGGAGGTGCGGGAGGGTACTTATACCCCCGCCCCTGCAAACGCCGCAGAGGGCACGCAAAACGCCGCCCCCAGTGTGGAGACGGCGGCAAACAAGGGCGAGACAGTGCAGATCGTTGAACGGCTGCGAGAGAGTATACCGGGGCTTAACGGCACAGAGCCGGTCTCGACCGTATCCTCTAAAGCGATCCCATTTGTCGAGGGCCGAACTATGGCTGAAAAGGCAAGGAAAATGTTTGAGGCCATTAAGGGGGTCGTGTCTCGACCCGGCTTTGGAGACATTGACATCAACGGGCGTTCCGTGAAGGACGATTTGAGCCATGGCGTAGGCGGGGCAAAGGCCGCCGTGATCCCCGCCATTCCGGAAGTGCTCCGGCGCGGGCAGCAAATTGATTTCCAGCAGAATTGGAAAGGACGCCCCTATGACGGCTATGTATTTGCCGCCCCGGTCACTATGGACGGCGAAACTGCTTATGTAGCTGCCGTTGTAAAGCGCACCAGCAAAAACCGATTTTATCTGCATGAAGTGATTGACGCGAACGGGAACGTTATAAAAATAGACGCCGGGGATCGTGCCAATCCAACCAGCCTTGCCACCAATGGTGACGCTGGGACACAATCTCAGGCGTCTGTTGAGGGTACGCGTCCCCTCAATGCTAATGATAGCATAGCACAGGGGGCGGAAAATGTCAAGAACGGCGGGGTGGCAGGGTTCGACACGCCGGGTGACGCCGTGGCGGGTGCGGTGAACACGCCCTTTGACACCATGCAGGCCAAGAGTGATGAGTTTTACCCGGTCAACCCCAACAGCGCAAAGCGGGTGCAGAATGACCAGCGGCGGGCACCCTCTGAGGTCCCCGTTGTGAACCCTGACACCGGGCGGAATGTGGAGAAAACGGTCTCCACCATTCTGAACAGCCCCATGACCTCCCCGGAGATGGCAACCGTGTATGAAAACGCCATTTCCGGCGGCGCGTTCGACTATGACGTGGTGACGGACCGGGGCGCCGTGCAGCGGGCGCAGGCCAAGATTTCACGGGACGGCTGGCGCGAGGTGGCGAACAGTTTCGTTGCCAAGGCGGAGCTGGGTCAGCGGATCACCAAGGCAGACACCGCCGAGGCTATCAGCGCCTACAACCTTGCCATTTCCGAAGGAGACCACAAGGCCGCTTTTGAGCTGGCAACGGCCATTGCGGACGCGGCCCACGACAGCGCACAGATGGTGCAGGCTATGAACCTGATGAACCGGTTGACGCCGGAGGGCCGTCTGCTGACGCTGCGGCGGCTGGTAGACAAAATGAATGACCGGGCGGCGCGGCAGAACCGGGCACCCCGGCAGAACACCCCCGGCAGCGGAGACGTGGAAGGCGCACGGGTGGACTACATCGACAAGGTGACGGGCTTCACCCTCTCTGACGAACTGGCCACCAACTACCTGATGGCAGAGACGGACGCGGAGCGGGCGGCAGCGTGGGACGCCATCACCACCTCCATTGCAGACCAGATCCCCAGCACGTTCCGGGAGAAGGCCAATTTCTGGCGGTATACCTCCATGCTGACTAACCCCACCACCCACATCCGCAACATCATGGGCAACGCCATTCAGATGGGTGCACGGAAGATCAAGAATGGCATCGGAACCGCAATCGAGCGGGCGGTCATCAAGGACCCCTCTCAGCGGACAAAGGCCGTGAATGTTGACAAGGATCTGAAAGCCTTTGCCAAGGGCCAGTATGAGACAGACCAGAGCGCGGCTATGGGCAGCGGGAAGTATTCTGACGCCACGGCGGCAGGCATTGAGCGGGAGATCCAGAGCAAGCGGAAAATGTTCAAGGGGGAGGACGTTCTCTCCCGGTCTATCCAGTGGATAGGTGAAAAGAACAGCGAATTGCTGGATCGAGAGGATGTGCGATTCAACCGAAACGCCTATGTGGACAGCTTCGCCCAAGCGCTGCAAGCCAAGGGCGTTACGGCGGCAGAGGCCCACGCAGGAACCAGAGCCGCAGACGTGGAGGCGGCACGGGCCTACGCCATTGAGGAAGCGCAGAAGGCTACCTACCGCAACACCACAGCGCTTTCTGAGGCGCTGTCCAAGATGGGACGGTATCAGGGGGACAACCAGGTATTGAGGGCCGCATCTTTTGCGGCAGACGCCTTCCTCCCCTTCCGCAAAACACCGACCAACATCCTGACCACGGGCCTTGATTACAGCCCCATCGGGCTAATCAAGGGCATTAAGGAAGCCATGGTGGACGTGAAGTCCGGGAAATGCACGGCGGCGGATGCCGTGGATTCCCTTGCATCCGGCCTCACCGGCACCGGGATTCTGGCGCTGGGTGCATACATGGTAGCGCAAGGGCTCTTTGGGGCTACCCTTCACGTCCGTGCCGGTGACGATGACAAGGAGGAAGCCTTTGAGAAGTCCATGGGCGGGCAGGATTATGCTATCCAGATCGGGGACAAGTCCTACACGCTGGACTGGATGACCCCGGCGGCAATGCCCCTGTTCGCGGGCGCTGCCATTATGGAATCCGTTCAGAAAGGCGGCGGCACCTTCGACGCGCTGGTGGATTCTCTGCTGGGGATGCAGGACGTTGTGCTGGAGACCTCCATGCTGTCCTCCCTAAATGACTTGATCTCCTATTGGAGCTACGCCGACAACAAGGTTGGCTATCTGCTTGACCGGGCGGCCAGCAGCTATGCCGGACAGTATATCCCCACCATCGGAAGCAAGGCTGCGTCCGTATTTGATGATACGGTGCGAAAAAGCTATGTGGAAAAGGGTTCCGGTCAGGTAGCCTCTGACGTGAACTATTTCTTGCAGGGGGCGGCAAAGAAGGTCCCCGGCGCACGGAATCAGCTTCAGCCTATGGTGGATATGTGGGGCAACGAGGTCTCCAACGGCTCCGCGCCGGAGCGGGTGTTCCAGTCTTTCCTCTCCCCCGGCTTCCTGAAGGCGCAGGACAACAGCCCCGCCACGCAGGAGATCCGGCGGCTGGCGAAGGCCACCGGAGACAGCACCGTTTATCCGGCGGCGGCGGAGAAGTCCTATACGGTGAATGGCGAGACCCGGACCCTGACCGGTGAGGAATACACCCGGTACGCCAAGGCCATGGGCCAGACGCGGAAGGAGCTGGTGGAGGCGGCGGTGAAGCTGCCCGCCTACAAGTCCATGAGCGACAGCGAAAAGTCTGACTACATCCAAAACGTGTATAAATATGCGCGTGAGACGGCCCGTCAGCAGGTGGACCCCAAGTATGAGCCCAGCGCCAAGTGGATTGAGAACGCCAAAACAGCCAAGCGGGACATCGGCGTATCCACCGGGGAATTTCTGGCCCTGTACCAGAAGTACGGCAGCGAGAAAATGAGCGGGAAAGCCTACGAGAAGGTGAAGCAGGCGCATGATGCCGGACTTTCCCCCAAGGAGTATTTCTCTCTGAAGGACAAGGCCGACGCGAACGGAAACGGCAGGGTCAGCAAGGCGGAGGCCAGCGCGGCCCTTGCCGGTCAGGAGCACCGGGCGGACCTGTGGGACATTATCTGCACCACCAACGCCAAGAACCCCTATAAGTAAGAAAACACCCTCGCCGTCTGGCGGGGGTGTTTCTTTAGCTTTTACATCATGGACAGGAGCGTTTTCACATGGGCGGTGCGGTCCAGCATCCGCTCATGCTCCCAGTCCCAGACGGCCTGCATGGCCTCCGTAGGATGGAGACCGGCGTCCTTCGCCTTTTCGATATGGCGAACGGCCATTTCGTGGAGCCGATTGGCATGGCCCAGCTCCTGACGGCTGAGGTCGGCGTAGGTGCTGGCGTCCTCCGGGTCCTCCCCGGCGTGCTTGACGGCCTCACGGGCGTACTTCTCGGCATCGTCCAGTTCTTCCCGGATCCCTTCGGCCAAGTGTTTGATCTCGTGCATAAGAGCCTCCTAACTCTGCTTGATAAGGGTGTAGAGCTTGTCCACATCCGTTTCATTCAGCGTGACGTTCCCAATCAGGGGGATATTGGTGGTGACGGGGCCTTTGGCGGCTTCGGTTTTCAGGCAGGTGTAGATCTTGTCAATATCTACGTTCCCCGCCTCGTCAAAGACGCCGAGGGCCTTCATGGCGGGGTGCTCCCGGAGGGCGGAAAGGCTGGCGTTTACGGAGGAACGGGACAGGTACAGCTCTGCCGCCGCGTCCTCAATCGCCCAGCCACGGCGGCAGACCAGATTGAACACGCGCCGCTCCCGGTCGGTGAGATAGCGGCACTGCTCCATTTTTTGGAGCTGCTGGACGGTGTATCGGTATTTCATATTGGGCCTCCTTTACGAAGTGCCCCTCCCCTTTGATCTACCGATGCAGGGGGTCAGGACCCCTGCTTGTCTATCATGGCTAACAGCTTTTCCAGATCGTAAAAATTCCGTGGGTTCAGCCCGGTTTCCCGCTGAATGAGCCGAAAGCGGTAGCGGATGGAGTTATAGTGCAGATAAACCGCGCCGCCGGTCTTTTTCATGCTCATGTTGTTCTCCGCATAGGTTTTCAGCAGTTTTTTGTCCCGATCCTCCATAGCTTACCTCCTTTTGTTGCGTGGGACGGCTGGCGGTCAATCATCCCCGCCGTCCTTTCTCTCGCCGTCCATCTTGGCCCCGCAGTGGGGGCAGTAGTCAGGGAGCCAATAGTCCCACTTCACTGCATCCAGTCCTTCCGTTGACTTCTCCCCGCATACTGAGCAAGTTTCGTCCGCGTTCCATCACCCATGCACCACCGGCACAGAAGCATCTTCCGTTAGAGCAAGATAGGCAAGAGCAAGGGGCCGGCTATGATGCAATAGTTCATCTTCGTCCATGTATTGTGCGATATGTTCGATGGTCGCAATAGCTTCTTGCTTTAGGTCGGCACCACAGTCGAGATCATGCGTGTAGTGCATCAGTTTTTCTCTAAGCGTCACGGTCATCCCCGCCGTCCTTTCTCTCGCCAAGGCTACAAAAGAATGTCCTTGTGTCCTTATCAAATGGCAAAAACACGATGTTTGTTTTGGGGCAAAATGCGTATAGATCTTTTCGATTCCACACGCACAAATGCTTACAATCCTTGCACCGCGTCACGACCACGGCATCCACGGTGGGAGCGAATCGAATTTCTTCTTTTGCTAAAATATCTGCATCGGAAATTCCAAACTGTTCTTCCAACAACTCTGCATCAATCAGCCGCATAGCTGTCACCTCCGTCCTTTCTCTTGCCATAGGAGCAGAAGAAATCTTCCGGTACAATGCAATCCACGCACGGCCCATAACTACAACACAGACCGCCAGTATCTTCATAGCCGTGCTTACAGTCCTTACACAGCGTCACCGACGTAGAACTGTCTACAGTCTTATTCGCATTTCTCCGCCACTTGATATAGGCATCTCTATTCATGCGGTATTCATAGATCAGGCTTTCTGCTCGGAGGATATCCCTCCACTTATCACTTGCAGCTACCCAAGCCCAACCGGCGGCATAGATTACCAAGCCGAGAACAATCGCCACCAGCGCAGCACCGCCGACAATCATAAACGCCGCGCCAATATTCACCATCACGGTATCTATCATTCGCATTGCCCTCCGTCATGTACCGTTGTGTACTTCCAAATCAGCGTGTTCAGCTTTCTCAGCCCCTCCATGGTGATTAGGTCCTGCGCACACATCTCGTCCCGCAGGCGCTCCAGCGCTTCGATTGGGGCCACGTCGGCGGTGGGAATACTATCAATCGCCTCTTTGCAGTCTCTTAGACATTCTCCTGCCCAATGATGAGCTTCATAGTCCCACATAGCACCATAGTCAACAGGATTTATTTGCTCTATCTCGCGAATCGCCGCATCTCGCTTGATGTATTCAGCCATTGTCAGCCCTCCTGTTCCATTCTGTTTGCGTCGTTTGATTGCTCGTGCTGTATGTCATATCCTTTGGGCATCTATTGGGACATGCTACACACTCGCATCTATTGAGGCTGCTTGTCGTATTTTCCCGAAACGGGCATAAATGATTAAAGCAATCCACTATTTCATCGCCTCCACATAGCACCAGCTCTGGGGCGGGCGCTTGATTGTCACCGGCTCCGAGCCAAATTTCGTTTCACGTAGACGAGTAAACTCGTCCAACCCCTTCGGCTTGGTCTTGCGGACTTCGATGGTCTTTTCGCCGTTGGCGATCTTCTCCACCCACTTGGGGCGAATGCTGATAAGTACGGCTTTACTCATCCTTCTTCGCCCCCAATACTTTCTCCGCCTCTTCGCTTACCGCAGTAATTCTCCCCTGTTTTACCAGATCACAGAACACATTGTAATCCATGTGAAACACGATTCCGCAACTGCTGCAATAGCGAATTGCAAGCTCTACATCCTTCATAAGTCGCGGACTGTCGATGTTTTCCTTGCATAGCAAAGTGCGCCCACTGGTAAATGGCAGCACCACCAGCCGACCGTCCTTGTCGGCTTCTTGATATTTTTTGAGTTCCATGAGCGCGCTGTGCAATTTTGCCATTTCCAGACCGCTAAAGTGCTCCTCTTGCATTGACTTGACTTCCCCGGGCGTCAGCCCTGTGTCCTCGTAAGCTCCTAACCGCGCATACAGCTGAGGGACAATACAGCCCTTTGTGCATCCGCCGGGATCATGACAACCTCTTTGGCAGTATTTATCTTGACCACAGCACTCCCAGGGGTCAAAATTTCGCCAGGCTTTATTCGTTAATCGTTCCATCTTCTTACCTCCTCCACCGGCATCCGTTACAGGCCCCCTCATGGGCCAACGTGTAGTTTCCGCATTTCAGGCACAGTTCGTTCCGCAGTGCGTCAATCTCTTTCGCCCGCGCTTCGATCAAGTCAGCGGCTCCCGCCAGATCATCGCACAGGGTAATGAGCGTTTCCCACTCATTTGTCCGCGCCCATTCCGCGTGCTCACGCAGAGAATTTACGAGGTTTGTATCTCTCATAATTCATCCCCCAATCTCCAATCATCGTTCCGCACCTGAAACGCGTCGCCCAGCTGCACTGTGTCCGGGAAATTGTGCTGCGTGGTCTGGATGGCGTACTTGTCGATCTCGGTTGCGTAGTATCTGAGCAACCACGGCTGTACGCCAAGCTTGTCCAGTGCGATATGGCCACAGCTCATACCGTCGTACATTGAAAGCACTTCCACCGGCTCCGCCGTCAGCCCGGTAAAATGGCTCATGATGTGGGCAATCACGTCCACCGTCCAGCCGTTGCCCAGCATCTTGTAAGCTTGGGTGGCGCTGACAGGGAAAACATACTCCTCCGGCACGGTCTGGAGGCGCATACACTCGCGGACCGTCAGCTTGCGAATGATGTAAAATCCGTCTGCCAGTTTAATGGGGTATTCCTTTCCTTTTATGGCAATTCTGCCGTTTCTCACTTCGTAAACAGGCATCGACTTCCCTGGAGCCGTAACCACAAGTATGCTTTTCGGCTCCGCTGCCATAGGCGCGGGGAAATGCCCGCCGTCCATGGCGCTTGTTACGGAGGATTTGAAGTAGTTGGCTTTCAGCGTATACGCCTTTTCCCTCCAGCAGACACCGCTTTCCAGAATGTCCCGCAGTAAAATTCCGCGATCCTCCGGCTGCTCGACCGGCACTTGACTGTAAGTGCCGTCTGGGTTACGCTTTCCCACCCAGTAGAGCCGCTGGCGGTTCTGCGCGCTTACCAGGGCGGAGTTGATAAGCACGGGTTCCACGCCAAGCTCCGCCGTTATCTGCGCCTTGATTGCCGGTGCCATGCTTTTGTTATTTTCGTACAGGAAAAAATCTGGCTGGTACTTATCCCGTGCGATACGGTAATTCAAGAACAGTTCCCAGCCGATTCCGCTAGCCTCTGTCTCCCGGTTTTTCGTCTGCGCGATACTCCAATGGGTGCAGGGGCTTCCGCCGATCAATAGTTTCATTCCTCCACCTCCGCAAGCCAGAATTTCCGGTGGCAGTTATCGCACGTGTCGGAACGGATGGCGCAACTCCCATCTATTTTCCTATACGCGGCTGAGATCGCAAGCGGGCATATCGTTAGGACGCCGTCTTTCGTGAGTTCCGCCTCCGGATACTGCTCAAGGAATACGCTCTGGCGGGTTTTAGCGGGGTGCTCGGCAGCCCACTGTTCCACGATAGCAACCATCTTTTCTGGGTCTTTCGGTTCACCCAGCTTATAGCACTGCGAAACCCCCTTGTATGCGGCGCAGTTTTCGCAGGTCGTTTCGCCAGTTTGATTTGCCTCGCACATCCGTGCTCTTTCCTTCAAGAAATTTACAGCATCCATCATTTTTCCTCCTCAATGGTGACCTCCACGCGGGAGGCTCCGGTTGTCTGGTACTTCCACACCGTCAAAGCTGCGATTGCGCTGTCATCGTTGTAGGCGTGGCCGTTCAGCGCGTCCAGAATGGCCTTCGCTACGTTGTCGGCGTCCGGGCGCTTGATGTGGGGCGTCCCGTCCATCGCAGCGGCTTTTTTCTTTGACGTGCTTCTCGGCACCGTGAAGAACGCCGTGACGGTGGCCCTGAGCGGGATGCCGTCCGCAAATCCCTTCCCGCTCTGGCACTTCCAGCACTGGACCACCTTGTCCTCGTAATCACGCGTTTTCTGCGGAGTGTAGGTGTGGCCGTTTTTCATGAACCGTGGGCGGCCCTTGCCTACCGGAATACCGGGGACCGTAAATTCAATTTTCATTGTTCTCCTCTTTCTTCGGCTCAAATCCGCTTTTTTTCTCGCACTTGCACAGGTGGCATTTGTCTGAATGTCTGTTTGCACAATGGACGCATGCAAAGGCAAACGTATAAACCCCCATCGGGTAAAGAACGGGGCCGGTAGATTCACCCTTCATCGCTTTTCTTCCTTTCCGTCAACGACGATCTGCACCACCCGGACGCGGCCCAGAGGCTCCAATAGCATCGCTACTGCCTCCTTCGTGCCCTGCGTGTCCTCGCCATCGTAAATGTCAATCACAAGCCGCATCATCGTGTGTCCCTCCTGAATTTAGGGCAGGTGTGGATCACAAACGAGGATGCTACCCGTGTGCCGCCCTTGCCCTTGCCGCCGACCTTCAGCACCCGGCTTGTGGGGGTGGCGTCCCAGCCGGGGACCGGCTCCAGATGGTCGGACCACTCGCAACCGCCGCAGGCGTTGGCGCAGGTCCAGCAAAGCTGCTGCTGATATGCGGCTGCGGCGCTGCCCTTGGGGGCTTTCTTCTGCTTCTTCTCCCGCGGGGGATAGCGGCGGATCAGCTCGTCCAGCCGAAAATTACTTGCCATTAAACACCTCGCATATCTGCCAGAGCGCACCATGCGGCATAGGTCATCCCCTGCTTCTTCGCTTCGGAGGGTGTGGGGATGCCAGCCTCATGCCAGCGCTCGTGCTGTTCACCTGCCCTGGCGTAGAATTTTTCCAGATAGGCGTCGGACGGCTCCGGCATGGGGGCCTCCTTTGCGTTGGGTTTTTCCAGTTTTGGAAGGAATGGAACCAGCTCATACACATCCGGGTAAAACCGGTTTTCCCTCGCCCGGACAATGACCGCCTGTTTCACGTCCTCGTAGTCCCATGGGGCCAAAACCAGTGTCCATGCCTCTAAGTCTGCGGCGGTGCGGGACTGCTGCTTCGCGTTGGGGTAGATCGTTTCGATCAGGCTGAACAAGCGCCGGGTATCCTGTTTCTCCATGTTCTTCTCCTGTAAGGCTTCCGTAGAAGTCTCTAATAGCTTCTTAATAGCTTCTTTTAGCTGCTGCAGCAGCAGCTAAGAGAGATAATATATAATCTTTTCTTCTTACTTTTCTTCTTAGGGGGGTGTGGGGGGAGGTTCTTCTTTTCTCGGCGGCTGCTGTGTGCGTCGGTGATCGTGCTGCGGCTTGCTTGCATCCGCCCGTCATCACTCTTTAGACACACACGGCAACGTTGTTAAAAGGGAAGCTCCCCGTCATCTTCAATTTCTGCGAAATTATCAGTGGGGGCTGGGGCGGCATAGGCACTCTGGGCGGGGGCCTGCCCAGCGGTGCTTGCAGAGACGCAGACGTAATCCGCCACCAGGTCGTTATAGGTCTTGCCCTCATAGTCGTGGCTCTCCACGCGGCCCACGGCGAATACGGAATCGCCCTTGCGGACATTGGCAAGGAGCCGTGCCCAATGGCCCCAGCCCTTGACGGTGAGCCATGCGGTGGTGCCGTCCTGCTTATCGTAAGCCGGTACGGAGACGGAGCCGACCTCCTTTCCGCTCTGGGTGGCGTAGATCTGGCCGTCCTTGGCGGCGCGGCCACAGATCAGGCCGGTTTTCTGCTGGACGCCCTCCCGGTTGCAGTCCGGCAATCCGTTAATGAACATCAGGCATCCTCCTTCGGCTCCAGAGCGTCCAGCAGGGCATCAAAGTCCTTGCTGAGGACCTTGCTGGCGCTGTCATAGCCGTGGGCCTTCAAGAGGGTTTTCGCCTCCTGCTTCGTCAGGCCGTGGCGGGAACAAGCAGAATAGAAAAATTTGACCTGCGCGGCGGTAATGGGGGCGTTGGGGTCCTTGTTGGTCATGTAGGCGCTGCCGTCCTCGGTGTCGCTCTCAATGTCCTGGGTGAACATATCGGAGACGCAGCCGAGAGACAGGGCAGCGGAGACAAGGGCGCGCTTCTGGGCCATCTTGACCGCGTTGTTAGCGCCGTCATAGGGAGACTGGGAGCCGGTGCGGCCCTCCCGGGTGTTGCCGGAGCCGTAGGCGGAAGTGATGACATATTCCTTGCCGTCATAGATCTTGATAAGGTCACAGCGGACGAGGAAATAGAAAAAGCCGTGCTCGATATCCTCCAGCTTGCTTTCCAGGGTGTAGCGCTGGCAAAGGCCGTATGCCACGGCCACCTTTTCCGCGCCGGACTTAAAGAGGGTGGGGGTCTTGCTCATGGCCTCGCCGTTCTTCTTGCGGATCATGCCGAAGTCCACACCCCGGCGGAGGGTTGCGGGGACGCCGCCGCAGACGGCAATGGAATAGTTCCCGGTGCGGGGGATGGGGGAAACCGTCAGCGGGGCGGCGTCATAATTGTAAAGGGTCAGTTCATTCATGTGCGTTTCTTCCTTTCTGTGGCTTTATGGAGGGTGCGGCAGGCGTTTACCAAATTTGAATTTGGTTCTACATGGCGAAGCTCATAAGTGCCATCCTTAGAGAGTTTCAAGGCATAGAGCGATTGAATTTTCCCGTAACCGCAGCGCGGGTCCCACGAGAAAATCATCTTGTAGGCGGTGAGTTGGGCGGAGAGGGCGGCGTCATGGAGCTGGCCGGTTTTAATGTCCAGAATGGCGGGGGCATTATGGATGATGCCAAAGCGATCCATCGTTCCGGCCATTTTCATATTCCGGTCCGCTATGGGACATTCAATCAGTTTCCATTCCGGCTTCCAGTCCTTGAGAAACCGGCGGTAGGCCTTCAGGTATCCGGCGATCTCCGGTGTTTCCTCCGGGTCCTCGCCGTAGTCGATGAGGGCGCAGGCTTCGTGGACGGCGGTTCCACGTCGGGCGGCGGCCTCTGCCAGCCATGGCCGGTCTGACTTGTAGTCATAGGCGCAGAAGCGGGTGACTTCGGTGACGCTGGGCAGCTGGATACCGTCAAGGGTGTAGGTGTGGGTGGCCTCGTCAAATGTCAGCATGGGGTCCCTCCGTATACAGGACCGGGATACCGAGGGCATCGGCAAACAGGTCCATATTTTTATCCAGCTCGTTCAGTAGGTAATCTTTAAAGCAGGGCGGGCAGCACAGCTCCCCATTGGGCAGGACGAACACGCGGTCGCAATCGTCCTCCGCATTGGGGTTCAGGGGATGTTCGCAGAAGTGGCAGATGGGATAGGTTTTTCTGGTCATAGTTGGGCTTCCCTCCAGACACGGACCGCGTGGGCGATGTCCGTATATTTTTTCGTGCGGTAGCCGCAGGAATCGCAGAGGACGAAAAACAGGTCCTCCTTTCCGGGGGCTACCATCCGTTTACCGCCGTACATGTGGCACCGGGGGCAGGGCGGTAATTCTGCCATCCGGCCACGGCGTCTGCGCATCAGACCACGCCCAGCATGTGGGCCAGCACCATGAGCAGGAAGCCGAGGAAGCAGCCGAAGGAGATCCAGGCGGAGAAGTCGGCCCGGTCCCGGCGGCGCTCTTCCCGTGTGCGGTTAGCGCGTTTCATGGCGGTTCCCCCTCTCGATAAGATCTACGATCCGCAGAGGCCACGCGGCGGCGGTGGCCACGCCGATCAGCACGAAAATGAACGTTGTTGTATCCATATAGTTAAGCCTCCCCGAAGTGATAGCACTGGCGCAGGCCGCCGTCGAAGGTGACCAGAAACCAGCGGTGCGGAATGTTGATGTAGGAAACGGTGCCGGCGCGGTTGGGATGCTCAGCGTCGCCCAGGCAAAGGCGGAAACTGCACCGTGCGCCCAGCTCCGGCGGCGCGGGCGGCTTTGGGTCCGGTTTGAAGCCGCAGAGGTTGAGCTTGCTCATTTCCTGACACCTCCGCAAAGCTGGCGGGCCAGCGTGGCGGCGGAGATATAGCCGTCAATGAACGTGAAACGCCGGTGAATGGCCCGGTAGTCCTTCAGGCCGGTGAAGGCCAGAACCTCTTTGATGTTCAAGAGGTTGCGGCCATGGGAAAAGGTCAAAATCTGTTCAAGATTGTCTCGATATGCGGGATGTTCCATAGGGGCCTCCTTTTTTGGTTTTGTCGTGATTGCGATTGCTGCTGCGGCTTGCGATGCGTAGCTAACCTAAGTCGCCGCACTGCCGAGCCTATCTATGCCATGCCGTGGCCTCGCCGAGCCGAGCTATTCCGTTGCATTTCCTACGCTTTTCTTTGCATTTCTCTTCCTTGGCTTTGCGCTGAATTGCTTCTCTGTGCGTTGCCTTTGCATAGAAAATCACTGCATTTCCGTTGCTACGTCAAGCATTGCTGTGCTACGCCATTCCGCTGCGATTCTGTACCGTTCTGAACCATTCCATTGCATTGCCTTGCATCTCTGTGCATCGCCTATGCTAAGCGTTTCTCCACTTTGCCGTCGCATTGCTGAACGATTCGCGGCCCTTCCGTAGCGCCTCGATGCAATGCTATGCCGTGGCGTCA
>ULZV01050643.1_pt1 | contig 18948 bp, 19 predicted proteins | sample 1963471 | NCBI WGS metagenome assembly ULZV01 (sample SAMEA4835899, study PRJEB28245) | human gut metagenome | biome: gut microbiome; material: fecal sample | place: Denmark | collected 2008 | reverse complement strand
CTTGACAAAAGATCCTCAAATACCTTCTCTTCTATTATAACTACTTTCATAAGGCACCTTTCATCTTAAGAAAATCATTAATCTCGGAAGCCTTGTAGTATGTGCGTCCGTCAATCATATAGTAGCGGATAAGTTTCTTCTGGCGGTAGCGTGCAAGGGTACGGTGAGTCACGCCAAGCAGTTTGCTCAGGTCGTAGTTATCCAGCAATGTGTCGCCATCGAGACACTCCTTCATCTTGTTCTGTCGCTCCAGCATCTTCTCAATCTTATCGAAGCGTTCCATCAGTTGGATGAACATCTTGTGGGCGGTTTCACTATTTATTTGTAACATTGTATAATCTGTTTAAGTGTAAATAATCGGGTTACTACACCGTGTTGCGCAACAGGTTATACTTATTAAATGGCATCCTGCGTGCCAATGACATGGAATGACACGAAAAGACACCGATACATCATTGTGTATCAGTGAAATAAAAATTTTCAGTGTAAAAATTGGGACTTTTTAGAGTATTGCAAAATGCAACACTTTTTCGCAACCTGCTATTGCAAAATGCAAGAGTTGCGATAGATGATGCGTGTTATCCCGTTGGAGAATGAGGTGGTTTTATGAACGTTCCAACGACTTGGGGTAAGGTCATCGAATACGGGAGTTCCCTTACCTGCAATGATTGGCAGGATATAGACAACCATCTCGTCAATGAGGTTGTAACGGGATAGTCCTCGCAGAAGCTCTATGCTATCCTTGTCGGATATTTCAGCGATGTATGTATCGGATTGGTTGTTGTCGGAGTGTTTCTCGGCAAGCAGGTCCAGTAGCGGATAGTGTGGCGTCAGGCGATAGATGCTTCGCTCGTGCCAATATGGAAAGCCTTTGGTATCATTCATTACCCACTGCATTAAATTCTCGTCAGCTGTCGGAAGAAAGCCGTCCATTGTCACTGCTGTTATGATCTGAATCTTTGCCATATCGTTACCTCCGTTCAAAAAAGAAGCGTGGTCATCACGCATCCGAACAGAGGCTCTGGCATGGGCCTATGGTGATATACGCAATGCCACGCTATGCCATGGGCATAGCATAAGCATACGCAATTTATCACCATTACATCAACTGCCAGATTTCTGTTCGGGATTCTTGCGAACTTATGTTATGTAAACGGACAGAGACCACTAATGTTCTGTCACGATATTTCAATTTTACGGCTCAAAGATACAACTTTTTGCCGATACGCGGTTCATATTGCCCCCACAATCATCATTTTATGCCGTACTTTTTCATCTTACGGTATAGTGTAGATGAGTCTACATTGAGCATTTGAGCCGCTTTTGTCTTGATGCCGCTGCACGACTGCAAGGCTCTGATGATGCTCTGTTTCTCCAGTTCTTCGTCTTTTAACGGAAGCAATGGAGCCTCCGGAGCATCTGCTTGTATTGCAAGTGTGATGTTCAAATCCGCATAGTCGATGAGCGTATCTTTGGCCATCAATACTGCCCGTCTAATCTTGTTCTGCAACTCCCTGATGTTACCTGACCAGGAGTGTGAGAGTAACAACCGTTCCGCTTCAGCCGTGAAGCCCGTTCTTTTCCTATGAAGCTCCGCAGAATATTTTTCTCGGAAGAAGTTGGCAAGCGGGAGTATATCTTCGGGGCACTCGCATAGTGATGGTTGGTGTATCTCAAACTCACCTAAACGGTGATACAGGTCCTCACGGAAACGACCGTCAGCAATAGCCTTCTCCATATTCTCGTTGGTGGCGGCAACGATACGCACATCCGCCACACGCTCCCTGCTTGAGCCTACAGGCATGAATGTTCCCTCCTGCAATACACGAAGCAATGAGGATTGCATATCAAATGGCAATGTGCCTATCTCATCAAGGAATAGCGTACCACCTTTGGCGGCATCGAAGTAACCACCCTTGTCTGTGTCTGCACCCGTAAATGCTCCTTTCGTATGTCCGAAGAACATCGAGGCGGCAAGTTCACGAGGTATCGCTCCGCAGTTTACCGCCACGAAAGGCATATCCTTGCGGGTGCTGTGGAAGTGAATGCTTCGGGCGATGGACTCTTTACCCGTACCATTGGCTCCGAGTATCAATACCGTTATGTCCGATGAGGCAACGATTTCGGCAAGATGCTCCGCCTCCCTTGCCTTTGGACTTATACGCTTGAATAGTTCCTTCTCCTTGCTGCGCATCGTTGCTATGGGCTTCAGCAGTTCCTTGACCATCTCCACCAGCTGCTCGTGATATACAGGCTTGGAGAGATAATCTTTTGCACCCATCTTGATAGCCTTGACAGCATCGGTAATGGAGGCATATTCGGTCATTATCACAAATGGGATATCCATCTTCTCCTTGCCAATCCATTCAAGGAGGTGTATGCCGTCGCCTTGTGGCAGACGCACATCGGAGAGTATCAGGTCGAACCGTTCCTTGCGTAGCAACTTATGGGCAAAGGGCTCATTCATAGCCGTAGCCACTGAATATCCTTCACGCTCCAGCCAGTCTTTCTGTATATGCGAGAGGGCTATATTATCCTCTACTATCAGTATCCGTTTCTTCATCGGCTGTTCTCTCTATCTCTTTACGGGCATCCTCCATTAGACGCTCTATGTGGGTTATAATCTGTCCTGTATGTACCAATAATGCCTGAATATCATTATCCTGTTCCTTCAATGCCTTGCGGTATGCAAGGAGTGTGTTCTCCATTGAGAGCATCTCCCACATCGGCATCATACGATGTACGACATTACGCATGGACTCCACCTTCTCTGTTGTCATCGCAATCTTCAAATCCGTCATATCCTTCTCACAGCTCTCCAGCAGTAATCTCAATACCTTCCTTTTGTCTGTAACCTCAGCAAGCAGTCCGGAGAAATCAGCACTTTCGTTCTGTTCCCTCTCCTTGACTACGGAGGCGAGGTGTTGCAGCAGGTCTACCATGGAGAACGGCTTGAAGATACAGCCGTCAAAGCCAGCATCCAGCAGAGCCTGTCTGTCGCCATCCTCTCTGGCGGTCATCGCCACCACCGGTACGGTTCGGGAATTGCCTATGCGTGATTTACGCAACAATTCCAAGACTCTGTAACCATTGGTGTCGGGCATCTGAATGTCGGTCAGCACAAGGTCGTAGTCCTTATTTCTAATCTCCTCAAAGAGTTCTTTGGCATTGATGCAGGTCTTGCACGAGACACCGTTACGCTCCAGCATCTCCTTGATTACCTCCAACTGCAAGGTATCATCGTCAATGGTGATTACGCTGCCAGGCAGGTGATGCGAGATATCATCCATTACCGTTTCCTCTTCCACACTCTCATCGGTTACAGGCAGAGGCAATTTAACAATGAAGATCGTTCCTGCACCTTGCTTGCTCTCCACCTCAATCGTTCCACCAAGCAGAGTGACAAGACCTTTGGTGATAGGCAGACCAAGACCGTAGCCATCGGCATTATTCTCATTTGTAGCACGCTCGAATGGTACATATATGCGTTTCATCATATCTTCGGAGATGCCGACTCCCGTATCGCTTACCTTCATTGTCAGCCAGCCATTCTCATACGAAGCCTTGAAACATACATTTCCCTCGGATGTGAATTTGACAGCATTGGTGATGAGATTGTTGATGATACGCTCTATCTTGTCCTTATCACCCTTTACCGTGACATTTGTATTTGTGTTGCGATGCTTGAATTGCAGTCCCTTCTCCTTTATCAGGTGTGATACGCTGTCGGCTATTCTCTCCAACGACTCGGACAGGTGGAACGGAACGGGATTCGGAGTCTCCTTGGCTTCATCCAGACGATAGACATCAAGGAGGTTATTTACAAGGTGCAGGACATGCTTGCATAGAATGGTAATGTTCCTGAGCTTGTGGTTGCGTCTCTTCTTGTCCCTCATATCCATAGCCAGCTCTGCGTTACCGCTGATACCGTTGAGCGGGCCACGGATATCGTGCGATATGGTCATGATGATCTTGTTACGCATTTCAAGCAACTCGGCATTTTTGCGGTTGCTTGCCTCCAATTTGCGGCGACCACGCTCTTTACGCCCGTAGTCACGCATAATTACGATGTATGAGAGCAGCAGAGCAAGGAAGATGAAGGCTGTTATACCTCCCAACCATACTTTTGTCCGTTCACGGGTCTCAATGATCTGTTGCTCACGCTCTTGCAGGTCTGTCGTGACACGCTCATCCATTGCAGCAATTAGACTCTTCAGACGTTGGTTGATGTTGAGATTACGCTGTGCCAGACTATCTGCCGTTTCGGATAGTTGCCTGCTCTGCTCGGACTGTTTCCTGATGACATCACGATTGAGGGTGTAGAGTTTCGTGGAAGTTGTGGATTGAGGCGGAGTCTTCTCCTTTTTCTTGAAGAGTCCCAAGAAACCACCTTTCTTCTTCGGGGGCTCCTGCGTACTCTCATAAGCGATGACGGGGACACGCTCGGCAAGTTCTTCGCCAAGTTCAACCTGTTTTTCAAAGAGTTGGGAGATATTGAATAGTTGGATTTCCTTCTCTGCCATCAGATGCCGCAGACTATCTATTCGTTCTCCCGAATAGTAGTTCTTGAACTCGCAGAGAATGCTGTCGACCTCCATGCGTTTGGCACGGTAGAGTGCGGTGTCTGCCTCCTCCCATTCGAGGATCGTCTCACCGAACATCGTGAGGTCGAGCATATGCACGTATGCTTCATGTACATTTTGTCGGAGTCGGTGAATCTCTTTCACTTCACGCTCCAATCTGTTCATCTGTCGCCACTCGTGCAGGTACGTATATACGATACCACCAATTAGGGCGACAATAATAGTATAGCCTAAGGCTAACTTTCTTTGAATCTTCATTGCGTCCTATATTTAAGGCTCGGGTTAGTCCGAACAGTTTATCATATATGCCTTGGAGCGCAAAATTACTTATAAAGCAAAAAATTAAGGTGACTTTATCATTTTTTAATAGCTATTCAAGGCTGTGATGTAATATAAAACGCTAAAAATGTTGGCTATATTGTTATAAAAGTGGGCAATAGCATAAAAAAAGCCATCATATTTGTGTGAATATGACAGCTACTATTGATTATACCATTATCGGATTGACCTTCATTGTCGCAAGGTTTAGATAGAGTCCGTGATGCTCTATCATACCGTGTCGGAACATCTTCCAGAGGATATTGCAGCCGAGCTGAGCTAATGTGGAGTTGATGAACAGGTCCTGTTTCTCCAATGCCTCGGCAAGTGAACAGCTCGGACCGGAGTCATCTTCCTTGATTCGGGCATACTTTACCAACTTTGTGATGACCTTTAATGACGGTACGGTCTGGTAAATTTGAGAAGTGGGTTGCTTTATCTTTTTCGGGATACTACCCAATACGACCTGTCCCGATGTTTGCGTGTTGCCGAAGTCAAGCCAATACAGAGGTGTCTGATAGTTTGTATAATTGTACTGTGGCAATGCTTTGAGTACATTCCAGAGGTCTATTCTCGACTTTATATTGTCCGTACAGGTTATGGTTATATTGGCAAGATGTTCCTGTCGTACATCTTTCATATTGGAGGGATAGAGTGCCGGCACTGCCTTCCAGTCATTCCCGAAGAAGTTGTTGATGCGTGTTATCAGGCAATTCGCCTTATTCAGCCCCAAGTCGGAATACCCGAAGAGTTGTCGTCCTATGTTGGCTTCAGTTACAATATCGGGATCGTATAGCGTTACGAATAGTCCCGGATGTCCGAGGGCACGAAGTGTTACATCCAATCGTGCAAGGTTTGTCAATACTTGCGAACCTGTACCGCCACCACCTATAAGGTTTACCGTTACGGGGTGTTGTGGTACGAGCAGATAGCTGTCGGTATAATGTACTCTTTTCATCGTAGTATATCTTTAAGTTTCAAATTCTTTAGAGGCTTTAACTCTTCAATGTTGAAGGGAGCATCTTTTGCTGCCTTTGTTACCAGTACAAGGTTGCTCTTTGTGGGATTTCCGTTACCTCCGAGGTGTGAGAACTCTGTAAGCCAGAACTTCTTCTCCCAGTACTCAAGTAATTTGTCGTAGGTAATCTCTGTCGGCTTGTCAATCTTTGCCGAGCCGAGACAGACGCTTGACCCTGTGACATTGAAGAACGGAGCAGCGTAGAGTTCCGTTTCGGGCTTCAGTTCCTTGTCTATGTATGCGTAGATGTTCATACGCTCATCCCGCACCTCATAGATGACACCTGGCAGGTTGTACTCGGCATTCTCAATATGTAGCGACTCCTTGAAGAACATCATACGCTTTTGTGGCGGGTTATACCAGACATATTTCTCGTAGCCCTTGCGGGTATCACTCCATAGCATATTTGTCGGGATGCGACCATGCGGTGTGCTGCTGTGCCTCTCGGAATATCCCTTGATAAGTTCGTTGATGAAGTCCACCGTTACGGGACGGCCTTCGCTCATGGCTCCCTCATTATCTATGCTCCTTACTTCAAGGAAGTATGTATCTCCTCCATCTGTGGAGTATGCTATCAATGCCGCACGTGGGTGCAGCATCGTATTTATCTGCTTGGTAAGTTTGTTTGTATCCATAGTGATTATCGTATGTAGTGAATAAAATCATCTGCCCACTTGAAAAACCTTTCAGGATAGGTATCTTCAAGTGTAAAAACCTTGTCGGTCTTTGGAGAGACGGCAAAGGTTGATGCAGGAATAATATCGTATGACTCCTGACGGGAGGAATTATAGAAGTCGATAAGGTGTTCCGTCATTATATCATCGCTGTCATAGACAACTCTTATCTGCTGTTCGAGTGTCATCGGCAGATAATCGGGCTCCTCGTCATAGAACGGGTCATAGCCATAGTACATGATGGCTTTATCCGTCTTTATGAACTCAAGTCCTCTTCTCAGCAGTTCGATAAGACCTTGTTCAAAGCCATTCTTACACTCATATTCTTCTATGGCTTTCGGCAGGTTCTTGTAGTAGGACTTTCGCCACACCCTGTCGAGGAGTTTATATGCTCTGCCATCCTTGTATGATTTCACGAGCTTTTCCCTCGCTCGCCTCTCTTTGGCATCTTCATCCTCATAGCAGCCTTCAGTCAGCATATCCATAGCCCAGTCCATATCATCCTCATCGTTGATAGTGGTTATACCGTTCTCTTTCATAAAATTATGATAGAATGTGATGACAATGCGTCTGAGTGTGGGATTCAGTTCCTCCACGAACTTTACAGGGAAGTAGTACAGTGTGTACTCACCCCAAGTATGTGTGTTCCACACATTGAAGTATAGACAGCCATTGTCATCTTCAAGGTTGAGATACATGCCGCTTTTATTTACGAGGTCGTTCATCTCATTGTAGAGATTGACAATACCTTCACCGATAGTTCGGCCGGGTGTATGCTCCGCCTTTACATTCATCAGTTCGGCATAGCGGAAATAAGAATCACGCAGGTATTCGTAATTCTCCTGCGTGATTAGGTTATAACTATTTCCGCAATAGCTCTCCCTCATAATAGTCTGCGGTGCTATGGGGAGAATAGGTGTCTTTAGAAAAGAATTACGGCACCCGTTGGCGCCGTAACTCTCTCTACTCTTATCACACCGTATCGTACCTCCCGCTTGGTCGATGCGATTATCATCCTTGCGAGCTGTTCCGACTGATGTTCGTCCAATGGTCTGCATGACTTCTTCTTTTTAGTGTCCTTACTCATAGTTATCATCCTTTTGTTCCGATGGTTGTCTTGAACTCATATACAGCCTTGTCATCCTTGATGGTCGGGCCGTGTACGGTTGCTGTTGTCAGTTCCGGATAGATGTTCGAGTAGAAGCTCATCACACTCTCCGGAGAGTCGTTCGGATTGGGATCAGGAAGTGTAATCATCTCTGTACCTTTCTTAAAGGTGAATGATCGCTGCATTTCGTTTCTTAAAAGTGCCATAGTCTTAAACTGTTTGGGCGTATGCCTGTGAATAATGATTTTCTAACATTGACTGAGGGAAGTCGGGATATTCCTCATAATCCTCGGGGCGGTATGCAGGGCCTTCGTGCATATATGCCTGCTGTAACTCTTCAGGCATAGGAGGCTCTTCATGATGTGGGAACATCGGAATCTCACCCTGCGGATAGTGAGGATGCTGCTGTCCTACATTTTGAGGAGGATAACCGCCTTGTGGCACGGTGAACATAGGCTGCCCGCCATACTGAGGCTGTGGAGGTTGCTGAACAGGTCGCTGTATCGGCTGCTGCACGGGACGCATTACAGTCTGTTGTGGCTGTGGCGGCATCTGTCGTGGTGCTGCCTGCGGCTGGATAGTCTGCTGTGCAGATTGCGGTGCCACATTCTGCGGTTGTGCCACTTGTGGAGCCGGTGCAGGAGTCTCTTCCATCATCTCGAAGAGCGAGCCTTGGTTCATCGCCTTCTTCTGTGCGGCAATCTTCTCATCTACCTCCTTCTGCTTGTCGGCAGTGGCATACATACGAGCCTGTTGGAGTGCGGTGATGGCATCCTTATGATTCTTGGCAGTGATAAACTCCTCTGCCTTCTTCATATGCTTCTCGTACTTCTCACGCTTCTCCTTCTCCTCCTTGGTCTCCTTAGCCTTGGCATCCTTTGCCGCCTTACTGTTGGCAGCGGCCTTGTCTGCCTGCTTCTCGAACTCCATCAAATTGGAGATAAGCCCCGTAGCCTTGCGTATAGGCTGCATGATGTGTTGCAGGAACTCTGCATCCATCTCTTCGGGAGTGCCCGTTAGTGTCAGCGGAATGATGTGGTTTGCTGCCTCATCTTTAAGTCCGTTGGCCTTCGGCAATGTTGATACAGTAAGCTGTCCGTTCGCTTTGCGGATGACGAGCGTAAGATCTACGCTCTCGGTCATCATCTGTGAAATTGATGTGAAAAACATAACTTTATGATTTAATGTTAATACTGAATTATTTTCTTGTGATGTTCACTGGTTGAAGAACTCTGCAAGCAGTCTGTTACGGTCAGGATGCTTGCTTATCTCCAGAATGGGATTGAGCAGCTCCGATATATGTACCGGACCTCGTGAGCCTCTTGGCGGCAACTTGATTTCAGGTTCAGTGACCTTTACTCTTCTTCTACGTACCACAGGCATCTGCATCGGTGCCATCGGTACACTTGCGATGATTGCTTGATTCATAGCTTTATCTTTTATTATATGGTTAATACTCGGACTTTGGCAGTCCGTTGAACTACGAGGGCGTTAAGGCTAATGCTTCCGGTAAGGCAAGGTTTTCGGGGAAAATACCGCAGCACGGCGAGGATGATTTTCTCCGAAACCACCTGTGGCCCGACCTTGCTGTCCGATAAGAAGCATTGGCCAACTTTGCCCTGTAGTTCATCGGCTTGCCAATGGCTGGTATTTTCTCTTTCCTTCTCTTCATTCTTATCCTCATACTTGAATCGTCCACCTACAAAAAGAGCCGTCCGAGAAGGACAGCTCCCACAACCCATATCGCAATATATCTGCTTATATGGTGTATGTCGATGACAAGACCTTTTCATTGCTTTAAGAGTTAGAAGACCAAGAAACTGAGTATGGCAAAGAGTATCAGTGCAGCCATTACGATGCAGGCAATCTTGTATATAAATCGGAAGAAGCCAGGGAAACATACGATGGCTACCGCAGCCCATACGGGTGATACACCTCGTGTATAGAGATAGCTGAAACCTAATGCTGCTACTACGGCTAACAGTATCATGCCTATCCACTTCATTCTCTTTCTTACGATTGGGTCATTTGTTTTCATATCCTATATTATTTAGTGGGAACAGTCGTTCCCGATTTCGTGGGCTTGGATGTGAAACGCCTCCACCGGCAAGGTTTTCGGTAAAAATACCGCAGCTGTGCGAGGATGATTTTTGCCGAAACCGCCTGCGGCACGACCTTGCGGGGTGGAATGAGGGCGGTTCACTACCTTTGCCTACGAATTGGGTTGACTGACATCATCTTTTCTTATCTCTCTTCTTTTCAGGAAATGCCAGCATTACATTGAACTCATCGTCAAAGGCTACGGCGGCATCGAAGGAGTTACCTTTCTTTCCCTTGAATCCCTTGATCAGCTTGGTCGCTCCCGATGAGAGCAACTGTTCCAGATGCTGCTCGTTAAGTTCCTTGTTCAGCACCTTGCGGAATACAAGCAGACCGCAATCAGGATTGTCGCACTTGGCGACCTTCGGGCGTATCATCACTTTGCCTGTACCGCATTTGGGGCAAGGAATGGTACGCTGTTTGGGTGCAGGGAACTTCAGTCCGAGTACCTCGCGTGTAACCTGCGAGGTAAAACTCTCGATGGAGTGCATAAAGGAGCGTGTCTCCAAAGTATGCTGCTCTATTTGTAGGAGTGTTTTCTCCCAACTGCCTGTCAGCTCCACGTTGGCAACCTGCATATCCTTTACCGCCTCGTAGATGTAGAGTCCCTTCTCGGTAGGTACAAGTGCCTTGCCTGAACGCTCGATATAGTCACGCTTGAAGAGTGTCGTGATGATGGCGGCTCGTGTGGCTGGTGTTCCGATACCCAGTTCTTTCATCGCCTCTTTTGCCTTCTCATCGGTGATGTTCCTACCGCAAGTCTCCATAGCGGCAAGGAGTGTCGCTTCGGTATAGAGCGGCTTGGGCATTGTCTTACGCTGTGCCGTGCCATAGCCCGTAACGGGTATATGCTCACCCTCGGCGAAGCGTGCCGTACCCTTGTTGGCTTCTGTCTCGTCCTTCTCGGCATCCTCCTTGCGGGCAAAGACAGCACGCCAGCCCGGATTGACGATGGTAGTAGAGCGTGAACGGAACTTCATATCCTCGGCGGTCGCCTCCATTACCAGTGACTCCTTCTCGCAGCGTGGCGAGAACGCTTCAAGCATACGCCCTGCAATCATCGTATAGACAATCTGCTCGTGGGCGTTCAACTCCTCAGGCTCTACACCTGTGATGATGAGTGCGTGGTGATCCGTTACCTTGTCATCATCTACACTACGCATATTCAGATGCTCAAAGTCGAAACGCTTGCCATACTCCTTGAACTCGGGCATAGTGGCAATCTTCCAAAGAGAATCATAGACCTGCTCCATCAGGTCATGCGAGATATATCTGCTACCTGTTCTCGGATATGAGATATACTTCTTCTCATAGAGAGCCTGTGCCACAGAAAGGGTCTTCTCCGCACTCATATCATGATGCGTGTTGCAGTCCTTCTGTAAAGTGGTAAGGTCGTACAGAAGCGGTGCCTGCTGGTAGGTACGCTTGCGCTCCACCTTCGTGATGAGTGCCGTTGAGTCGGGCGAGAATCGTGCGTGTGCCGCCTCTGCCTGCTCCTTGCTCTTGAAGTCCTCGATATGTGCGAACTGACGGAACTCGCCCAAGCGTTCAAGTGTGATATGCAGTTGCCAATAAGGTGTAGAAACAAAATCGCGGTTCTCCTTGTAGCGGCTGCATATCATCGCCAGCGTAGGAGTCTGCACTCGTCCGAGGGAGTTGTTGGGCATACCCGAAGCCAAAGCCAATGCACGGCTGGAATTCATACCCACGAGCCAATCAGCCTTTGCACGACAATCGGCAGCGTGGTAGAGACTATCGTAAGCCTCGCCATCCTTGAGGTTGCTCATACCTGCACGGATAGCCTCGTCCGTGAGTGAGGAGATCCAAAGACGCTTGAAGGGCTTGGTATATCCGAGGTAGTGGTAGATGTATCGGAAGATAAGTTCTCCCTCACGACCTGCATCCGTTGCCACGATGATGCTGTCGCACTTGCTAAATACCTCGTCAATGACCTTGAGCTGCTTGGCGGCACCTATGTCCGTTACCATACCTCTGTCGGTCTTGATCTGTCTTACCACAAGCTGGAACGGTTCGGGGAGCATAGGCAAATCCTCGTGCGAAGCCTTACCGTATCCGTATGCCGATGGCATGGCGAGGGAAACGAGGTGTCCCAATGCCCAGGTTACAAGATAACCGTTGCCTGCCATGTAACCGTCCTTCTTCTCTGTTGCACCGATGACGCGGGCGATGTCCTGACCTACGCTCGGCTTTTCTGCTATAATTGCTATCATAATTATTCGGGAATTAAAGGAGCCGTCTCCCGTCCCGATTACGGTGCGGGAAACGGCTGTCAGGTTAGTAATGGAATCGTGTTACTGCGTGGGGTTGATACCGATGATTTCGAGCAGCGGAGAGTCGTTCTTGCGTACAAGCTGCAAAGTGGCATCCATCACCACATCTACACCGAGGAGTACGAGGCTCAGCGATACGACACCCGTCTTCTCGCCTCGGAGCAGTGTCTCAAGCTCACCTGCCTGTTCGAGTTCATCCTTGAGGATACCGATACCTGATAGTTCGTCCCAGTTTACATCTTCCACCTTGAAAGGTGCTTTATTCTTATCGTTCATCTTAAAATTCATTTTAGAGTTATACATTGATTTTACTTGTCCGAGTTACGGATTAGATACTCTGTCCCTTTGACTGACGCTTCTCCTGTTTCTCGGCTACCACATTACGCTGTGAGGCGTTGCGGTTTCGGTCGGGATTCTCGTTATAGAAGTCGAGCTTGTTTTGGTTGGAGTTCAGCTTGACATACTGCGAGATACTCTTGCCATCGAAGCCCTTCATTCCCTCCACGAGTACCGACTTGCCGCTCTGAAGGTCGGCACGCTGCTGACCGGAGAGCTTGGCACCGAAGATCTCCTTCGGAATCTCGAACTTGGCACGCTCCTCAAAGCCGTCGGGAGTGCGAGAGTACATCAGTCGTCCCGTCTCAAGGTCTGCCTTGATGAACGATGAGAACTCCTCGCCACGGTTGTTCACCATATCATTGAGGAAGATGGCTCGACCTTCACGAAGGTCTTTCTGCTCCTCGGCTGTAAGTTTCACACCGCCTATCTCCTTCGGAATGTAGATTTCTCTTGCACCCTCGGGTGAGTCGGGGTTGTAGCGTGTGTAGTTAGGTCGTCCTGTCGCCTCATCGAGTTTCACATACGATGAGAAGAGTTCGCCATCCTTACGCTGCATATCCTCCACGAAGATTGCCTTGCCTGCATTGAGGTCTTCAATCTGCTGCTTGGTAAGTTCCACACCACCGAGGGCGGTACGGTTGAAGATGCGGTCATTCTCGAAGATGAAGTCGATACCTCTACGCTCGGCACTCACCTGAATGTGGGCATTGAACTCGTTGCCCGACTTGGCGGTCATACCCTCGATATAGACCTTCTTGCCCTCACGCAGGTCGTTCTTCTCCTGGTCGGTGAGCTGCACGCCCTTAATCTCGTTAGGGATATAGACATTCTCGGCACGCATGGCCACCACTTCGTTGGTCATCTTGTCAAGGCTGATGAACGATGGGATATACTCTCCGTTGCGACCTTTGAGTTCCACCACTCGGCCCATATTGCCTGTTTCGAGGAGGTTCTTCTTGTCCTCTTCCGAGAAGATGTGTCCGAAGTAAGGACGCTCCAATTCGGGCTGCTTGCGGATACCGTGGATGGCGAGTACTACCTCACCGGTGTTGGATTGCTGCAACGACAGGCGTGCATCGGTACGCAGTACGGCAGAGCCGAAGTTAAGGTTGATAGGTACAAGCTGGTTGGTCTTGTAGCCTTTGAGCATTGAATCAAGGAGTCCTCGCTCCTGAAGATACTCACGCGAGAGTCCGAAGTTCTTCAACTGGTCCCAGTTGATCATAGACTCGTTGTAACGATACTGATTGTTCTGCTGCTGGTCGTTAGCTTCAACGACGGGCTGCTGGGTTTGATTTTTCTTTGCCATTTCTTCTGAATTTTGATTGTTAATACTCTGTTCTGTTTGGTTTTTGGGGGTTATCTCATACTTTTTGAGAAACTCTTCCACTGCTTTTGTTTTCTTACCTTCAGCAAGGTCTTCGATGGCCTGCTTGACTTCGGGTTTGTCGAACTCCTCCTCCTTCATCGTGAAAAGACCGAAGTGTGTAGGGTCTTTCAACTGACTCCAGAAGTTCTTGAGGAAGTTCTCGAAGAAGGTCGCATAGCGGTCAATCTTGAGAAAGGAGTTCTGATGCTCTTTGTCTGCCGGCACGGTGGAATACTTGCCGTTCTTGTTGATTTCGGATACCGCTTGAATGAGCAGTTCCATCTTGTCTAAAACCAGCACGATGTCGCTCATCTGCGGGTTCTCGGTGACTTGTGTTTTTGAGGGGTCATCCCTTACATTTTTCTTTGCCATAACTGTGAGTTTTTAGCGTTAATAACTAATGTTGTCACCGCAAATATATATAGCAAATTTTGATAAAGCATTGACATTTAAGCCGTTAGACTATACAAGTCATAAGGTGTCATCACTTGTCATAGCAGGTACGAAAGCAAAGTCACGAAAAGGGGCAAAACAAGGGTGAAAAGAGGGAAAACGCTCCACACCGAAACGGGGTCGGAAGGAGCGAAAAACGAAGGCAAAAAAATGTGCGAGAAAAAAGCGGTGGTATGACCGAAAAAACGATAACTTTTGTAATATGCAGAGTTGAGAGCTGAGCTGCTTTTGTCCCCACTTAAAAAATCGGGCGCTAAAAAGATGGCGGTGGTTGATAGACCTTATAATGAAATATAAATATGGCAGTCAGGTTGAGAATAGAGATGCGGCATATCTTACCGCAATGGATTTTTGACCTGTTGTACTATGCGTCGTAGGTCGCTTCGCTTGCTAAGTCCCAACCTCTGTCTCAACTCGGACGGCGATACCGGAGCGTTTTTTCGGGTGAAAAATTATCGCAGAGAATTTTTTGCCCGAAAACCCACGGCTCGAACGTGGAGGTATTGTCCCTCCGAGTTAACTTCTTGAAGGGACTTTGCGAGTGAAGCGGGATTTTCACGCTCACATATACTTTTTGTAGCTTATTCTGTCTTTCATTCGTAAAAACGGAGTAACTTTGTAAAAATCATAATTGTAATTACTATGATAAATGGATTGATAGCCATAGGATATAAAGATTTGTGGGATGACTATGATACAGTTGACCCATTATCATTGTTGAAAGATATTCCAACTATTGGAGTATTAGATTTCATTGTAGAGAGGCAAAATGAAGTCCTATTCGCCTTTTCAGATATAGAAGCTCATATGAAAAGAATATATGAAATGCGTTGCTATTTAGATGAAAATGCAATACATAGGTTGGATAGTTTTATTTCTACACATTCCGCTATATCTCTATTCAGTTGTGAAAGTAACAACTTGATGTGTAAGTTGGCATTACAACAAGGTAATGCTGTAGACCGCAATTTGCAATCTAATGATATCTTGAATATATATAAGGCATATCTATATTGCACTCAAAAATGGAGTGATATACCATTAAATAATTTAGGTAAAGTAGATATTGATACTTTGTTCTTAAGAGTTGATTTACCTATTGCTGAATTTAAATTGTACAAAGACTTTAGGCCTCAATTATTAAAAGCAAAAAACTTCTTCCATTTTTGTGAGCAAGATACTCTTTTTAAGGAATTCTTACGATGGTTTTATGAAGACAGAAAAGTTTCAAATTGGCAAGAGTATATTATTCGTTTATTTTGTTTATTAGAAGCTAGCTTAAAATGTAGGTGGATAAAATTTGATGATACTCAGAAAACTGATAAGGAATTCTTTAATCAATACTGTATTGATATAGTGGAATGTTCAAATCTATGGGATAATGATGACCAATATTATTTGCGAAACCACTTTTTGTACAGTCCAAAAGATGGGTTATATCTATTATTAAATCATAATCTTATGGTGGATAAATTCTATCAGGGAATGAAATTTGACTTTTGTAATAGTGTACTATCAAGAAACGGTAAAGATGAAAAAGGTAATATAATTAAAGACTTTCCAGATTTTAATTCACTGTTGGGTAGAAAGTTCTCAGAATCAGTACTGTTTTATGACTTGATGCATAAGTGTTTTGATGGTAATTATGAAATAATTATGTCTGGGGATGAACTTAAACCTTTTTTTGATAGTAAAGGAGAACCTGATTTTTATATTAGAAAAGGAGACCATGCATTCGTTTTTGAATACAAAGATTTAACACTGAACAATAATATCAAATATTCATCGGATACAGAATTTATAAAACAGGAAATTATTAGACGAATATGTAAGGGTGGAAATAAGCAAAGAAAAGGAGCTGGTCAGTTGCTTCATAGTATTAACTCAATAATTAATGAAGACAGATTAGCTCCTGTAGATCAACATGCATCAAAAGTCGAGGTTTTCTTTCCGATTGTTGTCACAACAGACAGAGCCTTTTCTGCATTAGGAATAAATAAAATTATTATACCCGAATTTGCGAATATTGCAAAAGAATACAATTTAACCACTACTCATATAGCACCTGTAGTTATAATAGATTATGATACTCTTTTTATACTGTGTAATAGGCTTCATGAACAAGATTTAGATTTGGAAAAAATCATAAAAGAATATACTTCATTGCTGTTAGAATCTCCAGGAGGCATAGATTTCAATACATCATTTTATACATATGTATATGACAAATACAGAATAGATAAGATTGAAGAAAAGGAGCATCAATATCTTTATGGAGATTTGTTTGATGAACTTTCATAAGAAAAGCCAACTTAAGCCTGTACTCGACAGACCTAAGTTGGCTTTTTCATTTCAGAGGTTTGGAGTTCCTATGTGTGTATGCTCCACCCGTGCATAGGCTCCAGCAATACGGCAAATGACTGGTCAGGCTTACCGTGATAGAGCAAGCCACCTACGATGCCGGTTCTGCCATCAGGATATACCTGTCGGAATCCGAATGAGTGTGGAGCCGAGTCATAGTATAACTCAATCTCACATGGGCAGTTTGGATTTTCCTCCCACTGTTTCAAACGGTCAATACATTTTTGCAGGGTGTCATTCTTAATTTCCTTTGCGTAGGCAACAGCCTTGTCATAACGCTCTTGACATAAAATCTTCATACTCGATATGTTTTAAGGGGTTTATAATAAATCTTCATATACTCCAAAGCTGTAGCAGTCGGCAATGTAAAAGTCCTCACTGCCAATTTCTGCGAGTGACTTCATATCTTCCAGCGTATCGCAATAGAAGAAAATGTCATCATCCTTTTCGGTATCGGAATCCATTCCGATGGCGATACGCACTTCAACTGTATCGTGGTTGTCCTTATAGCGGATAAGGCAATCGGCATAGTGAGGTTCGATGCCTCGCTCTGTAAAGAACTTCAGGCATTGACGGCTGATTTCCTTCTTGACAGCATCGGGTTTCTTCCAATCGGAGTCATCAATAATCTCAAGGCTCATGCCTTCGATTACCAAACAGGTAGCACCATCAATGTTTGTCATTAGTGTACGCTTTCCCATATACTTCTTTCTCTCGGTATTCCATTCTCCACGATAGTCTTTCGGTTTGCGGAGATACTCGGATAATGTCATTCTAATCATAGTTTATAATGTATTAAAGGTTACTTTATAAGTTGCACAAGGTTTTCCAAATGCCGGAAATGGATTAAACTCTCTTCGAGAATCCCAATCTACGGTCATAATGCACCCTTCAGGGAAATTCTCTTCAAGGAATTTGATAATCATATTCTCTTCATCAGTTTCCAAAAGAGGATCTTCTTCTATGCCATATTCAAGAGCATAGACAGCCCACGAGGGGATATTGTCCCATACTTTCGATTGCTTCTTATTGTCAGCCATACTCATTATTATTTTAGTTATACATATTACAGGCGAAGCACTGTATTCTATTTCTTTACCGCCTTGACTGTTCCGTGCAGGATTGTGCAAGGTTGGCGGGAAAAATACCGCAAGCCCCGTGGGGCGAGGATGATTTTTCCACGACACCCACAGGGCTTGACCTTGCTCAATCCGAAAGGCACGGGACAACCTTTGCGGTAAGAAATAGGATACAGATTCTAATCGTTATTCTCTTCGTCCTTCTCGTCTTGCAACAATCGTTTACGCAACTCAGGATCAGCCTTGATTCGTGCCATCTCATCTTGAACGATCTGCTCAACTTCATCTTTGATACGGGAATAGTTACGCTCTATCTGCTCCTGCATAATGTCGTTGCCGTTCTCGTCTTTGAACTCATTGACGATAGGAATCTTCTTGTATGCCTTTGTCTCGGCACTTACCTTTGCACTATCCACGATGATGCGTGAGTGGAAAATCTTCTGGTCAATCTCCTCACCGAAGTTATCCGCCACGCTACCCACGAATGTACCTTGCGAGAGGTTGGAAATCTTTGAGGCAGGTATAAGGAAGTCCAACTGAGTATTGATAGAGGTAGATGTGTCCTGACGGTTGATAGATACCGACTGACGCTGCTGGAGTATCTTGCCGAAACGCTCCGATAGGTTCTTTGCAGTCTCGCCAACCACCTGTCCGCTGAAGATATTACCCACCGTATTTTGGATAACCTTTGCCTCCTTGTCGCCATAGTCACGAGCCAACTGCGAGTAGTCCTGAAAACCGAGACAAACAGCTACCTTGTTGCTTCGTGCTGTGGCAATGAGGTTGTCGATGCCACGGAAATAGATAGTCGGCAACTCATCAATGATAATAGAACTCTTCAACTGACCCTTCTTGTTCACCAACTTCACGATACGGCTGTTGTATAGTCCGAGTGCCGCAGAGTAGATATTCTGGCGGTCGGGATTGTTACCTACGCAGAGTATCTTCGGCTCATTGGGGTTGTTCAAGTCGAGGGTAAAATCATCGCCCGTCATCACCCAATAGAGCTGCGGAGAAATCATTCTCGACAGCGGAATTTTTGCCGATGCAATCTGGCCTTGGAGCTGATCTTGCGCTCCACCTTTCCATGCGTCCATAAAGGGTGAAAGATAGTTTTCCAACGAAGGATAAGAGGTCAGAATTGTAAATATATCCGCATACGGTTTGTTCAGGAACTCAATCGTATGAGGGAAGGTACAATACTTACCGTCCTTGTAGATTGTAGGCTCGGCACTCGGCGCCTTGCCGCATTTCT
>ULZV01073210.1_pt1 | contig 18974 bp, 10 predicted proteins | sample 1963471 | NCBI WGS metagenome assembly ULZV01 (sample SAMEA4835899, study PRJEB28245) | human gut metagenome | biome: gut microbiome; material: fecal sample | place: Denmark | collected 2008 | reverse complement strand
ACTGTGAACTGAACATCCTTACAGCAAGAGATGAGAAAGGATTGGCAGTACTTCGTCACACAGCATCCCATGTTATGGCAGAAGCTGTTCAGACACTTTTCCCAGAGGCAAAGGTTGCAATCGGACCTTCTATTGATACAGGATTTTACTATGATTTCGAATGTCAGTCATTTTCAAGAGATGACCTTGACGCTATCGAGAAAGAGATGAAGAAGATCATCAAGAAGGGCGCTAAGATCGAAAGATTTACAAAATCAAGAGAGGATGCGATCGCATTTTTCAAAGAGAAAAATGAGCCATACAAGGTTGAACTGATCGAGGATCTTCCGGAAGGAGAAGAGATTTCCTTCTATTCTCAGGGAGACTGGGTTGACTTATGTGCAGGCCCGCACCTGATGAGCACAAAGGGAATCAAAGCATTCAAGCTGTTATCATCTTCAGGAGCTTACTGGAGAGGTGATGAGAACAAGCATATGCTGACACGTATTTACGGTACAGCTTATGCAACAAAGGATGAGCTGAAAGAGCATCTGACGCAGTTAGAGGAAGCAAAGAAACGTGATCATAACAAACTTGGCCGTGAGATGAAGCTTTTCACAACTGTAGATGTAATCGGACAGGGACTTCCGCTGATCATGCCAAACGGTGTTATTATCATGCAGGAATTGCAGCGCTGGATTGAGGATGAAGAGGCAAAACGTGGATATATCCGTACAAAGACACCACTTATGGCAAAGAGCGATCTTTATAAGATTTCCGGACACTGGGATCACTATAAAGAAGGAATGTTCGTTTTAGGAGATGAGGAGAAAGATAAAGAAGTATTTGCTCTTCGTCCGATGACATGTCCATTCCAGTATTATGTATACAAAGCAGAGCAGCACAGCTACCGTGATCTGCCACTTCGTTATGGTGAGACATCTACACTGTTCCGTAACGAGGATTCCGGAGAGATGCATGGTCTGACACGTGTTCGTCAGTTCACGATCTCTGAGGGACATTTAGTAGTAAGACCAGATCAGATGGTAAAAGAGTTCAAAGATTGTATCGCACTTGCACAGTATTGTCTGCAGGTTCTCGGAGTAGAAGAGGATGTAACATATCACCTTTCTAAATGGGATCCAACAGATACTAAGAAATATATTGGAGCACCGGAGGTATGGGAAGAGACAGAAGGTCATATCCGTACAATGCTTCAGGAACTCAACATTCCATTCGTAGAGGATGTCGGAGAAGCAGCATTCTACGGACCGAAGGTTGATATCAATGCGAAGAACGTATATGGTAAGGAAGACACAATGATCACAATCCAGTGGGATGCGCTTCTTGCTGAGCAGTTTGATATGTACTATATCGATGAGAATGGTGACAAACAGCGTCCGTACATCATCCACCGTACATCTGTGGGATGCTATGAGAGAACACTGGCATGGCTGATCGAGAAATATGCAGGAATGTTCCCAACATGGCTGTGTCCGGAGCAGGTTCGTGTGATTCCGATTTCTGATAAATACAATGATTATGCAGCGAAAGTGGAAGCACAGCTTAAAGAAGCTAATATCCGCTGCTCAGTAGATGGACGTTCCGAGAAGATGGGATACAAGATCCGTGAGGCTCGTCTGAACAGAGTTCCATACCTCTTAATTGTTGGAGCGAAGGAAGAGGAAGAGCAGAAAGTATCTGTAAGAAGCAGATATCTTGGAGATGAAGGTTCTAAGGATCTTGGAGAATTCATCGAAGCAATCAAGGATGAGATTGCAAAGAAAACAATCCGTAAGATTGAAGTAGAAGAGTAAGAATAGTTACCCGAAACAACAAAAATAAGAATCTCCCGAAGAAGTTCAAGTATGAAAATACTGATTTCTACGGGAGATTCTTATTTTATGCCATGTTGTAATATCCGGCATAAATACCATTTTTCTCAAGCAGAGTTTCATGTGTTCCGCGCTCTGCGATACCATTTTCTGTAATAACAATAATCTCGTCTGCATTTTTGATCGTGGACAGACGGTGTGCGATCGTGATAGTCGTTCTGTTCTTGGATAGTTCTTCCAGACTGTGCTGGATCCAGCGTTCACTCTCGTTATCAAGAGCACTGGTTGCTTCATCAAGGATCAGGATCGGTGGATTCTTTAAGAAGACACGGGCAATCGAGATACGCTGTTTCTGACCACCGGAAAGTCTTGCGCCGCGCTCGCCGACGAATGTATCGTACTGATCAGGCAGTTCCATGATAAAGTCATGGATGTTCGCACATTTTGCTGCTTCGATGATTTCTTCTTCTGTCGCATCCGGCTTGCCATAGGCAATGTTGTCGCGGATGGAACCGGAGAAGAGGTAGACATCCTGCTGAACGACACCGATCTGGCTTCTAAGACTCTTCAATGTAAGAGAGCGGATATCCTGTTCGTCTACTGTGACGCGTCCGCCAGTTACGTCGTAGAAGCGAGGCAACAGGGAACAGATTGTTGTCTTTCCACCGCCGGATGGACCGACCAATGCAACTGACTTTCCAGCAGGAATCTCGATCGATACGTGAGAGAGAACAGTCGTTTCATCGTCGCTGTAATGGAAGGAGACATCTTCGTAGCAGACACGGCCTTTCACATCTTTGAGTTCTACAGCATCCGGTGCATCCTGAATCTCAGGTTCTGTCTCCATAACATCAAGGAAACGGCGGAAACCGGAAAGTCCTTTCTGCATCATTTCCATCAGCTCTACGAGAATCTGGATCGGGCTGATAAAGATTCCGATATAAAGAGCATACATCGCAAGATCAGCAGTTGACATTTCATTGTTGGCAATCAGATAGCCGCCGTATACAAGTGTGACCAGATACATCATTCCCTGGAAAAAGAGATTGGAGCTCATGAATTCGCCCATGCATCTGTAATTGTCTTTCTTGGAGACAAGGAAGGCGTGATTGCTCTTCTGGAATTTTTCCTTTTCGATCTCTTCATTTGTAAAAGACTGGACAACGCGGATCCCGGATAAAGTATCTTGAAGGCTCGCATTGACATCACCGATCTTTTTTCTGTTTTCCATAAAGGTGCGCTGCATCTTCTGATTCTGTCGGAAAGAGAAGAGGAACATCAAGATCACAAGTACGATCAGCGGAAGAGCCAGCTTCTTATTAATTAAGAAAAGGAAAATAAAGGATCCGACGATCTTAACTAATGAGATAAATAAGTTCTCCGGACCATGGTGTGCAAACTCGGAAATGTCGAACAGGTCACTGACCAGCTTACTCATCATCTGACCGGAGTTGTTCTGACTGTAATAGGAAAAGGACAGCTCTTCATAGTGTTCGAAGAGTTCCTGACGCATATCCCGCTCCATCTTAGCGCCCATGATATGTCCCTGACAGCTGACATAATATTTGCAGAAGCTTTGGATGACATACATCATAAAGAGTCCGATCGCGATCCACGGAAGCGCCTGCAGGATAATTGCTTTATCCTGAGTAAAAAGTGTCTTGGTCGCACTTCGTAGAATCTGCGGATAAGCAAGATCCACAAGACTGATAATGGCTGCACAGAGAAGGTCAATAAAAAAGACCGTTTTGTACGGGCCATAGTAGTGGATGAATTTTTTTAGTGTATTCATAAACAAATAAATCCTCCCATTTTTTCTTATATACATTAGTTTAGCATAAGTAAATATTCTTGACAAGAAAGTCGGGGTATGATAAAAATGTTATTACTGTTAAAAACAATGCAAAGAAGTGGAAAAAGTCAGGAGAACGATCAATGAATTTATATCTTGCCCCATTGGAGGGGATCACAGGACATATTTATAGAAATGCATTACATCAGTGCTTTGACGGATTCGATAAGTATTTTATTCCGTTTATCAGTCCGAATCAGAAAGGACATTTCAGCACAAGAGAGAAGAAGGATGTGATGCCGGAGCATAATCAGGGAATGTATGCAGTGCCGCAGATTCTTACGAATAACGTGGAAGATTTCTTGTGCACAGCTCAGAAACTTGGAGATTATGGATATAAGGAAGTGAATCTGAATCTTGGATGTCCGTCTCGAACTGTTGTGACGAAGGGAAGAGGAGCGGGATTTTTGGATGAGCCACAGAAGCTGGATCGATTTCTGGATGCGGTTTTTGAGAAATGTAATCTGGAAATCTCAATTAAAACAAGAATCGGAATGGAAGATCCGGAGGAGTTTGAGACAATCCTTCCTATCTATAATAAATATCCGCTGAAGGAGCTGATCATTCATCCGCGTGTGCAGAAGGAGTTCTATAAGAACACACCAAAGCTTGATACATATGCCTGGGCAGTGGAACATAGCGAACATCCGCTTTGCTATAATGGGGATATCTGTTCTGTGGAGGACATGGAACAGTTGAAAATAAGATTTCCACAGACAGATACTGTGATGATGGGGCGCGGTGTGCTGGCCAATCCGGCACTTGGAAGAAAGCTAAAAGGCGGAAGTGCCGCAACGATAGAAGAGCTAAAGAAATTCCATGATGTTCTCTATGCGGCATATTGTGAAGAAATGTCAGGAGACAGGACAATTCTCTATAAGATGAAAGAAATGTGGTTCTATCTTCATCCCATCTTTACAGATGGAAAGAAGTATTTCAAGAAGATTAAGAAATGTGAGAAATGTGTAGTATATGAATCTGTAGTGAAGGAATTGTTTTTGAAAGAAACCGTTCTGGGAAAATGATTTGAAAGAGGTGAAAAAAGGAAATGGACACTATTTTACAATTAGATCAGAACATTCTGCTTTTTATTCAAGAATATATCCGTCATGACTGGATGGACTGGTTCTGGAAAGGGATCACGCATCTTGGAGATTTTGGAATCTTCTGGATTCTTCTAACAATTGTTCTACTGATTCCTAAGAAGACAAGGAAGGCCGGGCTTGCATCAGCGTTGGCACTTATTATAGGAACACTGATCACAAATGTGGCGATAAAGAATGTGGTTGCCAGAATAAGGCCGTATGAAGTGATACAGGAATTAGAACTTATGATTGAGAAACAGAAGGATTTTTCTTTCCCTTCCGGTCATACATGTGCATCCTTTGCATCAGCATTTGCAATCTACAAGTGCAAGGAAGTGTTTCCGAAGAAATGGAGAATTGCGGCAATGGTATTGGCTACTTTGATCGCATTATCGAGATTATATGTAGGGGTACATTATCCGACCGACGTTCTCGGCGGATTGATCGTCGGACTATTCTCGGGCTGGGCAGGATGGAAGATTGAAGAGCTGATCATGAAAAAGAGAGCAGAGAAAAAGAAATCTGCTGATAATAAGTGAAGGACAGGAATTTAAGAACCTGTCGTCAGATAGAAAAAGGATTTGATTCATCTGGGTTTTGCCAGATACGATCAAATCCTTTTTTTGAGTCCACTTTAGAGTGTGACTTTTAAAATTTTGCTATTTATTTTTCTCTTTCTGATTCTCCAGTGCAGCTTCAACGAATCCCTTGAACAGTGGATGCGGTCTGTTTGGTCTGGATTTCAGCTCCGGATGCGCCTGAGTTGCGATAAACCATGGATGAGAAGGGATCTCAACCATCTCTACAATACGGCTGTCCGGTGAAAGTCCGCAAAGGGACATTCCGTTTTCTTCAAGAACTTCACGGTAGTCATTGTTTACTTCATAACGATGACGATGACGCTCTTCAATCTCTTTCTTTCCATACAGTTTATAAGCAAGGGAGTTGTCTTTAAGTACACATGGATAAGAACCAAGTCTTAAAGTACCACCAATATCTTCAATACCAATCTGATCGGACATGATGTGGATGACCGGATGAGTTGTATCCGGATTGAGCTCCATGCTGTGTGCATCTTTGTAACCGATGACATTTCTTGCAAATTCAACAATAGACAGCTGCATACCAAGGCAGAGACCAAGGAACGGAATGTTGTGTGTACGGGCGTATTTGATCGCTGTGATCTTACCTTCTACACCACGATGGCCAAATCCACCAGGAACAAGAATACCGCTTACGTCAGAGAAGAGTTCTTCAGCATTTTCTTCTGTTACAGTTTCGGAATCGATCCATTTGATATTTACTGTTGTGTGTGTGTAAATTCCGCCGTGCTTTAACGCTTCTACAACACTGATGTATGCGTCATGAAGCTGGATATATTTTCCAACCAGTGCTACAGTCACTTCCTGTGTTGGATGACGAAGGTTTTCAACCATCTCGGTCCAGTCTGTAAGATCCGGTTCCGGGCAGTCAAGATGCAGAGACTCGCATACAACCTGTGCCAGATGTTCTTTCTCCATGGCAAGTGGTGCCTCGTAGAGATATTCTACGTCCAGGTTCTGAAGTACATGGTCAGCCGGGAGATTACAGAACAGAGAAATCTTGTTTCTCATTGCATCATCCAGTGGATATTCGGAACGGCAGACAATGATATCCGGCTGGATTCCCATTCCCTGAAGTTCTTTTACACTTGCCTGTGTCGGTTTTGTCTTCATTTCCTGAGATGCTCTTAAATAAGGAATCAGAGTAACATGGATCAGGATAACATTTTCTGCTCCGCGCTCATGCTGAAACTGACGGATGGATTCAAGGAAAGGCTGGCTTTCAATATCACCTACTGTACCGCCGACCTCGATGATAGCAATCTCAGTATCTTTTGCAGCCGGATTACGGTAGAAACGGCTCTTGATCTCATTTGTAATATGAGGGATTACCTGAACAGTTCCTCCGCCGAAATCTCCGCGGCGTTCTTTCTGAAGAACGGACCAATAGATCTTTCCTGTTGTAACATTGGAATTCTTTGTCAGGCTTTCATCGATAAATCTTTCGTAATGACCAAGGTCAAGGTCAGTTTCTGCACCGTCATCTGTAACGAAAACTTCTCCGTGCTGTACTGGGTTCATTGTACCAGGGTCAATATTGATGTAAGGATCGAATTTCTGCATAGTTACAGTGTAACCACGCGCTTTCAAAAGTCGTCCCAAAGATGCAGCTGTAATTCCTTTTCCAAGACCGGATACAACTCCGCCTGTAACAAATACATATTTTACTGCCATAGTGTCTTTCCTCCTCCGTGAATAGTTGTTATCAAAAAAATACTTTCCAAGTATACACCTATTCAGAAAAAAATTACAATACTTTTTTGATAAAAACATAGAAAAAAGATGGGATGAAGTGATTTTGACGAAGTAATGTAAAGAAGTGAAGGCGAAAAAGCTTTGTAAAATGGGAGAAATGCAGAAAAAAACCTCTCAGACAGCAGGTGGTTATACCTGAAACTGCAGAGAGGTTTTTGTGATATCTTTCTGTATTGGTAAGGATTTGTCTTTAGCTTAAAATCTGACGTTCGTTCACAGCTTCACTTGTGAGCTGTACACCAAGTTTTTTAAATGTCTTGATATCAACACTTGAAAGCATTACGGAAGTATGAGCCTGGCATCCTTTCAGTTTTGGAAGCTGGGAGAGTGCAAGCTCAGCGATCGGATTGACAGCAGCACTTGCGGAAAGTGCAATCAGGATCTCGTCTGTGTGAAGACGAGGGTTCTTGCTGTTCAGGTAATCCACTTTCAATTTCTGGATCGGTTCAATTGCTTCCGGAGAGATGATATGGACATTGTGGTCGATGCCGGCAAGTTCCTTCAGTACGTTTACAAGAAGGGCAGCGCTCGCACCGAGCAGGTTGGAAGTTTTTCCGGTGATGATGCGTCCATCTTCAAGCTCCAGTGCGGCAGCAGGTCCGCCTGTCTGCTGAGCACGCTCCAGTGCCTTGACAGCAACTTTTCGGTCAGAAATAGTGATTCCTTCCATATTCATAAGAAGCTCGATCTTCTCAGCTTCTTTCTCAGAAGCATCACCTTTCAGAAGCGCATTGAGTGCTGCATAGTAGCGTCGGATGATCTCCTGGCGGGAAGCTTCACGGCAGGCTTCATCATCACAGATACAATTTCCGGCCATATTTACCCCCATGTCTGTAGGTGATTTGTATGGGCTGGAACCGTAGATCTTCTCGAAGATTGTATTTAAAACAGGGAAGATCTCTACGTCACGGTTGTAGTTTACAGTTGTTACACCATAAGCTTCAAGATGATATGGGTCGATCATATTTACATCGTTAAGGTCAGCTGTAGCAGCCTCATAAGCGAGGTTTACCGGGTGCTTCAGCGGCAGATTCCAGATAGGGAATGTCTCGAACTTCGCATATCCGGCTTCGATTCCGCGCTGGTGCTCCTGATATAACTGAGACAGGCAGACAGCCATCTTTCCACTTCCAGGTCCCGGAGCTGTTACAATAACAAGCGGATGTGAAGTCTCGATATAATCGTTCTTTCCGTAACCATTCTCACTGACGATCAGTGGAATGTTGGACGGATATCCCGGAATATTGTAATGAATGTATACAGAGATTCCAAGGTTCTCAAGACGGTTCTTGAACAGAAGTGCACTTTCCTGTCCGGAGAACTGTGTGATTACTACACTTCCAACGAAAAGTCCCTGCTCACGGTAAGTACCGATCAGGCGGATTACGTCTGAATCATAAGTGATACCAAGATCCCCACGAATCTTATTCTTTTCAATGTCTTTTGCACTGATTGCAAAGACGATCTCAGCCTGGTCGCTGAGCTCCTTTAAGAGACGCAGCTTGCTGTCAGGTTCAAATCCCGGAAGTACACGGGAAGCATGATAGTCATCAAAAAGCTTTCCACCGAATTCAAGATAGAGTTTGCCACCGAATTTTCCGATACGCTCGCGGATATGTTCGGACTGCATTTTCAGATATTTGTCATTATCAAATCCAATTTTCATCGTTTTATCTTCCTTACTATAAATTTTGCCGAACTGTTATTACTATTATTAACAGATAAATCTGTTATAAACAGGCATTACTTTTCTAGTATACTATGAAACGGCACGTTTTTACAATATTTTCATAATCTTTTTATTGATTTATGGAAAACCACTATTTATAATGGTAGGAAGTAGTTGTTTTTTTACAAATAAGGTAAAAGATTTGCTGGAAAATAACCACTATTTAAGTTTTGGAGGAAAAAAATGGAGAATAACAATAAAAACAAAGGCCCGAACAAGAACCGACAGGGTTGGGGAATTATTTTGTTCACTACCTTGTTGGTTACTTTTGTTGTTATGGGCCTATATTCTATGATGCAGGGCGGAAGCGCTTCTGAGATCAGCTATGATAAATTTCTGAAATTAGTTGATAATGGAAAAGTAGAGTCTGTCACATTTACCAATTCAAGGATTAATATCGTTTTGACAGATGACGCCAGAAAGGAAAAGGCAGAGGGAAAACTTACAGAAGTAAAGGATAATGAGAAAGCTTCTGCAGACCAGAGTGATAGTTCAGATTCTAAGGAAAGCGAAGATCAGGAAAATGTTATGGACAGTCTGCTTGGCCAGATCAGTCAGATGCAGGGTAGCTCCAAGAGCAAGGAACCGGATTATTACACAGGAAATGTATCAGATGACACACTTGTAAAGCGTTTAGATAAGGCAGGGGTAGAGTTTAAATCCCAGATTCCGGATACGGCAAGTTCACTGATCATGGATATCTTCATCACAGTGATCCTTCCGATCGTACTTCTTGTATTCATGTTTAATTTCCTTATGAAGAAGATGTCTAAGGGCGGCGGCATGATGGGAATCGGCAAGAGTAATGCCAAGATGTATATGGAGAAGCAGACAGGTGTGACATTCTTAGATGTTGCAGGTGAAGATGAAGCGAAGGAGTCCTTACAGGAAGTTGTTGATTTCCTGCATAATCCTGGAAAATATACAGGTATCGGAGCGAAGCTTCCGAAGGGAGCACTTCTTGTAGGACCTCCGGGAACAGGTAAGACACTTCTTGCGAAAGCAGTTGCAGGAGAGGCGAAGGTTCCGTTCTTCTCTTTGTCAGGATCTGCATTCGTAGAGATGTATGTCGGTGTAGGTGCTTCCCGTGTGCGTGACCTGTTCAAACAGGCACAGCAGATGGCTCCATGTATCGTATTTATCGATGAGATCGATGCAATCGGTAAGAGCCGTGACAGCGCACTTGGCGGTGGCGGTAATGACGAGCGTGAGCAGACATTAAACCAGCTTCTTGCAGAGATGGATGGATTCGATACGAATAAGGGACTACTTGTTCTTGCAGCAACAAACCGTCCGGAGGTACTTGATCCGGCGCTGTTGAGACCGGGACGTTTTGATCGCCGTATCATAGTAGATAAGCCGGATCTGAAAGGTCGTGTCGAGATTCTTAAGGTTCATGCGAAGGATGTTAAGATGGATGAGACAGTCAATCTGGAAGAAATCGCGCTTGCAACTTCAGGAGCAGTTGGATCAGATCTTGCCAATATGATCAATGAGGCTGCAATCACTGCAGTTAAGCATGGCAGACAGGTTGTCAGCCAGAAAGACCTCTTTGAGGCAGTGGAAGTTGTACTTGTAGGTAAAGAGAAGAAAGACCGTATCATGAGTGCAGAAGAGCGAAGAATCGTATCTTATCACGAGGTTGGACATGCGCTTGTCACAGCACTTCAGAAGAATACAGAACCGGTACAGAAGATCACAATCGTTCCTAGAACAATGGGAGCACTCGGTTATGTAATGCAGACACCGGAGGAAGAGAAGTTCTTAAATACGAAGAAAGAACTTGAAGCAATGATCGTTGTTGCACTCGGTGGACGTGCAGCAGAAGAGATTGTATTTGACACTGTTACGACAGGTGCATCGAACGATATCGAGCAGGCAACGAAGATCGCCAGAGCAATGATCACACAGTATGGTATGTCAGAGCGCTTTGGTCTGATGGGACTTGAATCTGTTCAGAGCCGTTACTTAGACGGTCGTGCAGTTCGTAACTGTGGAGAAGCGACAGCAGCGGAGATCGATGAAGAGATCATGAAGATGCTCAAAGCTTCCTATGAAGAAGCAAAACGCCTCTTGAGTGCGAACAGAGATGCTCTTGATAAGATTGCAGCCTTCCTGATCGAGAAAGAGACGATCACAGGTAAGGAATTCATGAAGATCTTCCGTGAAGTGAAGGGAATCCCTGAACCGGAAGAAGCAGATGGAGAAAAGAAAGAAGAGCAGGAGTCCGGAAGAATCCTGATGAAGCCGACAGAGACACAAGCAGCAGAGCCAGAAACAGTGAAAGAACCGGAAACAGAAAAAGAGCCGGAAACACAGGCAACAGAAATAAAGTCACAAGAAACGGTGGAAGAAGAAAAGTCAGAGTAAGAGCTGATTATCAGTATTAAGAGTTTCGCAGATGAATAGGAAAAGTCATTTGCGAAACTCTTTTTCTTTGATGAAAACATGTTATAATGAAATGAGGCAAAATGTGCCAGGGTATATCAGATGTGAGATGACTCCCATCTGATATAGCCTCCGGCAGGATTGCAGAGATGCGCAGAAGAAGTATGTCATGCATTGCATGACGCGCATCTCGCAGCAAGAATGCAGAGGCATTCTTGAATGTAAGGCACAGAAGCTGTAAAACATCAATCAAGACAGTAGCAAAAAAAACAGGAGACATTGGGATGACAAAAGCAGTATTTTTTGATATAGATGACACCATTTATGATTATATTGGAGCGCATAATAATACGATGCCGGTGATGAAAGAATGGGCATATGAGAACTTAGGCATAGCAAAAGAAGACTTGGAGAAATATGTTGCCGAGGCAAGAGTGAAGGCAGATGACAGAGCCGGAAGAGATTATGCGGTGAACCATAATCGCCTGGTGAGATTTCAGTGTATGCTGGAGACACTTGGAAAGCCAGTTTTCCCATATGCGTATGAGATGTATAATCTGTACTGGGATACATTGATCGATCAGATTATTCCATCTCCTGGAATTGAAGAGTTGATGAAAGAATTGAAACAGCGAGGCATTTATATCGGTATAGGATCCAATATGACTTCAGACGTCCAATATCGGAAGATATTAAAGCTTGGATTAGGTAAGTATATTGATGGAATTGTGACAAGTGAAGAGGCTGGCGAGGAAAAACCGCATCGAAAACTTTTTGATCTCTGTGTTGAAAAAGCAGGAGTGATGGTGGAAGAAAGTATCTTTATCGGAGACAGCATCGCACATGATGTGACAGGAGCACAGAATATAGGAATGCCGGTGATCTTGTATCGGCCGAAGGAAAATGTGAATGAGATCGAGTGGCTTCAGACAGAGAAGGGAAAATGTCCGGTCATTGCACATTTTTCTCAGTTTTTTGAAGCAGAGAAGATGTTATAAGAAAAGAAAAAGATGTAAAAGAAACTTTAATAGGAATAAAAAGGAGACATAAGAAAAAACATGAAACTGGTCGAAAAAGTTCCAAAGGATCTATATAAAATATTTGGAAGTAAATATATGGAATTCTATATGCAGTTTCTGGTAGCGCTTTATGAGGAGAGCAGTCAGTCTTATTCTCTTCTCGGGCTTACGGAACGAGAGTGTCAGATGATCATGAATGAACGACTGGCGAAGATGGCACTGGACTGGAGTGAGGCAAGAGTCGATGAGGAAGGAGAACTGATCACCAGAGCCAACATGGCATCAGTCAGTCTGAAGCATTTTGAAGACTGGGGATGGCTTAGAAGGGATTATGATGAAACGTTGAACAGTTATGTCGTTTCATTTCCGGAATACAGTCAGCTGTTTGTAGAATTATTTCAGAAATTATACAGTGAAAATGACGGTAAGGAACGAGAGAGTGTGCTTACGGTATACAGTCATCTCTATACCTACAGTTTAGACAAAGAGAAGAATAATGAGATTTTAAAAAGTGCGCTTCATACATCAAGAGCACTTCTGCAGATGCTCGCGAACATGCAGGAGGGAATGCGAGGTTATTTCGATGAACTGTCAAAGCAGAGAAGTTTCCGAGGAATCCAGGAAGTACTTGTGAAAGAGATCAATAACAGTGATAGCAAAAAATATGCGATATTGACTACAACAGACAGCTTTTATCGATACAAAGAAGCTGTAAAAGAGTTGATCGAAGAAAATCTGGAAAAGACAGAAGCAAGAAAATACTCATTTGAAACAGAACTCTTAAGTGAAGAAGAAAATACGAGAAAATCTTACCGTCTGCGAAGAATGATCGAGATCTGTGAAGAGGCGACAGATATGCTCTATAAGATTTCGAGAGAGTTTGATGCGATTGAGCGCAGATATAATAAGCTGATTGAACAAAAGACAGTATTTGCAAGCCGTGCCGCAGCAAGAATCCGGTACATTATGATGGAAGGTGTAATGGAAGAAGATCAGACAGTCGCACTGATTAATCTGATCAATGAAAGTGGTAAGTCGGAAGAGATTCTGGATAAGTTGTCTTCAAAACTTAGGTTTTCGGAGCCATATAAGATTATGACAGAGAAGAGTCTGTATCAAAGACGTGAAAATCAGAAGGAAAAGTTCACTCCACAGGCGGTAACACCTGAGAAATCACAGGAAGAGAATATGACAGAATTTGTCCTGGAACCACTGTATACGCAGAAAGAAATCAGAGATTTCCGAAAGAAAAATGAACAGAATGGAAAATTCACAGTGACAAAAGATACTGTAAAATCAATAGAAGATTTGGAGAAGTTATTTATGGTATGGCAGCATGCAACAGAATCTGCGGACAGTAAGGCACAGATTGAAGTGGCGCAGGAGATGGAGAATGAGGCTGGTTTCCGATTTTCAAAACTTACGATAGAGGGAGTAGAATCAGATGGTTAATTATATGGAAGAATTGTCAGTGACAGAAGCTGATAACCTGAAGAAAACAATTGCTGCATTATTCAGACAGACATGTATTTTACAGATGAAGTATGATCCTGTAACACTTGTCCCAAGAGACAATCTGCATTATGAGATCTGTACAAGACACAGAAAGTTTATTGAAGACTATCTGTCTGTTTTAAACTGTGAATTAGTGCATGACCCACAGGAACACATTTACCGTTTACATGGAGATGGAATCGCGATAGAAAAGATAAATGCCACCGTTACAAAAGTAATCTTACTTGTTAAATTAATTTACAGAGATAAGATTTTAGGAGAAGGTTTGAAAGCTACAGTGACGAATCTGGCGGAGATTCGTGAATATGGAAAGAATACGAATCTGATTAATTATAAGCTTACGATGGGTGAGTGGAAAGAAGCTTTATATGTGATGAGTAAGCATCAGATCATTGAAGTGCCAGGAGCAATCCAGAATGTTGAGGATGAGACTCCGATTTATATCTACAGCACGATCAATCTATATTGTGGAAGTATGGATATTACTGCGTTGATCAAAGAATATCAGGAAGATCAGTACGCGGAGGAAGAGATTACAGAAGAAGTTTTTGAACAGGAAATCCAGGAAGAAGCAGAGGGAGGTGTGGAAGATGAAAGAGAAACAGTCGAAGAAAATATTTACTAGAATGTTAATGAATAACTGGGGCGGTATCAGTCACAAAGTGATGGAGTTCCATGAATATGTGAATCTTTTCAGTGGGAAAAGTGGATCTGGTAAGTCTACTGTTATGGATGCGATCCAGGTTGTTTTATATGGAAGTATATCTTCCACATTCTTGAATAAAGCGGCAGATGACGCGAAGAACAGGCGTAGTGTTCTAAGTTATCTTAGAGGAGCGCAGAAAGACGGTTCCTTTAACCGAGAAGACCAGGACTTCTGTTCCCAGATCGTCTTGGAGATTAAGGATACAGGAAAGAATATACATACTTGTATTGGTGTTTCATTTGAGGTTGGAAAGGCAGATACAGACATCAGGAAATATTGTTTCTTCAGTCATTCCGGAAAGATTCCGGAGGATGAATATTTGACAGAAGAAGGTGTTCCGTATACAATCGCGAAACTTAAAAAATTGGTAGAAGCAAGGATAGAATCGGCTGACAACAGAGGTCGCGGAGATGTGAACCGTGTATATCCATCGAAAGAAGCGTATTTGAAAACGGTTTATGATGCAATCTTTGGTTATGTAGAGCCGGGCCGTATGATGACAATGGAGAAAAGCGCGATTGCACTTCGTATGACGAACGGAACGGGACAGTTTATCAAAGATTATATGTTCCCAAAGAGCAAGGAAGACACAGTTGCAACAATCAGTGATCAGCTTGGCGCTTACCGTGAGATCAAGGAACGCGTAGAAGATCTGGAGCAGAGAATTAAAATGCTTGACGAGATCAGTCAGCATAATTTAGCCTTGCAGAAAGCAAGAGCTGATAAGATCTATGTGGAACAGATTTTAAAATATATTGAAATAGAAAATTGTAAAGCACATTTGCAATCGAAAGAGGATGATCTGCAGGATATTCTCAAGAAGATCGAGGAAAAAGAAGAAAAGAGAAAATCTTATTTGGCAGAGAAAGATGCTTATACGAAAGAACAGGTAGAAGTCGAGGCAGAACTCAAAGCCAGCGATTATGGACAGAAAGAGAAGGAGCTAAAGGAGATTGAAAATACGATCCAGCTCCTGGCAACGAATTCAGAACAATGGAGAGATATCGTAAAAGGTCTTTCAGCCTGGGAGGAAGACGATGAAGTCAGTGCTTATGTGAGCAATCAGGCGCTGCATAGAATTGATGATATCCGAGATGGTGTTGTGAGTGAAGATTCGATTGAAAAGCTAAAGCAATATTTAAGTGATGCGCTTGACAATATTAATACAGAATTAGGTGATGTTCGCGAAAGAATTCGTGAGAATCAGAAAGAACTTCAAGAGAAGCGGGAGATGGTAGAAGACCTCAAAAATGACAGAAAACCATATCGTGCGGAATTGAAGCGTGCAAGACAGGAATTGCAGAATATACTTAGTACTCAGTATGGAAGAACGATCCATGTAAATATCTTTGCGGACTTGTTTGATATTACGGATGAAGAGTGGAAAAACGCAATCGAAGGACGTATGGGACGTGTGAAACACAGTCTGGTGACAGCACCTGAATATACGTTAGATGCTGCGAAAGCATTTCGCAAAATGAAGCAGATGAAGGGGATCGAGGATGTCGAACTCATGGATACTGCGGCAATCGTGAGAGACAAGCCGAAGGTAGATGAGAATACACTGTACGAGTGTGTGCGCGCAGAGGAAGCTTATATAGATACTTGTCTGAAGCGATACTTAGGCCGCATTAAGAAATGTGAGACGGTGGAAGAACTTCATGAGACGAGAGATGGTGTCACAAAGGACTGTTATTCCTACAGCAATTACATTTTCAGACATTTAAGAAAGAATGATTATGAGAAATATGCCTGTATCGGAACGAAAGTGTCAAAAGCGAAACTTCTTGAGTTGGAAGAAGAAGCAGCGAAGCTGAAACAGGAAGTGGAAGAGGACTGCCGCGTTGAGATGGCACTGCGTGCAGCACAGAAATTCGAGTGTCTGAATCAGAGCACAGAACAGATCTTACATCTTTCAAAAGCAGCGGAACAGCTTCAGGATTATTACGAGAAACAGGAAAAATTGCGTCTGGAAGTAGAAGAATTGAAACGAGGCGACCGGACAGTCGAACTGAAGAAGAAAAAGCAGGAATTACTGGAGTTGCTTAAGAAAAATGCGGAGATTCTTGATAGCATTCAAAGTGAAGTAGTACAGTATGCGAAGACACAGGGACAAATCGAGAGTAATATCAAATCATTTTCAGAAAAGATAAACTTCCTGACAGAGGGATTTGTTGTCAACGAACAGCTTCAGAATGAAGTAACAGATGCGTTAAAAGTACAAAGTGAAGCAGCTTATAAGAGAGACAAGACAAAAGAAAAGGATGCTTTGGAAACGTTGGAAGAGACGGAGAGAGAAGAACTGCAAAGAAGTAGAAATAAGTTCAATAATGCTTATCCGGCCTATGGTTTTACAGGAATAGAACATGAAAATAATGTGTATGACAAAGTGCTGAATCAGTGCAGGAAAGATTTCGAACCGAAGTACAAGGAAGAATTCGATAAGCAGTATAATCTGGTTTACTATACATTGCGTGAAAATGTGATTGCTTCCATTCATGGTGAAATTAAGGCAGCTTACAGACATAAAAAAGAGATCAACCGTCTGCTTGCGAAGATCAAGTTCTCAGATAGTATCTACCAGATTGATATCATACCGGCTCAGAATGAAAATGGACAGTTCTATGAGATGCTTACAGCACCTGAACTAGACAGCAAAGTGTTCGATGACTACGGATTTGAAGGTCAGTTAAGTCTTGGTGAGGATGAGTTCTATCAGAAGTATGAAGAAGATATCAAGCGTCTGACTGAGAAGTTCATGCCTCCGAAGGAGGAAGATGCAAGATCTTTAAGCCAGTATCGTCAGCAGATGGAACAGTATGTGGATTATCGTAATTATCTGACTTTCAGTATGTATGAAAAGGTGGAAGATGAGAATGGAAATATCCGCAAAAATGCAGTCGATGATATGGCAGGCCGTGACTCCGGAGGAGAGGGACAGAACCCGAAATATGTCGCACTGCTTGCAGGATTTGCGATGCTCTATATGCAGCAGACAAACCGTGATTCTAAGATCCGTCTGGTGCTTCTTGATGAAGCATTTTCCAAGATGGATAAGGAGCGAAGCGAAGTGTGTCTTCATTATGCGAGAGAGCTGGAGCTTCAGCTGATCGTATGTGTACCGGATGAACGTCTGCAGTCGTTGATTCGAAATGTAGATTGCGTCTATGGATTCAGAAGACATCAGAATCAGGTATCCATGATGCATATTGATAAAGGTGATTACCTTGATATGGTTGAAGGAGACGAGAGATAGAAGAAAGCTTCCGATTGGAATTGAAGATTTTTAAAGAAAGCATTAAAGAGGACGGGAAAACAGTCAGCATCAGAGATACATTTGTGAAAAAACCAACGAAAGAGAACTTTTATCACGGATTACTTCTTGGAATTCTCGGATTCAAAGAAAACTGGTCTGTCATGTCAAACAGGGAATCAGGAGATGGATTCAGTGATATTTTGATTCGTATCGAAGATGAGGATGTTGGAATTGTCATAGAGGTTTAATATGAATGATCAATTTATACACGGAGTAATATTCGATTGGGATAGAATTGATAATGACAGCTATTTAAAGAAAATTGAGGCTTTTAAAGGCGTTGAGAAACTTGATTTTAACAAAGCGATAACTTTTTTTGTGGGAGAAAATGGCAGCGGTAAATCGACTTTGTTGGAAGCACTTGCTGTGGCACATGGTTTTAATCCGGAGGGTGGAACAAAGAATTATATTTTTTCTACTCATGATACACATTCAGAATTATGTGATGCGATAAGAATTTCAAAAGGCTATCGTAAGGAAAAGTGGGGATATTTTCTTAGAGCCGAAAGTTTTTATAATGTTGCAACGCAGGAAGAAGAATATGCAGATTTAACACACCCTTCCGCTAAATATCATGAAAAGTCACATGGAGAAAGTTTTCTTGAATTAGCACAGAATAATTTGCATTCAAATGGCCTGTATCTTTTTGATGAACCAGAAGCTGCATTATCACCCCAAAGACAGCTTACATTGTTAATGCAAATATACCGATTTGCAAAAGAAGGAGCACAGTTTTTTATAGTTACCCATTCACCTATTCTATTAGGTATACCAGATGCAGACATCTATTGCTTTGATAATGGGCGAATTCATTTGTGCGAATATGAAGAAACAGAGAGTTATCAAATAACGGAAATGTTTATAAATAATAGGCAGATGTTGCTTGATAGACTACTCGCAGATTAGAAAACGTTGAGGTCAATATAGAGTATGATGAGAATCGAAGGATAAAATATGGAATGGAACGAAAAGAATCTGCCATTGGCAAAATGGCTGATCGATAAGACGAATACAAAGGACTATCGCATAGGAAATCTCTCAGGAATGAAGCACCCAAAGGTGGAGGGGGATCTTTTGAAAACAGTAGGTGGCAGAGAGGAACTGGTCAGACAGGCAAAAGTTTTGGAAAGAATTCCAGCATTAGGCGGAAAAGAATATCTGCATTTTGACTGGAGAGAAATGAATACAGATAT
>ULZV01070479.1_pt1 | contig 19428 bp, 13 predicted proteins | sample 1963471 | NCBI WGS metagenome assembly ULZV01 (sample SAMEA4835899, study PRJEB28245) | human gut metagenome | biome: gut microbiome; material: fecal sample | place: Denmark | collected 2008 | reverse complement strand
TCTTCGGCAGTTTTTTCTCGGTGAATGTCGCCTTTCAGCAACAAAGAATCCCGCGAGTAATTTTCGATTTTCGTGAAATAGTGATAAATATGCGAACAGAGACGGAGTATATGATATATATCATTTGTAGATATGCCCCTATGCTATATATTTGTGCCAAAATTGTCGATTGGAAGCGGGAAAATGGCGAAAATGGAGGAAAAAACGAATTTTTTGAAAAAAAGTTGCCGGAAAATTTGTGGATTCAAAAAATAGTCGTACCTTTGCAACGCTTTCGGAAACAAACGGGTGTTTAGCTCAGCTGGTTCAGAGCATCTGCCTTACAAGCAGAGGGTCGGCGGTTCGAATCCGTCAACACCCACACAGAGGAATCGACAGAAAAGTCGGTTCCTTTTTTTGTTTATCTACTAAACTATTTTATACTCGCGATGAGACCCAACTCAATCAAGACAATCCTAATGGCGGCGTCAGTGGCTCTGGCGTCGACAGCCGTGGCTCAGACCACCACGCTGACCCTTGACGATGCTGTGCGTATAGCCCTATCCGACAACCCGACGGTGAAGGTTGCCGACAGTGAAATCACCAAGCAGGAGTATGCCAAGAAAGGCACGCTCGCCAACCTTATGCCAACCCTCGACTTCTCAGCTGGCTACAACCGCACGTTGAAGAAGCAAGTGATGTATATGGGCGACATGAAAGGATTCGGTGGCGGCTCTTCGGAAGGCACGGAGGGAGCGGAAGGCACGGAAGCTGCGTCGGCGATGCGCGACGGCATCAAGGTGGGTATGGACAATACGTGGTCGGCAGGCTTCGCGCTCTCGTTGCCCCTTGTCAACGCCCAACTGTGGAAACAGCTGAGCATCTCTGCCGACGATGTTGAGCTTGCGGTGGAAAAGTCGCGACAGTCGCGCATCTCCATGGTGTCGCAGGTGAAGCAGGCATACTATGCCGTGATGCTCGCCGAGGCAAGCCGCGACGCACTCAAGGAAAACTATGACAACGCAAAGAAGAAATATGACGACATCAACCAGAAATACCAGCAGGGGCTGTCGTCGGAATACGACCTTATCCGCGCCGACGTCGCGGTGAAAAATGTGGAGCCAAGTCTGTTTGACGCCGAAAATTCCATTGTGCTTGCCAAATGGCGCCTGAAAGCGCTTATCGGAGTGGATCTCGACATGAGCATCGATTGCACGGGGTCGCTCAACGACTATACCGACCGCCTTTATGACGGCTATATGAAGGTAGACACCACGATGCTTGCCCAAAACTCATCGTTGCGGCAAATCGACCTGCAGCAGCGGCAGCTGCTCAAGTCGCGCGACGTGGCGAAGTCCGCTTATTATCCGACGCTCAACCTGTCGTTCGCATACCAATGGAACGCGATGGCAAACGATTTCCGCTTCAAGGACTATCGTTGGAATCCGTATTCAACGCTCGGACTGTCGCTCAACATCCCGATTTTTTCCGGCGGACGCCGCTACAACTCGTTGAAGCAGACAAAAGTGCAGATTGACCAACTTGCCCTCACACGCCTCGACACCGAGCGCAACCTGATGGTGGGCGTGCGCCAGAGCGTCGACAAGATGCGCACAGGCATACGCCAGTATGAGTCGGCATGCAAAAGTGTCGACCAGGCGCGCAAGGGCTACGACATCGCCGTGAAGCGCTACGACACCGGCGCCGGCACGCTGCTCGAGGTCAACGACTCGCAGCTGGCGCTCACACAGTCGCAACTCAACCGCAGCCAGGCTGTCTACTCATATCTTGTGGCGCAGGCGCAGCTTGACGAGACTCTCGGCACGGAATACACTTACGAAAAATAAAACAGAACCCCAATGAATATCAAGACACTCAACAAGATTGCCATGACAATGGCTGTCGCCATCGCCGCTACGGCATGCTCCGGCGGCGACAAAGCCAAAGAGGAAAAGAAAGCCGCCGACGGCACAATGAATGTGGAGGTGGCAAAAACAGACTATCGCGAGGTGGACCAGGTCAATTCGTTCACAGGCACCGTGGAAGCCGACGTGACAAACAACATCGCCCCGCAGTCGCCTATGCGCATACGCAAGGTGTATGTGGAGGTGGGACAGCATGTGTCGGCAGGACAGAAACTTGCCGATATGGATCCTGCAAACCTCGATCAGGTGCGCCTGCAGATGGAAAACAACCATCTTGAGTTCAAGCGTGTGGACGAGCTGTTTAAAATCGGCGGATGCTCAAAGTCGGAATGGGACGCCAAAAAGATGGCATACGACATCTCGCGCCGCAACTATGAGAACCTTGCCGAGAACACGCGTCTCATCAGTCCGATCAGCGGCGTCGTGTCGCAGCGCAACTACGACAGCGGCGACATGTACAGCGGCGCCAGCCCGATTTTTGTGGTGGAGAAAATCCGCCCTGTCAAGATGAAGGTCAACGTCTCGGAGTCGCTCTTCACCAAGATAAAGAAAGGCATGAACGTAGACTTCACCCTCGATGTCTACGGCGACGAGGTGTTTACCGGCAAGGTCAATATCGTTTATCCGACCATTGACCCGTCGACCCGCACATTCACCGTCGAGCTTCTGATTGCCAATGCCGACGAGCGTGTGCGCCCGGGAATGTATGCCCGTGTCACTATCAATCACGGACGCGCCAAACACGTTGTGGTGCCCGACCGCGCCGTGCAGAAACTTGTAGGCTCTGGCGACCGCTATGTGTATGTTGTCAAGGGCGACAAGGCAGAGTACCGCAAAGTGGAGCTCGGACAGCGTCTCGACACCGAATATGAAATCCTCAGCGGAGTGAATCCCGGCGAAACGGTTGTCGTGGCTGGGCAGTCGCGTCTGAAAAACGGCGCCAAAGTGAAGATTGTGAAGGAATAACAAAAGGATTGCCCTATGAGTATATATCAGACAGCCGTCAAGCGGCCAATCACAACAATCCTGATTTTCCTCGGCATCGCCATCTTCGGACTGTTCTCGTTGACGCGGTTGAGCATCGACCTCTATCCCGACATCGAGACCAACTCCATCATGGTGATGACCACCTATTCAGGTGCGAGCGCGGAGGACATAGAAACCAATGTCACGCGTCCGCTGGAAAATATGCTTAACGGCGTGAGCGACTTGAAGCACATCACGTCGCAGTCGAAGGAAAACATCTCCATCATCACGCTGACGTTTGAATACGGCATCGACATCGATGTGGCAACCAACGACGTGCGCGACAAGCTCGACCGCGTCACCACGCTCCCCGACGGAGCGCAGAAGCCTATTCTGTTCAAGTTCGGCACCGACGACATCCCTATCCTCATCCTTTCCGTGTCGGCAAAGGAGAGCATGACGGGATTGTATAAGATTCTCGACGACCAGGTGGCAACGCCGCTGGCACGCGTGTCGGGCGTTGGCTCGGTCTCGATTTCCGGTATTCCCGACCGTGAGATACAGGTGCTTTGCGACCCTTACAAACTCGATGCCTATGGCATTTCGATAGAGCAGATAAGCCAAGTGCTTGCCGCCGAGAATCTCAATGTGCCGGCGGGCACAATCGACATCGGCTCGAATGTCTACTCAATGCGTGTGCAGAAAGAGTTTGCCGACGTCAACGAGATGCTCGACCTCGTGGTGGGCACCTACAGCGGAACGCCGGTCTATCTGCGCGACGTGGCGCATATCGACGACGCGCCGCAGGAGCGCGCCCAGGAGGCGTATACCAACGGCGAGCTTGGCGGCATGATTATCGTTCAGAAGCAGTCGGGAGCCAACTCTGTCGAGATTTCCAAGGCTGTTAAAGCCCGTCTGACACAGATAGCGAAAAACCTTCCGAGCGATGTGCATATCGGCTTGATTGTCGACACGTCCGACTATATCATCAACACGATAGAATCGCTGAAGCACACCATCCTCATCACGATGCTCATAGTCAGCTTTGTGGTGCTGCTGTTCCTCGGACGCTGGCGCGCCACGTTTGTGATTGTGCTCACAATCCCAATCTCGCTGCTTTCGGCGCTCATCTATCTGCTTGCCACCGGCAACACGATGAACATCATCTCGATGAGTGCGCTCTCGATAGCCATCGGTATGGTGGTCGACAACGCCATCGTGGTGCTTGAGAACATCACCACCCACATCGAGCGCGGCAGCCGTCCGCGCCAGGCGGCGATGTTTGCCACCAACGAGGTTGCAATCTCCGTAATCGCCTCCACGCTCACCACCATTGCCGTGTTCCTGCCGCTGACCATGATCAGCGGTATGGCAGGAATCATGTTCAAGCAGTTGGGATGGATGGTGACAATCATCCTGTCGGTATCGACCATCGGCGCCATCACACTGACACCGACCCTCTGCTCGTTGATGCTGCGTCTTGACAAGAAATACAACCTGTTCCAGAAAATGGTGTCAAACCCGTTTGACGCATTCCTGAAAAAGGTGACCGACGGCTATGCCGCGCTTCTCCGCACAGCCTTGCGCCATCGCTGGGTGACGCTTGCCATCATCGTAGGCTTGTTTGTCGCGTCGATAGTGGTGCTGATGCCGCATATAAAGACGGAGTTCTTCCCGCAGCAGGACAACTCGCGAATCGGCATCACCGTGAAGCTGCCCGCCGGCACGCGTCAGGAAACGACGCGCGCTCTTGGTTTCCGCATCTATGAGCAGCTGAAAAGCAACTGTCCGGAGGTGACTACGGTAAGTTTCTCAGAGGGACAGGCCGGCGAGGACAACATCTTCGGCAGTATGCAGGACAACGGCAACAACATCCTGCAATACAACATCAGCACCGTGCGCTCGACGGAGCGCGAGCGGTCGCTCAGCGAGATTTGCGATGCTATCCGCCACGACCTGAACCAGTATCCTGAAATCCGCACGTTCAACGTTGCCGCCGGCGGCGGTGGCGGCGGAATCGGCGGCGAGGCGGCGGTGGAGATTGAAATCTATGGCTACGACTTCACTACGTCCGACCGCATTGCCTCCGACGTGTCGGCAAAGATGCTCAGCGAGGACTGCTGCTCGCAGGTGAGCATCAGCCGCGACGAGTATACTCCCGAATACCGCGTCGACTTCGACCGCCAGAAGCTCGCCCTCAACGGACTTAACATGCAGACAGCCGCTTCCTATCTCCGCAACCGCGTGACAGGCAGCGCGTTGACAAACTATCGCGAGGACGGAGACGAATATAAAATCCGTGTGCGCTACGACAAGAAGTTCCGCCAGTCGGTTGAGGACATCGAGAACATAACCATCTACAACAGTCAAGGCAAGGGCATCAAAATACGCGACCTTGGCAAGGTGGTCGAGTCGCAGACACCGCCAACCATCGAGCGTCGCGACCGCGAGCGCGTAATCACGGTGAAATGCATCGTGGCCAAAGGCTACGCTCTCTCTGATGTGGTCAAGGCAGCCAACAAGGCGATGGGCGAGATAGACATGCCTGCCGACTTCACATGGCAGTTCGGCGGAACGTTTGAAGACCAGCAGGACACGTTCTCCGATATGATAATGCTCATGGCATTGATTATCGTACTCGTGTTCATCATCATGGCATCGCAGTTTGAGTCGTTGACCTATCCGTTTGTCATCATGTTCTCAATCCCGTTTGCGTTGACCGGCGTGCTGATGGGACTCTTTGTCACAGGCACACCGCTCAGCATCATGGCGATGCTCGGCTTGCTGATGCTTATCGGTATTGTGGTCAACAACGGTATTGTGCTTATCGACTATATCATGCTCTGCCGTGAGCGCGGCCTCGGTCTCGTCAACGCCATCGTGATTTCCGGACGCTCGCGTCTGCGCCCGATTCTTATGACCACCCTCACCACCGTCATTGGTATGATTCCTATGGCAGTGGGCAAGGGCGAAGGTTCCGAGATGTGGCGCGCCCTCGGTATGTCGGTGGCATGGGGATTGTCGTTCTCCACGCTCATCACCCTCATCATTATCCCGACGCTCTATAGCGTGTTTGCCCGCATCGGCATCAAGCGTGCACGCAAAAAAGAGTTGAAAACGTTAAAGAAATAAGACAATGAAAGCAGTATTTATAGCATACAACCAAGCGCACGAAGACGACGTGCTGACAGCGATGCGCGAACTCGACATCAAAGGATTCACCGGATGGCCGTCGCTCGTCGGGGCTGGACAGCGCGGCGGAGAGCCACACCTCGGCAGCCATGCGTGGCCAACGCTCAACGGGGCGTTGCTCACCGTGATTGACGACAGCAAGGTGGACACGTTGCTCAACCGGCTGCGCGACATCGACGCGGCAAGCCCGCAGCTTGGACTGCGTGCCTTCACCTGGGCGGTGGAGCAGGCAATCTAAACGATTCAGAAAACAGCACGCTGAAAAGTGAGCCAAAAAAACGGCATTCCGGACGTTCAACGTCCGGAATGCCGTTCCGCTTTTACGTCACCGTAAAATGGCTATTGGTCACTGCATTGTTTTATATTTGTGCTGGCTAAGAGGGGATTGCCAAAAACAACGCAGATGTGTTGCATAACATATCTTATTTGTTTTATGTGTTCAAAAGATTACTTAATTTAGCAAAAAATAAGTAACTTTATGAGGCTGCAGAAAATATCCATTTTTTACCTTGTTGCCTTTTTCGCTTTGCTGTCTTCAATAGGCAATATTTGGTCTGGCGAGAACTCTCTCGACCTCTACGACAACCACGCCCGCTTTTACGACTCTATGATTGGCAGGACAACATCCCAAGACCCCCTTGCTGAAAAATACTACCACCTCAGTCCCTACCTCTGGTGCGCAGCCAACCCAATAAAATTCGGAGATAAAAATGGAATGTATTTAAAGGGTATTGATGGAAACCCTGTGTTTTTTGATAAGAAAAGAGGATGGATATCAAATGCCACCCCAAGTATTGCTAAAATTGGTGGCGTTATGATGAGAACCAAACAAGAAAAGAAAATTTTATCCCGAATGATGAAAACAGACTATCCAATCACCCTGCTTATCGACAGGACTTCTACTAGTAATAGAATGGGCGAAATTACCGCAGGAGAGACTTATTCAGATTACACATTTGATGACAACGCAAAGGCTCAAGATTTTAAAGAAGTGGTTATTGTAATTTATGAGAAAGTTATAAAAGACAACATGCAAAATGAAGAATTTTACAGAGATTCTGGCTTTTCAACATCGGATATAATTGGTACTGTAGCAGCACATGAGGGTGAGCACGGGACAAACAAAAAGGCCAATAGTGGTTTTGTGTCATAGGAAGAAGCCGAGACTAAAGCTCTCAATAGTGAGAAGAAAGCTATAGATGATTTGAAAAAACGAAATAAAAAGGCATCAAGATGAAATTATTTTTTGTTTTACTATTTACAGTTGCGTGCAACTTTTATTTTGAAGCAGCAACCAAAGAAACGCTTGAAATTTTTGATATTATTTCATCATTGGAATATAGCCACTCTTATCCTTTAACTTATAAAGATGTAGAGCCAGCCACAGGTGACACAACTTGTTTGATTATTTCTGATGGAGCTGAATTTTTAGCAACTCCACAAAATCAACGTTTTTGGATTCGTGATTTAAAGACTGGAAAATATTGGAAAAAGGATAATCATGATTTTGATTTGAACTTTGGGCTTTATTCAGCATGTAATAGAAGAATATCACATGGAAGGACATATATTATTGTAATTTACAAAGGCGTTATTACGGTGTATGATTGGCATGATAGTATGGTTTTTGTGTCTATTGATAAAATTTTAAAAGAATTAAAGTATTCTCCTTTAGATAGATTGAAAACTTTAGAAAATGTCTTAAATGCCAAAATATCCACTCATATTTTTGAACAACCATTAATACAGAAAAAAATAAATCTGCGTTAAAATATTAAATATGACCACTTCTCCAAGCAGGCAGATCCCAGATTTGTTGAGCCGGATATTTCAGTTGACAAAAATACTGGAATTTTTTACATTAACGATAAAGAAAAAGAAAGTGTATTGAAATGAAATCATTACCATATATTGTAATCGTCTATATGTTAGCACAGTCCTCTTGTACCCCGAAATTATTAAAAGAATATGCTGGATCGCCTCGTACCTTTTACGAAAAAGATACAGCAGAATTGAAATTAGATATTGACAGTGTGAAACAATATAGCAGTGTATTAAGTTTTTTTGGGGTCAAGAACAATGAAAAATATTGTATTTTCATTGATAATGAAAAGTGTGGCCAAAACTTTAATAAAAGCCGATTTTATGGAATAGTGAGCGCTGTTCGGCGTGTTCATTTAAGCCCTATTGGTTATGGACATTATAAATATTATATGGTTTTCGGAGAAGACACAATTCCTGTAGATTTAATATACAGTATTATGTTTGCCTAAAACAAAAATGATTGAATCAAACAAAAAGATAATTTTCAATATGGAGGGTTTAACGATGATTGGTATAAAAAATAATAACGGCTTTTTCAGAATCTCAGTAGCTGTTATAATGCTGTTAAGCACTTTAGGGCTTATTAGGTTGAGTGCTCAATCCCATGATACCGTAGACAGTTATAGCGAGACATTTTATGCTTTCTATGGCTTTTTCCCATATGAATTCTACTTTAGTGACAATAGAGCAAGGAGGTTAACCGTTAACTTTTATGGGAAAAACCGCTTAGTTATCGAGAACAATTCGTATGTGTTAGGCATAAAAATTGTGCGAGATAAAGATAGAGGTCTGTTCCCTTTTCGTGACACAATTTATTTTCATGTGATTGACCCTCCACAAAAAGAATTGAGTGTACGCCACAGGCAGATAATAGTTGACAGCGTTACTTCGACAAGGCATATTACTGCCTCTCAAACAGTCCCACCATACAGAGATATAAAATTTGAAGACACCAATATGGTTTTCCCGTTATTGCAAAAATCTGACACAATTTTTGTCAGCAGGAATAATCGACATTTGAGGATAAGAGATTTTGAATTTTCTGTTTACCAATACGTTACTCTGCCTAATGGAGAAGCATTAAAACAGGAGTCTGTGAAATTTCCTCCACAAGAAAGAATGCGTCCCATCATATATAAAAAGTTTTTAAAATGGGTCGAAGAAGAAAAAAGCAAGGACGATGGCTTAGTCCCTGATGAAACCATTCTGAAAATAATAGACAAATATTATGATTGGGATGCTAAATAACAGCATAAACGAGAGAATGACATTTCATGGGCAAATTCACGAATAGCTTTTGATTTATACGAAATGATTAACAATCAACGAATAGGTGTTGAAGAGCCAGCTACAATAAATGCTGAATTTTTGGGCTGGCAAGATGGAAACTCTGTGTGGAGACAAAATTTTTCAAAAGGGCCAGTGCCAATTGATTGGTGAAATATAAAAAACGAATAAATGATGAAAAAAGGATGTATGTTTAACAAAAAAAACAAAGTAAGTGAGACCTTGATATGCAGATATATATACATCACCCTCACCTTGATAGTCGGATTGAACGTTATTGCTTTTCCTTGCCTTTCGTTATTCCCCTTCCAATGGGCGCTAATATTAGGAACATTATTTATCAATACCTTTACAAACAAAATGCCACTAAAATGCATCACAGTGATAATCATACTACTATCGTCAGTGGCGGTGTTCTTTATGGATATAGTAGGAAGTCTGTTTTTCAATCAAAATGTTTGGTTATTATCTTCTTTATCTTTTTTTTCGATTCTGAATATGTTGGTTAGCGTGAAAATCTTGATTGATATATTGACTATTTTGTCACTAAAATAACTAAAAGCCCTCAATATAAACGAAACGATTTTCAAGCCTTATGAAAAATCATGTCACAGATATGGCCCCTATCAAAGAAACCACTCCATATATGCCCAGAACCACATTTAGAGCTATTATTGATAACAATTCTAAAGGAATAAACATAAGAAAAAATGGAAAATAAAATTTTAAGACTTACTACATCTTCATTGTTTGCTCTTCAAGGAGCATTTGCGATATTTTGGTCTCTGTATATGTATTTAGAAGACAATCTGAGGCTAACAGAAATGTTTGTGATAGGCTGCATTTTATTGCTGTTTGCCTTGTTGTTCAATTTTAGAAAACCAATAATAAAAAAAACCGCCTATGCTGTATTGGTGCTTTATACTATTTTTTTTGATGTTTGTGGGATTATGTTGATAGGGGTTGCCAGTCCTGTAATTTGGATTGCATGGGTTATATTCTTTTTAATCGTTTCAAATTCGGCACTAATATTGCTTCATTACCTTTCGATACAAATGACAACACTTTTGGTTTTGTCCATGATAATACTTGCCATCAGTTCAATGCTTTGAAATTAACAGGCAAAATTTATGACATTTTTAAAAGGATATGAGATATTTGTGAACAGCCACGTCTATCAGTTAAGATTGATTTGTGAGGCGGTTTGTGATTCGGAAAAGAGAAAATAGAGAGGAATTGTTTGTGTTTCTTCCGGATAAGCACTACCTTTAGGTAAAATTTAAATCTGCTATGAAACTGCGATTGCTTTTTATTGTCATTCTGTTGTGTATTGCCGGCGGAGCGTCGGCCGACGATGCCGACCGCCTTATTGCCGACTTCGACAGAAAGGCGGATGTGGCTTCTGCCAATAAGTTTTTTGAGTTTCTCGACCGTCGGGAGTTCACCGACAGCAAAATAGTGTTTTCCTCGGCAGTGCCCGCCGACTCTCTGCGTCAGCAAACGTGGTATTGGGCGGCGGAGTGGTACTATGACTGCCAGAACTATTCACTTGCCAGGGACTATGCCAAGCGGGCATTGCCGCTTATGCGCTGGCCAAACCTTGATAAGTCGTGTTGTTTGAATCTTCTCGGCATTATCCATGTGCGTCTTGGCGATTTCAAGACGGCGGTGGAGTATGCCAAGCGGTGTGTCGACATCGATATCCGCCTCAATGATCCCGACCGCGTTTCGTCGAGTCTTAACACTCTGGCGGGAGCGTATATGGCGGCAAACCAGCCTCGGGATGCCGAGCGCTACATCCTGCGCGGGCTTGAATATGCCGAGCGTGCCGGCAATCCTGCGCGTAAGGCAGTGCTGCTTGGGATGGCTTCCGAAATTTATTATAAACTTGGCGATTACAGCAAGTCGGTCGATTATGCCGACCGTGCCTACCGCCTTGATTCTATCGGAGGGCGCGAGGCGAAGATGGCAGTGCGACTGTCGCAGAAGGGCACCGCGCTTGTCGGTCTGAAGAAATATGCCGAGGCCGAACAGGTGCTTCTGAAAGCCATAGCCGGGCTGCGGGCCTCGGGCAACGTCCATTCGCTTGCCATCAACCTTAACCAGTTGGGATTTCTGATGCTCAGACAGGACCGTGAGCGCGAGGCAGTGGGCTATTTCAGCCAGGCAGCCTCGTTGTTTGGCAAAATGGGCGACCTCTATAATCTTGTGAATTCACATAAGGGCCTGTATGAGAGCTACTGGTCGATAAACCCCGACAGTGCGCGGATAGAGCTGGAGCATTTCAATGCGCTGCGCGACTCACTGTATTCCACCGCCACCGCTTTGGCACGCTACAAGACAGAGTTTGACACCGACCGTCTGCGCGAGGAGGTGGAGCAGATTCACAGTGCCCGTCACCGCGACATCGTGGTTGGCGTCTGCGTGCTGGCTGTAGTGGTGCTGGCTGCCGTAGCAATCCATCGGAGAAGGATGCGCCGTTATCGCGCCGAGATGCTCGCGCTGATTCGCGATGTGGAAAGCCTCTACGGCACGCCCGAACCGGAAAAAGCGCCGACTGAAGCGGCAGAAAATTCGTTTGAGCGCATGGTTGTCGATGTGGTGCGGCAAGGACTGGCAAGCGGAGATGACATCAGTGTCTCCGCCATTGCCTCGCGGCTGAATCTCGGAGAGCAGACCTTCCGCCGGCGTTTTGTGGCAGAGACAGGGAAGCAGCCCAAAACGTTTGTGACGGCGATACAGATGGAAATGGCGGCGCGCCTGCTTGCGTCGGACGCATCGTTGCCAGTCGCCGAGGTGGCTCGCGCATGCGGCTTTGACGATGCCAGCGCGTTCTCCCACGCATTCAAGAAGGCATATTCTTGCTCGCCCACACAGTTTCGCCAGAAACGTGCCTGAACACGCTTTTTTCAAGGGTTGAAAAGTATTTACAAAAGAATGTAAGATATTTACAAGTCTCTGAAACACATACGGTTGTAAATTTGTGGCCAGACAACAAACAATATGATCGTATGGAGAAAGACACTAATGCACACCAGCTGTCGGCAACTTCTGGAAGGGAGTCGTTGCCGGAACACGTTTTGCGGACACGCAGGGAATTTGTCGACCTTGTTGCCAAGATTGTCGCGGATGCCATCCCGTCGCATCGCTACGATGTGGTGGGCATAGCGGAAAGACTTGGGCTGTCGGAGCAAACCTTCCGCCGGCGGTTGTATGTCAGCACCGGATATACGCCGAAACAGTTTATCACGAGCATACAGATGCGCGAGGCAGAGCGGCTGCTGTCGGAATATCCCGACGCAAAGGTAAAGGATGTGGCATTCAAGTGCGGCTTCGACGAGACAAGCCCGTTCTCGAAGGCATTCAAGAAATGGAGTGGGTACGGCCCGTTGGCATTCCGCAAGCAAAAACGGATAGAGGAAAGCGAGGACTGGGTGCGCCTGCTTGAAAAATACAAATGACGCAGGCAGATTTGTAAGAATTTTACAACAATTAACTTGCTGATTGTGTGTAGATTTGCATTTTGAAGGGATATAGACTTGAATGAATCCTGGATAGAACCTAAAACATAACCAACAAAAAACTATATGAAAAAGAATTACAACCACAAACAGGCGCGATGGCTGTTGGTCGTCGCGACCCTACTGGCATTGTTTGTCGCCAGACCGGTGAAAGCCGAAGACAATGTCTACAATGGCGACGGCTATTCATTGAAGTATATCGCTATTAAGAATCCACCGGAAGGCGAGGAGAAGCGTGCGATTGTCATAGGACTGACAGACGGCACACTGGATTATACAGGACATGTCAACATCCCATCGAAGATTGAAAATCTGCCGGTGCGCCACATCGGAGTGTATGACCGGATGTCGAACAGGGTTGGCTTCCCTAAGGTTTCGAGCATCGACATTCCATCATCGGTGCGGACAATAGGCTGGGGAAGCTTCTATGGCAACTCCAATCTGACCAATGTCAAGATTGCCCGCGGAGGATTGACAGAGATTCTCTCGCAGGCATTTCGGGGGTGTGTCGCATTGAAAAACATAGAATTGCCCACAACATTGACAAGCATCGGACCGAGTGCGTTTGAGTCTTGTGAAGGATTGGAGAGCATCGTGTTTCCAGAGTCGGTCACCGATCTTCAAGGATGTCTTTCCAACTGTACGTCGTTGACAGAGGTGGCTTTGCCAAAGTCGCTGACCACTTTCGGCGCCGGAATGTTCATAGGATGCACATCGTTGAGGAGAGTCGTTGTGTGGGAAGGCGGCGCCGGCATGTCGGCGCCGGCTGCATATCTGAAAATCCCAGCCAGCACGTTCCTCGGGTGCAAGAATCTCGAAGAGGTGGTGTGGAATGCCCCAATCACTGAAATCGAAAAGAATGCGTTCAACAACTGCGAGAAATTGAAAAATTATCCCGATATGTCGAATGTGAAAATAATCAGGGAGGAAGCGTTTTCTTATAGCGGCATAGAGACGTTTACAACGCCGGCGTCGATGGAGCTTATGGACCGCCCGTTTACTCATAGCCATTGTCTGGAGTCGGTCACGATTACCCATAAAATGGACGTCTATGGATACCTTGCATTTGCCGACTGCCCAAAACTCACGTCGTTTGTTTTCCACGACGACATTGAAAACCTCAATGAAGCTTGGTATATGTTCAGCGGTTGCACGTCGCTTGAGGAAATCCGTCTGCCAAAGAAATTGAAGAAAATAGACCGTTACATGTTTGATGGCTGCACAAACCTGAAGAGGCTTTATATAGGCGATGCTATTACTGAGATAGAGACAGGGTCTGTCTATGGCACGGCTCTTGAGGAGCTTCATATAGAAGCGGCAACACCGCCAAAACAGATTGTGTCGGAAGGAGTTATCAACAATCCTCCTTTTGACAAATTTGCCTATGAAAACGCTACTGTCTACTGCCCCGATGCGAAGGCCTATTATTCCAACTACATGTGGCAGCGATTCAAAAAATACAAACTCCCGGAAGCGTTTAAGTACACCGAGGTTGAGGGCGGCTATTCCGCAACCTACAATCTCTTTGATTATGTCAAAGACCCAACAACAGGCATCGATTATGGCGAGCTGTTTAGAAACGCATATCCCGACGGTAAGCTTGTCGTGCCTGAAACCTACAATGGAAAGCCCGTTGTAGAGATTGCCGACAATGCATTCTATTATAGGCTCAACAATATAAGATACACATTGCAGACAAATATCAGCGAGGTGGTTTTGCCGGAAACGATAAGAAAAGTAGGCAAAGAAGCGTTCTACTATCTTACAGATATAAAGAAGGTGAATATGCCGTCGTCGCTCATCGAAATCGGAGAAGATGCATTCTGGAGTACCGGAATTTCGGAAGTGATTCTTCCCAACGGGATGAAGACGGTGGGCAGAAACGCGTTCCAGTATTGCAACGACCTTACAAAACTGGTGATTCCGCAGTCGGTGGAAAGCATCAGCGGGAACGCTTTCTACTGCAGCTCTTATTCAGGAAATAAGATTTTGGAAATAATTTGCCATAATCCTACTCCTATACCGCTCTCCGAGCAGTTTGCAAACACGACATACAGCAAGCTGAGGATTCCTTTCGGCAGCAAGGACGCATACTACGAAGCAGACTATTGGCGCGATTTCTTCACGAAAGGCACTGTGGTTGTGGGCGTCGGCGAGCAAACGCTTGCCGCCCTGGAAATCACCCCGACGGAAGAGATGCAGGAGGGCGAATTCACGGTGACCATCAACAACAGCAACGAGGGAGCCGTGGTGAGATACTACATCATGAAGGATTGGAAAATGTTTAAGGGAATTTCGGAATATACCGGACCGATCACTATTTCGGAAACAGGCAACATCGACATCTATGCAATCGCCGAGAACGGCGACAAATGCTCGCCCGAGGCGCATCAGCATTATTACGTCGAGAAGAAAACCAACAGTCCTTGCAGCCTTGTGACATTCTGCGGAATGAACGTCAAAGACAAGGCTTTTGCTGCAAAGTTCGGCAAGAGTGTTGCGTACAGGGAGACGAAGGATGCCGGCGTGCTGACGTTGAGCTATGCCGACATCAACGCCGCCGACAATAAATACAACACAGGCATCAACGCTATGGACGGGACGCTGATTGTTGAACTGGTGGGCAACTCTACTATCGCAGCCGAAGCCTACGGCATCACGATGGGTACACAAGGTCCGGGCATCGGCGGCAAGGGCGGCAACCTGATTGTCCGCGGCACGACCGGCTCGGAAGTGCTGACTTTCAACATCTCCGACAAAGGTATGGGCATCTATGCATATCTTGCCGATGTGACAATCGAAAACTGTACGGTTGTTGTCAATGGTGCGCGTGATGGCATAGTCATGAAGTCGGGCCACGACGATGGCTATCTGACCGTGCGCGGCAAGAATACCGTGCTTAACCTCAACGGCAGCAATGCCGCTATGGAAAATGTGTCGGACCTGATGCTTGAAGACGGCTTGGAGATTGTAGAGCCGGAAAATGGATATTTCAGTTATACGGGTTCTGGCGGCACGGTGTTTGACCCCAACACCAAGGCGGTTGCCACCCATGTGGTTATCCGTTATGTCGACAATGGACTCCAAAGCCCGATGTTCTCGCATCGCGCCACAACATTTGCCGAGCCGTTTGAGCTTTACATCTACAACCCCAACGTAGACGGAAAGAAGAACGAACGTGGCACGGTGATTTATAAAGTCGTTCCGGCGGGCATAAGCGACCCAAGCCTCATAAAGGAGCAGCCGTATTACGGCAAGGGCATCCTTATTGAAGAAACGTCGACGGTATACGCTTACGTTGTCGACGGCAAGGAACAGAGTGAAACGGCAGTGGTCGAGTATGTATACGCACCCAATGTGCCGCAGATTGAGAAAGAGCAGACAACCGACTTCGGCAACGACCTCACCGACAGCGACGGCAATGCCTTGACGGTGGAAAACGTTGTGGTCAACAACGTGTACTACAACCTCCCGGCCGACAGCGGCAACGGCTACGACACTGCAGGAAAATGCGTTGTGGTCAACACACCGATGTCGGAAGACGCGTTTGTCGGCAATGACTCTCCGGCGACACCGTCGGAAGGCGACAATTTCGAATGGTTCAATGGAATGATTGTGGTTGTCGGCGGAACAGGAACCGTTGTGATTACCTGCGAGACGGTAGGCACTATGGTTCTTGCCGTGAGAAAGGGCAATGACGAGCCTGCGTATTATACGCAAAGCTCGGAAAACACCGTTGTGGTAAACTATGATAACAGCACACCGGAATATCTGTATATCTACGCTGTGGATACGGCTGCGGGAAAGAAAAAGACGCGAGAGGTGTCGGCAGCCGCAGACTGCCTCAAGATTTACGGAATGAAGGTGACTCCGACCACGGTTGTGACAGGTGTTGAAAGCATCTTTGAGGATTCTGAGACACCGGGAGAACGCGTGATCTACGACCTCAACGGCCGCCGTTGCACGGAGCCACTCGAGCCGGGCGTGTATATCGTGAACCGAAAGAAGGTGATTATAAGATAGCTTGATAAGTACAACCTATAGAAGAGATGCGCGTCAAGCGCCGGCACATCCCGGAGCTTGACGCGCATTTATTTGTTTGTTCAACAATGTCAAGCCAAGTCGCTGTAATGGCGTATACGGCGCAGGTTGTAGTCGAGGATTATGTTGCGGTGGCAGCAAGGGAAGTCGCCCATTATGTTGCGCTGCGGCCTCACGTTGTCGTATCGGCTTTTCTGGTGGCGGTAGTCGTTGTGCGCGCGCAGGATGGCACGAGCGTTTGCAAAATCCATCTTCGCCATGAAAACGAAGAAAGCCAGAGTGTCATACAGCCGTCTGATCAAGAGCATCCGTCGGCCTTCGCGCGGCGGCAGATTCTTGTAGAGCAGAAACAGATTGTTGCGGAAGTTGAGGTAGGTTTTCTTCGGGTTTGACGCCGGCAGGCTGCCGCCGCCAAGATGGAACACCACGCTCTGCGGAATGACCCGTATCGCCTGTCCGCGCTGGTGCAGACGCCAGCACAGGTCGATTTCCTCCATGTGGGCGAAGAAATCCTTGTCGAGACCACCAGCGGCGAGATATTCCTCCGTGCGCACCGTCAGCGCGGCACCAGTAGCCCAGAAAATGTCGGTGATGTCGTTGTATTGTCCGTTGTCGGTCTCCACGGTGTCGAATATGCGTCCGCGGCAGAAAGGATATCCATGCTTGTCGATGAATCCCCCCGACGCACCAGCATATTCAAATTTCGAGTGGTCGGCGTCGCTCAGAATCTTAGGCTGGCACGCAGCCACTTCCGGGTGTGCCTCCATATATTCGTATAGCGGACGTATCCATTCCGGTGTCGCGGCAACATCGCTGTTGAGCAGCACGCTGTAGCGGTAGCCCAGTTTGCGGATTGCACGGTTGTAGCCTTCGGCATATCCGTAGTTTTTGTCGAAGCAAAGAGTGCGCACGTCGGGAAATTCCTGCTTCAACACGCTTAGCGACTCGTCGGTGCTGCCGTTGTCGACCACCACTACGTCGGCAATGTCGTTGCTGTTGGCAGCCACCACCGACGGCAGGTAACGGCGCAGCAGCGCCGCACCGTTCCAATTGAGTATGATTATTCCTACGGGTTTCATTTCTTATTCAGTTTGCGGCGCCAGCGGTTGTGCGACCACAGCCATGCGTCCGGTTGGCGCAGTATTGTTTGTTCGAGCAGGAGGGCGTAGCGGTCGGTCACGAAATTCTCGTCGGTCTCCGCCACATTGTCGGCGATAGGCACAATCCTTGCGCGGTAGTGTCCGCGGCTGGTGCGCTCAACATCGGCATACATAGCCGCCGCCTTCAGTTTGCGCAGCAGCATCTCCGTGCCAGAGATAAACGGAGTGTCCTGGTTGAGGAAACGTATGCTGTGGTGCCCGTCGTTATGGCTTGGCTTCTGGTCGGAGATGAATCCGGTGACAAAAACACCGCCGTTGTGGCGAGCCTGCAGCAAAGCGCGCAGCACACCGTTTTTCGGGATAGAAGTGGAGTGGAAACGCTTGCGCAGATTGAACCAAAACCGGTCGAACCACTTGTTGCGCAACGGGCGGTAGACCTGTGAATACTCAACATTGTCGGCGCGGTATACCCACAGCGTTATCGACGTGATCCATTCCCAGTTGCCGAAATGCGAGCAATACAAGCCTATCGACCGTCCGTCTTTGGCGATGCGTTCCACGTGCTCAATGTCTTCAAACACCATGCGTCGTCGCATCTCGTCGTCGCTGATGTGGAGCAGCTTTATCGTTTCGACAAACACGTCGGTGAAGTTGCGGTAGAAGCGCTTCACGATGTCGCGACGTTCCGCCTCCGTCTTGTCGGGGAATGCCGCGGCAATATTGGCTTCGACCAGCCGTCGGCGGTAGCGCACCACAGACGCAGCCACCCAAGCCAGCGCGTCGGACAGCGCATAGAGCGCGCCGAACGGCAACAGAGCCACAGCGTGCAGCAGCAGCCAAAGAGGAGAGTATGCTATGCGTTGCAGAGTCGTGCTCATACGATTTCAGCTTTTATAAGGTCGTCATGTCCGAGAGGCTCCACAAGGCGCACGTTTACGATAGTGTTGCTCAGCCGCGTGTCGGCAGGCATCGCCACACGTAGGTAGTTGTCGGTGAAACCTTTCATCAGTCCGTCGTCGTCGACAGCGTGCTCAAACAGCACCGGGCGCACCGTGCCGAGATATTTTTGCGTGAATGCCGCCAGTTTGCGGTCAGACAGCGCCATCATGCGCCGAGTGCGCAGATGCTTGGTGTGCTGGTCCACGACGTATGGGATTTTCAGCGCCATCGTGTCGGGACGTTCGGAGTAGGAGAACACGTGCAGTCGAGTGATGTCGAGGCTGTCGACAAACGAGCGCGAATCCTCAAAAATCTCAGGAGTTTCGCCGCGCATACCCGTAATAAGATCCACTCCGATGAAAGCGTCAGGGATAAGGTGTTTAATTGCAGCCACCTTGTCGGCAAACAGCTGACGGTCGTAGTGGCGGCGCATCAGTTTCAGCATCTCGTCGCTTCCCGACTGCAAAGGGATGTGGAAATGCGGCATGAAATGCTTTGAACCGGCGCAGAATTCAATGACATCGTCGGTCAGCAAGTCGGGCTCAATCGAAGATATGCGATAGCGCTCGATGCCCTCCACAGAGTCGAGGCAGCGCAGCAGGTCGATGAAACGTTCGCCCGTGTCATATCCGAAGTCGCCGATGTTTACTCCCG
>ULZV01070168.1_pt1 | contig 20623 bp, 25 predicted proteins | sample 1963471 | NCBI WGS metagenome assembly ULZV01 (sample SAMEA4835899, study PRJEB28245) | human gut metagenome | biome: gut microbiome; material: fecal sample | place: Denmark | collected 2008 | reverse complement strand
CCTACAGTAGGTATCTATGATGTCTGTGATTTGACTGTTCGTACAGTCACAGACACCTACTTTGTAGGTATGGATAAAAGAGATAAACATGAGTATCTCTTAGGATTTAGTACTGTAGGAGAAGTAGTATTTGATAGTAAAAAAGTCGCATTGAATAAAGTACATGAAGCTGAGAAACATAAATTAAATATCAGTGATGAGACTGACTATGAGGAATATTAACAATGATTGATAAAGAAGTTATTGATAAAGAAAGAATGTATGCTGAAAATCAGCTTAAAGAAAAATCTGGTAGTAACATTGTTGTTGAATGGATGTCAGCAATAAAAGAAATTGCAGAAAATGGATATGCCTTGTCTAGCGCAAACGTTCATTCGAAAGATGAAAAATTTCAAAAGATTATTGGTATGTGTAATGCAGTTATTATGGTATTAAAGGAGAATTAATATATGGAATTTGCAAAAGCAATAGCATGGATTTCAACTGCTGTAGCAGTAATAATAGGTATGAAAATTACAGAATCTCCATGGTGCTTGTGGGCGTTTTTATTACCATTGTCAATGAGTTAAAGTTACGTGATAATGTGGATGTGGAATTTGAAATCTTAGCAGAGGAGTTTAAAAGATGAAGGATAATATATATTTAGTTATAAGAGAAAAAGATAATGTAGTTGTGTCTATTATGATGAATAAATTAGACCATACATATTCTTTCGTAAATCTTACAAAAGGACACATTTGCACTTGTAAATTTGATTCAATTGAAGATGCTATAAAGGATATGGAAGAGAAGAAAGACAATGGTGAGATTATAGATTTTATAAATATGGAGGCAAGGATTTAATGGATTGGAGAAATAGAAAGTATTATCAAGTGAATCCAGTATATTCATATCACGACTGTATCAAAAGACTAAAAAAGATTAATTCAGTAAAAATTAGTCCTCCATTTAGAGTATCAGGAGGTATATTATTTCCTAAATTTACGCTTGGATTTAATACAGACAAAGAAACATTGGTCTTAGAAATTTTGCAATCAAGTAAATATAAAGATTGCAATCCAATATATAAAGAAATTACTAAGGAAATGATAGGACAGTGATTTAATGAATTGTCTCAATTGTGATTATTACAGAGAGAACCATATGCTCAACTATTGTGAGTTGACACAAGAAGAATGTTTCTGTGTTAAAACAAAAGAACATCCTTGTTACTATATTAATGATGATTATACTTTTAAAGAAGATGTTCTGTTCTTTGGATTTAAGAAAGGAACTGACTCTAAAGAGGTTTTTAAATGGCAAAATATCTAATGAAATATAAAGGTACTTACAGACTAAAAGCTGCAATAGATCAAAGTACCAATGATTATCCCAGAGATGACTCTGGAGGAATAGACCCAAGTTTTGATGATATTTATATCAAATGCTATGGTGGTGCTCAGATATATCATTATGGTTTTTCTACTCTTGTAGCTTACATTCCATCTATAGGAAGAGGACACAATATTTTAAAAGCTATAGCTAATGATATTGGACTACCGGAATATAAGACTTATGAAGAATTATACAAAGCACTTGAAGATGAAGGAACTGTACGAAGTATCATGGAAAATGATAAAGAAATAGAATTTAAGTTCCATGCTCGTAAGTTAGAATACATAGCATCTTTTCTTAAACCTGCAACTGCAGGATCAGATATTAGTCCTTTCTCGACTAAGAACTTACCCAAATGTGATTACCCTATTCCTGAGGAAGATTTAGCAGAATACAATGCTATTTTGGATTCTATGGACAACAAGGATTACTTGTTAGTCTCTAGGGTAACTGACGCTTTTTTGACCAATAAACTTCAAAAAAGTAAGCAGTATAGGACAATTGATTTGAAAAAAGATATGAAGAAAAAATGTTTAAAAACTAAAGAATATATCCATTCATTAGGTGAATGGAATAAATATATTGAATATTTAAAAAAGGAGATTTGTAAATGAAAAGAGTTGCAAAATTTGAAAAAGTATCTTATGAACAGTTTGAAACAGCATGGAAAGATTCATTCAGTAAGCCGTCAATGATTACTGATAAAACAATTAAAGATGCATATTACCCTATTGAACTTCCTCAGAGAGCAACTAAAGGTAGTGCTGGCTATGACTTCTATTCACCGTTGTCATTTGTGTTAGAGCCGGGAGAAACAATTAAGATTCCAACTGGTATTCGTTGCGGAATGAACAATGATTGGGTACTAATGTTGTTTCCAAGAAGTGGTTTAGGTTTTAAATATAGAATAAGACTTGAGAACACAGTTGGCATCATTGACAGTGATTATTTCTATTCAGATAACGAAGGGCATATTATGGTTAAAATTACCAATGAAGGGGTTAAAACTATGAAAGTAGCTAAAGGTGATGGCTTCTGTCAGGGGATTTTCTTACCTTATGGAATTACAGAAGATGATAAAACTGAGGGTACTCGTAATGGTGGATTTGGAAGTACAGATAAATAAAAAATAGAGGCGCTGAATAGAGTGCCTCTAAAAAAAATGTGTGTTGGTTGTGTACAAGTGAAGTGTATAAAACAACCATCTACACTATATCATACTATTTAACAAAAAGAAAGGATAAAGATGAAAATTCGACTAAATGATTCGACAGATGCTACAGAAATTGTCAGTATTGCCAATAGATTTAAAAATTGTGATATTGATGCACAGTTCGGAAGATATGTTATTGATTTAAAGTCTATTCTGGGAGTCTTATCTTTTGGATTACCAAAAGATATTGACATAAATATTATGGGTCCAGAAATAGATATAGAAATTTTTAATAAAGCTATTAAAAAGTGGAGGGTTTAACTATGAAATTTGAAAGAACACATGTATATAACTTTGAAGAAGCACTTTATGGAATGAGACTGCCGTTAATGTCTCATAGTAAGAGTGATAGTGTTTCTTGTGTGCTTGCCGAATGTGGTGAATGCCCATTTGATGACGGGCCTTACGACCAGTGCGGAATGACGGATTATATTATTGGTCCAAATGACATGGATTTATGTCAGAGACTTATCAGTGCCGGACCAGAGCATAGAAAATTTTTAAGACAGATTTCTGTAGCTGTTACTATTACCGCACCGCTTTATTGGTGGAAAGAGTACGATACATACAAAGTAGGAACAGTAGCTAATAGTTCCAGTACAATGCACAAACTTGCTAGTACACCTATTACTTTGGAATGTTTTGAAACAGACGATTTCAATTCAGAGATTGAAGATCCAGCAGCTATTATTGATCAGTGTGAGTATTATAGACAGAAATATCTTGAGACTAAAGACAAGCGTTATTGGAAAGCTTTAGTACGTTGGTTACCTAATGGATGGCTTCAGACAAGAACTCTCAGTTTGAATTATGAGAATCTTCGTTCTATGTATTTTCAGAGGAAGTCTCATAAATTAACTGAATGGCATCAGTTTTGTGACTGGATTTTAACTCTTCCTTATGCTAAGGAGTTAATTACTTATACAAAGGAGAATGCCGCATGATAGTACTTGTAGGAGAATCAGCATCAGGTAAAAGTTCTATTGAAAGAGAGCTTATTGCTTTAGGTTTTAATAAAATAGTTACATATACTACTAGACCTATGAGAAAAGAAGATGTAGATGGAGAAACATATCATTTTATTACAGAAGAGCAATTTAATGATATGATAGAAAAAGATCTTTTTGCTGAACATGCTTCTTACAATGGTTGGCAATATGGAACAGCCAAAGAAGACTGTACAGATGATAAAGTAGTTGTCTTGACTCCTCATGGGCTCAGACAATTAAAGAAGAACAAAGATTTGCATATTATATCTTTCTATATTGATGTTCCTCGAAGGGATAGATTAATTAAAATTCTGGAACGTGGTGACGACATAGAAGAAGCCTATAGGAGAAATCTATCTGATGTGGGTCAATTTGATGGTATTAAGGATGAAGTAGATTATGTAATTTCAAATAAAGGCTATTCATGGAGTCCTTTAAATATGGCTCATATAATCAAAAGGAGTATGGAATGGATGAAATGTTAACTCCAACAGATATACAAAAACATCTAAAAATAGGACGTAACAAAACATATCAGCTTATTCAATTAAGTTCTTTTCCTAAAATAAAAATAGGAAATACATACAGAATTCCTAAAGAAAAGTATCTTAAATGGATATCTGATAATATACGTAAAACAATATTTTTATAGTAAAAAAATGGGAGCTATATCGAAATGATATAACTCCCTTATTTTTAATCAAGTAAATTTATAACTTCTGATTTATGTTTGTTCATGATATGCATATATATGTTATAAGTTGTGGAAACATCTTCATGTCCGAGTATCTCTGATATCACCTTAATATCTACAGGCTGGTTCTGTTCCCATCCTTTCTGCAGCAGCATGGACCCAAATGAATGTCTGAGATCATGTAAGCCGAAACCATCAGATTCAATATCAGCTCTCTTGAGGATCGCTTTAAGCGTCCTAGTAAGAGTTGACTGTGATGGTGGAATATTATTTTCAGTTACGAATATGTGATCATCTCCGGATGCTTTTAAACCAGGAGAGACAGTTTTAAGCCAGAGCAGCTGTTCCTTTGCACGATTTGCCAGAGGAATGACTCTGATTGACTTAGGACGCTTTGGTGTATCTATGAGCCACTGATATTTGCCATCTACTTTGATACGCTCCATTGTCTTATCTATGTTAATGGTATTATTCTTAAAATCTATATCTTTCCATGTAAGAGCATAAGCTTCTCCTATACGCATACCAGTATAAAGAACTAACAGACAGAACCTGGCATTACGTCCATAGATATAATCACCTGTCCTTACGCCTGGTAAAGCAGAATCTGCTTTCATAAGAGCCGTATTATAAAACTTCTCAGCTTCTTCTAAAGATAAGAAAGAATGTTCTTTTTTCTGTACTGCATATTTTGACTTATGCGGCATCTTAATCCCTTTTGCAGGATTCTCTGTGATAATATTACAGGATACAAGATAGTCGAAAACAATATTGAAAAGAGTGCGTGTCTTTTTAACAGTGCTCTCAGAATATTTCTTCGACATATTTGTATAGTATGTTTGAATGACAATCTTGTCTATAGCAGCCATCTGGACATCAGCAATCGGATTAGTTTTAATATAGCAGCGATTTGTAGACTGAAGAGTAGCATAGTTGTTCGTCTTGAAGGTTGGCTCCAATGTCTGCAGGATATTATCTATGCATTCCCCAAGAGTCATCTTACGATAGTCTTTTTGGTTAACCCTCATACTCTTAGCTTCAAATTCTTGTATCTTGCGTCTTACATCAGCTTTTGTCCTTCCTACAAATTCTTTCCGGCTTGTCATACCATCATATTTCTTACGGTACCTATAGTATGTAATGTCATTCTTTGTTACAGTATCCCATGATCCTGAACCTTTTTCCCTTCTTGCCATATACATCCCTCCGTTGTGTAAATTTACACTAATTTTACTTACAAAATAAAAAACTTTACTTTTTTCCAAAATTGTGATAATATGAATTATGTGTTAAGTAAATTATAGCATACGGATAAGGATGAAGCAATAATTATTTCCCCCTTATCAATGCGGAAAATGAAATATTCCCCCTTATTTCCCCCTTATGAATTAAATTTAATAGGGTGAAAAGGGTATAAACTAACACGACTAGGTATCAAGTTTGACAACTGAATATCTCTTATAAAGCGGCTTTAAAGCCAGTAAAATCAATACTTTTCAGTATTTACAAGAGTTTCAAAAGATTGATTTTCAAGATACGCGCCTGTAGCTCAGTGGATAGAGCAGTGGTTTCCGGTACCATGAACAACCGACTTAGAGCCTTATAAAACAAGCACTTCTTAAAAACTTCACCCTTATTTCACCCTTATTAAATCGAAAAGAGGTAGTTAAAAAATGGCAAGAGTAAGAAAAGTAGAGCTTACATCAGAAGAAATTAAGGCACAAATTACATCTATAGAAGAACAAATTACTAAGCTTACAGAAGATATCAAAGGCTTGAGAGTGCAGAAAAAGAATCTTTCTAAAGATCTTGTTGCAACAGAGAAGAAAGAAGCAGCCGTAAAAGAAGAACAGTCTATGAAAGATCTTGCCAAATTACTTCGAGAAAAAGGACTTTCTGTAGAAGACGTTCGGAATATGCTTGATAAAGAATCAAAGTAAAAAAATGGGTAGCCAAGTATAATGCTTGACTACCCATAAATTATAGTACATTGTCTTTTGTATATCTGACTTCCAGAGATTCAATATCTGGAAGTAATTTCTCATGATAAATATCATTTCCACCAGCCTTTTCATAAAGCTTTCCCATCTCTAGGAATGTCTTTAATCCATCCGGTGTGATGTACCCTTGTGCCATAAAGTCTCTATGCATTCTCCAGAGAGAACTTCTAAATGATGCTACAGTACACTCATCTTGATTAGTTATAAAGTTCTGCATCAAAGTTGTAAGATCAGTAAGCTGTGTGCTCAGAGTATTTTGATTTGTTCTCAGATCATCTCTGATATTAATGGACTGGTCATGATAATTATGTTGAGACTGCTCAAAATCAGCAATTTTCTGTTCCATATCAGACAACTTCTTCTCTAAAGCTTTCTTCTGTAGAGATGCTTTTGTTTCGAGACCAAGAACATCAAGAAGTTTCTCCCATCCAGCTTTTAAAGCTATAACAAGCATTGCACAAAGAAGTAAAGATATGATCACATTGATCTCACCAAACTCATGGATTTTCTGTATCTGTTCAATACCCATGACGTACCTCCTTATGCCTTAATGATATATTTGGCTGACACATAGCCAACATATTCATTTTTAGTAATTGATACTTTGTACCATCTGTTACCTTTAGTATCTTTTGTAACTCCGAGGACATTAACAAGATCGTCTTTATTTAACATCGGATACTCTGGAAGTAATGGATGTTCAGTACCGGGTTTTTTGCGAACATTCAATTTACTTGCAGTTACTTTTCCTACAAATGGATATTTTTTTGTAGTTGTTGCAGCAGGAGTATTAGGATTTTTAATGTTAGATTTTTCTACATACCCTATATATTTTGCAGCGATACGAACCTGATATCTTGTACCAGATTCACCGATGATATCCACAAGATTACCTGCATTAAGTTTAGGATATGTACTTAGCTTAGAAGCTCCTGTAGCGTCTGAGAATACATCTGTTCCATTAGCTGTACAAGAACCTACCCATGCAGTATAAGATGGCTGTACAGGTGCAGTAGATGTTAAAATAGATGTGACAATAGAATAGTCTGGACGACAGAATTTAGTCCCAGGGAGATTTGAATTATAATAACTCTTAGCATAAACTCCACCACCATTTGGAACAATAGAAGAGCCTCCTGAAGTGTTACCTTCAATAGTATAAAATTTATCTCCTTCGACTTTTGTTACTAATCCAGTATGAGCGAATGTACCATTACGATAGAAGATTACAATGTCTCCTCGCTGTGGATTTGCATACTTTGTAAAGAGATTTCCAAGAGTAGGACAGTATACATAAGGCCAATGTTTAAGGAGTTTTTTAGCTACATCAAGACCGAATGTTTTCATCATACACCAGCTCACAAAAGCAGCGCACCAAGCCTGTGCCTGATACTGAGGATATACGTCTCTCCAGTATTTAGTGTAGTTATTGTAACCTGCATTTGCAGTTTTATCATCAAGCTGAGAATTAGATTTCTTCTCTAAATATCCGACCTCATTTTCAGCGCAAGCAATAAGAGCATCAATAGCCTTTTCTTTGTTCATAGCATCACTTCCTTGTGTAGTTGTTGGTTTGGGAGAGTTTGTAGAAGTAGTAGAAGATTTAGAATAGTCTTTATAGAATACACTTCGATCGGTTTTTGTTGGAATACCAGGAATGGTTGCCTTACTAGAGTATTGCCATCCAATAACACCAGTAGAAGCAGGAACTCTTAATCTTTCCTGTAATTCACCGGTATCATTATTAGGATATCGAGCAACCCAGCAATCGTACTTTTTAGCACCTTCTGGTAACTGGTTCTGATACCAAGAATAACCACAATAAATACCAAATTTATATCCAGCTTTGACAATAATAGCTCTAAAAGCTTCGATCATTTTCATCATTAAACTGTCAGATAAATTCTCCTGACATTTATCCTCTATATCAAGAAACACATGATAATTCAGTTTTCTTTTATTCAATGTTTTAATAACTACATTTGCTTCATCTTCAATCTGAGCAATAGTAGTAGCATAGCTGTATTTATAGACTCCAACAGGAATCTTATTCTCAATACAGCCTTTATAATTAGGTTCGAATGTGCTATCAACAATATTTCCTTTTTCTGTGATTCTTAGGATAGCGAAGCCCATTCCATAACTAGCAACAGTTTTCCAGTCGATGTTTCCATTCCATCTGGAAACATCAATTCCTTTAATTTCTGCCATAATATCAAGCCTCCTTTTAGTCAATAAAAAAGAGAGGCTTTTAATCCTCTCTTTCAAGTTCTTTCAACATATTAAGTTCTGATTCAGAAATAATCTCAAGTGCCCATTCATCTGGTACATAGTTTTTCATTCGTTTATTCATATTATTTTTTCTATAATATTTATTCCAGAAATACAGGTTTCCAAGAGCACGAGCTTTATGCATAACACATATATAAGTAGCTTTTGAGTCAGGAGTACCATTCACTTGATAATCATAACCAGAACAATTAGAACATCCTGCAGCTATAGGACAATAGAAACATTCATCTGTACTCTGTGTCCTTCTATCTATTTTTGCCATACAATTAATTCTGCATTTATAACATTCTGTGCATCCTATACCATTATCTACATCACCAATAGAGTACGGTTCTTGCTCTCCATTAAGAGAAGATTCCATATATCTGATACATGGAAATATGCGACCTTGAGGATCACAAGCAATCATTGAATTACCAACGCCTCCACACCAACTTTGTAAATCATCAGGATCTTTAGGCTGAAAGAAGTCTTCATTATAAAGGGAACAGAAGAAATCACGTTCAAAATCAAAATTCTGTTCCAAGAAATAATCAGATATGCGTTTCATTTGATCGTAAAGAACAGTTGCATGTACAGGTGTCCAACCCTTTTCATATACACAGTTAGCATTAATTTCATCATACCCAAGATCAACCATATGCTTAATAGCATCATATAAGAAGCTGATATTACCTGGAGCAATTGTAATCTTGCTTCCCATATGATTCCCACGTTTCATCCAATCTGACGCAGCATCGACAGCTATGTCATAACTTGGACCACCATCTGGAAAAACTCGGCAGGAATCATGTAATTCTTTATTCCCATCAATAGTCACTGAGAAAGATAATCTATTGGCCCACTTACGAAGAAATGCTTGTACTTTTTCGTCCCTGTATAAAACACCATTTGAACAAATAGAGAACATAGTTTTCATGGCCCAAGGATGATCCAACTCTATGAGTTTATCCATAATATAAGTACAGATTTGATCTATAAGCTCTATCTCAAGAAAAGGTTCTCCTCCAATGAAATCTACAACCAATCCAGGAGATTTCTCTGGATTGATATAAGATTTAAAACCTTTTTCACCTGATACAACTAAATCAAAGAATTTCTTAGCTGTTTCAAACGACATTCGATTTTTTCCTTTGTGTCCTTGGTAACAATATAGACATGCAAGGTTACAATCATCAGTTACTTGAAAAGTGATACTCTGTGTTAATATTCTTTGTCCGTCATCAGTTTTTACCTTCTTAGATGGATAAAGTCTAGCTATCTGATCCGAATATTGTTCTGTCCTTTTCATGCTATCCCCTCTAATTCTGGAATCTCACAATTACATTTAATAGTAATAGTCATTTCATCAGAATTATTTGGAATAATCCAACTATACTGATGACCTTCGAGGCATTCTGGGATATATTCCTTTTCCATCTCATTTGCAAGAGCAGCATACTTTCTCTGTAATTCTGCACCACGTTTATTGTAAGACATAAGAGTATCTCCATTGATGAGTTCTAAATCGCTTGGATGTGATTCAATAACTCTCTGTACAATGTCTTTTACGAAGTTTAATTCAAAATTAACTCTTTCAAGCTCTGTAGCTTTTTCTTTATCAACCTTTACGATTATTTTTCTCATATCCTTATATTCCTTTCATTCTTAATTATTTATCAGAAGCTGTTTCCGTTTTTTCTTTAGTTTCTTCTTTAGTTTTTTCTGTTGTTGTTTCAGTGGTCTCAGTAGGAGCTATGGTTTTATCTGTAGCTAATGAGATATTAATAACACTTCTTTCATTGGAGATTTCTTCTGAAATACTCTCAATTTTCATTCCAGTATAATCTTTCTGGGTATTCCCATAAATAATTCTAAAACCAGTTCTATTCTCGTCAGTGATCATATCTCTGATTGTATTCAAGGATTTATCAGAGTTGAAGATAGAAATAGTAGCCACGATATTTCTATTCATATCATTTCCCAACCCATCTTTATATCCTTCATATGAATATGTATCGTTAGCACGAGTAATAGTTAGTTCTTGTCCATCTTTTAAAATAAGTTTCATAACAATTCCTCCTGTAATTTAAACATGGACCAAAGCATTACACTTTGATCCATGATCCGTTTTGTTTTACAAATATTTTTCCTGATTTACGGGTGATTCGACAGAAACCATTTCCGGTATGCCCTGTTTCATTTGTTCCATCAGGTGATTTAAATGATTGATTTCCTGCTATAGTTTGCGCATTGGTAAGGTAGTAAGAAGAATTTACATAATTACCACTTGGATAATTAGCAGCAGTAGCTGAAGTGTAAACATATCCTGAACCTCCGCCATTATAGCCTTGGTAGTTAGTGCTGTCGCTATAATCAGAACATGCACCACCGCCATACCATCCACCACCGCCACCGCCGGAACCATAATTATAATTAGTTCCAGAAGTTGTTGCAGAACCACCTTGACCAAATGAACCATTTGTACCTGCAGCAGTTTGTGTAGCTCCGTATCCAGAAGCAGAAGAACCACCAGTAGTTCCACCGCCATATTTTGTTGTAAGCGAATTTTCTGATGATGAACCTCCGCCGCCACCAGCGACAATAACTCTAGCATAAAGATCATTTTTTCCTATACGAACATCGGTTGCACCGCCGCCACCTTGTCCATAACTACTATAATTATAAGTTCTTGAACAACCTTTTCCTCCTCCGTTAAATCCACCAGGTGTTTCACCTGTTGAAGTTGTAGCTTCTGGTTGTCCACCAACATAAATATATAAATCCGTAGAATTTTTAGTTAGAGTTATGGTTCCGACAGAATATCCTCCAGCACCACCATAATAACTACTATATGAACCGCCTTGAGCGCCCCAGCATTCTATAATATATTTTCCTCTTGGAAGTGATATAGCTTGAGCTGTTCCTGTATAAGCAAAATCCATTACAGCATTAGCGCCAGCATCATAAATTTTATTGTTCATCTTCATAAATACTGGAGCTGCTTTTTTAATTTCATTGTTCATTTTACAATGTAGAGTTTTCTTTTTGACATAACAGGTAATCCTACAATAGCCATTATCAGAATGACCTGTTTCTGTAGAGCCAGAAGGAGATTTAAAAGATTCATTGCCAGATAAATTAGAAGCATCAGAAAGATAATAAGATGAATTTAGAAGACAGCCTTGAGGATAGTTAGAAGCAGAAGAGGAAGTATAAACGTAACCTGAACCACCTCCGCCACCGCCATCATCATCTCCAGAACCATCAGGGTAAGTACCTTGTCCACCATACCATCCTCCGCCACCGGCTCCACCATAACCTGAAGCGTAATAACATCCAAAACCACCGAAACCAAAACCAGCAGCACAATTAGAAGAAGAGTTGGTGGTGCCTTGTGAATTAATAGCACTTAAAGATGAATATGAAGCAGTTTGAGATCCACCATATCCATATGAACCACATCCAAAATTTCCCCTAGTACCAGATACACCACCTGCATACCCACCACTATAATTAGGACTACCATCAGAACCACCGCCACCTGCAACGATAACACGGGCATATAAAGAAGCACTTCCAATACGAATATCAGTAGCGCCACCACCACCTTTATAATTGTATCTATATCCACCACCATTGAAACCTCCGGGATAGATTGAATTTGATGCTGATGTAACAGAATTTCCAGATCCACCGACATATATGTATATAGTAGTTTTTTGAGTCAATGTTAAAGTCCCTGTAGAATAGCCACCTTTTCCACCATAACTAGAATTAGAACGATAACCTCCCTGTGCTCCCCAACATTCAAGAACATATTTTCCAGGCTCAAGGGTTACAGATTGAGCTTTACCTGTATAAGCAAAATTCAATACACTCTTTTCTGAGTTTCCACCGTACACAGAAGATACAGAACAAATGGCAGTACAATTGTTATCACATGAAGCTTCACAAGAAAAGCCGCATGAGTTATCACAAGAACCACCACATCCACCTGTACAGGTTCCTTTGCATCCGCCAGTGCAGTCATTGGCGCAAGTGGTAGTGCAAGTAGTATTACAAGTGCCAGAACAACCACCAGAACAGGTAGAATCACAACCATAACAACCAGTATAACAACCGGAATCACAATTTCCTGAGCAATTACTTGAGCAAGATCCACCACAACTGGTGCAATCGTTGGCACAAGAAGCAGTGCAAGTATGCTCGCAATCATAAGCACAAGTAGCAGTACATGCAGCATTGCAATCATTAGAGCACCTTTGAGCACAGGCGCTTGTACAATCTCCATCACAGTTGTTCCCACAGCCAGTACATCCAGTAACACAAGCACTTGTACAAGCTCCAGTACAGTCATTAGCACATTTGGCAGTACAGTCAGAACAAGTACTTCCTGAACCTCCCTTACAAGTTCCATCACAATATCCAGAACATCCACCAGTACAGTTAGTAGAGCAAGAACCACCACAAGAACCACCACATCCACCAGATGATGAATGAGTGCAGTCAGTAGCACAAGAAGTTCCACATCCATTACTACAAGCCATAAGCCTCACCTTCCTTTCAGTCTTTTATTCATAAGTAATCCAAATATCTCCATTCTTTCCGTCACTAGCTGCAGGTTCCGTTGTTGAAAGATGAATACCTATTTCAGCTAATGACCAACTTACGTTTCCAGATCCATTTACAGATTTACTTGTATTTCCTACAGTAACGGTTCTTGTTGTTCCCCAATTAGCAGTAGTAATATTAGCTGTACCATCAAAATTCGTACCATTAATAGTTCGTGCGGTTTTTAGTTTTTTAGCAGAGCCGCCACTACCTGTTCCGTGAAATATAATCGGCATAGTTAAGCCCTCCTTTTATAAATCTATGTGTTTCCAACCAGAGTTCGTTTTTACGTATAATCCATATTGTGTTGGGTTCAAATTTGTAATTCTGCAGAATCCATTGCCTGTGTGACCAGTTTCTACTGATCCTGTAGGAGAAGTAAAAGAAGTGTCTCCTGCGATAGTCTGAGCATTTGTGAGATAATGAGTAGAATTTAGTAGACATCCGTTAGGGTAATTTTTAGCTGTAGAAGAGGTATAAACATATCCTGAGCCTCCTCCACCCCAACGTCCATCAGAGTCAGAATCACTGTCATAGGCTCCGCCGCCACCGTACCAGCCGCCTCCTCCGCCACCACAAGAGTAGCCGGAAGCATTTCCGCCTTGACCAAAAGTAGCCTGAGTGCCTGTACTCCAAGTTATACCACCTGCAGTTTGTGAGGCACTACCGCCAGATCTATTTTGACCAGTAGTATAAGAACCGGTAGTGTTATTATAATAGCCATCTCCACCATATTCTCCACCGCCACAACCACAAGGATTAGCATTGGCACTTGTTACACCAGCTCCGCCGCCACCTCCGGCTACGATAACTCTTGAATATAGAGAATTTTGACCTATACGAACATCTGTAGCTCCTCCACCACCTCTACCAGAAGAAATACCAGTTCCTCCACCATTGAATCCTGCAGCAGTAGAAGAGGAAGATCCAGCTCCGCCAACAGATACATAAACAGTAGTCGTTTTAGTAAGAGTAATTGTGCCTTTGGAGTAACCACCGTATCCGCCTATGTAACCACTGTAAGTTCCTCCTTGACCACCCCAGCATTCTATTGTATATGTACCTGGTTTTAGAGTTTTAGATTGTGTAGAACCTGTGTAATTAAAATCCATTATGTCATTATTAGCATGAGTAAGGTATATTACATCTGTTAATTTAGTGATTCTTACGTAGCCATTACCTGAATGGCCTGTTTCTGTACCACCTGTTGGTGAAGAGAATGATTGGTTGCCAGCAATGGTTTGAGCATTAGAAAGATAATAAGCAGAATTTAATAAACATCCAGAAGGATAATTTGAAGCAGTGGTAGGAGTATAGACATAACCTGATCCACCACCAGCAGAATCACAATGTAATCCACCTCCGTACCAGCCACCGCCTCCACCAGGCGCTACATCTGTAGAATTACTGGCTGATGCTCCACATCCGAATTTAGCTTGGACGGAATACCTATTAGGTTCCTCTGATGATCCTCCTGTACCAAAAGTAGTTTGTTTTCCGCCAGTGCCATGATAAACGCGGTTTGATAATCCATCTTGTCCTGTAGTACCTCCGCCAGCACCACCATTAGCTGCATTATTACTAACGTCATATCCTGCAGATCCTCCGCCGCCTGCAACAATAATTCTACTTAATAGTGAGTTTGTATCTCGAATGTTATTTATAAAATAAGATGAGTGTGAAAATACAGGACTCATTAAAGAAATATCAGAAGCTCCACCGCCTCCGCCACCTACGCCAGAGCCGTTAGTACCATAACCATCACCGCCGCCATTAAAACCACCAGCAGTTCTAGTATTAAAGACGCCATTTTGACCTTGCCCTCCTACTGTTATATATATAGTGGTATTAGTTGAAACATTTAAAATACCTGTAGAATAGCCACCTTTTCCACCATTACCATAAGTTCCGTTTGATTGATTGCTATTTCCACCTTGTGCTCCCCAACACTCAAGTTTATATCTACCAGGAGTCAATGTAGCAGTCTGGACTGATCCAGTATAATCAAAATTCATAACTGCACCATTAGAATTAGCAGAACCAATACCGTACATTTTGTTATTATTTAATTTGAAATAGAATGCAGTAGCCTTTTTCATTGAATTGTTTATTCTGGTATATAGTGCCGTATTCTTGCATTCAATAACAGTAATTCGACAATAGCCGTTACCAGAGTGCCCTGTCTCAGATGAACCTGTGGGAGAAACAAAAGAATTATTGCCTGCTATGGTTTTAGCATCAGACAAGTAATAAGAAGAGTTAAGTAAACAGCCTGATGGGTAATTAGAAGCCGTAGAAGAAATATACACATATCCAGAACCACCGCCACCAGGAATATTTTCGGAACCGCCACCATAGCCTCCATACCAACCGCCGCCACCGCCACCGCATTCTCCAGAAGTATAACTAGAAGCAGCTGCTTGTCCAAATCCGCTACCACTTGTTGCAGTACCAGCGCTAGCACCAGTTGAAATTCCGCTTACGCCACCACCAGAGCCACCATTCCCATCATCAGATGCTCCACCGCCACCACCAGCTACGATAACACGAGCATAAAAAGAGTCTTGGTTAATACGTATATCAGTAGCGCCAGCACCACCAGAGCCACCATGATTCGTTGAACTCCAATCTCGACCAGAGCCACCGCCGTTAAAACCACCAGCTCTAATTGCACCAGATCCAGAAGCTTCAGAACTTACACCTCGACCACCAACATAAATATATAAAGTAATTTTAGTATTTAGAGAAATGGTTCCAATAGAATAACCACCTTTACCGCCAGTATATGAATTGTCAGTACATCCATTTCCACCCTGAGCACCCCAACACTCCAATTTATATATTCCTTTAGGCAATGTTATACTCTGAACAGCACCAGTATAATCAAAATTTAAAATATCACCAGTTTTAATATTACTCATCGCCATACACCACCCACATATCACCAGGTTTACCATCAGTTGTCTTAGGTTCTTCAGTAGAGAACGTCACATTCCTTAACTGAGATTTCATAATATCTGACTGATAAGCAGTTACAGCTCCATTAACGACCGGTTTATTCTGTAATCCATTATAATCAGTTGTACCCGGATCACCTTTATCTCCATAAACACCTATAACTGTTGGAGTAGTGTACAGATGATTATTGTTTGTCAAAACAAATTCATGATAACACCACAAATATTTGTTTGTAGATGTCATAACCTGAGCAGAAGTCGCCCATCCAGTAGTTTCCTTAGTAACACTTTGAGATTGAGAACTAGCAAGATAATGAGGGATAACACTTGATATGCCGACTCCCTGATCACCTTTAGGTAATGTAAAATTCAATATAGCATCTGTATCGGTGCCAGAATTAGTTACTGCAGCTGAAGAACCAGTTTCGGCAGTACCAATTTTAATAGTTGCATTCTTACCAACTCCGGCAAGACATTGTTCACCTTTATAAATTGCCATGTTATCGCCTCCTTTTATAAATCATTTCTTATAACAATAGTAATGGGAATATCTACAGTTGGTTTCTCGGTTGCTTTTATAGTAATTTGATTTGTAGTCTGTCCTCCGTCAGCTAACATTGCATTTTGGTAAGCTTCAATAGCAGTAGATGAAGCATTAGAAGCATAATCTATTTCTACAATATTTGAAGAAGTTACTCCAGATACGGATAATACATAACTATATGGGGCAGAAGATCCAGTCCATTTACTTGCTGTGAGAGTAGTATTAACAAGTGTACTTTTCTTTGCATATGTTTTTTCTGATTTAGTACTTGAAAACGTACTGTTGGCTGTTACAGATGAGTCGTTAATAACATTTGCAGAATCATATTCATCAATAACATTGTAATAGGTATTTGCGTTTAAAGTTCCAGCTTTCTTTTTTGCAAGATAATCAGCCTTTGTAATTTCAACAGGAACATTAAGTCCCATCTGAGATAAAGTAATGTCGGCAGTACCATCGAATGAAGCACTACCAATCTTTCTTGCAGTAGCTAATTTTACAGCTGCGTTCGCATTGCCACCGGCTGAAGATGATCCAGCATAATTATGTGTGTGTCCAGTAGCAGATTTTCCATTTAGAGCAGTTGTAATAGCATTTTGAGTCATGGTGCCATCTGTAGCAGATCCTGTGGAAGTATATAATTTGGCTAAACCAGGTGTAGAAGATGTACCTGTAGAATAAGTAGTATTGGTATCTTGTCCTGGTATACCTAATGCTGTAATATCCGATTTAGTAACAGCTGTAGTAGCACTTACATGTCCTGTACCATCTACTGTTATTTTATATAAACCAGATGACTTAGCAGTATATCCAGGATGAGTATATATGGTATCAGTAAGAATATCCTGAGACCAATTTCCCCAAGTTCCATTTCTACATACTCTTCTATAAGATTTATCATCAACGTATACAATCTGAGTATAATAATTTCCAGATGCACTGTGTACAACTATCATACCGAAATTATCTACACCGCTAGGTTTATTTGTTACCGAATTTCCACCACCTGCATTGTAAAATCCAGGTGTAGTAACTTTATCTAAATTTCCATTAGTTAAAGTAGTTATAGTAGCTTTGTTTTCATTTAGCCATTTACCTTGTGCTGCAGACAATGATTGATCCGTAGCTGTAGAGATAAGATTATTTTGAATCCCCCTCCATGTATCTTTTGCTGGAGGTGTATAACCAAGAGCGCCTGTTACATCGCCTTTTGTAAGTTCAGCTTTTGCATAAGATAGTTCAGACCATTTATGTGTTCCATCACCTACTTTATGTTTTCCAGACTTATCACTTGAAATAGCTACTTCTCCGCTTAAAAGAACCGGATTATTTTTATTCCAGTTAGCTTCTGTATCATATCTATGTTTAATTCGTATTTTTAAATTGTTTTCTCCCATTGCACACCTCCATTTTTATTTTCTATTTAAATAGACATAATCTATAATTTTCATATTTAATAAAGCAGTCTCCATCATAGAGACTGCTTTGCTTTTTATACAGATGCGCCACAATTTAAAACTAAAGTATTAGAACCGTTGGTTAAATAATCGGTATTCAAACTTTTAACACTAAGAGCAACATTTCCTCCACCATTGAATGCTACAGCATCAGCAACGGCACCTCCAGTAAGAGAGAAATTTCTTGATGCAGCGAGCTTTGTTGCAGAAGCAGCATTTCCTGTACAAGTAGCCGCAGAAGATGCAGAAGTTGCATGACCCTGTAAAGAACCTGCAAATGTAGTGGCAACGAGTTTGCCTGCTGTTGTATCAAGATATACACCTGTATCAAATACTTGTTCTCCGATAGAAGTTGTAGCAGAAGTAGTACCTGTTACATACGCTTTAGTGGTAGCATTGAGTGTATTTTTTACTTTTTGATCAGTTGTTTTATAACCTTTTTTTTCAACAAATGCTGCAACTGCTTGTGATGTTGGAAGTTTAGTAGAAGTAGAAGCGGCTTCGATAGAAGAATCTACCTGTTTTGTAGCAGCTTCACCTACTGTAATTGCTCCAGACTGAGCGCTTGTTGTAAGATTCTGTGTTGTAGTGGAATACTTAACAGTAGTAACGGTTTCATTACCAGATGGTACAACAATCCATTTTGGATCTTTTGACATAGCGACTACTAAGTCACCGACTTTAGCTGTTACAGCATCTCCTGTATAAGAATTATCAGCAGCTACAGAAACCTGAGTAATTACTTTATATGTATCACCGACTACAACAGAAGATGTAGGAAGAGCAGTAGCGGTACCATTAGTTCCAAGTGTTCCTTTGAACACCATTGCATCAGAAGCAGCAATAGAACTTGAAATTTTGGCATCTACATACTGTTTTGTTGTTGGCTGTAAAACATCAGTTGGATCGGCTGCAAGTGTTACTGTACCTGTGAATGTACCACCGGCTTTTGGCATAGCCGCGTCTGCTTTTGCACCCTGAGCGGATGTAGCATAGGCACCTGAAGCTGTGTAAGCAGCAGAACCTAGCCCTTTAACAGCAATATTGTCAGTAGCATTGCCGTTAACAGTTAATTTAATTGTGCCGTTATTAGTTCCAGAAGTAATAGATACAGACTGAACTGATTTATCTGCTTTAGCACCTTGTGCAGCTGTTGCAAATGTCTCGGCACCTTTAAATGCGGCAGAACCAAGAGCACCAGAGGCATGCGGAACTAACTGTCCGGAAGTATTTGTTACTACAGGAACATTGGCTGTCGTTCCAAGAGCGGCTCCATTTACAGGAACTTGTCCCTGTGAAGCTCCAGCTCCTTTATATGCAGCAGATCCCAATCCTTTTACTGCTATATCTGTTGCTGCTCCAGTTCCTGTTGTTACAGAGATTGTACCGTTCGCAGTGCCAGAAACTACTTTACGGACTGCGTTTGTAGCAAGAGTACCCTGTGCGGCAGTTGCATAAGCAGAAGTATTTGTATATGCAGCACTTCCTAATCCTTTTACCGCAATATTATCTGTAGTTGTTCCATCTACAGTCAGTTTTAATGTACCGTTGTTAGTACCGGAAGCAAGAGTTACGTTCTGTACTGAACCATCACCAATCAGTGCAGAGATTTCTTCTGGTGTCATAGTCGCATATGGCAATTCAGCAAATGTTTTAACCCCATCACCAATTTTAATTTTGTAAGCGCCAGATTCTGTAATTTCAATCGCTTGTTCACCTTTTAATAGAACAAGCGTAGATTTCGCCCAATTAGCGGTTGTGTCCGATTTAAGGGCGATACGAGTATTCAATGTCTGTGTAGCCATTCACATCATCCTTTCGAGCTACCGCATTGCATGATGAATTCCTTTTCAGGATCAAATGCCAATGCATAATATTTGATATTATTATCATCCCATCTATAGATTGCATTTGTGGTTGTGTCCACATAAATTGCATTTGTTTTACCAATTGTTGGAAACAATGTATAAGATGCATAAGGGATGACTTCTTGCTGATCAGTTATATATTTTTTAATATAATCAACAAGCTCAGTAAGACCTTGTAAATTAAGAAATTGTTCTTTCATTATCTGCACATCCCTTCGCTTTAATGAAAGCAAGGGGAGTAACCCCTTACTTTACGCACTAAATAAACCTTTGATAGACGCACTTGGAATTGCTTCGTATCCATCTCCAACAAGCCCCTTAAGAGCGGTGATATCAGATGTGTTCTTAGCAATCTTCGGTTTTTCAGCGGCAAGATCTTTTTCAAGAGCAGTAATCTTACCTTCGGCAGTATCCATTCTGCCTTTAACAGCAGTAATATCTCCAGCATTCTTTTTATCAGCAGCTTCTAATGTAGGTAATTTCTTTTCAATAGCATCAATTCTTCCTACAGCGGCTGTCAGATCTTCAGCTTTCGCATACTGAGAAAGGTCAGAATCTGCAAGAGCCTTAGAAACATATTCAGCAATATAACTTACGATATCTTTAGATGTTGCTGTGTTTGGGAGAGTACCGATAAGTGTT